>UPTG01000048.1_pt1 | contig 107016 bp, 91 predicted proteins | sample 2160121 | NCBI WGS metagenome assembly UPTG01 (sample SAMN06266255, study PRJEB28933) | marine metagenome | isolation source: Columbia River Estuary | place: USA:Columbia River Estuary, USA | collected 2014-07-27 | reverse complement strand
ATGTCACGTCGCGAGATTGCACAGCGTGTTGGGTGCGATAAAATGAAGGTCCAACGAACGCTGCAGAAGTACCAAGATGATGCTGTATCAACTTGATACATATATCACAGGTGATACAGTGGCCTGTTACAACAGGAAAACCATAACCACCTAACAATGAGAGTGATATATTCATATTACATGGTTGTATCATCACCCCCTGGACTGTCTCGTATCATGATACGAGACAGCTAAAAGACAACATTATTCCCAGTCTATACCACATGGGCAATTAAACAAAATCAAAGAAATTCAATAAAGCAACCATCATGAATCAAACGCACCAAGACTCCCCGGAGAATTTAAAATTAAAAGCACAAGACCTAAAGGAAAATGGGCATTCTATCCGCGAAATCGCCCGCATTTTAAATACGAGTAAGTCCACAGTAGATCGGTGGGTTAAAACCTCGGATAATGCTAACGATCATACTACAGTTAACAAAACCCAGGTACTCAATGAAAATCCGGCTAGAGCATTGCAATTTAGCCCCATTCGAGATGTTGAAAACACCAACGAAAAAGTAGCGCTGAGAAAACTTGAGCTTGAGCATCAACGGAAACTTGAAAAAATGAACCTCGAGCACAAGCAGGCTCTTGCCATTCAGAAGCGGCAAGAGCAAGCGCACGCCGCCCAGGAACTGCACCCCATTGCCGAAGAGATTTACCTATGGGTTGACAAGGAGCTGCGATTGTCCCGCCAACATCCTTCAGGTGTCCCATGTGTCCCACGTGACATCGAGAACCTATGCGGCCAACTGCGAAAATTTCAAGCCAGGCTTAAAAAACATCAATCCATACACCCCTCCCTTGAGGTATTGGATTACCTCGACGACATAGAAAGCCTATTGGACAAAGCCACCGAGTGGCATCAGCAATCTATGGAATTTGGACATAAAAAGTCAAAAGTCGTACTCTCGTATCACTGGAGCGAGTTTCATATTGAGTGCCTTTACGCTCTACAAGGCATGTACTAAGCCGTGATGAGTGGTTTTTATATGTGGTCAAGTAGTGGGTTTTCTTGAATTACTTTCTAAAAATTGAGTGATTTATATCAATGAATCGCGTTTTAAAAGTTGCGGAAAATATTTTTCCTAACTTCAATGACATTTTAGACGAATAGACCATGACCTTCTTGCGACATTATCTTAAAACACAACGCTTAATTATATGTGTTTTTATAGGACTTCTACCCATTTTTGCAAGTGGTCAGGTGGTCCCGGCACCCGGTGGAATTAGCGGCGCTAGTCTATGGAGCTCGGATGGGGATTTGGTAGGATTCATTGGTAATTACCACACATTGAACCTCCTGGATTTAGAAGTAAGTGCGGCAGGTAAAATCCCTAAGATGGAGGGCGCGACGACCCTCTTTCTAGTCTTAAAGCCATCTTTCACCTCCTCGACGGGCAACAAGTTCATGGAGCTGGGTGACATCACGGTCTTCGATAACAAGATTATGCACGGGGCGACATGGACTCCGTTGGACTTCAGTGATGGAAATCCCAAGATACTGACCCTGTCCATGCAGCGCTCTTCTAGACACAAAACATCTTCTACCCCTCAACTTGAAATTATTGACTCCAGCCTATTCTCAATAGCCGAGCTTGTTTATTACCCACGCCTTAGTAGCCGAGAGCAAATAAAGATGGTCAACACCTATTTGGCGATCAAGTACAGCGTCCCTATAACCGGAGTCTCAGACAAGGATTGGAGGGATTACTTGGCTGCCGACTCATCCAGGTACTGGGATTATACCACGGACAAGATGTATAGCCTCAGGGTGCTAGGTCTTGGTCGGTCGGCCTCTGAGGATCTCTATCAATCCCAAACTCAGGCCTCCCATGGCTCGATGATGCAATTATCGCTCGACACATTAAAGAGTCCGGGGCAGATGCCTAGGGTCCCCATTTCAGATGCTGCATTTCTGATTTTCTCAGAGCGCCTGCCAGCGACCTATTCGTCGCTTTTATGGTGCGGCGATAAAGGCGTTAACCCACTATTGAATTGGAAGCTCAAGCCCCATGGCTGGGACAGTGGGACATCAAATCTGTTGATTCATATGGACCGTCCCGCCGGGACGCTGGCGGACTCGGTTTGGATGACCGACGGAGGTAGCTATTATTACGTTCCACAGGTAGCATCTACGTCCACCACCCTCACCTACAGCACACCGTTGGACAGCCTTGTCAACGGGCTGCATTATTTCTTTACCGCTGAAAAAGGGAACCCATGTGACGATTTAGAGATTGGGCTCGCCCAAAATGTCTTAACGGTCGATATGGGCACAGGCATTGGGGGTGGCATTACCCTGAAGACCCACAGTTATTCGACAGGTGTAAAAACGTATAACGCTATTCAGCGCGAAAAAGACCCAAATGCATATGATTAGGAGTTTGTTATGCTGTTTTGTATTTATACTAATATCCTGTAATTCGAATTCAGTAGATAATGTCTATATCATTCCTAATGAATTTATTGGGAAAGTCATGATTGACCACAACAATCCATTTGGAGCAGAAGAAAAGATCATTAACAATCAACGGATCCACCAAATTGATAGTGATGGGATTTGTAGAGTAAATTTTGCAGCACATCAAGGATGGGCATTAACGTATTATATATATGAAAATGGGGATTCCCTATTTCGGGATTTACCATGGAAGGCGGCTGGAAATAATGGTGAACCATATATTTCGCGATCTTATGTTGATGGCCTTGGAGATGTGTATTTAATTATATCAATTAAGGATTCGATGATTGTTTCCCATGGCGATGATTGCCTGCATTAAGGCGACGGTGGGAGAAACCCCCCAAGGGTTAGAGACGGACCAGGTTCCTTTCCAGAGCCTGGGCTATAAGCAGGACCTGGAAAGGGTGCTGTTGGGCCTAAGCGGTGAGATCGGGGTTGAGGATCTAAGTGAGGCTTTGGCACCGATTGAGAGTTTTTACCCGGAGTTGAGCGCTGGGGTGAATTCAGGGGAAGGGATAGAGTCGGAGCCTCCGTTGTATATAGGCACTCGCATTATGTATTGGTACCATCCGGATTATGTGAGCAATGTGGATATGGTGACCGATAAGTCGGGAGAGGCCTATGAGCTGTTCTTATACAATGCCTGGGGGGAGAGTTTACACCACTGGAGTAGCAGCAGCACCAACAGCTGGAGTTCACCGTACCGGTTGAATTCGAAGGAATTGGATTCAGAGACGGGGATGCACTACTACGGAGCGCGGTACCACCATCCCAAGTTAAGCGTATGGATGAGTGTGGATCCGCTGGCGCACCAGACCCTGGAGGCCTATCAGTTTACAGGGAATAATCCGATAGCACTCATCGACCCGGATGGGGAATTGCCTATTGTGCCAATATTACTAGGAGCTTGGGCGATAGCTGAGCTTGCCCTTTCTGCATACGACGCCTACGATGCCGGTAAGACTCTTTTAGACCCGAATGCGTCAAACACAGAAAAACTTGCTGTAGGTGGTGGATTTATTCTTGGGTTATTTGCTCCGGGAGGCGGTTATGGAACAGCAGCGAAGCAAGGAGTAAAATACGCTGATAATGTTTTACGAGAGGGGGCTGAAATCATTATAAAAGTTGGCGGTAAAAATGTAGATAACATTGACGATTTTTATAAAACAGCTTCCAGACTAAACCCATCCGAAAGGGTTGCCATATACAAAAAAGTTGCGGGTGACTTAGCTGAAAAAAATAAGTGGACTAAAAACGCCAAGCTCTCAAAGAAAAATGGTCGTGACATTTATACTGATGCTGATGGAAATCATTATTCACTTGACTCACGACATGGCACTTTTGAGGTGCTAGACAAGAAAGGTAGACATCAAGGAGAAATTGACTTTGCCGGAAGAAAGAGGTCAGATGCAGATAAAACAGGTCAACATGATATTGAAATATGATAAACTAATTTTCAGGGGAGCCATCATTAAGATTGATGGGGCAAGCATTATTGATGACAATGGATTTTATATACTAACGATCAGCAATGATTCTGAGCGGCCATTGCTACTAGTGAAAGTCTCTGGATACAAGGCTGGCCTTGAACGAGGATTTATTAGATGTGAGAAAATCCAGAAAGGCACAGTAGGTATTACTATGAAAAATTTAATTGAAGAAATACAGTGGAACTTTCCGGATATAAAAACTACGGGGATTGAGGTTTATAATGGTGTGGATTCCGATTTTAATTTAATTCTTCTTTAACATGTTGACAGGTACTGTGGGCACTCCACGTAGCGTATACTGTAAGGCATGAATGAATCTTTTCCCGGAACGGGAAGAAGCGCAAACGGCAGTTCAATCTGGAATCAGTTGAACTGCCGTTTGCGCTTCGGGACACGGGAATCGCCTTTTTGTAGATCCTCGGACAAAGCTAATTAATCATCTGAATTGTAGTTCGTCAGTTTACGTCTAGAGATGTATATCAAACAGAGGATGGAGGGGGCGGTGCCTTTCGCCAAAGCGTAACAACCGCAAACAACGACGCCTAATGAAAAATTTAACGACGCCCTTCAGCATCCGACTAACCACTGTTCAGGTAGAGTTGCGGGCGTTTTGGACGGAATTTGTGTGCTAGATTGTGTGCTAGAATTGAAAAAAGCACCTACATCATTTGACGTAAGTGCTTCATTTTCAGTGCTCCTCCTGCTGGGCTCGAACCAGCGACCCTCTGATTAACAGTCAGATGCTCTAACCAACTGAGCTAAGGAGGAATGTTCCTTTGAAAAGGGCTGCAATAATACGAATAGACTCAAATCGGTGCAATAGCTAAAGGTATATTTGCGGCAGATATTCAAAATCCCCCTTACTATGAGCCTTTTAGTTGTTGGTACTGTTGCGTTTGATGGATTAGAAACCCCTTTTGGTGTGCGCGAGCGCATTTTGGGTGGTTCGGCTACCTATATCGGCATGAGTGCCGGGTATTTTGTGGACCGGATCAATTTGGTTTCAGTTGTAGGGGATGATTTCCCCCAAGCCCATATTGATCTTTTGAACGCACACAACGTGCATACCGAAGGCTTACAAGTAATCCAAGGCCAAAAAACTTTCTTCTGGAAAGGCAAGTACCACTTGGACATGAATTCACGGGACACCTTGGACACCCAGCTGAATGTCCTAGAGCATTTTGACCCCATTATTCCCGAGTCCTACAAAGACTGTGAATACTTGATGTTGGGCAATTTGGTACCAGCCATCCAAATGCGGGTATTGGAGCAACTAACCCACCGCCCCAAATTGGTGGTTCTCGATACGATGAACTTGTGGATGGACGTGGCTATGGAAGACTTAAAAAAGGTTCTCAAGAAGGTGGATGTCCTCACGATTAACGATGAGGAGGCGCGTCAACTTTCCGGTGAACACAACCTGGTGCAGGCCGCAAAGGCGATCCAAACCATGGGGCCGCAAACCTTGATCATTAAAAAGGGCGAACACGGAGCCCTGCTCTTTGGGCCTGAGGGCAATATTTTCTTTGCACCCGCTTTGCCTTTGGCTGAAGTATTTGACCCCACGGGCGCGGGAGACACGTTTGCTGGTGGCTTTATTGGGTATTTGGCCCAAACCAAAGACACTTCGTTTGACAACATGAAGCGTGCCTTGATGTATGCCGCAACGATGGCGTCCTTCTGCGTGGAAAAATTTGGTCCAGAGCGCTTGGAGCATATTTCCGAAGCGGAATTGGCGGAACGTCGTGCGCAGTTTACGCAGTTGATTCACGTCCACTAGGCTCATGCGCGTCGACAGTTATTTGTGGGCCGTTCGACTCTATAAAACCCGCAATAACGCGGCGGATTCCCTCAAACTTGGACGCGTACTGATCGACGACCAGCCCATCAAGGCGAGCCGAACATTAAAAAAGGGGGACGCCATAGAAATACGCTTCACGGGGTATTCGCGGCGCTTTGAGGTCTTAGATTTCCCAAAAAGCCGTGTTGGTGCAGGGCTTGTTGAAAACTTTCTACGCGAAACCTCAACAAAGGAAGACCGCGACAAGCGAGAGATGATCCAGCTTGCTCGAAAACATCAACGAAATCAGGGGCTTGGGCGACCCACTAAGCGGGATCGTCGCGATTTGGACGAGTGGATTTGAAAAGAAAATCCGACTGAAATTCAGTTAATTACTCACTATTAACATAGGCTTAAACTCCCGGCATGTGGCGGGGTCATGGTTCTGTGTTTTCTTTGTGGTATCATCCTAAACAATCGATTTATGAAAAAACTTATGACCCTTGCTGGAGCCTTGATGGTTGCCTTTGCGGCCCAAGCTCAAACAGCTGCTATGGACACAGTAGTAGAGCTTACTGAGCTTGAAATTGTATCCTCTCGTTCGGATAGTAAATCACCGTTTGCGGTGACCAACCTTCCGAAGAAAGACATCGTGAACCGCTTGGCTTCACGCGACCTTCCCAACGTTTTGAACACAGCTCCCTCGATCTACTCTACCAACCAGGGTGGTGGTGCGGGCGACTCTCGTTTGAACGTTCGTGGTTTCAACCAGCGCAACGTGGCCATCATGATCAATGGTGTTCCCGTAAACGACATGGAAAACGGATGGGTATACTGGTCTAACTGGGACGGTGTGGGTGACGCGACAAGCAACATCCAGGTTCAGCGCGGTTTGTCCGGAGTAAACTTGGCGGTTCCCTCTATTGGTGGTACCATCAACATCATCTCGGATCCTGCAGCTCGTTCCAAGGGTGGTTACATCCGCCAAGAATTGGGTAGCTGGAACTTCTTGAAGACGACCGTAGGTTTCAACTCCGGTATGATCGGCGAGAAATTGGCGATCTCTGGTACCTTGGTTCGCAAGACCGGTGACGGCTTCTACCAGGGCACTTGGACCGACGCATACGCCTACTACTTCGGTGCTTCGTATCAAGCCTCCAAGAAGGATAAGGTGGAATTGTACGCGATTGGTGCTCCCCAGCGCCACGGTCAAAACTTGTTCCGTCAGAACGTTGGTCGCTACTCTAAAGAATACGCTTTGTCTTTGGACGGCTACGATCCCAACGCTGCAGACCAGTACTCTGAATTGGGCCGCAACTACAGTCAGAACTACAATACGGTAGATCCTTCATATAGTGGCGAACAATACTGGAACATGTACGGTGTTCGTCAGGGCGCGCGTTACAATCCCAATTACATCAATGAGCGCGAGAACTACTTCCACAAGCCTCAGGTGAACTTGAACTGGTACCGCACGATCAACGACAACATGCGTTTGGCCAACATCTTCTACTACTCTGGTGGTTCTGGTGGCGGATCTGGAACGATGGGTTCTGTAAAGAGCTCTTCCGCTTTGGGATTTGCGCGTAACTGGGACGCTGAAGTAGCTGAAAATGCAGACGCGACCGATGGCAGCCCCGCTTCTACCGGCATCTTGCGTAACTCTACGAACAACCAATGGACCTTGGGCGCCATTTCCAAGTTGTACCACGAGGTGAACGACAATTTGAATTTGACCTACGGTTTGGACGTGCGCTCTGCACAAGTGGAGCACTATCGTGAGGTTCGTGACCTTTTGGGTGGCGCTTACTATGTCGACAACAGCAGCGATTTCCGCGTAGCAGATTTCCAAGCAGGTTTGGGCGACAAGATTGGCTACCACAACACCACGACCATCAACTGGGCGGGTGGTTACATCCAAGGAGACTACCGTGCTGATCGTTTGTCTGCAAACGGTGTAGCAGGTGTTACCATGGCTTCGTACACCTTGACCGATCACTTCCGTGATAACGGAAATGGCGAACAGTATTTTGCAGAGAACAGAAACCTTCCTGGTATGCAAATCAAGGGCGGTGCGAAGTATGAAATCAATGACAACGTGAGCGCTTTTGTAAACTTGGGTTGGGTCAAGGCCACTCCTACGTTTGACAAGGCGATCAACGATGCTTCAGGAAAAGTCTACGAGCAGAGCTTTGCAGATAACGAAACCTTCAATTCGTATGAAGGTGGGTTGAACTGGAGTGCTCCTAATGGCAAATTGGCATTGAGCGCGAGCTACTACTACACTTTGTGGTTGAACCGTACGAATAGCTTCTTCGTCTACTTGACGGATGGCACCGAAGATGCTGTCTACCTCACGGGTATGAACGCCAAGCACAGTGGTTTGGAATTCGAAGCAGCATTGAAGCCCATCAGCGGCCTCCGCATTGACTTGAGCGCCTCTTTCGGTGACTGGACGATGATGGACGACGTTTCTGGTGAGTACACGGACTACTCTTCTGGCGCCCCTGTAACAACTCAAGTAAACTACTACTTGAAGGGCTTGCACGTAGGTGACGCTCCGCAGAACCAACAAGCTGTGGTCGTTTCGTACACGGGTGTGAAGAACTTGAATGCTACGTTGACGTACCGCAACTACTCCAAGTACTACGCCGATTGGAACGTATTCAGCCGCACGAACGAAGCGGATCGCGCCGAGTCATGGCAGGTTCCTACTTTCAGTGTTTTGGACTTGAACTTGAACTACCGTTTGCCCATCGACTTCAATGGTGTGACCATGGACGTCTTTGCACACGTGTTCAACTTGACCGATGCCGTGTACATCCAAGATGCTACGGACAACTCTCCCTACAACGCGTACGGCGACAAGACCCACTCTGCAGACGATGCAGAAGTGTTCTTGGGCTTGCCCCGCAACTGGAACGGTGGTGTTCGCATCAACTTCTAAACGTTTAAGAGCGCTAAGCGCTTAAAACGGAAGCGCGCCCAGAGATGGGCGCGCTTTTTTTATGGGGCGAATTTCTATAGACATTCAGCGCACCGGAATGACCGAGGCGGATTGGGGCCCTGGGGCCCGCACCATAAGGGGGTCGTTTACTTCTGAAAGGTGAGGAGGACGGCTCCTTTCTCCACGGCTTGGCCCGCAATGGCCGCGACACTTTCTATGATGCCATCATGGGGCGCCTTGAGAGCATTTTCCATTTTCATGGCTTCTAGAATGATCAAGGTATCCCCTTTGGTAACCGATTGCCCAGCGCTGGCGTGAACGGCCAAGACCATACCGGGCATCGGTGCCTTGAGATGGTCGGCGCCCGCGGCGGTCGTAGCGCCCATGCCCATGGCTTCAAGCAGTTCGTCCAACGGGGAAGTTGAGGCCACTTCGTAGGTAAAACCGTCGATCCACCAGGTGCTTGTCTTGGTGTGGTGGTCTTCCGAAACGAGAAAGGCGCGCAACGTGCGGGAACCATCTTGGACCAAGTATTCTCGGCCACCAAGGGGGTGGATCTTTACGTTCGGGAGTGAACCCTCCGGCACGATTTTGGTTCCGTTGACGCGGTGCTTCATTTCGGCATACAAGTTACGCAGGCATTGTACCTTCGCACACACGATTATGACCATACAGATTCTTCAATTTATTCTCAGTCTTTCTTTGCTGGTTGTCCTGCACGAACTGGGACATTTTTTACCGGCGATTGCCTTCAAAACGCGCGTCGAAAAGTTTTACCTCTTTTTTGACCCCTGGTTTTCACTTGTTAAGACGAAAATCCGCGGAACAGAAGTAGGGATCGGCTGGCTGCCATTGGGCGGTTATGTGAAGATTTCGGGCATGGTGGATGAGTCCATGGACAGTGAGCAAATGAAGCAGCCAGCGCAACCATGGGAGTTTCGCTCTAAGCCGGCATGGCAGCGGTTAATTATTTTGTTGGGTGGCGTCACGGTGAACTTCATCGTTGCGATTGTCATCTATGCAGGAATGATGGCCTACTATGGCGACAGCTACGTGGCCAATGACAGCCTTAAGGATGGGGTCTGGGTTAATGAGCTAGGCCAAGAATTAGGGCTGCAAACTGGAGACCGTATTGTGGCCGTCGACGGCAAAAAATTGGAGCGCTTTAACGATGTGAACATAGAGATTCTCTTGGGCTCCGGAAAAGAGATGACCATTGTGCGCGCTGGAGAAATGATGACCCTCCCCATCACGGCAGAATTTGTGAAAAGCGCCATCGAAAACAAGGCGCCATGGATGTTTCCGCGGGTTCCCTATTATGTGAAAGGCTTTGGCGAAGATTCGCCGGCGGAGGCCGCAGGGCTGCAGGCAGGCGATTTGATCACGGGCCTCAACGGCCAGGATATGCCCTATTTTGATCAGTTTTTGGATTCCATTCCGGCCTATGCAGGGCGTCCGGTAACCCTACAGTTTATCCGGGGTGAAGCCACGCAGGAAATTGCCTTTACGGTCAGTGATAGCGGAAGAATGGGGGTCTATTGGCAGGATAATTTGGCCGATTTATTCCCCGTGACGACTGTGACCTACGCCGGCTGGGATGCAGTTTCGGAAGGGTGGAATCAAGCCACGAGCAAGTTGATCTACTATGTTCGCCAGGTGAAGTTGATGTTCCAGCCCGAAACGGGCGCTTACAAGGAAGCCGGCGGATTTTACACCATCATGAAGCAGTATCCTACGGAATGGGATTGGCAGCGCTTTTGGGGCTTTACTGCCTTCTTGAGCTTGGCTTTGGGCTTCTTGAATGTTCTGCCGATTCCCGCGCTCGACGGGGGCCATGCGACGTTTGTGCTCATCGAGATGGCGACCGGCAAGGTTCCAAGTACTCGAGTGATGGAAATCGCTCAGATGGTGGGATTCTTCTTACTCCTTGGCCTGCTTCTGCTTGTCAACGGCAACGACTTGCTGAAGGCCTTTCAATAGTCTCGCTCAGCGATACAGGGAGGCCTAAATGTTCCGTGAAGTGGGCATAATGGAAAGCAGAACCTGGTTGAACTAGCCCAAGGCGACGTCCAGGCACATCATGACGATAAAACCGCCAATGAAGCCCAAGGCGGCCACGTCGGTATACTGGTCTCGCTGCGTTTCGGGAATGACCTCCTCAACCACGACATAAATCATCGCCCCTGCCGCGAAAGCTAGAGCAAAAGGGAGCACGGGTTGCATGTACATGACAGCGATGGCGCCCACGACCCCCGCTATGGGTTCCACGATGGCGGACAATTGCCCAAACCAGAAGGAACGGAAACGCGAAACGCCTTTTCGACGAAGGGGAAAACTAACTGCGATGCCTTCCGGGAAGTTTTGAATGCCAATCCCGATAGCCAAAGCCACCGCAGCGCCCAGTGTGGCACCATCTATACCCGCTGCATAAGCGCCAAATGCCACCCCTACGGCGAGTCCTTCAGGAATGTTGTGGAGGGTGATGGCGAGCACGAGAAGCGTCGTCGACTTCCAATCCGTTTCGACTCCTTCCGCTTCGTTTTTATTGAAATTGATGTGGAGGTGAGGAACGAGTTTGTCCAGGCCGAAGAGAAAGAGTGCTCCAGCCCCAAATCCGATGGCAGGCGGGAGCCAGGGTATGTAACCGAGGTTTTCAGAGAGCTCAATGGACGGAGCCAGAAGGCTCCAATAGGAGGCGGCAATCATGACGCCACCGGTGAAGCCCAACATGCCATCCAGGGCCTTGCGAGGCATTTCCTTAAAGAGGAATACTAGGGCGGCGCCGGATGCGGTGAGCAACCAAGTAAAGGTTGTCGCTAAGAACGCGAGGAGGACGGGGTGTGCATTGGCGAGTTCTTCCATAGGGGTAAGGGCAACGCAAAGTTAGGCATTTCTAACACGCAAAAAACTTCCTCCCTGATTCCGCACGGGCTTTCGGGCGGCGCCCTATCTTAGAGGCGCATGGGGAACCAGTTCGAAATCCAATCTGCAAAGCGAATTTACTTCGCAAGTGACCTTCATTTGGGGGCACCTCATGCGAAAGCGTCGGCAGAGCGCGAAAAAATTTTCGGCGAATGGCTGGACGCCATCGCGGCGGATGCGCAGGCCCTCTACCTCGTGGGAGATTTGTTTGATTTTTGGTTTGAATACCGGCATGCGGTCCCCAAAGGCTTTGTTCGCACCCTTGGAAAGCTCGCAGCGCTGCACGACCGCGGTGTAAAACTGTACTTTTTTACTGGAAACCACGATCTATGGGTGCGAGACTATTTATCAGAAGAAATTGGTTTTGAGATATTTACAAAACCTGTTGTTCATGTTTGGAACGGAAAGCGCTTTTATATTGGGCATGGAGATGGCCTAGGTCCGGGAGATGCTGGGTATAAATTTTTAAAGCGGGTATTTACATTTCGGCCCTTTCAATGGGCATTTCGCTGGCTGCATCCAGACGTAGGAATCGCTCTGGCGTCCATGCTCTCAAAAGGGTCACGCGCTCGAACCGGACATGAAGACTACGCGATGCATCGCATAGAGGACGAGGCCCTTTTTCAGTTTGCTCGGACACAGCAAAAAATTGACCCGGCGGATTATTGGGTTTTTGGCCATCGGCATTTTCCCATTACGGCGCCCCTGTACCCTGAATGGGGTAAGGACTCTCCCGTGTTCTGCAATTTGGGCGACTGGATTAAGTGGAACAGCTGGGCCAGTTTTGACGGCACGAATTGGACGCTCCACCGCCCCGACAAAGCATAAAAAACCCCTCGATGCACCGGGCAACGAGGGGCTGATTTTTTTCGGGGTCCGAATTACTTGGCGGCTTGGTAGCGCGCAGATACTTCTGCCCAGTTGACCACGTTGAAGAATGCACCCACATAATCGGGGCGACGGTTCTGGTATTTGAGGTAGTAGGCGTGCTCCCATACGTCCAAGCCCAAAATGGGGGTACCCTCACAGCCCACACCAGGCATCAAGGGGTTGTCTTGGTTGGCCGTGGAGCAAACCTCTAAACGGCCACCCTTGTTGACGCACAACCACGCCCAGCCGGAACCGAAACGGGTGGCGGCTGCCTTGGCAAAGGCGGCTTTAAAATCTTCGTATGAACCAAAAGCGGCGGAAATCGCTTCGCTCAATTCGCCTTCGGGCTCACCCCCACCATTGGGGGTCATGACCGTCCAAAACATGCTGTGGTTCCAATGCCCACCGCCGTTGTTGCGCACCGCGGGAACGTCGGCGTGTTCGGTGATCAGCGCATCGATGGACTTGCCGGCCATGGGCGTACCCTCGATGGCGGCGTTGAGGTTGTTGATGTACGCTTGATGGTGCTTCGAATGGTGAATTTCCATCGTTTGAGCGTCAATATGGGGCTCCAAAGCGCTGTAGGCGTAGGGAAGGTTGGGTAACGTAAACATATCGTTGAATTTTAATAGAAGGTATAACAAAGGTAGGGGTTGCCGGTTCTCTCTGCCCTGTATCTTTAAAGAATGCCAAAGCTCCCCCTCCGTCAGCAACCCTTGAGTGTGTTCAGCGCTAGCGCGGGAGCGGGAAAGACCTTCCGCTTGGCGGCCGAGTACATCGCGACGGCCTTGCGCGACCCCAACGAACCCCATGCCTTTGCGCAGATCTTGGCCTTGACCTTCACCAACAAGGCGGCGCATGAAATGAAGCGCCGGATTTTGGACAGTCTGCGGGATTTTTCGGAGGTCTCCGATTTTGGCGAATCCAAGGGCTTAGCGCAAGCGGTACAAGACATCCTGAATATTTCGGGGGAAGAGTTGGCGATTCGCGCTCGAAAGGCGCTGGAAAGCATGTTGCACGACTACGGCTCCATCGGGGTCGGGACCTTAGATCAATTCACCCACCGCTTGGTGCGCACGTTTGCCTTGGAACTCGGTCTACCGGGCCAGTTTGATGTGGAATTGGATCAAACAATGTTGTTGGAATTGGCCATCCAAGAACTGATGAGTGAGGTAGGCCAGAATGCCGAATTAACCCAACTGCTCGTTTCCTATGCCCAATCCAATGTGGATGATGAAAAAGGGGGCGATCTCTATCCGGCCTTGTTGGATATGGCCAAGCATTTGGCCCAAGAGTCGAGCACCGAGGCACTTCGTGAGCTCGCCCAATGGACCATGCAGCACCATGGTGCCGCGCATTCTGCCCTACATGATTTTCAACGCCACCTGCGCGAACAGGTCGGACGAGCCGCGGGGGAAATTCGGGACCTCCTGGGTCAGGTTGATGCTTCCGACATTTCCTATGCCAACCGCTGGTTCTCTTTTCTCGAGAAGCTGGAAGGAAAAGACCCGGAAGAGTGGGTGCCCAACGCGACGGTCAGCAAGGTGTGTTCGGATCCCCAGGCTCTTTTTTCCAAAAAAGGGGCCGAGCGCCAGGTAGATCCTACCCAGCTCGGTCAGGCGGTCGCCATCCATGTTGAGCGCATTCGGAGTTGGGCGGGGCAAGCCTTGCTGGTCCATGAAATCCGCAAGAATGATCGCAGTGCTTCGGTCATGGTGGAAATGGCTAAGGCCCTAGAACGGGTGCTTGAGAGGCAACGGGTGCAGCCCTTATGGAAATTCAATCAACTGATTCACGATGAATTGACGACCCAGCCGGCCTCGTACCTTTTTGAGCGCTTGGGTGATCGCTACCGCCATTTTTTTATCGATGAAGCCCAGGACACGTCCACACTGCAATGGAAAAATCTGTGGCCGCTGTTGGAGAATGCCTTATCGGGGGGCACCGAGGAAGGTTCGGCCTTGATCGTGGGGGATGGCAAGCAGTCCATTTACCGGTGGCGCGGAAGCGCAGCGGAGGAGTTCTTGACGATGGTTCAACATACATCGGTGCAGGCGCCTCCCAACGCAAATCTGCCCTCTTTGGCTGGCCGAACCGAACACATTCCCTTGTCTGACAATTGGCGAAGCCGTCGTGAAATCGTCACCTTCAACAACCGCTTGTTTGAAGCGATGGCGAGCCAAATGCCCCGGGACCTGCACCATCAAACCTACCAAGCGGCGCCCCAAACACCCCAAGGGGATCCAGGGGGCCGGGTGGAGCTGCGCATGCTGCCCAAAGCCAAGGTCGAGGACCTCTGGCCACAAATTTTGGATCAGCTGGTCGTGGATCTTCGGTCTGCTCAGGCCGACCACTGGAATTGGGGGGACATGGCCATTCTCGTGCGGGACAAACGTCAGGGCCGAGCCATTGCCTTGCGCATGGCCCAGGAGAATATTCCTGTGGTTTCGTCCGAATTGCTGGCGCTTTCCAGTTCATCCTGGGTTGGGGCGATGGCGTCGGTCATGCATTGGATGCTCGTGCCCCGAGAAAAGGACCGCCAATGGGCGGTGCTCCGTCAGCTGCAGGAAGCAGGGATTTGGGCGGTACCGGAAACCGTTCTCCACGCGGCGGGGGTTGCGCTGGCCCAAAAAGTACCCGACCGGCCATTTGAGGCAGTGCTCCGGGAGATCTTGCCCGAGTTCTCGCCCGACATTGCCTGGAAGTTGAGTCTTTATGAAATGGGCGAATATTTGGCACGCGCCCTGGGTTTTGGTCACCAAAGCGACCCCTTTGTGCTGCGTTTTTTGGATGCCCTGCACGAATATTCCACCAAGCAGATCAATCGTTTGGAAGCCTTTATGGCTGAATGGGATCGGAAAAAGGATGATTGGAGTATTTCCGCCCCTCCAGGGATGGATGCCATCGAACTTCTGACGATTCACAAGGCAAAGGGCTTGGAATACCCGTTGGTGTATGTGCCCTTCGGCTCGTTCCGAATTCAAGACGGCCGGAGCGTCTGGATGACTATGGATTGGACGGATTTGTTTGGGCTTGATACGGAAGCCCCACCGAAATCCCTATTGACGCTTAAATCCCTCCATTCGGATGGCAAGCAGTCCATTCGAGCGGCCATCGAAGCGGTGCATCCCGACTATGTGGCCGCCTCGGAGAATGCCCGACAGGAGCGCATTTTTGACGATTTCAATCTCTTGTATGTAGCGTTAACCCGCCCGCGGGACGGGTTGACATGCTATCTCTGGGACGAGGGGTATGGCAAGGATCTTTGGGCCCACATTCAACAAGCGTATCCGGGGGTTACGGACCACCTCGTTCTGGGTGCATGGCCTGACCAGGATGACCGCCGCCGGCCCCAGGTCGGGGATGCTTCACCATGGATTTTGACCCACGTCGCGAGCGACGATTGGACGCAACGGGTGCGTTTGGCCCGATTCCAAGAGGAAGGCCCCGAGCAGCGATTGGGTAATGCGGTCCACCGGGTGATGGAGCGAATACGCCGGCCCGGGGATGCGACCAAGGCCATAGAACAAACCGCCATGGAGATGGAATGGACGGCCTCGGAGTGTAAAACCGTGGTGGAACGCGTCCACCAAGCGTTGGCCGATGAACGACTCAAACCTCTTTTTGAGGCGGCCGAGATTTATACCGAGCGGCCCTTGCTGATGCCGGAAAAGGGGGTACGCCGACCTGACCGGGTGGTGAAGCTACAAGATGGCCGCTGGCTGGTGGTCGACTATAAAACGGGGGAAGTCGAAGACGAACATGCGGAGCAAATCGCCCGGTATGCGGACGGATTGACGGCTGTTCTGGGAACCCGACCGGAAACCCTTCGGGTGTACCTTCGTGATCAAATTGAATTATATGGGAGCTAAATCCGCTTTTTATGCCGGACTGCAGGAAGAATTGCAGTCGATCCAAGAGCAAGGACTGTTCAAGCGCGAGCGCATCATTGCATCGCCCCAGGACGCGGTGATCACCTTGACGGATGGCAGCGAAGTATTGAATTTTTGTGCCAACAACTACTTGGGCCTCAGCAGCCATCCCAAAGTACTGGATGCAGCCCACGCTGCGTTGGAGAGCCATGGCTTTGGGATGAGTTCGGTCCGTTTTATCTGCGGTACGCAAGACATTCACAAGACCTTGGAGCAGAAACTAGCGCAGTTCCTGCATACCGAGGACACCATTTTATATGCCGCGGCCTTTGACGCGAATGGTGGCGTATTTGAACCCCTTCTGGGCGAGCAAGATGCCATCATCAGCGATAGCTTGAACCATGCGTCCATCATCGATGGAGTGCGCCTTTGTAAGGCCATGCGCTTCCGCTACGCCAACAACGACATGGCTGATTTGGAGTCCCAATTGAAGGCCGCCGATGCCGCTGGCGCGAAGACGAAGTTGATCGTGACCGACGGGGTATTTTCCATGGACGGCTATGTGGCCCAAATGGACGCCATTTGCGATCTGGCCGACCAGTACGATGCCTTGGTCATGGTGGACGAATGCCATGCCACAGGCTTTATTGGTGCGACGGGCCGCGGTTCGATCGAGCTTCGCGGTGTTTTGGGCCGAGTCGACATCATAACAGGCACCCTCGGCAAAGCCCTCGGTGGCGCCATGGGCGGCTTTACAACCGGCAAGAAGGAAGTGATCGAAATGCTTCGCCAACGCTCGCGCCCCTACCTCTTCAGCAACTCCCTGGCTCCCGCCATTGTGGGGGCTTCGATCGCTGTTTTGGACCTCTTGTCCGAAACCACCGAACTCCGCGACAAGCTCGAAGCCAATGTCCAGCAATTCAAAGCCGGCATGCGCGCCGCAGGCTTTGACTTCAAGGACGGCGAATCCGCCATCGTCCCCGTAATGCTTTACGATGCCGCCCTGTCGCAGCGTTTTGCGGACGCCCTCTTGCAGCGCGGCATTTACGTCATCGGCTTCTTCTTCCCCGTCGTTCCAAAAGGCCAAGCCCGCATTCGCGTCCAACTCAGTGCCGCCCACAGCTCCGAGCACATCGACCGGGCCATCACGGCCTTCACCGAGGTGGGCAGGGAACTTGGAGTGATCTGAGGCTAGGGGGCTAGGGAGCTCGGGCTTTGCCCTCGCGCTAGAGTGCTAGAAAGCTTGAAGGCTCGCGCATTGCGCTGAGGCGCGTTCCCTTAAACGTTTAATCTCTTTTCCTCTTAAACTTTATAGCGGACCTTCGCCGCGCGCTCGACCTTCAGCCATTCAGGCGTAGTAAGCCAACAAACGAAAAAGGCCGGGAAATCCCCGGCCTCTTTTAGTGGGCAAAACGGCGAAAGAGGGGCCTTCAAGCCCTCTAGCTCTCTAGCCCTCTAGCTCTCTAGCCTTCAAGCTCCTTAACACTCCCCATGCGTGAGCACGAGGTAGCCGTTGGCGGGCAAGGTAATTTGGCCATCTTCTTCGAGTTCAGCCTCTTCGCCCGTGAACCAGTTGGTGTAGTCTTCGTCGATGGCTCCGCTGTAATCAACAGTCACCTCTTCGGCGCTGAAGTTGACAAACACGGTCACGATGTTGTCGCCTTTCACGCGGGAAAAAGCATAGACACTGGGGTGGTTGGTGGTGATGCGTGTTTGTGCACCGCCCCATGAACCGTTGGCCAAAGCGCCTTGGGTCGTCTTAAGGGCCAAGGCCTTGCTGTAGAAGTCTGCTTGGGAAGGCGCGCTCCAGTCAATGGTGTCGCGCTCAAAGAAGCGCAGGCTCTTGTTGAGGCCGACTTCTTGACCGCTGTAGATCAAAGGCATGCCCTGGGACATGGTCACGCATAGCATGAAGGCCGCGTGGGCATTGTTGCCAATGCGCTTTTCCACGGTACCGTTCCAAGAGTTCTCGTCGTGGTTGTCAATGAAGTAAAGGCGGTAACCGTCTTCAGGAAAGTCTTTGGCTTGGCGGGCGAGGTATTCGTCCATCGTGGCGACGTCCGCCCCTTTGCCGGCCACATTATTGAGAAGGTGGTGGAACTCCCAGCCGTAGGTCATGTCGAATTGGCTTTCATGGAGGTAGAAGTACTCGGACTCAGCGAGCATGAATATCTCGGGGTTGTGGCCACGGAGATGCTGGATGGTTTCGGTCCAGTAGTCTTGGGTTTGCCCCCCTGCCATATCCACGCGGAAACCGTCGATCCCAAATTGGTCAAGCCAGTAAATCATGTCTTGACGTTGAGCCTCCATCATGGCCGGATTGCTGTAGTCTAATTCGGCCACATCTGTCCAATCCGTTGGATTGTTGTGGTCGTCACGGCCGTTGGAGATTTCTCCGGTTTCCGGATCACGGTAGTAGAAGTCGGGGCTTTCGTTCATCCAAGGATGGTCCCACGAGGTATGGTTGGGGACCCAGTCGATGATGAGCTTGAAGCCTTGCTCGTGGGCGGCGTTGACGAGGTTGCGAAAATCTTCCTCCGTCCCAAATTCGGAATTAATCCCACGGTAGTCTTGAATGGAGTAGTAGGACCCAAGCACTCCTTTGCGGTTTTTCACGCCGATAGGCTGAATGGGCATCAGCCAAAGAATGTCCACGCCCATCTCGCGCAGGCGAGGCAGATGCGTTTGAAAGGCCGCAAACGTACCCTCAGGGGTGTACTGACGGATGTTGACCTCGTACATGTTTGCGTTTTTGGACCACTCGGGGTGGTACTCGTGGGGGGCGTCCACCACTTTTTCGGGCTGGGAGCAGCTGGCCAAGATCAAGGCGGCAGCGGCCAAGGTGAAGAGTTTTTTCATGGGTTGGGAGGGCTTAATGTTGAAGGTAAACGAAGGAATACGGGGCGACGGTGGCGCTGGAAATGCCAATTTGGGCGTTGCCGGCCAAACGCGTGACGTCCTGCGTGAGCGGATGAACGTAGGGGCCTGCCCCACGGTTCAGGAGGATCCACACGTGTTCTGACAGGTACTGGCGGTGTATAACGAGCACGTCGGCACTAGGACTAAAGACTTCCGTATAGCCATAGGTGAGGGCCATGCTGTTCTTCCGAGCGGTGACGATTTCTTGGGTGCGCAGGCGGAGGGCTTGTTCGGCAGGACGGTAGTTGGACCACTTCATGAATCGGCGGTTGTCCGGGTCGTTGCCGCCGGCCATGCCGTATTCGTCGCCGTAGTAGACCACGGGGATGCCGGGGACTGCATGGTTGAGCGCGTGCAGCAGGGCCAGGCGCTGGTAGCCCAGGGTATCGCCTGCTTGGATGTCACGGGTATAGCCTGCGAGCTTGCTGTCTTCATCGGGGGAAACGTTTCGGTCCGCCAAGGAGATGAAGCGCGGCTTGTCTTGGTTGCCCGAAATATTGCCCATCAAATGGTGGTATCCGTACACGTTGAGGCTGTTTTGGAGCACGGAGGCCATTCGGGCAGCATCTGTTCCCAAATCCGCACAGTATTGCACCGCCGCATCATAAAAGTTGAAATCAAACTGGGCATCCAACATGCCATTGCCCAAATAGCTCGCAATGAGGTCGGGCGAACCGTAGGTCTCCCCAATCTGGTAGAGGCGTTGTCCGCTCTGGTTTTGCTTCTTCAACTTCTTTGTCAGCGTGCGCCAATACAGGAGATCAACGTGCTTGGTAGCGTCGTGTCGGAATCCATCGATGCCGTAGTCCGTCATCCACACCAAGGCCGAATCCGTCATGGGCTCCACCACCTCGGGGCGGCGCAAGTCCAAAGTGGGCAAATGCGTGTCAAACCACGTGGTCAATCGGTAGTCATCCCAGCGTTCCGTATTCAGGCTGCTGTCCGGGAGGTAGAGCGAGGTGGCCCAGTCGCGGTGTTGTTTGTACACGGGGTGATCCAGGTGCACGTGATTGGCCACATAGTCTAATAGGACATTGAGGTTGCGGCCGTGCGCGACCTCCAAGAGCTGGTGCAGCTGTTCAGGGCTGGCCATCCGCCGGTCCAATTTCTTGGCGGAGGTAGGCCAATAGCCGTGGTAGCCCGAAAAGCGCGTCATCACTCCGCCCTTGTTCCACAGCCCGTAGGCCCCCTCGGGGTTGCGGCCGATGGGGGAAAGCCACACGGTGTTGAAGCCAAAATCTTCAAAGTAGCCCGACTCCACCGCTTGGGTGATACCGGCCACGTCCCCACCCATATAGTCTGCCAGAGGAAGCACATCGGGACGGTTCAGGGGAGCGTCGTTGCTGCTGTCGCCATTGAAAAAACGGTCCACCATCATGAAGTACAGGGTGGCATTTTCCCAGTCGCTGCGGTTGAGCTGACTGGTGCTTGAGATCATTTGGTCTTCGCCAAAGGGAATGAGGACGTCGTTGCTGATTTGGGCGCCGTTGTGGGAGTAGAGGTGTAGGTGGTTGCGTTCGGACCAATCCGAATCCTTGGGCAAATAGACCCAAACTGTGCCGTCCAACTGACGCTCTATCGCCGATGCGGCCATGGCGTAGGTATTCCAGAATGCCAAGACCTCTTGATCCTCGGGGAGCGTGTCGAGCACCACAAAAGAATCATCCTCGCCGGTTCCGGCATCGCCCACGCTCAGTGCACGAAGTGGCTGGCATGGTTGGCCCGGCAATGTGACGGTCAAACTGTGGTTAAAGCTGCCAAAGCCATTGGGCACCAAAGTGCTATCATCGCCGGGGCACAAGCGCTCTTCGCCTTGCACGAAGAACTTATAGGCGTAGTTGCCAGCGGGCAAATTCAGCGTAGCCTGGTAGTTTCCGCCCGCAGAATCGCCGACATAGCGCATGGGGGTAGCGCTGCGGTTCCAGTTGTTGAACGAGCCAAAAAGCGTCACGCGCAAACTATCGGATGCTGGCCCATACCGGAAGGTCACGGGCTGGGCCATGCTCTGCTTGAGAAGGAGGCTGTATTCGCCGTCGGCAGCATGAAAAGTGACGGTGCCGAGGGGGGCATCCATCCGGCCTGTGATGCGGTAGATGGCCGAATCTTTTTGGTAGCGGGCGGTCAAGCCCTTGGGCCAATCCGCGGATTCGACCTCGGAAAGCACATAGTCTTCCACATAGAGCTTGGTTTCGCCCTCCACTAATTGCACGGGGCGGTATCCGAGGCCAGCCTCCTCATCCCCGATGGGCAAGGAAGGTCGCCCGCAGCTCACGAGGAGCGCGAGCGCGAGACCGGTTAAAGGGTAGAGGGCTCGAATAGTCAAGGGAATCAAGAGGTTATAGGGCTAGAATAATGGGGATAGTAAGGTAAACACTTGATTTCGAACGAACAGCCCGAGTTCTGTCAGGCATGAAACGTTTCACAACACTTCAATGTGTGGGCCATTCCACCGACATGGAAGGTCACGTCGGGTCCGTCTTTGTGGGCTACGGTCAGGCCAGACTCGGCCACTTGAACGTGCAAGAGGGCGCCGCGCCAACGTAGGTGGAAGGAGAGGCCGGTCCACTGTTCGGGTAGGAAGGGCTGGAAGTGCAGGTCCTCGCCGACGATTTTCATGCCGCCAAAACCGTATACGACGGACATCCATGTTCCGCCCATCGCGGTAACATGGAGGCCTTGGTAGACTTCGTGGTTGTAATCATCCAGGTCCAAACGTGCGGTGCGCAAGTACAGCTCGTAGGCCTTCTTTTTGTAGCCGAGGCGGCTAGCCAAAACCGTGTGCACGCAGGGGCTCAGGGAGCTTTCGTGCACGGTCAAGGGTTCGTAGAAGTCAAAGTGTCGCTTGAGCACGTCTAAGTCGGTGCGGTCTTCAAAGAAGAACATGCCCTGGAGGGTGTCCGCCTGCTTGATGTAGCACGAACGCAGGATGCGGTCCCAGCTCCACTTTTGGTTGATGGGGCGCTGTGCGGGGTCAAGCTCGTTGACAGGGATGAGCTCTTTGTCTAGGAAGCCGTCTTGCTGGAGGAAGACTTGATGTTCCTCGCTGTAGGGGAAGTAGAGGTTTTCCCGAATGGCCTCCCATTGCTCGATTTCGTCGCTATCCAATTGAAGTTTGGCGAGGAGTTCGGCGTAGTCGGCGGGTTGTTCCGTCGCCAACCACTGGGCACATTCCGCCGCGTATTCGAGGCACCACGCCGCCATGAAGTTGGTGTAGTAGTTGTTGTTGACGTTGTTCTCGTATTCGTTGGGCCCCGTCACACCCAGGATGACAAATTTCTCCTGGGCGTCGCTCCAGTTGACACGCTGCGCCCAGAACCGGGCAATGGCCACAAGGACCTCTAAGCCGCCCTCTGCGAGGTAGCTGCGGTCTTGGGTGTGGCGAATGTAGTTGTAGATGCCGTAGGCGATGGCTCCGTTTCGGTGGATCTCCTCAAACGTGATTTCCCATTCATTGTGGCATTCCTCGCCATTCATCGTGACCATGGGGTAGAGGGCTGCGCCGTCGGTGAAGCCGAGCTTCTCCGCGTTTTCGATGGCTTTCCCGAGCTGCTTGTATCGGTAGATCAAAAGGTTTTTCGCGACGCTTTGGTCGGTGGAGGCCATGTAAAAGGGCAGGCAGTAGGCTTCGGTGTCCCAGTAGGTCGAACCGCCGTACTTCTCGCCGGTGAAGCCCTTGGGGCCGATGTTTAAGCGGGCATCCACCCCCGTAAACGTTTGCAACAGGTGGAAGATGTTAAAGCGAATGCCTTGCTGGGCCGAATCGTCGCCGTCAATACGAATGTCCGCCAACTCCCATTTCGCGATCCATGCGTCGGCATGGGCATTGCGCAGGACTTCGTAGCCTTTGGCCGCGGCTTGCTGCGCCTGTTCTTCGGCGCGTGCCACGACCTGTTCTGGGGCAGCATTGAGGCTATTCACCACGCCAATGTATTTCAGGACGTGAACGGACTGGCCAGCGGGCAGCGTGGCGTTGTAGCGGCTTTCCACATAGCCCTCGCGACCGGAAGCGTGGGCATTCAAGGCTTGGCCTTCGGCGCTGACCTGGCAGTGCATGGCGGCGGCGACGTGAAAGTCCAACTTTTTGGTTTTGGCGTGGACATGGCCTTGGCCGGGGGTAGAGGCATGGCCTTGCTGGGCCCAAAAGGTCTCTTCCCAGTTGGCGTCCGAATTCACCACATTGAAGTCCAAGTAAGGAACGACTTCCACGGTGGCGGCGTCCTCCACAGTAACCTTGTAGGAAATGGCCGCGACTTCGTCGTCGACGATGCTGAGGAAGCGCTCCGCTTCGACGCGCACGCTCAGGCCGTTGGCCAGGGTGGCAGTGAAGGTTCGGCGCAAGAGTCCTTGGTGCATATCGAGCTCCCGGTGAAAATGGCTTACCTGCGTAGCGGTGGCCAAATCCAACGCCTCGCCGTTGACGCGCACATGAATGCCGATGAAGTTGACGGCATTGAGGACTTTCGCGAAGTACTCGGGGTAGCCGTTCTTCCACCAGCCCACTTTGGTCTTATCGGGGTAGTAGACGCCCGCGATGTAGGTGCCTTGTAGGTGCTTTCCGGAGAAGCCTTCTTCGTTGTTGGCGCGTTGGCCCATCCGGCCGTTGCCCAGGGCAAACAGGGATTCGGAAAGGATTTGGTGCTCAGGATTCCAGGAGGACTCCGTTAATTTCCAAGGGTGTGGGTCAATCGTGGGCTTCATCAAGGGGGGGTGAAAAGGGGTCAAAGGGTTTCGAGCGCTAGCAGTGTCTCAGCGGGGTCTGGGATGTCTACAAAACTTTGAATAACGCGGTGAGCGGCCCCCAAATGGTCTGGGTTTCCCACCGCAATGCAGTACATGTTTCCGGCCAAGGCGGCTTCCACGCCAGCCTCCGCATCTTCAAACACGCAGCATTCTTCCGCAAGAAGGCCTAGGCGGCGTGCACCCTCCAAAAAGACTTCGGGGTTGGGCTTTGAGGCCGAGACGACCGTACCGTCCACAATCGCGTCGAAGGCATCTAGCAAGCCAATCCGCTCTAGGATGGGCACGGCGTTTTTAGAGGCCGATCCGAGGGCGATGAGAAGACCTTGAGCGCGCGCTTCGGCCAAAAATTCGGATACGCCAGGTAGAATTTCGTCTGGGCCCATTTGGGCGATGCAGTCGAGGTACCAAGCGTTTTTTTGGTCCATCCAACGTTGCTTTTCTTCCGGGGAAAGCGCGATGCCTCCCCAGCCTAAAATGCGTTCCAAAGACTCCACGCGAGAAATGCCTTTGAGTTGCTCGTTTTCCTCGTGACCAAAGTGGATGCCGAGCTCGGCGGCCATGCGCTGCCAGGCGACAAAATGGTATTTGGCGGTGTCTACAATGACCCCGTCCAAGTCAAAAAGGAGTCCACGGATCATGCGCGAGCGACCTTATCCAGGACGCGGAGCACATTGATGTGGTATTCCACCAAGCGGTTGACCGGCTTGGCTTGTGTTCGTCCATAGGTGATTCCCATGTCTGTGCAACATTCTCGGAGAATGCCCTCAAAGGCTTTGGCGACGGACCCAACAAAATTGGCAGGAGCCCCGTTCCGGGCTTCCTCAAAACATCGGACATGCACCTCCAAAAACTTTTCAAAGCCATCGCGGACAATGGCTTGAATGTAGGGACTGTCAGCGTGGTCGCCCGCAAAACGAGAAAAAGAAGCGAGGTAGACGTTGGCGTTTGGCTTGTTGTAGACGCTATCGAAAATCTCTTCTTTCGTGGTTTGGTACTGCGCAGTAAAGGCTTCTTGCAAATCAGCAGGAAGACGCTTGTAGATGTAGTCGGCTAGAAGGCGCTTGCCAATGAAACTGGCCGAACCTTCATCACCCAAGACATAAGCCAAGGCGGGAACCTCTTCACGAATATTTTCCCCGTCAAAAAAACAGGAGTTCGATCCCGTACCTAGGATGCAGGCCACGTGGGGAACTCCATCAAAGGTGGCATAGGCCGCCGCTTTGAGGTCGTGGTCCACATGAATGTGGGCATGAGGAAAGACGTTGGATAAGCCATCGGCAATCACCTTGTTGTGGTGGTCGGAGGAACAGCCTGCCCCATAGAAATATACCTGATCCACGCCCGGGGCGTAGGTGGGGATTTCGGGGTGGTTGCCCAAGACATGCTCCACGGTGGCCGAAGAATGGAAGTAGGGATTGAAGCCCATAATGGACCAACGCTTGATTTCGTGGCCTTGGCCATCCAATAAAATCCAATCGGCTTTCGTCGAGCCGCTCTCAACAATGATGATCATAGGGTAGTGGGGATGATCAAAGATTAACAAAGCGCTCGGTCATGTCTGCCATGCGTGCAGAGTACCCAGCTTCATTGTCGTACCAGCCCATGATCTTGACCAAGTTGCCATTTGCAGAGGTGATACCGGCATCAAAAATACACGAGTGAGGGTTTCCAACGATATCGGCCGACACAATGGGATCTTCGGTGTATTCCATGATGCCCTTCAAGTAGGTTTCAGAAGCCAGCTTCATGGCGGCGTTGATTTCCTCTTTCGTGACATCGCGGCCCAAAGTCAAGGTCACGTCTGTGGCGGAACCGGTTAACGTAGGCACGCGCATGGCATAGCCGTCCAACTTGCCTTTCATTTCCGGCAATACCAGGCCCACCGCCTTGGCCGCACCGGTGGTGGTGGGGATCATCGAAACGGCCGCGGCACGAGCGCGGCGCAAGTCTTTGTGGGGCGCGTCTTGAATGCTTTGGTCATTCGTATAGGCGTGCACGGTCAACATGTAGCCTTTCTCGACGCCAAAATTGTCTTGGAGCACCTTCATCATGGGCGCCAAGCAGTTGGTTGTGCATGAAGCGTTGCTGAAGGTCACATCGTCTGCGCCGAGCAACTCGTCGTTCACACCCATAACAATGGTCTTCACGTCGTCCTTCGCGGGAGCAGACAAGCCAACTTTCTTCGCGCCGGCCGTGAGGTGCATCTTCAGCTGCTCTTGCGAGGTGAAAATGCCGGTAGACTCGATCACCATGTCGATGCCCATTTCGCCCCAAGGCAATTCAGCGGGGTTGCGAACCGCCGTGATAACGATCTCCTTGCCATTGACGATCAGGCTGTTGGGCGTGTGGCTAACGGTGCCATTGAAGCGGCCATGGGCCGAATCGTACTTCAGCAAATGGGCCAAGGTGGCCGTATCCGTCAAGTCATTGATGGCGACGACTTCCAAACCGGACTTGTTTTGCAAGTTGCGGAAGGTGAGGCGGCCGATGCGGCCAAATCCATTGATGGCAATTTTCTTCATGGTTTCGAGGAAATAGATGGAATTAGATGGAAAGGATTTTGGACACCCGGAAGAGTTCCATGTCTAGCGGGGCTTTGTTATAGATCGCTTGTTGCAGAAAGGTATGAGTCATTTGACCATTCACCATGCCTACCATGATGTCACTCTTGCCATTCAGCAGGGACTCCACGGCAGCGACGCCAAGCTGACTGGCGTTCACTCGATCCAAGGCGCTGGGAGATCCCCCGCGTTGAATATGGCCCAAGATGGTCACTTTGATATCGAGTTCGGGATAGCGTGTGCCCAGCGATTTGGCCAGGTCAAAAGGCTTGCCCAAGCGGTTGCCTTCGGCGACCACAATGATGTTGCTCGTTTTTTTGTTTTCGGCCCCCCGGTCAATGGAGGCATACAGGTCTTCGAGGGTTGTGTTTTTTTCGGGCAGGACGATGTCCAGCGCACCCGTGGCGACGCCCGCGCTCAAGGCAATAAATCCGGCGTCACGCCCCATGACTTCTACGATGAACATGCGGTTGTGGCTGTTGGCCGTGTCCCGAATCTTGTCAATGCACTCTACAACCGTGTTGGTGGCGGTATCATAGCCAATGGTATAATCCGTGCCAAAAAGGTCGTTGTCAATGGTGCCGGGGATGCCAACGACGGCGATGCCATGCTCCTCCGCCAGTAGGTGGGCTCCGGTGAACGTTCCGTCTCCTCCAATGACTACGAGGCCATCGATGCCGCGGTCGCGCAGTTGTTGGGCCGCTTTGGCTCGGCCTTCGGGGTGGCGGAACTCGGCTGAACGGGCCGATTTCAGCATGGTGCCCCCTTGGGCGAGAATATTTTTAACGCTTTTGGAATGCAGGGGCTCAAAGTCCCCTTCAATCAGACCGTCGTAGCCTCGGTGCACACCGAACACCTCTTTTTTGTAGAAAATACCCGCACGAACCACCGCGCGAATCGCGGCATTCATGCCCGGGGCATCCCCTCCAGAAGTCAGTACAGCAAGGCTTTTTATCGACATAGGTAAAAAAATAGCGTTCAAAGATAGTGTATTTAATACACCATCTGTAAAATCAGAAAGTGTATTAGTTACATTTGTCTAACCCTATGATTAATCCGAACATCTCCGTTGACTGCGTAGTTTTTGGCTTTGATGGCCAAAACTTAAATGTCCTTTTAATTGAGCAAAAAGACGTGGGCCAGCTCCGACGTTTTGCCCTACCTGGTGACCACTTGGAAGAAGATGAAGACCTGGACCAAGCGGCGGCACGGGTGCTCAAAGAATTAACCAGCCTTTCGGGTTTATACCTCAAGCAAAGTGGTGCTTTTGGAGACCCGAATCGGGTGAAGAACATCAAGGATTTGCCCTGGCTTCAAAGCAACCGAAGTGACCCCCAAGCGCGGGTGATTACGATTGCTTACTATGCCTTGGTGAAGATGGAGGACTTCAACCCGTCGGCTTCGAGCTTTGCTGCCCGTGTTTTTTGGCACGATGTGAACAGCATCCCAGAGCTGGCCTTCGACCACGACGAGATTGTCCAAGCGGCCCTGCTTGTTCTGCGCCGCGAGCTGTCTGAACTACGTGTAGGCCATGAGTTGCTCCCTGATAAGTTCACGTTAAGTCAAGTCCAAGCCCTGCACGAGGCCATTCTAAATTCCTCTTTTGACAAGCGCAACTTCCGCAAGAAGGCCTTGAACGATCAGTGGGTATTGCCTTTGGAGGAAAAGCAAACGGGTGTACTGCATAAACCAGCCCGACTGTACACATGGAATAAGAGCCGGGCCGGCCTCTAACCTTTTTTACCATGAACACGATGACCAAGCCAAGATTGAATTTCTGGCAAATCTGGAACATGAGTTTTGGCTTTTTGGGGATCCAGTTTGGCTGGTCCCTGCAGATGGCCAATATGAGCCCCATCTACAAGTCGCTGGGGGCCGATGCCGATAGCATTCCGATGCTCTGGTTGGCCGCGCCCATGACCGGCTTGCTGGTGCAGCCGGTGATTGGCTACTGGTCAGACCGCACGTGGACTCCGCTAGGGCGCCGCCGACCCTACTTCCTGGTGGGGGCCCTGCTTGCTTCGATGGCTCTATTCTTCATGCCCCAAAGCTCCACCCTTTGGATGGCAGCGGGCTTGCTGTGGATCTTGGATGCGTCCATCAACATTTCCATGGAGCCCTTCCGCGCATTCGTTGTGGACATGCTTCCGGAAGAGCAGCACAGCCGCGGCTTCACGTTCCAAAGCTTCATGATTGGTGTGGGGTCCGTAGTGGCTTCGGCACTGCCTTGGATGATGAGCAACTGGTTTAATGTGAGCGATCCTGCCGGTTACACTGGCATCCCCACGTCGGTGGTTTACAGCTTCTATGCGGGCGCTGTCGTCTTGCTTTTGGCCGTTCTGTACACGGTCTTTACGACCAAGCCCTACCCCCCCGCAGACATGGTTGCTTTCAAAGCACTTCAAGCCAAAGCCTCCGTAGGGGATATGGTCCATGAAATCTTTGGATCCATCCGCCACATGCCCAAAGTCATGCGCCAAGTCGCCCTGGTCCAGTTCTTTACGTGGCCCGGATTGTTCTTGATGTGGTTTTACTACTCTCCGGCCGTGGCGGAAGATATCTTTCATGCCGCCCCCAATACTCCGGAGTATGCCCAGGGGGTTGAATTCGCGGGCTTAACCTTGTCGTATTACAATTTGATCACCTTCCTATTTGCCTTTGGTATTGGCACATTGGCAGTCAAACTCGGCAATCAGCGCACCCACTTCTTATGCTTGGCGGCAGGCGCTTTGGGATTGTTCAGTTTGAGCTGGATTGAAAACCCCAACATGCTCTTCCTCTCCATGACGGGAGTGGGCATTGCCTGGGCGTCTATTCTATCCATGCCCTATGCCATGTTTGCAGGGTCTCTTCCCAAAGACAAAGTCGGGATGTACATGGGTATTTTTAACTTCTTTATTGTCCTACCCGAAATCATTGCCGCGCTCGGCTTCGGATGGATCATGCAAAACGTGCTCGGAAACGACCAACTACTTGCCGTGGCCTTGGGTGGTGGCTTGATGCTCTTCGCTGGGCTCTTAGCCCTGCGGGTGGACAACCCTGAAAGCCATTAAAAAATAAGGGCGGCCCACTGGGCCGCCCTTTGTCTTTTTGAACTCGAAATAGGTGATTAGAGCTTGCGTACGCTCGTAGCCTGCAAGCCACGCTTGCCTTCTTTCAATTCAAACTCTACTTCATCGCCATCGGCAATGGGTTCGAGTGTTCCAGTGATGTGAACGAAGAAATCGCCCTCACCTTCGTTGTCCTTGATAAAGCCGAACCCTTTGGTGGCATCGAAGAACTTAACGGTTCCGTTTTTCATTTTTTGGGAAATCAGAGATAAATAGTTCGCAAAGGAAGGGTATTTCTAGCAAACTCAGCCAATAAATTTTTGAAAATGAAAAATTTAGGTCCGAATCGGCTTCAATTTATCCCAGTCGCTTGACGCGCAGGACGATACTTTCTCGAGCGACGACTTCAACCTTGTCGCCCACGGCTAGGTCGTCAGAGCATTCCACGCTCCAAACATCCCCATCAATCTTTACCGAAGCGGGGTCACCGGCCGGTGCAGCCTCGATGACGCGGGCCACTTTTCCCACTAGGGCATCCGCATTGGTGGAGGCCCCGTTGGCCACAAAATAGCGCTTGAATAGGGGGCGCAGTGCGACCAGGGAAACGGCTCCGCCAACGATAAAGCCGACGAGCTGCCAGGTGTCGTTTCCACCTGCCCAGGCAATGAGGGCGGCAAGAAAGGTGCCGACAGAGAGGCTGGCCAGGAAGAACCCTGGGGTAAACATTTCCAGGATAATCAAAACAACTCCGGCGATGAACCAGAGGTTGGCGGGGGTAAGCGATTCTAGCATAGGCTTAAGATACGGAGGATTCCTCTGCCGCCGTCCCTAACGTGCCCGCCTCTCCTTTCCGCAAGATCAGCCCTAGCGCGATGGCCACGAGGATGGCGCCGGCCACAAATGGTGCACCGGGGAAGTAGATCCCGGACTCCGCATGGGTATAGTACGAGAAAATACTGGTCATCATCAAGGGACCCACAATGCCGGTGGCGGACATCATGGATGTGAGGGCGCCTTGCAGTTGTCCTTGTTCATTGGCAGGCACTTGGTTGGACAGGATGCCTTGCAGCGCCGGACCGGCTATGCCCCCCAACGTGTAGGGAATGACAAAGGCAAAAAGCATCCAGCCGGATGAGGCGATGGAAAAAAGGATGAGCCCGATAAAATTGAGCCCAATGCCAAAGACCAAAGCCTTGAAGGAGCCCAGCCAGGGAATAATTTTTCGGATGAGTAGACCTTGAACCAGGGCGCTCATGACCCCCACGAGGCCAAGGCTGTAGCCGACCATGGATTCGGACCAGCCAAATTTTTCCATCGAAAAGTAGGACCAGGTTCCTTGTACTGCATGGGAAGCGATATAGATGAACGTGAGGGATCCAATTAAACTGGCGACTGCCGGATAGCGTTTCAAGGCCAAAAGTGTTCCCAGTGGGTTGGCGCGACTCCATTCAAAAGCCCGGCGGTTGGATTCGGGGAGGGATTCTGGCAAAATGAAGTATCCGTAGAGAAAATTGAGCAAGGTGAGGCCAGCGGCGGCATAGAAGGGCACTCGGGCGCCGAGTTCGCCAAGCAATCCCCCAGTTACGGGACCGATGATAAAGCCAAGCCCAAATGCGGCCCCGATGAGGCCAAAATTTTGCGCCCGTTTATCGGGGGTGGAGACATCCGCGATGTAGGCGGCTCCAGTGGTAAATGAGGCGCCGAAGAATCCTGCAATGACCCGGGCTACAAAAAGCCAACCGATGGAAGGGGCGATGGCCAATACCAAATAATCGAGGCCAAAACCTAGGAGGGACAATAAAAGAACAGGGCGTCGGCCGAACCGATCACTCAGGGCACCGACGAGGGGCGCACACAAAAACTGCACAAGGGCGTAGGAGCCAATTAGCCAGCCGCCATATTGTGCGGCTTCGGACATGTCGCCCCCGGTAAGCTCTTGAATCAAAGAGGGGATTACCGGAATAATGATGCCCAAACCAATGACATCGAGCAGCAAGGTGATGAAGATGAAGCCGACAGCGGCTTGACGGTTTTTCACAGGGAGGAGGGTATAAGGTCCTCAAAGGTCGCAAAATCAATGCATCCGAGATACCACCCCGAAAAAGAGAGAGGGCAATTTATTTATGCCCGCTCAGCAACTCTTTGATGCCTCCAAGCGAAGACAGCACGCCGGTCGCCTCAAAAGGCAAGTAGATCGTTTTATTGTCCTTTCCTGAGGTCATTTCCTTCAGTGTTTCGAGGTATCTCTGTGCAATTAAGTACTGTACGGGGTCGCCAGAAAAATCTTTGATTGACTCCGAGACGCGGCGAATGGCTTCCGCTTCCGCTTCCGCAATACGAATACGCGCTTGAGCAATACCCTCTGCTTCGAGAATCGCTGCGGTTTTTTGACCTTCTGCCCGCTGAATGTCCGATTCGCGCTGACCTTCCGCGGTCAAGATTTGACTGCGCTTCTCTCCTTCGGCCTCCAAAATGGTGGCTCGACGGTCGCGCTCCGCGCGCATTTGCTTTTCCATGGCATCCTTGATGCCCTGGGGGGGATTGATGTCTTGCAGTTCAACCCGGTTCACTTTCACGCCCCACTTGTTGGTGGCATCGTCCAAGATGGATCGCAGCTTGGAATTAATCGTATCACGGCTCGAGAGGGACTCGTCCAAATCCAGTTCGCCGACGACGTTACGCAGTGTGGTTTGAGTCAGTTTCTCAATGGCGTTGGGGAGGTTGCCAATTTCGTAGACCGCCTTGATGGGGTCCATGATTTGGAAATAAATCAGGGCATTGATTTCCGTGACGACGTTGTCTTTGGTGATCACATTTTGCTTGGGGAAGTCGTACACGTTTTCCCGCAAGTCGATGCGGTCCTGCATTTTGAAAATGGGAATGGTTTCGCCATTGAAGCCCGTTTCGCTGTAGCGCCAAGAAATTTGACGCGGTTGGTCGATGACGGGAATGATAATGTTGATGCCGGACTCGAGGGTTCGGTGGTATTTACCCAAACGTTCGATGATCATGGATTCGGATTGTTTGACAATCCGAATTCCTTTGGCCAAAAGGAAAATGACCAGGAGGGCGACAAATGAGAGGGTAATGAGCGACGAAAGCATGGACGTGGAGGTCTTAAGTGGTTTGCTTGAAGGTACGAAAAATGCGCGCAATCCATGAAGCGGCTGTCGGGACCAATCCCAAAGCGTTCAACCCGAAAACGAATGAAAAACGGCGGTTATTTTTCCACGACGCGGGGCACGCGGAAGTAGTCTGAGTCGGCCCCTGGGCCATTTTTCATGGCTTCGGCGTGGGTCAAGGGCGGCTTGGGGGCGTCTTCCCGAAGGACGTTTTCACGGTCGGTCATGTAGACCAAGGGCTCAACCCCCTCGAGGTCCAGGCGCTCAATTGCCGCCACAAAACCCAAGATCTTGGTCAAATCCTTCTTCATGGCTTCGGCCTTGTCCCCCTCGAGTTCAAGGCGGGATAGGTGAGCGAGTTTTTGGACGTCTTCCGTGGAGATCTTCATGGGGTTCGGCCAAAGGCCTTTAGTTGGTTCAAAAGTACGGTATAGACCCGCTCGCTGAGCGCATCTTGGTCTGCGAGTGTCATGCCGGTGACGTCAATGGGGGCGTGGACGTGGGCGCGCAACAGGCCGGGGCCTCCTCCCTGGAAAAAGTCTGGAAAGTGCAAACGGTTGTTCGCAAACGTGATGGGCAGGATGGGGGTGCCGCTTTCGATGGCGAGTTTGAATGCACCATTTTTGAAGGGAGCGAGAACCACGGAGGGGTCTTTAGGAATGCCGCCTTCGGGGTAGATGCACAGGCCCGAACCGCGCTCGAGACGCCTCGCCGCTTTCTCCATGACTTGGCGCTTGCTCGACAGGCTATTTCGGTCCACAGGAATGCTAGAGCGGCGGAAGAAGAAGCCGAAGAGGGGAATTTTGGCCAACTCTGCCTTGCCAATAAATACAGTAGGGGATTTCACGATGCGGTAGCACATCATGACGTCCAGTTCGCTCGAATGGTTGGCGACGACGATGTAAGGCCGGTCCCATGGCACACGTGTTTCATACGTCACTTTCCGAAAAAGACCCATGCCATTGAGAATCCAGGCCGCCCACAAGCGCGCAAAGCGGTAAAAACGGGGAAAGGACTCCACTTTGCGCGAACTGCGAAAGAGGGGGACAAAGAGCCCGATAATGCTCCACAGCATGAGCGTGTAATACCAGAGGTGGTAAAGGACGCCCATGGCGAGGATGGGATACTTCCACCAGGGTACAGCGGGGCGAGGGGAACGTGGCATAGGAGGTCAAAATTAAACCTTTACCTTGGGAGGACATCCAAAGAATATGAAAAGGATTTTCACCCTCTTTTTGGCCGCCGCCTTCGTCGTGCTGGCCCCCACTCAAGCCTCTGCGGCGGAGCTCGTGCCCGAACCGCGCATTCCGCTCTCCACTGCGAACTGGACCCACTTAGAGGCCACCTCGTTGCAACCTGCCGAGGCCCAAATGCGCCGTTTGCCACGTTGGCTGCGTCGCATGCTGCGAGGCCAAGGTGGACGGGGAAATCGCGGAGGTCGCCGCGGCGGGCGCGGGCGCGGATAGTCCGGGCCATTTAAAAGACATAAAAAAACCGGCCTCTTGGGGCCGGTTTTCTTTTTTCAGGGAGATCCCTGACTTACTTCATTTCGAAATCCTCCATGAACTTGGTGGTGTAGTTCCCCGCAACATAGTCGGGGTGATCCATCAATTGACGGTGGAAAGGAATCGTGGTTTTAATGCCTTCGATAATGAATTCATCCAAGGCGCGTTTCATCCGCTCGATGGCTTGCTGGCGATTGCGGCCCGTCACAATGAGCTTGGCAATCATGCTATCATAGTTTGAGGGAATCGTGTAGCCCGCGTAGACGTGGGTATCGATGCGAACACCATGGCCTCCTGGAGCGTGGAATGCGGTAATCTTACCGGGGCTCGGACGGAAGTTTGCGTAGGGATCCTCCGCGTTGATGCGGCACTCGATGGCGTGCTGCTTGGGCTCGTGGTTTCGGCCAGAAATCAAGGTACCTGTGGCAATCTTGATCTGCTCGCGAATCAAATCGTAGTCCGTTACTTCTTCGGTAATGGGGTGCTCCACCTGAATTCGGGTGTTCATCTCCATGAAGTAGAAGTTGCGGTGCTTGTCTACGAGGAATTCGACCGTGCCGGCCCCTTCGTAGGCGATGTACTCAGCCGCTTTGATGGCGGCCTCACCCATGGCTTTCCGGAGTTCGGGGGTCATGAAGGGAGAGGGAGTCTCTTCCGTGAGTTTCTGGTGACGGCGCTGAACGGAACAGTCGCGCTCACTGAGGTGGCAGGCTTTGCCGCTCTGGTCGCCAATGACCTGAATCTCAATGTGGCGAGGCTCTTCGATGAGCTTCTCCATGTACATGCCATCGTTGCCAAAGGCTGCCGCGGCTTCTTGGCGGGCAGATTCCCAGGCTTTCTCCAGCTCGTCTTCTTTCCAAATAGCGCGCATGCCCTTTCCGCCACCTCCGGCCGTAGCCTTCATCATGACAGGGTAGCCGATTTCTTTGGCCGTTTTTTTGGCATGAGCCAAATCCTCCAGCAAGCCGTCCGAACCAGGTACGCAAGGAACGCCTGCCGCCTTCATGGTTTCCTTGGCCGTGGCCTTGTCGCCCATTTTGTTGATTTGGTCGGGGGTGGCACCGATGAACTTGATTCCGTGCTCCCCACAAATGCGCGAAAACTTCGCGTTCTCGGACAAGAATCCAAATCCAGGGTGGATGCCGTCGGCATTGGTGATTTCCGCCGCAGAGATGATGGCGGGAATATTGAGGTAGCTGTCCTTTGACGGCGCGGGTCCGATGCACACCGCCTCGTCGGCAAACCGAACGTGCAGGCTTTCGCGATCCGCTTCCGAATAAACTGCCACGGTTTTGATGCCCATTTCTCGACAGGTGCGAATAATGCGCATGGCAATCTCGCCGCGGTTGGCAATCAAAATCTTTTTCATGAGGAGGGAGGTTGGTTTAGGCGGGCTCTACCAAGAAGAGCGTCTGGCCATATTCCACGGGAGTCATGTCGTTGGCAACGATTTTCACAATCTTACCCGTCACTTCACTTTCAATCTCATTGAAGAGTTTCATCGCCTCAATGATGCAAACGGTTTCGCCTGCTTTCACGGTGTCCCCAACGCTCTTAAACGCAGGCTTATCGGGGCTAGGCTTCAGGTAGAAGGTTCCGATCATGGGGGACTTGATGGCGACACAGTCGGCAAATTCGTCTTCGATGACGGGCGCAGCGGCAGCGGTGGCAGCGGGTGCTGCAGGCGTGGAGGCAGCCATGACAGCGGGCGCAGCGGTCACATAGGAAACCCCTTCAGCACCACTGGTTTTTACCGTGACTTTGAAGTTGTCGGTTTCCAATGACACCTCTGAGGCGCCCGATTTGGTCACAAACTTGATGAAGTTTTGAAGTTCCTTGAAATCCATTAGTCCAATAATTAGGGTAACAAAAGTGCGTCAAAAAAAACAAAAACCCGGGGCAAAACGCCACGGGTTTTTAGAAAATCGTGTAGAAAGGCTTACGCTTCGGCTACTTCGGTCTTGTCGATCACGACTTTGCCTTTGTAGTACATTTTGCCTTCGTGCCAGTAAGCGCGGTGCATCAAGTGTGCTTCACCCGTCGTAGGGCAAACCGCCAACTGAGGTAATACGGCCTTGTCGTGCGTGCGGCGCTTGTCGCGGCGGGTGCTGGATTGTCTACGCTTAGGATGTGCCATAATGCAGGTTTTTTCAGTTCAATTCAAATTTCGTCTTCACCCATTCCATCGTCGTCTTCCATTCCTTCCTCGAGTTCCGCGCGAAGCTCAGGCTTCACTTTTTGGTAGGGGATGGACAGAGCGACTACCTCGAATAAAGGCTGGGCCAAGTCCACTTCGTATTCGCCATGGGGCAAAACCAAAATATCTGGGTCACTGTCATCGAAGGCATCGCCAAACTTGACAACAAGACGAAAGGCATTGTGCACCTCGAGTTCAAAGGGATCTCCGCTAAAGTCGCAGACCGCATCCATGATTCCCGAGAACGAAAAATCCAACTCCATTAAGTTGTTGGCTTTTCGCAACACCACGTGGACCGTGGCGGGGCGCATTCCTTCCAGATCGGAAAGGGGATAAGAAGAAAAGAACGTTTCGTCTAAATGGTACTCAAACGGGTGCTCGCCCAATGCAAGGCCTGAAAATCCTAAAACGGTTTCACGTTTCTTCATGGCCGAACGCTCGTTAGAGCCGGCAAATGTACACCGAATTGCACAATCCGCCAACACCTTGGGCGCGAAGGAAGTGCCTTAAGAATCACGCCGACTTTTCTGCTCAAACTTGGGAAGCACATGGGCGGTCAGTTCGGCATGCTGTTGATGCATCCGAACGCGGTCGATCGCTTGGAATACGGAGGCAGTAAAGCTTTGCGCATCCGCCTGATCTTTTCCGGCAATGTCCAATCCCACCCCGTGATCTGGGGAAGTGCGGACAAAAGGCAAGCCGCAGGTGTTGTTGACCCCACTTTCAAAATGCAAAATTTTGAAGGCGACAAGCCCTTGGTCATGGTACATAGATAGGACGCCGTCTACTTGGCGGTGCCCCGCTTTGCCAAAGAATCCATCCGAGGGAAAGGGACCCGTGACCAGGGACCCGCGCTCTTTCATCGATTCAATCCAAGGGGTCAGGACATCGATCTCTTCACGGCCCATCGCTCCGCCATCGCCGGCATGAGGGTTGATGCTCAGGACGGCGATACGGGGACGCTGCACCCCGAAATCCAAGGTGAGGGCCGCTTCAAAGGCGTCCAGCTTTTGGGTCAATAGCTCCCGGGTGAGAGCAGGGGCCACCGCGTTCAGTGCTATGTGCTCCGTCGCGAGGGCCACGCGCATGCCTTCGGCGGCCATAACCATTAGGGGCTTGGCATGGAAGCGCTGACCGAGGTAGCCCGTATGGCCTGTAAAGGGAGCCTCGGAGGAGGGGGGAATATTGGCCTTGCTCAGCGGTGCGGTGACCAACGCATCAACCTGGCCGGCTTCCACGGCATCACACGCTGCAGCGAGGCTGTCCAATGCGGCTTGGCCAGATTCATCCGTCAGTTGTCCAAAATCAACCTGAACCTCCCGGTTCCATGGGTCAATGAGTCCAATTCGGCCTGAAGGAAGGGGGTCGCCGGGGGCCACTTGGGTATACGGAATATCCCCCACTTGCAAGGATTTGCGGTGGTAGGCCATGACTTGGGGTGAGCAAAAGAGGTAGAACTGCGCCATGCTGCGCACTTCGGCATGGGCCAAGGTCTTGAGCACGACTTCGAGCCCAATCCCGTTGGGGTCTCCACATGAAATGGCAATCCGCATCATGAAGCTACGTGGGTTAAAAAGTCGGTCAAGAGGCGCACGCCAACACCTGTTCCGCCCTTGCCGTAATAGCCCCAGGGGCTGTCCAAGAAGGCCGGACCAGCAATGTCCAAATGCACATAGGGGTAGTCTGTGAAGTGCTCCAAGAATTTGCCTGCCGTAATGGCGCCTGCTTCGGCACCGCCGATGTTTTTGAGGTCGGCGATTTCGCTCTTCAGCAAGTCGTTGTATTCGTCCCAGAAGGGGAATTCGACGAGGCGTTCATGCGTGTTGGTTGCACTGGTTTGCAGTTGCTCCCACACCTCGCGGCTCGCATTGCCCATGGCCACCGTAGCATTGGGGCCAATGGCGCGTGCTGCCGCCCCGGTCAAGGTGGCGAGGTCAATGACCAACTGCGGCTTGTATTTCTTGGCGTAATGCAGGGCATCCGCGAGAATCAGGCGGCCCTCGGCGTCTGTATTCAGAACTTCCACCGTAGTGCCGTCCGAAATTGTAATCACATCTCCCGGTGTAATGGCATTGCCTCCTGGGCGGTTGTCCGTCGCGGGAATCAATCCAATCACGTGCACGGGCAAGCCTTGGCCGGCCACCGCACAGAGGGTTCCAATGACGGCTGCAGCTCCTGACATGTCGCACTTCATCGTATCCATGAAGTTGCTGGGCTTGAGGCTGAGACCCCCTGTATCGTAGACGACGCCTTTGCCCACTAGCACATAGGGGGCGCTGTTGACGGCCTTTTCGGGCTTGTATTCTAAAATGCTGAAGGTAGCCGGATCGACCGAGCCTTTGTTGACGCCGAGCAATCCGCCCATCTTGAGGGATTCAATTTTTGCCTGGTTCAACACCGTCACCTTGAAGCCATAGATTTGGCCTAGCTCTTCAGCACGGGCGGCGAGGTCTTCGGCGGTCAAATCCAGCACTGGGGTGTTAATGAGGTCGCGCGCTTCCGTCACAGCAGCCATTAGTACTTCCAAACGTTTGGCGTCTCCGGCAGACAGACCGACCACTTCGACGCTGTCCAGGGTCCAGGCTTCTTTGGCCTTTTTCCCCAACAGGCGAGTGTAGCGGTATGCAGCAAGCGCGAGGCCTTCTGCCACATGGAAGGTGGCATCGCCGGCTTCCAGACTTAGATTCGAAATCTTGTTTTTGGACAGCAGCCCGGCGAGTTCGGCACCGGCTTTTCGGCCCGAATGCGCCATCTCCGCTGCGTCCCCCTTGGACGTCAGAACGCGCACAAACTGCTCGGCACCAGCCACCTGGTGGAGCCAACCTTTGACACCACGTTCGGCACGTGCCTCAATCATGGTAGCCAAATCGGTCGAGAATTCAGACGAAGTAGGTTTGACGACTGCGGTCACGTGACCGGTCGAAGCGGAAGTAGCAAAAGTCCATTTCATAGCTACGAAGGTAGGCATCGTACCTTTGCTCTATGTTCACCGGAATCATTGAAAATATCGGCCAAATTGTGGCCCTTACCCCGGAAGGGAGCAACCTCCACGTCGATGTGGCTTCGAGCCTTGCGCCCGAGCTCAAAATCGACCAAAGCGTGGCCCATGACGGCTGCTGCCTCACGGTGGTTGCCCTCCACGGCCCGGCGGACCAGCCCACCGGCTACCGAGTGACGGCCATTGCGGAAACTTTGGAGAAGACCACATTGGGGTCTTGGGCCATCGGACGCCGTGTGAACATCGAGCGCTGCACGGTCTCCGGGGCTCGATTGGATGGCCATGTGGTGCAAGGGCATGTCGACACCACCGGCACAGTGGCCCAAATAGAAGATTTGGACGGTAGCTGGAAAGTCACCATTCACCACCCTGAGAATTCGGACCACGTCACCGTGCCCAAAGGGTCCATTGCCATCGATGGGACGAGCTTGACCGTCGTGGATTCCACGTCCACCTCCTTTTCGGTGGCCTTGATTCCGTACACCTGGGAACACACCCGATTCCATGAATGGAAGGTGGGCGAGTCCGTCAATTTGGAATTTGATATTCTCGGGAAATATATCGCCCGCCTTTTGGCTCAGCGAGGACTTTAGTTTTCTTCCTCCTCTCCCAAGAAATCCGGGGCAGCAAAGGGTTGGCTCGGGTCAAGTATTTGGGCGACCAAGGGATGTAGAACACATTGTTCAAATTCTGCTAAAGTCTCCGCGCGAATCCAGGCATCTCCTTGGTAGGTTAACCACGCGACGGGATCTCGTGGCTTGCGCATGGCCGCAATACCTGCGCGGAAAGGTCCTCCTGCTTGGTGCGTTGAAAGGAGCCAAGCATAGGTAAAGAGTTGTAAGGCCTTGCCTTTTTTTGGATCGAGCAATTCCTCGAGAGATTTGACCTTCAGTTCAGAAGGTTGAAAACTGCCGGATTTGAGATCGACGACCGCCCAGCCATGTTGCCAAGCTTCGATGCGGTCAGCTTTTCCTTTCATGCGAACCGAGAGATCCCCGATGGTGAGCGTCGTTTCGATGTTTTCTTCCACGAGGTGGATATGCCACGGGAGGTCTCGACCTTCCCCGCTGGCGATGCGTTGGCCTTCCGCCTGGGCCCAATCCTCGGCCATCTTGAGCAAGACCTGTTGTTCGATGACAAAGGGTCCGCTGTGGCGACGGCCTGGATGAAATTCCTGAATACCCGCCTCGAGGGCAGAGGGAATGAGGTCTACGCGCCAATTCCCGGTCGCCTGGTAGTCCTTGAATAGCGTTTCATGGACGTGGTGAAGTATGCTTCCACGGATGTTGGCCGCCATGCGCTCGTCGACGGCCTCTTCTTCGTAGACCCCCAAGACAAAACGGAGGTAGAATTCGGCCGGATCACGTAAAAAGGTCCCCATACTCGAAGGGCTAAGGCCCCGTTCTTGGAGCTGATGGCGCAGGCGGTTCAGAACATCCGGAGACTTGTCCATTTTCCAGGGCCGCTGAAGCCGTTGGGGATCCATGGTTTGCTGCATCCCGAGGTCTTCCCACCGAATGCCTGGATAACGGGGAAGTTCCACCTCCATTTGGGCAATGAACCGGCTGGCTTCGCCTTTGCCCATGCCGTCAGATTCCCCATTGACCAAGAAGAACACGCGCTTAGCGCGCTGGACAAGGCGGTAGACGTGGTAGGCCATAATGGCTTCCCGATCTTGCGGAAGCGGCATGCCATAGGCGCGCCGAACGTCGTGGGGCAAAAAGGATGCTTCATTGCGCCCCTTAGGCAGCACCCCCTCATTCATGGGGGCCAGAATCAAGGTATCAAAATCCAAATTTCGGGTCTCTAGCAAGCCGAGCATCTGCAGGCCCTCAAAAGGTTCACCATAGAAATTCACGGGGCTCTCCTGCGCAAATTGGCGGAAGAGGCGGCGCAAGGTCCCAAAGCTCAAGGCAGCGTGGGGCATCCATACCCGAAGGCTGTGCAGGGCGTTGAGGCACAATCGGGCGGGCTCGGCCTCCCACGCAGAGCGCAGGCCATCAACATAATGGCTCAGGGCCCCCTCGAGGTCCTGTAAAAAGCCGGAGGTATCGGGATAGGTACCCCAGAGCTCTCCCCCTTCGCCAAACTCTTCTAAGACGTCGGCCACCGACCAATGGGAGCGTTTGCTTCGGCGCAGCCGTTCCGCCACCTGCTGGAGGTCGCGGGAACCGGTATACATGGCCTGGCATACGGGATGAATGCAGGTAGCCTGCAGAAGGCGATACGGGTAACTGCCCTGGCTCAATTCACGCGCCTCGTGGAGTTGGAAAAGGGCATCCAGCCCGGCAAAAGCCGCCGTACTGGTGAGTGGCATGCCCATGGTGACGTTGGCCTCTTCCAATCCCTCGGGCAGGGCTTGTAGGGTCGGTATAAGTAGGCCCTCATCCGCGAGGACAACGCCCGTCCCTTCGAGAAGGGGATGGTCTTTTCGCAATCGACCAAGAACCTCTCCCAAGGTTTTGGCGATGCCGACTGCGCGGTTGGCGCGCAGGACGGTGAACTCGGCATTCGAAGTGGACAGCCATGCGGGGGGTTCTCGCAGGTCCGCCGTCAATCCTTCGGGAAGGTGGTCGCGGTGATGGCGCAAGGCATCCCCTGCTTCATGCTGGGGATTCAGCATATAGTGGGCATCGGCATCCCAAAAGGCGCGGGCACCCACATGGCGGTGAGCACTCACAAACAGTGCGCGCTCCGAGGGGGTCAAGGCATTGAAACCGACAAAGTAGAGTTGGTCAATTTCACCGCGGTGCATCCAAGCCCGCAGCGCCGCTTCTGGCGGGCCGTCGGGGGAAGGGCTGGCCCGTTGAAATACCCCTCCGGGGGTGCTCCACCCCTTGGCGTCGAGGCGTTCGTGGTAGCGACGGTACAGCCCAGGCAACTGCTTCCAAAGTTCCAAGCGCCGCTCCATGAGTTCGGTAGGTTGCTCGAGGCCCCATTGCTGAAGGGCTTCAATTTCACGCATTTCCCGGTAGACGGCCTCCGCATCGACCCCATGCCGATCCATTTCGCCAAAGTCCCGCAGGACCGTTGGGGCCCAGCGTAAAAATTCTTCGAGAGGCTGGCTACGGGATTCAAACACCTCTTCGTGGGCGGCAAAAAGAACTAAAAGTTGATCCATGGCCCGCGCCGGTTGACGCTCTGCGAGGTCTTGCATGACGGCTTCAATGGGCCAAATTGCCGGAGATAAAACGGGATGGGACACCTGTTTTTGGAACGCATGGCGCAGGGCTCGCTCGGCGCGGCGCGAGGGCAATACAATGCCTACCCGATGCAAGGGGGTCGCTTCTGCCTGAATTTCCCGGGCAACCCGGTCCAAAAATGCCTCCATCGAATTCGGATCGGTCAGCGGTAGTGCTGCCGAGCCTCAATATACGCCGCAACCTCGGGTGGAAGATCTTGATCGACGGAGTCTAGCATCCCCAATCGAGCGCGAATTTCGGTGGCACTTCGGTCCATCAAAGGGGCTTCCATGATGGAGATTTTGGGGTGGTTGGCAAAGGGGAAATCCACGGGAATGTCAGCGCCCGGCCTGGGATACACCAAAACATCTACCAAGGACAGGATGCGATTCGGGTCTTTCCACCGAGGGAAGCTGAGCAAATTGTCGGCCCCCATACAGAGGTAAAACTTCCTTGAAGGGTGCGTGGCCATCAAAGCCTCTAGGCTGTCCACCGTATAGTTTGGTTGCGGAAGGGAAAACTCAATGTCGCAGGCATGCTGCGAGGGAAAGCGCGCCGTGGCGAGTTCCACCATGTGCAGGCGCTCTGTGTCATTGAGTAAGCTGCCTTTTTCTTTGTGAGGGTTGTGTGGCGTAACAACAAACCAAAGCTCTTCCAGCTCCTTCCATTCTGCGAGGCTTTGGGCCAAAATCAGGTGGCTGCGATGGATCGGATTAAACGTGCCAAAGAGCAGCCCTGTTTTCATCTCTCGAGGAAGGGTAGGACCCATGAATGAAGTTCCTCGTACGCTCGATCCAAGTCGTCGTTGACCAGGATGTGATCAAAGCGGCTTGCGGTAAGCATCTCTTGTTCCGCTTTGGCGAGGCGCATGGCAATTTTTTCCTCGCTGTCCGTGCCGCGGCCCCGAAGGCGTGACGCCAAAACCTCTATAGACGGGGCCTGAATAAAAACCGCTAAAGTGATATCCGGGTAATTCTTTTTGAGCCGCTGACCCCCGGCAACATCGATATCGAAGACCGCCGTTTTTCCCTCGGAATTGATGCGATCCACTTCGCTGCGCAGCGAACCATAAAAGGTACCGCTATAGACCTCTTCCCATTCGAGGAAGTCGCCGTTTTCGATGTGATGCTTAAACGCTTCCACGGAAATAAAGTGGTAGTCCTGCCCATCTTGTTCTTGCCCTCGGGGTGCCCGACTTGTGGCCGAAATGCTAAATGCCAAGTCTGGAAAATCGGCCATGAGGCGCCGAACCAAGGTCGTTTTTCCCGAGCCAGATGGGGCCGATAGAACAAGCATTTTCATAGGACGTTGAGGCTCTGCTCTTTGATTTTTTCCAATTCCTCCTTCATGGCCACGACCACACGCTGCATGGCGGCATGGTTGGACTTGCTGCCCAAGGTGTTGACTTCGCGGCCAATTTCTTGGCCAATGAATCCAAGTTTGCGCCCTTGGCCCTCCTGCATGGCTTCCAAGAAATGCGTCAAATGCGCTTGAAGCCGCACTTTTTCCTCGTTGACGTCCAATTTCTCGAGGTAGTAAATGAGCTCTTGCTCGTAGCGGTTCGTGTCGTACTCGATGCCTTCCAAGCCCCGCTGCAATCGGGCCTTCAGTTGCGCGACGCGCTCCTCTTCCATGGCCGGAACTTCATCCAGGCCCCGTTGGATGGCTCCAATATTGGCAGCCAAATCTTCCGCGAGGGCCGCGCCTTCACGCAACCGGAAAGTATCAAAATTGGCGAGCGCCTCATCCATGGCGGCCTCTACAGCGGTCCATTCTTCCGGGAGAATTTCCTCGGAAACAGAGGGTGCCGGGAGGCGCAAAGCCATCGCCAAAAGTTCTCCCCGCGAAACGGGCTCCCCGGCGATAGACTGCAGGGACTGCATGGCGCGTTCGAGCCATTCGGCTTGAAGCCCCATAGCCTCATGGCCGCGTGCTTCGCGGTGTATGCTGACATCCACCTTGCCGCGGACGACGGCATCGCCCACTTTTTTGCGCCAATCCATTTCCCGTTCCCGGTACATCGAGGGGCAACGCAGTGACAAATCAAGTCCTTTGCTATTGAGGGAACGTAATTCAATGGTGATTCGGGCGGCAGCACACTCGGCACTGCCCTTGCCAAATCCGGTCATAGAGCGCATCATGCCCACAAAGGTAGAACCTCTTCATGACTGACCGGCTGACTTCGGATTGGCTGGGCCAAAAAGGACGAGATCATATCGCTCGGAACGCAGGGCTCCGTGGTCGATACATAGCCTAGGGCGTAGGCCACCCACCCCCAGATGGCCGCGGCGCTCCATCCCTTTTCTCGCAACGCAGCGATGCTGAGGGATCCGTGCCGTTTGGACAGGCGGGCCCCATCCGGACCCATCCACAACGGGGCATGGGTGCACGCGGGCGGCACGTTGCCCAGGGCCTGATGGAGAAAAGCCTGGGGGAGTTCGCTGGGGGCCAAGTCCTGGCCCCGTAGAATGTGGGTGACGCCCTGGTCGCGGTCGTCTACCACCACGGCCAAAGGGTAGCTCCACGCGCCGTCCGCTCGCCGCAACACAAAAGCGTCTTCGGGGTAGGCCAATCGAAGGGCCACTGAACCGTCGAGGGGCCAATTCGCCGCCACACAGGTCCCGGGGTAGGCTCCCCAGGGTTGGTGGGGTGCGCGCACCGCCTCGTCCATGTCGCGCCGTGTACACTGGCAACCAAAAACCAGCCCTTGTTTCTGGAGGGAACCTAGAGCCGCGAGGTAGGCGGCATCTCGAGTGGACTGCGCCGGGGCCTCCTCGTCCCAGGAGAGCCCCAACCATTGCATGTCCTGGCGCCATGCCTCGGCAAATTCGGGCTTACAGCGCTGGCGGTCCACATCCTCCATGCGAAGAATCAGCTGTCCGTGGTGACTCCGGACCTGAAGCCAAGCGAGCAAATACGTCGAGGCATGCCCAAGGTGCATGAGACCTGAGGGGGATGGGGCAAAACGACCAATCATTCCATGAAAGTACAACGCCTTGGTCGCTACCTTCGTGTCCATGGACTCAGAACACTTCGGCACACGCGCCATCCACGGCGGCCAGCATCCGGACCCCTCGACGGGCGCCGTCATGCCTCCCATTTATCAAACTTCCACCTATGCGCAGTCTGCGCCGGGTGTGCACCAGGGCTACGAGTACAGCCGTACCCAAAACCCTACGCGCCATGCGCTGGAGCGGGCGTTGGCCTCGATTGAAGGGGGCACACACGGTCTGGCTTTTGGCAGTGGCCTGGCGGCGGTGGATGCCTGCATGAAGTTGCTCGCACCGGGTGACGAAGTGATTTCGACCAACGACCTCTATGGCGGCACCTACCGCCAGTTTGTGAAAGTCTACGAGAAATATGGCTTGAAGTTTCATTTCACGCCCATGGGCTCGGTGGAGGCAGTTCGCGCCTTGGTCACTCCGAAAACCAAAATGATTTGGGTGGAAACCCCCACCAATCCGATGCTGAATATCGTCGACATTGCAGCGATGTCGCGCATCGCAAAGGAGGCGGGCGCGTGGTTAGTGGTCGATAATACGTTCGCAACCCCCTACCTGCAGCAACCTATCTCCCTGGGCGCAGATATCGTGCTTCATTCCGCCACCAAATACCTCGGGGGCCACAGTGATTTGGTTTTGGGGGCCTTGGTAGTCCATGAGGCGTCGCTGGCAGAAAAACTCTACTTCATTCAAAATGCCACGGGGGCGGTTTGCGGCCCCATGGACAGCTTTTTGGCTTTGCGGGGCATCAAAACCTTGCATGTGCGCATGGATCGACACATGGAAAATGCAGCGGAACTAGCGGATTTTCTCAAAGGCCACCCTGCAGTGGGAAGCGTGGTGTATCCGGGCTTTGAAGACCATCCTGGGCATGCGATTGCCCGGGCCCAAATGCGTGGTTTTGGCGGCATGATTTCTTTTCGCGTGAAGTCGGATTCCTTCGCAGATGCGAGCAAGGTGGTCAGCGCCATGAAGGTGTTCACCCTCGCCGAGTCATTGGGTGGCGTGGAGTCTCTCAGCGGCCACCCTGCTTCTATGACGCATGCCTCCATTCCAAAAGAACAACGGGAAGCAAGTGGCGTCACCGACGGATTAATCCGTTTGAGTGTGGGCATTGAGGACGTTCGGGACCTCAAAGCGGACTTAGATGCCGCACTTTCCCTACTTTTATAACGTTATGGCGGAAAAATTCGCAGTGATTGGATTGGGCCAGTTTGGTTCGGCCATCTGTAAAAAGCTCTCCGAGAAGGGCGCTGAGGTCATCGCAATTGATATTGACGAGGACAAAGTCGACGACATTAAGGATCACGTAGCCTACGCGGTTCAATTGGATTCAACAGATTTGCGCGCGCTCCAATCCCAAAATATCGGGGAAATGGACGCCGTGGTCGTTTCCATCGGTCAGAATTTTGAGGGCATGCTCCTCACGACGGTTAAGCTCATGGAATTGGGCGTGAAGCGATTGATTGCGCGCGCTCAGGGCGAAACCCAGCGTAAAATTTTGGAAAAATTGGGCGTCACGGAGATCCTTTCCCCCGAGGAGGAGGTCGGTAAAAACGTGGCAGAGCGCTTGATGAACCCCTCCATGTTGATGTGTGTGCAGCTTCCGGACAATTATGAAATTGTCGAAATCGCCGCGCCGAAAAACATTGTCGGCCGAAGCATTGCAGATATTGGCCTGTTGCCCAAATACCGTCTCAATATCGTGACACTCATCGAGCGCATCGACGGCGAACCCCATATCAAGGGGGTGCCCATGCCTGAGGTGGTGATCCAAGAAAACGACGAGTTGGTCGTATTTGGCTTGACCAAAGACGTCGAGCGATTTATTGACATCAATGGGTAGGCGCTTTCTTGGCCTGTGCGCCCTGGCTATGATGGGCGCTTTGGCCGCCTGCATTAAAGAGCCAAAGCCGGATCCGCTACCCCCCTTGGCTACCGGCCCCTTCGAGCCCAGACTCAAAGAAGGGTGGCAGGTGCATGCCGTGTCCTACGCGGGAGTCATGCCCAATCCCTTTGACAGTACCACGACCGCGCAGTTCCAAGGTGAGGCCTACGACGTTGGAGGCGAATTCACCTTCACGGACCGCAACGATTCTGCCCTGGCCCACTATCGCATTGATTTTATGGCTGATTTGCTTTTGGGCATGATGCCCCTTCATTATAGCAATGAAGGAGATGGCATTTGGAGCTACGATAGCACCCAGAAGACCCTCTGGTTTTATGCATATCCCGACACCTTGGAATTTGTGGTGGATTATGATGCGGACACGCTCCAACTTTGGCATTCAGATGTAATCATTGACTATCCTGCGATGAACATCTCGCTGGCGACGCGCATGGACATTGAATTGAGGAAGTAATGAACGTTCGGCAGCTCGTTCGCGAGAGCAATTTCCTGCCGATGCTTGTTTCGGTAGCCCTGCTGCATGCGGTCACGTGGTATACAGGGGCGGGAAACAATCCTTGGATTTTACTGATTGGTTTGGCGGTGGGAATGCCCCATGGAGCCACAGATTTGCTGGGAGAAACAACCCGTTGGAATCTCAAGGCAGCTCTTTTTTATGGGGCAGGCATCTCGGTATTGCTGCTTTTTTGGTTGACATGGCCCGGTTGGACTTTGGGCCTTTTCCTAGTGGTGAGCATTGTGCACTTTGGAACGGAGGATGCCTTATCTCGCCAATGGTCTTGGCTGCACGTGCACGAGTCTGCTGTGCGGGGCAGCTTGGTGGTCTTGTTGCCCTCGCTGTTCTACCGCGAAGAAGTTTTGGAATTGTTTTATATGGTATCCGGCACAGATTGGTCGGCTATTTTGGCGCCCAATGTGATTAACTGGGGGCTGAATCTTTGGTTTATTGGCCTTTTTTCCTTGTTTGGCCACGCGGCGACACATTGGCCCTCGTGGGAGCGGGTGCTTCAGACGTTTTTAGAGTTAGGACTTCTGGTGATTGTATTCCGAATTCTCCATCCCCTCGAAGCCTTTGTGGTCTACTTTGTGGCAGGACATTCGCTTCGGACTGCCTTCAAGTTGCGCCAAGTTCTGACGGCCAATTGGCTTCCAGTGGTGTCATTGACGTTGGCCACTTTTGGCGCGGCCGCCCTTTACCACATTTGGATGCCGGGCCAAATTGAATTGGATGCCAAAATGATTCGCACGGCCTTCGTCGCCTTATCGCTCTTCGCCATTCCCCACGCCCTGTGGCGGACCTGGATGATTTTTAAGCGCTAGGCAAAAAAAAGGGCCGCCTTTTCAGGCCGCCCTTTCGATGAATTTGGAATTCTCTTAGCTGTTTTTGATGGGGACGTGGGGGCTTTGGTGAACCTTGCATTGGTTGAAAACTTTTTAAAATGTGCATTGAACATTTTAAAAGAAATAGGGGTTACGGGCGCTCGGGTAGCATCTATGGAGATAATACTCCCCTGAAAATCAGGAAAAATATTTTCACAAAAAGTTGCTTTGTTTAATGATTAGGCGTTAGCTTTAAACAAGTCATTCGAACCATTTGAGCGTTCAAGTGTTAAGAAGACACAAAACTCACGTTAAAACCTAAACGTATTATGGAATTCTTAGAAGTTCTCTCAATTGACCCCGCTGACCCCGTCAGCTTCACGTTCTTCACGGGATACATGGCGATGTTCGCCGCTTCCGTGTTCTTCCTCTTTGAGCGCGGCCGAGTGGCCGACGAGTGGAAGTCTAGTATGTTGGTGTCTGGCTTGATCACTGGTATCGCTGCTGTACACTACTACTACATGCGCGACTACTATCAGGCAACGCATGAAACTCCTGTGGCTTTGCGATACATCGATTGGACCTTGACGGTACCCTTGATGTGCGTAGAGTTTTATTTGATCACCAAGAAGGCAGGCGGCACGTCTTCTCTTCTTTGGAAACTCATCCTCGCCTCCGTGGCCATGCTCGTGCTTGGTTACATCGGAGAAGCTTTCTATGCCAACGAGACGCAGTCTTGGGTATGGGGTGCTTTGTCAGGAGCGGCCTATTTCTACATCGTTTGGATGGTATGGAAGGGCGAAGTAGCTCAATTGGCATCTAGCGCAGGAGGCAATGTTCAAAAAGCAGTAGACGCACTGATGAAGTTCGTCGTAATTGGTTGGGCCATCTATCCCATTGGCTATATCGCAGGCACCGAAGGTGGCTTGTTCGGTATGCGTGTCCTCGAAGGATTGGATATGGACCTCGTCTACAATATTGGTGACGCGGTGAACAAGATCGGATTCGGTCTCGTCATCTACGCTTTAGCCATCGGCGACAAGAAATAATAGCTAACGTGTGAGTTTTGTCTTGTGTGCTTGAAGGGCCCCGGAAACGGGGCCCTTTTTTTATGGCCCAAGGCGGTACAAAAATTGCTCGTCCCGGCACACCACGCCGTCTCCGAGTACAGCCACGACGGGGGAAAGTAGGGTTGAGCGCGCATGGCTCTTGCGTGCTCCGAAGCCACCAAGTTGGTAGATGCCCCGATCCCAAGCGACATATGCTCCAAGAGGTCCGGGGCGAATTCGATCGATCCAGGCGGTTCCCGGTAGAAGGTAGGATTGCCGAAGGGCCCCCGTGCCGGGATCCAAAAGCACCCCTTCGCCTTCGTGATTGAGGCACAGCAGGCCTTCAGGCAAGAGGCACCATCCTGGAATAGGCCAAGAAAAAGGCAAGGGGCTGGACCAACTCAAGGTTTGTTGGGTCAGGTCAAATCCGAGTACGCGCTCGGCCGTGGCTATGAAAATTCGGGCCGTGTCGCCCAAAATGGGGACGCCCAATCCCAAATCCTCGGCCAAAGGAATTGTCCACGAACTGTCTCCCAACCATTGCAGCAAGTCTAGTGCCCCGCTTTGCATCCCGGCATGCCACCGGCGAAGTGTGGCGGCTCCACGGTTTCCACGTGCCCAAATCCCATCAATGAGCGCATATTCCTGGGGGGCCAAAATGTAGCTATGGATGGCATTCCATGGAGCGTCCATCCCCCCGCGCCATAGGGAGACGGACTGCGCGTCATAGATAGGGATGTACACCCGCTCTCCCTCCACATAGCCCATGCGAGTCGTCCATTGATTTGGCTGGAACGGATAGGCCAATGCCTGTCCCAAACCGCTGTAGGGGTCAATTCGGAGGATGGAAGAATCGTGAAACATCCAAAGCCCTTCGGGTCGAATGGCCACGTCCTCCAAAATCCAGGTGTCATGTAGCCATCCCGGGGGAAGAGTGTAGGTCCAGAGTAGGCCGCCATCGCTGCTTCGTCGAAGCCCCACGGATTGGCTGTCCACCTGTACCCAAACAGCCTGATTCCATGCGTACGGTCCAAACCCCACCGCGATAGAAGAGTCAGGGATCAAGGGCACAGACCAGAGCGAGGTGCTTTGATCCGGAAAGGGTACCGGGTTCATTTGACAGGCTACCAAAAGGACCGCGATCATTCCCATCATTCCGCGCGCCCTCATCGCAATGCCGTCGCAAAAAAGGCGCCTCCTGGGATTTGCCCATTAAACAATCGCTTGAAAACATCCCGCGTGTAGGTGGAATTCCGCATCTGTTGATGGTTGGTATGCGGCAGTTCGATGTGGGCGACGGCCCCGGGCAAACTGCCAGCGCTCGAAGCGAGGACCACTCCGTCATTGGGATGTTCGGTGATGTCCACATCCCAATGAGGCCAGCTTTGGCAGAAGGCATATGGATCGTCGTCCAAGCAGTCTGTCGGGGTGGAAACCACCGTCCAAGTGAACGGGGGATCCCCATCGTTACGGCACCGGCACCAATAGCCATCGGCTTGGAGGGTGATTTCCCGGGCACCGATGTAGTCTTTGTAGACCCCGTTGGCTTGCCGATACCAGCGCTCGGCGGCATAGGCTGCGCCCGCTTCTTCCAGCGCGCGTTGCCGCTGCCAGGCATGGTAAAGAGAGGAGAAGGGATTGTACCACACCTGACTTTGCGCGAGGGCATGACTTTGAGCACGAGCGCTTGCCAGAAGGGTTTGGGCGGCATAGTGGGCAATTTGATCACTGACCCAATCCACGAGGACGTCATCCCCATCAAATTGAAAGGGATCTTGGGCTAAGGCCAATCCGATGGAATCAGTTTGATACATGGAATAGGCGGTGCGCCAAAAAACAGGTTCGTCTTCGACCCCATAAAGTTGGACGACAGGGATCTGCGGCACGCGGTGGTTTAGATGTGCCGGCCAGGGACTTTGGGGGGTTAACTCAGTGACCAGCGGCCGATTGAATTTCCCTAAGGCGAAGGGAATAAAGGGGGTAACAATTCCCGAACACGTCGATTGAATGGCCTGCTGTACCCAGGGGTCCAGTGCAGGAAACCACCGAAGGGGCGGCAAGAGGTGCGCGGCCCACAACCAGGGATTGGAAAGGATTTGGCAGGCCTCCTCGACAAAGTGGACGGCGCCATTTTGCCCCCATGCGCTCAAGGCCATGGCCGCATCGCTGCCGCCGATGGCTGAGCCCACGAGCACAGCACCTCCGAATGGCCGCTCAAACGTGGCCGTATCCGTGTACAAACTATCCAAGATCAGGGCTTCAATTCCCCCTAAGGAATGGGCGATGAGCAGGTGATCCCCGGGGCTGACCCCATGCATCTGCTGGGCCAAAAAACTCCGAACCTGGAGCGTATTGTCGATATCCATGGCCGCATCGAAGAGGCTGGCGTTTTGCAAGTAGGTAAAGGGCATGTCAAAAATGACTTGGCGGGCGGGGTATTGCGGGGCCCCTCCATAGGCGGTACGGCTGGCTACGCTATTCCAACTCGTCCCCGTTCCGCCCAATCCGTGGAGGTAGAATATGATCCGCTCGCCACCGGTATGGGTTTTTTGGGCGAATTCCGTTCCGGATGGAGGGGGGAAAAACGGCGAATACACCGTGGATCCCACTTCGAAAATCGGGCTGGTAGGAAAAGAACAGGGCTGACCATAGGCGGATTGGGTCAGCAGGGTGACGAGTACGGCGATGACGAGCACGGTCAAGATCATGGGGAGAATTTGGGCCGAAGCGTTGGAGCGAGAGGGCATAGCAGGGCAATTAAAGTTGAACGAAGGGTTGGCTCAGGACGTAGGGACCGAGGTGCGTTCGGAGGGTATAGCGCCCCGGAGGAAGGGGCACATCAAACCAACCGGGCAAGAGGCAGGGGCCGGCGACATAGCCTGCAACGCGGCCATGCACGTCCACCCATTCCAATGAAGCAGCCAGCGCGGGGTGGTCCGGAAGGAGGGTGAGGTAAATAGCCTCTTCACGGCGGGGATTGGGGGAAACCCGAATTTGAACGCCCGGATCGTTCCCCCCGGCGTACCCGACGGGCGAACTTCGGGTCACCTCTTCCCATTCCCAGGCGCATCGGCCGTTGGATAGGGTGCGGGGACGGCGGCACTCCTCGTGAAAGACAAACCAACCTTCCGGAGCCGCTAGAAAATCCCACCGGGTGACGGAAGAATCGGTGTCCCACCATTCCCAGGTAGGAGGGAAGGCTCGAACAACCCGCTTGACTCCGTTCTCCTCCCAGGTCCACGTTCCCACGGGCCCTTCGAGGGCACCGAGAACCACGCGCTCTTCGGGAGAGGGAAGAACTTGTGGGAGAAAACAGGATGGGGGGGCGACATCGCTGGTAGTTTCGGGGTTGGCCGGAGCCGGATGCCAATTTCCTCGATAGCGGTAGGAGACTCCCTCAGGGCCCCAGCGTAAGGCTTCGAGTGGACTTTGCCACGGCTCGGGATGGTCTTCGAGAATCCACTCGGTTGCCGCATCGACCCCATCGTGGGTCCACTGACGGTAGGCCTTCCATGTCCGGGGCAGGAGGGACTCCCATTCGGACGGACGCAGAGCGACGGTATCGCCGATCTCGGTTACGCGAAGTCCGCGAACGTGGACCTCTTCACTGGTGAAGACATAGGGAGGTTGCTGTGCCCAGAGGCACCCGGAAAGCAACCCAAGCCATCCACTCCAAGCGAGCAGACAAACTTTTCGGGGGAGGGGGGGTTGTGTAATCATAGGGCCAAGGTGCCCTAACCCCTTTGGAAATAATCGAAATCAAACGACTGCTTCCATTTAAATTTCGGACTTTTGCACAACGATTCCATGACCCCGATGCTTTCAGATAAAATCCGTTCCGACTTCCCCATCCTCACTCGTCAGGTGCATGGGAAGTCCCTGGTGTATCTGGACAATGCGGCCACAACCCAGAAGCCACAAGCCGTGATCGACGCCCTGGTGGGCTACTATAGTGGATACAACAGCAATGTCCACCGCGGGGTGCATCAATTAAGTCAAGAAGCCACCGATGCCTTTGAAGCGGTGCGCCGGCAATTGCAAGAACACCTTCATGCGGCAGAATCGCATGAGATCATTTTGACCAAAGGAACCACGGATAGCCTCAACCTAGTGGCGCATGGATTTCGGTCCATCCTCAAGCCGGAGGATGAGATCATCGTGACGCAATTGGAACACCACAGCAACTTGGTTCCTTGGCAAATGCTCGCCCAGCATACAGGGGCAACGTTGCGCTATGTGCCCATCGATGGCCGCGGCGTGTTGGACCAAACGGTCTACCAATCTTTATTGTCTGAACGAACCAAGCTGGTCGCGTTCAACCATATTTCGAATGCGCTCGGTACGATCAATCCGGTTAAAGCGATGACTGCCGCTGCGCATGCGGTGGGCGCCGTCGTAGTTGTAGATGGGGCGCAAGCCTTGCCGCACTGCTCGGTGGATGTTCAGGACCTGGATGTGGACTTTTATGCTGGATCGGCCCACAAAATGTATGGCCCCACCGGTGTGGGCTTGCTCTACGGCAAAACGGCGTGGCTAGAGACCTTGCCTCCCTACCAAGGCGGAGGGGAGATGATCTCGGAGGTAGCGATGGAGCAAAGCTCTTATGCGGGCCTCCCGCACAAATTTGAAGCAGGTACCCCCAACATTGCAGGGGTGATTGGTTGGGGAGCGGCCCTGAGCTGGATGCAGCAGGTGGGCTTGGAAGCCATCGAAGCCCATGAGCAGGCACTTTTGGCCTACGGAACCGAGCGATTGCTGGCGATTCCGGGCGTGAAAATTTACGGTGTAGCCCCCGAGAAGGCGGCCGTCTTGAGTTTCAATGTCGCAGGAGTCCATCCTTACGATGTGGGGACCTTGCTCGACCAAATGGGCATTGCGGTTCGGACTGGCCAACATTGCACCCAACCAATCATGGATTGCTTTGGCATTCCGGGAACCATTCGCGCAAGTCTCGCCGTCTACACGAGCCGTGAAGACCTCGACGCCTTGGCACATGGTTTGGAAAAGGCGATTGCACTATTGGTATAGCATGGAGAGCATAGCACAGCGGGAAGCCGCCATTTTGGAAGACTTCAGCTTCTTTGACGACTGGATGGACAAATACGAGCATTTAATTGCCTTGGGCAAAGAGCTAGCGCCCATGACGGAAGAACAGAAAGTCGAAGAGAATCAAATAAAAGGATGCCAAAGCCAAGTGTGGCTTCACGCTCGCGAGGAAGAGGGCCGTGTGTTTTTTGACGCCGACGCGGATGCCATTATCACACGCGGTATGATCGCCTTGCTCTTGCGTCCGGTTCAGGGCCAAGCCCCTGCGGACATTGCTTCCTACGAATTTGGCTTTTTGGCCCCCTTGGGATTGACGGCGCACCTGTCCCCAACGCGAGCGAACGGCTTACTCAGCATGGTTAAACAAATCCGCCTGTATGGCGTTGCTTTTCAAGCAAAAAGAGGATGAACGACGAACAAATGCAATCCCTCGGAGAGCAGGCAGTGGATGTCTTGCGGACCATATTTGACCCAGAAATTCCCGTGGACATATATGAATTGGGCCTCATCTATGACGTACAAGTCAGCGAGGATGCCGATATCCACATTTTAATGACCTTGACTTCCCCGAACTGCCCTGTAGCCGAAACCCTTCCGGTGGAAGTGCAGGAGAAAGTCCGCAGCCTTCCGGATGCCAAAGAAGTGGAAGTTGAAATCACATTTGACCCGCCTTGGACGAAAGACATGATGAGTGAGGCGGCGAGATTGGAATTAGGAATGTTATGAGCACCCCCCTGTATGGCATTGATGCCCTGCACTTTGCCTTACCTCGTTTGTCGCTCCCGATTGGGGCGCTGGCCGAAGCGCGCGGCATCGAAACAGATAAGTTGAGGTTTGGACTAGGTCTGGAGTCGATGGCCGTTTGTGACATCGATGAAGACGTCGTTACCCTTGGTGCGGAGGCTGCATGGAATTTGCTACAACGTGCCGGAATAAAGCCCGATGAATTGGGCCGAATTTACCTGGGAACTGAGTCCTCTGTAGACGCAGCGAAGCCCTCGGCCACATACATCCATGGATTGCTGGAACAACGCTGGGCTGCGGAGCATGGCCCCCGCGCTCTAGCACATTGCGATGCATTGGACATGACGTTTGCCTGTGTAGGAGGAGTAGATGCCTTGCAGAACTCCTTGGATTGGGTCCGCGCGGGTCAGGGCCGAAAGGCTTTAGTCGTCGCTTCCGATGTGGCAAAATACGCCCCGGGTAGCCCAGGGGAATACACTCAAGGCGCTGGAGCTGTCGCGATGTTGGTCACAGAATCTCCGCGCATTCTGGCCATAGACACGGACTTCGCTGTCGCAGTAGAAAGTGTCAGCGACTTCTTCAAACCCCGACGCAGCTTTTCAAAGCGGGCCCTACTTCAAGAAGCGGCGGCTCTCTTGGGAACTACGCTTTCGGACGAGGAGGCTGAAGCGCGGGTGGCACAGGCTACAGAGGGCTTTTGGGGCACGCCCGAAGTACACATTGATCAGTTTCTGGAGCACCCCATTTTTGATGGTCCCTACTCGAATGATTGCTACGTAGGCCGTGTCAGCGAAGCCTTGCATGCCTACCAAAAGCTTTCGGGGCATTTGGTCTTGCGCGATTGGGAAGCCATGGTTTTTCACCTCCCCTATGCCTTTCAAGGACGCCGGATGTGGGCCGAAATCGCCCTCGAGCTCGTACGTCAGGCAGATCGCCTGCACGAAATCGAAGCGGCGGTTGGCCAAACCGAAAAAGATGTGGGTGGCGCATCATACTTGGCCAAATTGTGGTCCAAAACACCCCACTATAAAGCCTACGTCAAGGCCTTCATTGCGCCCGGTGAGCGCGCCTCTCAGCAGATTGGCAACATGTACACCGGATCCATTTTTATGGCGCTTTTGAGCACCTTGATTGACGCACGGATCCAAGAAATAGACATCACAGGCCGCCGCATTGGCTTCCTTTCATACGGTTCAGGGTCCAAGTCCAAAGTGTTCTCGGGGGTGGTTCAACCAAACTATTTGGACCATTTAGAAGGTGTACGCCCCTTCGACCATTTGGAACGCCGCACGCAAATTGACTTTGCGACCTACGAGAAGCTGCACCAGCGCGCCCTCATGACTCCCGTGTCGAGCCCAGCAGGTGCTGTCCTCCAGCATATTGGCAACGAAGGGGTCCAGTACGGGTACCGCACGTACGGCATTGCCTAACTTTAAGTCATGGAGGGAGAAATACGAAACCGCGTTGCCGAAAACGAAAGCCTCGTCGTCTTTGACTTGGAGGATTACTTTCCGCCCGTCGGAGTCAAAACGCTTGACCTGGCGCCCCTGGCTGCGAATGGAATCATCCGCGAATCCGAAGCGCGCGACTTCATCAGTCGCCTAAATCCAGACGAATATGCGGACGCCGTGGTGGCGGTTCAGCTCGATGCCGACACGATCATTCCGCAGTGGATTTGGCCCATGGCTGCCGCCCAACTGGCTGAAGATGCCTTGTACATCGGAGCCGGGAGTGAAGCAGACGTTCTCAGCCAGTATTATGCCCAGCGGTTGAGCCGCCTCGATTGGTCCGCGTTCGCGCATAAAAAAGTACTCTTGAAGGGTTGCGGCCAGTACCCCGTGCCCCCATCCGCCTATGTACAAGCTGCTATGCACCTCCGCCTGAGTGCCCAAAAACTGATGTATGGCGAAGCCTGCAGCAATGTCCCTATTTACCGAGGTTAATTTTGCCCCATGGAAGCTCCTACGAAGAAGACCGATTTCAGAATTCTCAGCCTGCACCGCCGTATTGAGGCACAGCGCGACGCCATCCTCCATCACGCACTCTATCCAAAGATGCAGTCGCTTAAGGAGGTACGCATCTTCATGGAACACCACATCTACGCCGTTTGGGACTTCATGAGCCTGCTCAAGACTCTTCAGCGTGAGCTGACCTCTGTCGATACAGCATGGGTTCCTACCGAGGACCGGGCGAGCCGAAAGCTCATCAACGAAATTGTGGTCGCCGAAGAGAGCGACGTGGACCTCAATGGTGAGCCCGCCAGCCATTACGAACTCTACCTCGACGCTATGCGTCAAGTGGGTGCTGAGACGCGGCCGATCATTCGATTCGTTCAAACGCTTCAGCGCGGCTATAAACCCAAAGAAATTCTTCGCTTCAATATCGCCGAAGTGGACGAAGATTGTCTGGACTTCTTGAAAGCCACCCACGCCATCATCAAGCGTGGCAAGCTGCACGAAATTGCGGCCGCCTTCACGTTTGGCCGCGAAGACCTCATCCCGGACATGTTTACGGCCCTCATCAAAAAGCTCTATAAGGACAACCCCGAGGAGCTGAGCGCCTTCGTCTATTACCTAGATCGCCATATTGAACTCGACGGCGATGAGCACGGCCCCATGGCCATCCAAATGATGCACCACCTTTGCAAAGAGGACGACCAAAAGTGGTTGGAAGCAGAAGAAGCGTGTGTCGAAGCCCTGGATGCGCGACTAAAGCTTTGGGATGCGATTAGTGGGAAGCTAGGGAGCTAGAAAGCTCGCGCTTCGCGCAATTTAGCTAGAGAGCTTGGAGGCTTAGGCTTCGCGCAAAAATCTTAAACGTTTCATGTCTTTTGCCCATGAATTTCTCGCGGGAACTTCGCTGCGCGCCGGGGCTTTCCGTTGCTATACCAAGCCTTCTAGCTAACTAGCCTTCTAGCTCTCCAGCCTCCTAGCCCCGACGAAGCCCACCCCTTCGTATATTCGCCTTCCTATGAAAAAGATTCTCATTCTCCTCGTTGCGTTGACGTTCGCATGGCCGACGACGACGTTGCATGCCGGCGAAGGCATGTGGATTCCTTTGTTGATGAAGAAACTCAACTACAAGGACATGAAAAAGGCTGGCCTCAAGTTGTCAGCCAAAGACTTGTACGACGTGAACCACGGTTCATTAAAGGACGCCATCGTGTCGTTTGGCGGCTTTTGTACGGGGGAAATCATCTCGTCGGAAGGCTTGATTTTGACCAACCACCACTGTGGCTACGATGCGATTCAGAAGCATTCCACTTTGGAAAACAACTACTTGGCAGATGGCTTTTGGGCTATGACGCGTGCGGAAGAACTTCCTAACCCGGGCCTCTTTGTCAATTTCTTGGTCCGAATAGAAGACGTCACCAAGGACATGAACAAGGTGCTCAAAGACGACATGACGGAAGCGGAGCGCGCTGCCGCCGTGGCGGAAAAGGCCAAAGAGTTGATTGCCAAGGCGACCGAAGGCACCGAATACGACGCCGACGTGGAGTCTTTCTACCACGGCAACGAGTTCTACCTCTTTGTTTACCACAAGTTCAACGACGTTCGCTTGGTGGGTGCGCCTCCCAGCAGCGTAGGCAAATACGGTGGTGACACGGACAATTGGATGTGGCCGCGCCACACCGGAGACTTCTCCATGTTCCGTGTGTACGCAAGCAAGGATGGCAAGGGGTCTGAGTACAGTACGGAAAACGTCCCCCACCAGCCCAAGCATCACTTGCCTATTAGCATGCAAGGCGTGAAGGATGGCGATTTTGCTATGGTTTGGGGCTACCCTGGCAGCACGGACCGCTACCTCTCTAGCTGGGGTGTTCAGCAAGCCGTGGACCTCTACAACCCCACCGTCGTGGAAATCCGGGACGCCAAATTGGCTGTCATGCGAAGCTACATGCAAGCGGATCCAGCTTTGAATATTTTGTTGGCATCGAGCTACGCACAAACCGCCAACTACTGGAAGTACTACATCGGTCAGACGGAGCAGTTGGTAAACAACCACGTCTATGACAAAAAGGCCCAACTCGAAGCCCAATTCGCGGCATGGGTAGCGGCGGACCCTAAGCGTCAGGCGAAGTATGGCGAGACGCTAAAATTGATGCAGGCCTACTACCGTGCTACGGATCCAACCGTTAAAAACAAAGTCTACCTCATGGAGGCGGTCATACGTGGCCCTTCGGCGGTCTTGTTTGCCTACCGCACAGCTCGGGCATTGGAGCGTGGCGTTGCCAATCCTGAAATGATGGGCAAAATGCTTCCCGCGATTGAATCTCAGGCAGCGGGCCATTTTGCGGAATTCCATGCCGAGAGCGACCGCGATTTGATGGAAGTTCTTTGGAAGATGTACGCGAAAAACATTTCGCTGGATCAGCAGCCCCGCTTCATCAAGAATGTGGGTGAAGTTGGTGGCGATTTCAAAGCTTACGCGGAACACATTTACGCGACGTCCATCTACATGAACGAGGAACGCTTCAAGGCCTTTCTGGCCAACCCAGACAGCGCCACCTTGGCGAATGATCCTTTGACCAAAGTAGCCAACGATTTCCGCGAGGCCTACTTCGGTGGTCAGGATCCGGAATTGTCAGAAATGGAGGGCAAGGCCTACCGCTTGTGGACTGCCGGTGTGCGCGAAATGTTGCCCAACGAAGATTGGTCTCCAGACGCCAACAGCACGATGCGTATGACCTTCGGAAAAGTAGGTTCCTACGAACCCAAGGACGGCGTGACCTACAACTACTACACGACGCTCGACGGCGTGATGCAGAAGGAGGACGCGACCAACCCCGAATTTGAGGTGCCTCAACGCTTGAAGGATTTGTACAACGCCAAGGACTACGGCCAGTATGCGGACGCCAATGGTAAATTGCCTGTAGGCTTGATCACGGACAACGACATTACTGGTGGCAACTCCGGCTCGCCTTTGATCAACGGCAAGGGCGAGTTGATCGGTGTGGCCTTTGACGGCAACTGGGAGGCCATGTCCGGGGATATCTTCTTTGAGGACGAACTACAGCGCACCATTAGCGTGGACATTCGCTACGTATTGTTCATTGTAGACAAGTACGCGGGCGCCCGTCACTTGGTAGATGAGATGACGCTGCATTTCTAAGTGAATCAAGCGTTTAAAAGCGCGTGAGACAAATAAACGGCCCTCTGGAAACAGGGGGCCGTTTTTTTGCGCTTGGAACACACGGATTTTACCTTTGAGTCGTTATACCCCCGCACACCAAACTTTTACGCCATGCTCCACCTTGGACCTAAGGGCCTTGAAGAGGCCTATCAAACGAACTCTGATCAGTTTAAAGCGGACTTTCAGGCAGCGGGCCTGACGCGTTCTAAAGACCCCCTCGCATTGGCCTGGACCTACCGATTGGGATTGGAGCCGGAACAGTCCTCGGCCCCACAAATCGGCAACGGCACCTTGTGGTTTACCATAGCCATGACGTTTGCGGCTTTTTTCTTTTTCCGCATCCCGGATTGGGCCGGACCCCCTAGTTACGATTGGTTCGTCCCCTATATCGCACCTGTTTTCCTGCTGCCCTTGATGGCCTATCATACAACCATTCACCGGGCTTGGGGTGAGATGCGTGCCTTTTGGTCCCTGGCGATCGGATTGTTGGCCTTGTACGTCGTAGCCGATTTCTACTGGGGCAATTGGCCTTATCCATCCTATGAATGGAGGACAAATTCAGAAACCGGTCGGTTGGAATATCTGGACGTGGAGGATCCTTTTGCCTTGGTCCGTCAGGCCCAGACCTTGGTCCAAATTCACTTTCCCTTGTTGCTCTGGGGCCTTTTAGGCTATGTGTACACCCGTTTATCAGCAGGAGAAGAGCGTGTGGACTTTGTCCGACATAGCGTGCAAGTGGGCCTTTTTGCCTTTATCGTAGGTCTGGCGGGTGGAGCACTCATGGCCTTAACGGCTGGGTTACTCAGCCTCTTAGATTATCCCGAAAGTTTCTTTGAAAATTTGGCCATTTGGGGCCTGTGCGGTTTGCCCTTTTTTGGACACTACCTCTGGGTGACCAACAAGCAGATTTTGGAGAAAATTTTGCCCACACTTGCGCGCATCTTCATCCCGCTTTTCTTGTTGGTGGTACTCATCTTCTTAGTCACCTATCTTGGCCAAGGCTTGACCAACTTGCGGGAGAACCGTGAGCAGCTCTTCATCTTCAACCTCCTGCTCATTTTGGTCATTGGCTTGGTGATGATGCACTATGCGTTTGAAGAGGAAAAGCATCCAGCCATTACGTTGGGGGTAGGGGCACTAGTGGCATTGACCCTCGTGGCGGATGGCATTGGATTGTGGGCGATTGGCTCCCGAATGCTGGAATTTGGCCTGACACCTAACCGAATCACGGTTCTCGTTGGAAACATCCTCTTTGCGGTGGCGCTAGGCGGTGTGCTTTGGGTGCTGGTGAAAGCGCCAAATGGAGCTGCGGCACCCGTGCGCCGAATGCTCAACACCATGCTCGGATTGTTCGTGGCCTGGACCCTGGTGGTAGTGGTCTTGTTCCCCCTAGTTTATGGCCGGTACGATTCGGCAGAAAAGGCCCAGCACATCCAGGACAACCCGTTGAGAAGTTATTCTTCAGCGGATATTTCGGAGGCCACGGAAGAAGCCACCATGGAGGATATAGTCGAAGCGCCGGCTCCGGTGATAGAGCCTTAAGGCTACTTAGGAAAACTTTTTTAGGACCGCTTGCAGCTCAGCGTCGCTCTTGTAGGTAAGCGTGATGGTACCGCTGCCATTGGCCTTCTGGACGACTTTGGCGGTCAGTCCCGTTTTCTGCGCCAGCATGGCTGCGGCGGGATGGGGTGCGGCTTCAGCGGGTGCAGCTTTGGGCGAAGAAAGACCACGCACCGCCGATTCTAGCTGACGGACGGACCATCCACCTCGTACACATTGGTGATAAAGCTGGTCGCGGGTAGAATCCTCAGCCACCCCGACAAGGGCACGTGCGTGGCCCATGGAAATTTCGCGGTCGCGCAGACCGGCTTGGACGAGTGGAGACAATTTGAGTAATCCGATGTAGTTGGCCACCGTGGATCGCTCCTTTCCGACGCGGTCAGACACTTGTTGCTGTGTCATATCACACTCCTCCATCAATCGGGCGTAGGACAAGGCCACCTCCATGGCGTCGAGGTCTCGGCGCTGGATGTTTTCCACCAAGGCCATTTCCAACATTTCCTGGTCGTTCGCAAGGCGAACATAGACGGGAACCACCTCCAAACCAGCTAGCTGGGCCGCGCGGAATCGGCGTTCACCGGAGATGATTTGGTATTTGCCAGGGCGAAGACGGCGAACCGTCAGGGGTTGCACAATGCCCAAGGCCGAAATCGAGGCGGCCAATTCCTGCAAATGCTCGGGCTCAAAATGCACGCGCGGTTGCTTGGGGTTGGCTTCAATATCGGCCACGGCGACCTCAAAGACCCCGCTGACTACCTCCTTCGCTCCGGCATCTTGGCTGGAGGTGGCAGAGTTGGTCTGAAGGAGGGCCGAAAGCCCCCTTCCCATGGCGGGTCGTTTGGGTGTTGACATGGTCCAAATATCGGAATTCTGTCGGGGCTTTTTTCAAGATTTTTAGGTGGAACCCGGGGCGTACCTTTGCGGTTCTATTGGCTATGAAGGACATTCGGAATTTTTGCATCATTGCACACATCGACCATGGGAAAAGCACCCTGGCGGATCGCCTATTGGATGCTACGCAAAGCGTAACCGCCCGCGAACAAAAAGAACAGTTGCTGGACAACATGGACTTAGAGCGCGAGCGGGGGATCACGATTAAGAGTCATGCGATCCAGATGGACTATGCGACCAAATCTGGGAAGTACCGTTTGAATTTGATTGATACCCCGGGACACGTCGACTTTAGCTACGAGGTTTCGCGGAGTATTTCGGCCTGTGAGGGAGCGCTCTTGGTGGTCGATGCCGCGCAAGGCATCCAGGCTCAGACCATTTCCAACTTGTACCTCGCGATAGAACATGACTTGGAGATCATTCCTGTCATGAACAAAATCGACCTTCCCAGCGCCAACCCCGATGAAGTAGCGGATCAAATCATGGAATTGATTGGATGCAAACGCGAGGATATTCTGAGTGTGAGCGCCAAATCTGGATTGGGCGTCCCCGAATTGCTCGAGGCCATTGTCCAACGCATTCCTGCTCCGGAAGGCGATGAATCGGCCCCCCTACAAGCCGTCATCTTTGATTCGGTGTACAATTCCTTTCGAGGGATTGAAGCGATTTTCCGCATTAAAAATGGCCAAATCCACAAAGGCGAAAAGGTCAAGTTTATGGCCACCGGTAAAACGTATGAGGCCGATGAAATTGGCGTTCTACGCCTGAATAAAGACCCCAAATTAATACTTGGAGCCGGCGACGTGGGCTACATTATTTCGGGCATCAAGGAAGCGAAAGAGGTCAAGGTGGGCGATACCATCACTTCGGTGAGCCGTCCCGCTGAAGCCGCTGTAGCCGGTTTTGAGGATGTGAAGCCCATGGTTTTTGCCGGAATCTATCCGGTGGATACGGAAGAATTTGAGGAACTACGTGGAGCACTGGAAAAGCTTCGCCTCAATGATGCGTCCCTCACCTTCGAAGCGGAGACTTCGGCGGCCCTCGGATTTGGATTCCGCTGTGGCTTCCTCGGGATGTTGCACATGGAGATTATCCAAGAGCGCTTGGAGCGGGAGTTCAATATGACCGTGATCACCACCGTTCCCAACGTGTCTTACCACGCCTTTATGAAGGGGGACCCCACCAAGCAAATTTTGGTCACCAACCCGTCGGATTATCCGGACCCCTCGGGCTTGGACCGCATTGAAGAACCCTTTATCAAGGCCCAAATCATCACGAAAAGCGAGTACGTGGGAGGGGTCATGAAACTCTGTATTGATAAGCGCGGAACGATTACGGGTCAGTCCTATTTGACCTCTGATCGGGTAGAATTGAGTTTTGACATGCCGCTCGCTGAAATTGTTTTCGATTTCTATGATCGCCTGAAAACGATTTCCCGCGGATATGCCAGCTTTGACTACCACCCGATTGGGTACCAGGCATCCAACCTCGTGAAGGTGGATGTCATGCTCAATGCGGAGCCCATTGATGCCCTGAGCGCCCTGATACATAAAGATCGCGCCTACGACATTGGCCGACGGCTCTGCGAAAAGCTCCGGGAGCTGATCCCACGTCAGCAGTTCGTCATTGCCATCCAAGCCGCGATCGGCGCCAAAATCATCGCCCGCGAAACGCTATCTGCCCTCCGCAAGGATGTAACGGCCAAGTGTTACGGCGGGGATATCTCTCGAAAACGCAAGTTGCTTGAAAAGCAAAAAGCGGGTAAGAAGCGAATGCGCCAATTGGGCAATGTCGAGATTCCCCAGGACGCCTTCTTGGCGGTCTTGAAGCTCAACGACTAAGTCACCCTAAGCCCTTCCCGGGGTATATTCGTTTTATGGCTCAGAAAAAAGCATTGGAACGCCTGCAAAAGCTCCGTGAGGAAGCGATGCTGGGTGGTGGCGCGGACCGCATCGCGGCGCAGCACGCCAAAGGAAAATTGACCGCCCGCGAGCGGATCGAACTACTTTTTGATCCCGGTAGTTTCGAAGAACTAGGCCAAATGGTCACCCACCGGAGCACATTGTTTGGCCTGGATTCTCAAACCTATTTGGGGGATGGGGTCGTGACGGGCTATGGCACGGTGCATGGCCGAACCATTTACGCCTTTGCGCAGGACTTTACCGTCTTAGGTGGTTCTCTAGCCGAAGCGCATGCCGAGAAAATCTGCCGGATTTTGGATCTAGCCCTTCAGAATGGCTGCCCGGTGATTGGCCTCAATGATTCGGGTGGGGCTCGGATCCAAGAGGGCGTCGTATCCTTGGGCGGCTATGCCGACATCTTTTACCGGAACACGCGGGCTTCGGGGGTCATCCCTCAGTTGAGCCTCATCATGGGCCCCTGTGCGGGAGGCGCTGTGTATTCCCCGGCACTGACCGATTTCATCGGCATGGTGGAAGGATCGAGCTACATGTTCGTGACCGGCCCGAATGTCGTCAAAACCGTGACCCACGAGGAAGTCTCCTCCGAAGACCTGGGAGGAGCGAGTGCCCACGCAACGAAGAGCGGCGTAACCCATTTCACGTATGCGAACGAGCGCGCCGCCATTGAAGGGTTTAAGCAACTTTTGTCCTATATCCCGCAAAACTGTGAAGACGGGGTTCCGCTCCTGCCCTATACCGGTGGGGACGAGTCGCGTCCTCGCTTGAATACGGTTATTCCGGAAAGTGCGCAGCAACCCTATGACATGCGTGAAGTGATCGAGGAGCTGGTCGACTCCGAGTCGTTTATGGAAGTACATGCTCAGTTTGCCGAAAACATGGTGGTGGGCTTTGCCCGACTGGCGGGACGCTCCATCGGGATTGTGGCCAACCAGCCCGCCTACCTTGCGGGGGTCCTGGATATTCACGCTAGTACCAAGGGAGGACGCTTTGTGCGCTTCTGTGATGCCTTCAACATTCCCTTGCTGGTCCTCGAAGATGTTCCCGGCTTCTTGCCGGGCACGGACCAAGAATGGAACGGCATCATTACCAACGGCGCCAAATTGCTCTACGCCTTTGCGGAAGCAACAGTACCGCGCATCACAGTCATCACGCGGAAGGCCTATGGCGGAGCCTACGATGTGATGAATTCTAAGCACATCGGGGCAGACATGAACTATGCTTGGCCCACCGCGGAAATTGCAGTTATGGGTGCCAAAGGCGCCGCGGAAATCATCTTCAAAAAGGAAATTAGTCATTCAACTTCTCCGGAAGCCACATGGGCTGAAAAGGAGGCAGAATATGCCGAGGCCTTTGCTCATCCCTACCGTGCGGCGGCCCGGGGCTATGTGGATGAAGTCATGGAGCCGAGCCAAACGCGCCAAAAGCTGATTCGAGCCTTCGCCATGTTGGAGAACAAGGTGGCACACAACCCAAAACGGAAGCACGGAAACATCCCGCTTTAGTCTATTGTGAGAAAGCCCGGTTGGATTAACTTTGCGCTCTCATTCACGATGCCCCATCGTCTAATTGGCAGGACAGCGGTTTTTGGTACCGTATGTCTAGGTTCGAGTCCTAGTGGGGCAACGAGAGCAAAGGCTGCACAAACGTGCAGCCTTTTTTTATGCATGTAAGTAACCTTGCGGCCGTCTCACATTTTGCTGCGGAGCACCACTCCCTGTCCAAACAAGGATAGCCCCGCGTTAAAGAGCACGAGGCCTGCTGTTCCCATCCAAAAGAAGCTTTCGCCCGCCCCTTTCAACAGTATGGCCTCCCCAATGACGGATAATCCCGCTCCTACCAAGAGCAAACCGCCGATGGAAAAGAGCAACCATTTAGTTTTCACGTTCATTCCAAAAGAAGGTATTGGTAAGGGGCCAGGGTAAGGGTGGTCTCCAGAGAGGTACTTGCCCCAGTTTGGGCATTGGTCCAAGTGGTATTTTTCAATTCCGTGGCCAGGTTCATGGTGACCGTTTGATTCCGGGTGTTCACAAAGACCAGCAAATTTTCAACTCCAGCTGTTCGTTTAAAGCAAACGATGTCCGGATGGCTAAAAGATTTAAGGCTCCCTGTTTGAGCGGGCTCCGACGCGGCATATACCCCAAACAGGTCCTGGAAGGTTTGCTTCATGCCTGGGTGAAGGCCCCAGGTAACCGGGTCTTTTTGAAAGAAGGAGGAGGTGCCGGTTTCTCCCACTTCCTGCCCCGTGTATACCATGGGAATGCCGCCCATAAAGGTGGCGCAGACATGGGCGGCGGTGGCGGCAGAACGGCCCCCAAACAGGGTGAAGGGTGTTGCGTCCCAGGCGGATTCATCGTGGTTGGTCGCAAAGCGAACACGCTGTGTGCAGGCAGGCCATCCGGCGTACTCTTGATTGTGGGCGGAGGCGAGCATGCCCGCACTAGTACCCGTAACAAATACGTCTTTGAGGCGGCTGTAGAAGGTCCAGCCATAGGTGAGGTGAAATCCGGAGGCGTAGTGGCTGGTATTGCCGCCCTCGGCGAGCAGAATGAGCTTTCGGTCCGGAATGGCCGTGAGGCTATCCAATGCTTGGGCCCAAAAATCGTCAGGAACCATGTCGGCGGCGTCAAAGCGAAAACCGTCCACATTTACTTCCAGCACCCAATATTTTAAGGCCGAAATCATCGCCAAACGCATAGAATCTACCTCAAAATTCAGGTCCGCCACGTCTTGCCAATTGGTGCCCGGGGGATGAAGAATGGTTCCATTTGTGTCCTGGGTGTACCATTCTGGATGCTCGGCCACCCAGGGATGATCCCAGGCAGTGTGATTGGCGATCCAGTCCAGAATGACTGCGATGCCTTTGCTATGCGCCAACGCCACAAAATCGCGGATATCCTGCAAGGAGCCATAGCGCGCCGAGACGCCTTGATAGTCCTTTACACAGTAGGGGGATCCCACACTGTTTACCGTGCCTTGGGGAAAAATGGGCATGAGCCAGACCGTATTGATGTGTAGGTCGACCAAACTGTCCAAATGGGCTTCGGCCGCCGCCAAGGTCCCTTCGGAAGTCTGGTTCCATAGGTTCATCTCGTACAATAGGATGTTTTCCGTATTCGGAACGTTTGCGTAGGGGCTGCCGTATTGCTGCCAGCATGTCGGGCAGGGCGCCGGCTCACAGCACAGAGGTTTTTCTTGGCAGGCGCCAAGTACAAGGGTTAGAACTGCGAGCAGAACAAGGGGATAACGCATGGGCCTAAAGGTAGGGGGTGGAAGACTAGACCCCCCCTCAATGCTGCACCATCCATGGCTGCGTCGGATGGAAGGGATCGTCCATGGTCACGTAGTACAGGCCGCTGGGCAGGGATTCGGCAGGCAGGGCCATGGGCGCCCATCCGGTGGCTTTCCAGACCATCCGACCAAAGGCATCGAGAATTCGGACCTGGCGCTCGCCCTCAAAGGACGTGATCCACGCCTCGTTGGAGGACGGGTTGGGGAAGAGCCGCCAAGGCAGGGGCACGCCACATACGACAATGTTGACGGTGAGATCAAAACCAATCAGGGCGTCCGCTTTGGCTTTGGAGGAGACCAGGGTTTCATAGGGGAAGGCCCCGCCCGACACGCCCAAACTGTCTGAATGGTAGACATAGACCATGGGGTGGTTGGAGCTCCAGGGGCTTCCCGCCACCATGGCCGAGGGGTAGGCATCGCCAAAAAGGCCCCAGGCTTGGAGCTCCATGGCTTGGTACAAATACGGATTAGGCAGGGGGGTAGTACCCCCTTGTCCATTGGGCGGCAGGTGAAAGTGCAGCATCGTGGCAGCACGGTGGACCGACGCCCCACTTCCAACGGTCCAGCCGGAACCCACCGTATCAGTCCCCCAATACATGTCGGTACCGTAGTGACGACCTAGTAGGTAGAGGTTTTCCCCCTCCGCGACGAGGGCATGCCGAGCGGGCAGCCCAAACCGAGAGAAGCCCTGGTTGCCGGGAATTTCTTCGATCCAATGCACGTGGCCCGCTTTGTCAAAGGCCATTAAGAAGAAATCCTCCCCGCTCGTATTCGCGCCGGCATGGCTTAGGCTGTCGATGGCGAAGGGGAGATAATTCGGACCCGCCATAAAGATGTATGGGCCATCCCACTGCGGGTGCTCGGAATAGGCCAAATGCACATTGTGGCAGCTCACATCTTCCCAGTAGCGCATCCATCGCCCGGTCCAGTCTGGCGCCAAGCAAGCCAAATACGTGTTGTACGTCGCTCCCGGGCTGACATTGATGGAATCGACGCTTACTTGAAAACTGGGACAACCCCCGCCAATGAACAAACTGCCGTCAGGCAGCTCCATCAGCTCCGAAATGTAGCCAAAGCCGGGCAGTGTCTTGGAACGAACAATCATCCCACTTGGACTCACTTCGTGAAGGCGGACGGTCCCTCCAAAACCAGAATTTCCGACCATAAGGATGTTGCCATTGTGCGCTAAAATTGCGACCGAAGTGGTATCTGGCTGCTCCCAGAGCAAGTCGGGCGGAGCAGTATCCCCGGCATGCACGGTGAGAAAGGCTTGGCGGTACTGGTTAGCGTGGAAGTACGTTGTCCCCTTGTAGTTTAGGCTGTCAAAGTAGCCGAGCTGAATGAGGGCCTCGCCCCCTGGCCGGCTACTCATGGCGTCGATGCGCGCCCGGCCATTAAATTCAAGCGTCCATTCTGGACTATGGCTGGTGAGCGCATTCAGAAACGTTAGGCGCCAGTTTCCGACCGATTCGTTGTAGATCGTCTTGTGTTTGGCTGAATAAGACACCAGGACGCCCTCGTCGGAAGTGCCTCCGGAAGCACCCAAGTAGAGGGCATCCTGGCCAACCATGGTGGCCTGCGGGGCTCGGCTGCTGTCCCAAACGGTCGTGGCACTGCCAAATAGTGTGGGCTGCGCCCAGCCCGATAGCCCTACGCAAACCGCCAGCGTCGCTAGCATGTGCCGCATCATGGGGTCACAGCGAATCGCAGGGTTGTTTCTTCGGTTCGAAGGAAGTAGACGCCTCCAGGCCAATGAGCGGGGATTTCAAGCCATAGGGCACGGTCTCCGGCAGGTTCGACGGCGGCGTGGTCCATGATTCGGCCCAGAGCATCCGTGATTTGGAAGGAGGCCGCAGCAGGCAAGCCCTGAATCATCAGGCGACCGCCCGGAGCTACGGGATTGGGCCAGAGGCCATAGAGCGGAATGCCCGCATCGTCCATGCCCACAGTACTCAAGGACTTACTGAGTGTATCCGAACCCCCACAATCATTTGCTACGACCAGGGTCACTTGGTAGAAAAGTCCGGCCACGGCATAGAGGTGCGTCGGTGTCTTGCCTAGGCCCTGCGTTCCGTCGCCGAAGTACCAAGTATAGGACGTCGCTCCAATGGAGAAACCAGCGTCAAACTGGACGTTCATGCCTGATCCATTAGACCAGAGAATGTTCGCTGTCCACTCGGCGGTGGGGAGATTGCAAATGACAATTACGGAGCTAAAGTTTGCCGTGTCTCCACAGGTGTTGTAAGCGCGAAGCGTCGCGGTGTAGAGGCCCGATGCGGCGTAGCTGTGCACGGGATTTGGACCCGTACCGGTCGCACCATCGCCAAACTCCCAATAGTACCCTGATGCACCCGTGCCACCGGCCGTGAAGGCTGCACTTAGCCCGGCTACCATGTTGGTATAGCTGGCTGTCAAGACCCCACATACCGTGATGGGGATGGTGAGGGTGTCGGCAGATCCACAGCTATTTGTTACGATCAGGGTGACGTTGTAGGTGCCTGGGGATGTGTAGGTGTGGGTCTTGCTGCTACCGGTTCCGCCCGTTCCATCGCCAAAGTCCCATGCATAGCTATTTCCTGTGGTGGATCCTTGGGCGCTAAATATCCGCGTCAACACCAAACCGCTATAGTTGAAGTTGGCCGTCACCGCAGGGCAAGGCAGGGTGGAGAAGGTCAAGGGGCCTTTCCAACCAGAAACCAAACCGGGGCCGCAGCTATCTCGAACGTACACATCATACGATGTGCTGGAGGGCAGGCCAGTAAGCACTGTGGGCGAGGTCGCGTTGGGATTCGTCAACGTCGCAAATCCGGGCGTAAAGCCAGTCGCCCCGATGGCCAACTGAGAATAGCCGCTGGAGGTGGAGAAACTAATGGTCGCCCCCGTCGGGGTAATGCTTGCCACGCTCAGTGTTGACGGGGTAATGCAGGTAGGTGGCGGCGCTGGCGCAACCGAAAGATCATCCAAACCGATCATGGCCCACCAGCCATTGCTTCGGTTGGCGGTGAAGCGGAAACGCACCGTGTCGTCGCGGTACGTATACAAGTTGATGATGTTCTCCGTCCATGCTGAGGCTTTTCCGGTTTGATCCCCTGGAAGGACGGTATACAAATTGGTCCAGCCGCTGCCGTCGTTGATTTCAACCTTTAAGTTGGTAATGTTGCTGCCATACAGGTGGCTCCAGAAGTACAAGGCGGGGGTATCCACCGGGGTCAAATCAATCCACGGGGTAGTGATTTTGGTATTCAAAGGGGATGTGGCGCCCACGTTGCTGTAGAGGTACTTACCACTGCCGCCCGCACCACTGTTGGGTCCGGTATTGGGCCATGGGGTGGCGCCACTTCGAGGGGTCCAATAATAGCCCGTGGTGTCTGACCGGTTCCAACACAATCCAATATCCCCCGGATCGTTCCAAACGCCCGAACTCTGCACCCAGTCCGTGCTGCTGAAGTCCTCGGACCATGGGGCTATAACCTGGGTACACAAGGTGGTCGCCCCGATAGGACCGACCCATTGACTAGTTCCACTCACACCACAGGTATCCCGAACGTAGAACTGATATGGCGTCGAACCATTTAGACCCGTCACCGTAAAAGGATTGGTTGCTGCGGTTACCACCGTGCCGCTACCCGGGGTGAAGCCCGGGCTACCGTATTCCACTTGCCATGGGGCAACGCCGGTGGAGGACCACGATAAAGTCACCGTGGTGGCTGTATTCCCCGTTACCGCTAGACCCGAGGGCTTGGGGCACGAGGGCTTTTCGTATACGTTGACGTCGTCCAAAGCGATGTCGGCCGTTTGGGTCAATACCGTGGTTTTACTGCCCGTCCAGCGAAGCTTGATGGTATCGTCGGCATAGGCACTCAAGTCCACAATGGCTTCCAACCAAGCGGCCGTTGAGGACGTTTGCTGTTGGCCCGAAATGGACCACAATGGGGTCCACGATGTGCCGGTTGAAATGTCCAAGGTCAACCCTGAGATATCCGCCCCGTACATGTGGTACCAGAAGGAGAGCTGTGGGGTGTCCAAAGGAGCCAAATCAATCGCTGGACTCGTTAAAATGGTACTCGTGCCCGCGGTAAACGTGGAGGTTTCCGTGTACATGTACTTACCGCCCGCCGCAGGGGTATGGTCGCCACTAGGACCCGTATTCCAGGCCGGGAAAGCCGGAGGCCCTGGCGCCCAGAAGTAGTTCGTTGTCGCATCGCGGTCCCAGCATCCTTGAATCGTTCCAGGCTGGCCCCAAGCCCCTGGCGCCCAGGCGGTGCCGTCAAAGGTTTCCAAGTAGGGGGCTGACACGGGCACGCAGTCCGTGGTGAAACTGACTGGACCAATCCAGGTAGATGATGAACCCACGGAACAGCTGTCCCGCACGTAGGCTTGGTAGGTCGTGTTGGGGCTGAGACCGGTGATCGTACCAGGATTGCCCGAGGCGGTCACGACTGTCCCTCCGCCGGGCGATACGGTGCCTGTACCGTAGCTGATTTGGCTCCAGGTACCCCCACCCGCCAGCCAGGAAAGGGTCGCGGTGGAGGAGGTGACGCCTGCTACCTGAACGTTTGCAGGGGCAGGACAACCCGATCCTTGACGCACGTGAATGTCGTCAATGGCGATGTCGGCAAATTGGGTGAATTGGCTGTTTCGGACCGCTTTGAAGCGAATGAAAATGGTATCGTTGGCCCAGGCTGTCAAGGACACAATCTCGTTGGTCCAAGCGGCCCCTTGCGAGCTTTGTTGCTGTCCAGTTATCGTCTTCACGGTCGTCCATGGACCGGAAGCGCCGGCCTCTTTCACTTGAACTTGAAGACTTCCAATGCCGGTACCGAACATGTGGTACCAAAAGCTCAATTCTGGGCTGCTCACCGTCCCCAGCGAAATCTGCGGGGTGCGCAGCGTAGCATCTGTGTTGGTGCCGGTAAAGCCAATGACATCGCATACGGCGTATTGACTCCGGCCGGAGTGGTCCGAATTTGGTCCGGTAAAGTTGTTCGGGAAAGGAACAGGGTTAACGACCCAGCCATAGCCCGTGGTCGGGCTTCTGGGCCAGCAGTTGGGCCAGCTACCAGGACCTGTCAAGGGCCAGGCCGGTTGCGGGGTCATTTGATCTTGATCGAAGTTTTCAAACCAAGGCAATTCGGCCACACCACACAATGTGCTGGTCGCGTAATAGGGCGTCCAGCTCGATACGGTACCATCCGTGCAGCTATCGCGAACATAAAAATCATAGCCCGTGGAGGGCTCTAGATTGCTGGCCAAAAAGGTGGGACTAGACGTCCAGGCCGAACGCTGCCCATTGCCCAACGCAAACCCAAGTGTTCCAAATTCAATTTGGTGAAAAGCGCCGGTAGCGGAATAACTAATGGTGATGCTCGTGGCGGTGCGGGAGGCTAGCCCTACTGTAGTGGGCGTAGCGCAGCCATTCGCTGGGGTTGATCCCCCCAGGATGAGTAGAGCCAAAACGGCGAGCATGGACAGAGTGTTTTTCATGGGGTGGGTGTGCAGGGCAAAATTAAACAACCAAATTCTACAGCGTGGGTTCAACTCGGCTAACGCAGCACTTGACTGAACGAAAGGGCCTAAATTTGCCTCATGCGAATTTTGGGTATTTGGTGGTGCATCCTGTCGAGCCTGCTTCCTACGGGCATTCAGGCCTTAGATGCCTTGGAGCACAGCTGCCATCACCACGCCGAAATCTGCGAGGAAGGGGGCCTCCATATGCATGCCCAAGCGGCACATTGCCAGGCGCACCCATGGCCCTCATTCGTTCATGTTTTTACGTTGGACATCCTTCGCCCACATCTAGGGTCGGTGGTTGTCACCCCCTTGGTAGCATGCCATTCAAACGACCTGTTTGAGGGCACCTTGGTTTTCCGTAATGTTCGTGGCCCTCCCAGCGGCCTTCCGCTCGGCCACCAATTATGTACTTGAAACCAACGTAACTATGCTTATTCCTTTTTTGGCAGGCTTGACCAGCTTGCCGTTTGGGACCGTGGACAGCCTCCCGGACCCCCTTTTTTACATGGAGCTCACTGAAGCTCATGTCTGTGCCTCGGAAGAGGTTTTGGCCCCCAATGAGGCGGCCACCTTTGCGGCTATACGCCCGTACCAACAAGGAGACCCCACCCAAATTCGCCGTATTTCGGCCCAGAGCCCGAGTATTCAATGGGCAAGTGCCGGAGGGCAAAGCCTCAAACCTGTGCTCCGTGGACTCGGTGGAAATCGCGTCCTAACCGCTTTTCAAGGATCGAGATACGACAATCTTCAAGGCGCCGCCGACCACGGTCTCGATTTCCCCTTGCTCGGCGTGGACCATGCCGAAATCATGCTGGGCCCGAACACATTGACTTTGGGTACCGATGCTCTAAGCGGGGTGCTATATTTGACGGATGTCCGGCCGCGATCGACCGAACGCACCGAAATTCAGCTTTACGGAGGCCAAGTGATTCGCGGGCTCCAAGCGAGCCATCATGGGGCAGGTGGAGGGCTTCGCCCCTATTATGTGGGCGCATCCCGCGCTCGAACCTCAGAATACCAAGATGCCCGCGGAGACACGGTGCATGGCTCCGGCGGACAAACGACGGCTATGCGGGCCTTGTGGTCCTGGGGAGAAGTGACCCAGGCCCCAGGCCAGCACAAACTGGCCTTGACCGCTACCTCTCGTCAGCTTGGGATTCCTGAGGGGCCGCTAACCCCGGTGGATACGGCGGATGAGCACACGGAACACATGCAATCCATTGAAGGACTCTATGCCGCGCTTGAGAGCCAATGGCAGGTCGGCCAAACGCGTATTCGCAGCCACCAAGCATTTCAGGACACATACCGACGGGAGGGCGATGGGGAGGAAACGCATTTGGGATTCTCTGTTCGCACGTGGAATTCGACCACGACGTGGACCCACACCCCGATCTCTTCAACTCAAAATCAGAGGTGGCAACGAACGTTTACGGCGGGGATTCAAGGGTTTCGACGGGAAATCAGCCAACTTCCTGAAAGCGAGAACCGCATTTATCCAGACGGCTCCCAATCCTTTGTCGCGGGCTTTGCACATTCCGAAGCGCAGGCGGGACCATGGGAACTTTCTTCGGGCCTCCGGGGAGAGTGGGGGACCTATCCCGTTTGGAGCGCGTTGCTTCGGGCCGCGTTTAGGGCTTCAGACCAGCATCACGGCCAAATACGACTGAGCCGTGGAAGTCGGGCCCCCCAGTGGGAAGAACTGTATGCAGATGGCCGCCACATTAGTGCGGCTCGGATCGAGCGCGGCCAGCCCAATCTAGGGCCTGAACAAGTTTGGAATGCGGATGCCCAATGGCATTTTGACGGCCCCAAGGTGGAGTGGAGCGGCGGGCTTTTTGCCCAATCCTATGACTCCTTTATAGCCCTAAATCCGGTGTGGGAAAATGGCCAATGGTTGTATGAATACGGTTCGGGAGACGCCCAATTGTGGGGGTCTGAGTGGCTGGTACATACCCATCAGGGGCCATTGCATGCCCAATTGACCTATGCTTGGGTCCATGGCCAGCGTGCCAATGGGGAGGCTTTACCGAGTGTAGCCCCCTCGAAATGGGGAATGAATTTCCGCTACGCTCAGTCCGAACGCCGGCGACCCTGGACGTTGGAGCTCTTTGGGGAATATTTTTTGGCCAAGGAACGCTTGGCGCCCAGTGAACAACTCTATTGGGGAACCGAGCGCCTTCCGGGGTATGTGCTTTGGCACGTGGATGCATCCTGGCTTTGGGCTCCAGGGGCGTCCATTCATTTAGGGGTGACGAATCTGTTCAATTCGGCCTATGCGCACCCTTTGAGTTTGGCCCAACAGGTGGGGGTTTTGGAACCCGGAAGACAATGGTCCATGACACTAAGCTATCAGTGGTAAAGGGAGATAGCGGAGAATTGGCGAAGATTTTGTACTTTTGCAGCAACTTCGTGAGCACGACACAGAGGGGACCGCAAGTCCCCTCTTTTGTTCTCATAACTTTTTGATGACCATGACGCACGGGGAATTGGAAACACTGGTACATCAGGAACTCGCAGCCTGCGGGGCTTTCTTGGTGGAATTTAACATGAACGCGGAGAACCAAATCCGGGTCTTTGCGGACATGTTGGAAGGTCATATTTCCATCGACCAGCTGAAGAAATTGAGCCGAGCGATAGAGGGGGCCTTGGGCGAGGATTCGGAAAACTATTCGATTGAAGTATCCTCCCCAGGTATGTTTAGCCCATTCCGTGTGCCGGCCCAATATTCTAAGCATGTGGGCCGGGAAGTCAAAGTAAATCTGGTTCAGGGTGGAGCTACGTTAAAGGGGACCCTTGTGTCCTACGACGGCGAGCAGATCACGCTAAACTGGACGGAGCGCGTACCTAAGCCCTCGGGCAAAGGAAAAATGAACGTAGACAAAAGCGAGGTTGTAGCCTTGTCAGACGTCTCAAAAATTGTATTGGATTTCAAATTCTGATTTTTTCCCAAACCATGGAAAACTTAGCCATCATCGAATCATTCGGCGAGTTCAAAGACGAAAAGAACATCGACCGCGTCACCCTGATGTCCTTCATTGAGGAGGCTTTTCGCGTCCAACTTCGCAAGAAGTATGGCACGGATGAGAACTTCGACGTGATTGTCAACCCCGATAAAGGGGATTTGGAAATTTGGCGCAACCGGACCATCGTAGAAGATGGGGCGGTCGAAGACGACAATGAGCAAATTGCCCTTTCTGCGGCCTTGAAAATCGAACCGGATTTTGAGGTTGGGGAAGAGGTTTCTGAGGAGATTAAAATGTTGGATTTGGGCCGCCGATTCATTTTGGCCTTCCGCCAAACATTGGTTCAAAAGGTCCAAGAGCACGATAGCGGCGAATTGTTCAAGCGCTACAAGGGCATGGAAGGGGAAATTATCTCCGGGGAAGTCCACCACGTGCGCAACCGGGAACTCATCATTTACGACGACCAGCAGAACGAATTGATCCTGCGCCGCGATGAAATGATCCCTGAAAAGGACTTTTTCCGCAAAGGCGATACCGTTCGCGCAGTCGTAAAGAGTGTGGAAATCCGCGGTACGAAGCCCTTCATTTTGTTGAGCCGCACGGCGGATATGTTCTTGGCCAAATTATTCGAGAGTGAAATCCCCGAAGTATTTGACGGCATCATCACCGTGAAAGGTGTAGTGCGAATTCCTGGCGAAAAAGCCAAGGTGGCGGTAGAGTCCTACGACGACCGCATCGACCCCGTCGGCGCCTGTGTCGGCATGAAAGGGTCACGTATCCATGGCATCGTCCGCGAACTCCGCAGCGAGAACATCGACGTGATCAACTACACGACCAACCAGCAGCTCTTCATTCAGCGCGCCCTTTCTCCTGCCAAGATCAGCAACATGGTTATGGACGAAGAGCGTCGTCATGTGGATGTGTACCTCCCCGCCGACCAAGTCAGCTTGGCTATCGGCCGTGGCGGCAACAACATTCGTTTGGCCAGCCGATTGACCGAATATGAAATTGATGTGTACCGCGAGGATGTCGTGCACGAAGAAGACGTTGAACTCTTGGAGTTCACCGATGAAATCGAAGGATGGGTCATCGAGCAGCTCCGCAAGAGCGGCTACGATACGGCCAAGAGCGTCCTGAACGCCGAAATTGAAGACGTGGCTCGCCGCGCTGATTTGGAGGTGGAAACCATTGAAGAAGTTCGTTCAGTTCTGAAGAAAGAATTTGAAGATCAATAATTTTAATCCGTAGCAGCGAAATTTGCCATCTATGAGTAGTTACCGAATTAGTAAGGTTCTCAGTGAGTTGAACATCGGCCTCGATACGGCTGTGGACTACCTCAAGTCCAAGGGCCACGAAGTTGAAAAGAATCGAAACGCCAAGATTGACCAGGCGCAGTACGATCTCTTGCTGGAGAGCTTTGCATCGGATAAAACCAGCAAAGACAAGGCAGAGACGCTCATTCAGCAGAAGCGGGAGGAGAAAGAAGCCATTCAGGCTGAGCGCATAGAGGCGGAAAAGGCCAAGCCGGAAGTGATTCGCGGTACCGCCAAGCTCGATGGTCCCAAAATCTCCGGGAAAATCGATTTGGCACCCAAGGCAAAAGCTGCGCCAGCGAGCCCAGTTGCGGAGAAGCCAGCGGCTCCTGTCGCCCCCGCTGCTCCGGTCGTCGAAAAGGCGCCCCCAGCTCCTGCCCCGGAGAGCCCCGCTATCGAGAAGCCTGCAGACCCTGCGGTGCCCGCGGCCCCTGCTACCCCCGAGAAGGTGGCGGAACCAGCCGCAGAGAAGGCGGCTCCAGCCCCGGCAACCGAAGCTCCAGCTCCGGCCGCACCTGCTGCGCCCGAAGCCCCTGTTTCAGATGGAACACATACCACCCAGTACCAAAAGCTGGATGGCCCCAAACTAACCGGTCAAACGATTGACCTTGCCCAATTCGCCAAGAAGCCCAAAGCTGCGGGCGAAGCCGGCAAGCGCAAACGCATTAAGACAGAAGGTCTCCAAAAACCCGCGGCCGGTGGTGGTCGTACCACAACTGGAGCAGCCAGCGTAGGTGGACCGCGTCGTGACAACACTCGCCCTGGCTTGGGTGCCCGCCGTGGCGCTCCTGCGGCCGCTCCCAAGGAGGTTTCCAAGGAAGATATCGAACGCAAAATCAAGGAGACCCTCGAGAAATTGGGTGGTGGCCGGAAGTCGAAGGGCTCCAAAATGCGCCGTGACAAGCGTGCCGAGCGCACCGAGCGCCGCGAAATGGCGGAATTGGAGCGGATTGAAGGCGAAAAGACTCTCAAGCTCACTGAGTTTGTCACCCTGCTCGAAGTGGCAAACATGATGGGCGTTTCAGCCACGGAAGTGATCTCCACGTGCATGTCCATGGGTATCATGGCTTCCATGAACCAGCGATTGGACAAAGAAACCCTGACCATCGTAGCCGACGAGTTTGGTTACGAGGTGGAGTTTGTGGACGAAGAGATGCAAGAGGTATTCAACGAGGAAGACATCGTCGAAAACCTAGTGCCACGTTCTCCCATCGTCACGGTGATGGGCCACGTAGACCATGGTAAAACGTCTCTATTGGATTTCATCCGAAAGGACAATGTCATCGCGGGCGAAGCGGGCGGCATCACGCAGCACATTGGCGCCTATTCGGTACAATTGCCCAGCGGTCAGCGTATTGCCTTTTTGGACACCCCAGGTCACGAGGCCTTTACCGCCATGCGTGCACGTGGTGCGCAAGTGACGGATATTGTCATCATTGTGATTTCGGCGGACGATTCGGTCATGCCGCAAACCAAGGAGGCCATCTCACACGCTCAGGCAGCGGGAGTACCTATGGTGATTGCAATCAATAAAATTGACCGCCCCGATGCCAATCCAGAGCGGATCAAGGAGCAGTTGAGCCAAATGAACTTGCTCGTGGAAGATTGGGGTGGAAAAATTCAATCCCAGGAAATCTCGGCCAAGTCGGGTCTCAACATCGACAAGTTGCTTGAAAAAGTCTTGCTCGAGGCAGAAATGCTGGACTTGAAAGCCGACCCTGACCGCATGGCAAAAGGCACGGTGATCGAGGCTACCCTCGACAAAGGCCGTGGCTATGTGACGACCTTGTTGAACCAATCAGGAACCTTGCGTGTCGGCGACTACATCCTCGTAGGCCCACATAGCGGCAAGGTGCGCGCTATGATGGATGAACGGGGCAACAAGCTTAAGGAGGCCGGCCCCTCGACGCCAGTGTCCATTTTAGGATTGGATGGCGCACCCCAAGCGGGCGACAACTTTATCGTCATGGAAGACGAACGCGAGGCGAAGAACATCGCGACGCGTCGCCAACAATTGGCGCGCGAGCAGAGTGTCCGATCTCAGAAAAACCTTACACTGGAAGAAATCGGTCGTCGTTTGGCGGTCGGAGATTTCCAAGAATTGAACATCGTTCTCAAAGGCGACGTGGATGGATCCATCGAAGCCTTGGCTGATTCGTTGCAGCGATTGAGCACCGAGGAAATCCAGGTGAATATCATTCACAAAGCGGTGGGTGGAATCACGGACAGCGATGTCTTGCTGGCGTCTGCCTCCAAGGCGGTGATCGTGGGCTTCCAGGTCCGCCCTGCGGCCTCAGCACGTAAGTTGGCGGAGAAGGAGGATATCGAAATTCGCCTTTACAGCATCATCTACGATGCCATCAACGACATCAAGGACGCGATGTCCGGCATGCTATCCCCCGATCTCAAGGAGGAAATTGTATGTACGCTGGAGATTCGCGAGACATTCAAGATCTCCAAAGTGGGAACCATTGCCGGCTGTATGGTCACCGATGGAACCATTACCCGAAATACCCGCGTGCGCATTATCCGCGAAGGCGTGGTCGTATACACCGGGGAATTGGGCTCTCTGAAGCGCTTCAAAGACGACGTCAAAGAAGTCAAGAAGGGCATGGATTGCGGCTTGAACATCAAGAACTTCAACGACATCAAAGTGGGTGACGTGATCGAAGGATTCAAGGAGGTCGAGGTCCAACGCGAGATCTAAGAAAACGCAGACGTTGTCTGTTTAAGGGCTTAAGAGTTGAATGGTGCAAGCCGTTCGGTTCTTAGGCCCTTTTCTTTTGGCTAGGGAGCTAGAAGGCTCGCGCTTCGCTCTGTAGCCTTTATGCTTAAACGTTTAGTCTCTTTTCCTCTCAAATTTTGCTGTGGAACTTCGCTGCGCGCTGGGACTTTCCGTTGTTTTGCCAATCCCTCACAGCCAACGTGAGACCCACGCGATGAGCCCCTTTTTCCAGTCGGTGTAAGGGGGAGACAATAGCATGGTGGGGGACCATCGTCCGCGTCTATAAATGCTTCGGGCATTGGTAAATTCTCGAAAGCCCCAGATGCCATGTGATTTTCCGATTCCTGAGGTGTTTACTCCTCCAAAGGGCAAGCTGGGATGCATGTAGTGCAAATAGAAGTCGTTGATGACCGTGGCGCCAGCGCGGGTGGCCGCGGTGATGCCGTCAGACCAGGAGCGATCATGGCACAATTGATACAGGACCAAGGGGCGTGATCCGCGGTTGACATGCGCAATGGCATCGGCTGTTTCGATGTAGGTAAATACCGGCAAAATGGGGCCAAATATCTCGGAGCAACTGACCGAACTATCCAAGGAAACATCCCATACCAAGGTGAGCGGATAATACTTCTCACTGCGGTTGGGGGCGTCCACTTGCCAAATTTGTGCCCCGGCTGTTCGGGCTTCGGTCACCCACGCATCCAATCGATCCCAGTGGCGTTCATGGACAATGTGCCCAAAATCAGGATTCTCGCTCGGGTGCTCGCCATAGTGGCGAAGAACGCCCGCCTTGAATCCTTGGATAAAAGCGTCGCGTTGGTCGGAACGAACCAAAGCGTAATCGGGAGCAATGCATACTTGGCCGGCATTGAGTCCTTTGGCCCAAGCCACCCGGGCACCGGCAGCCTCCGCCCCGAATTTGGGATGGACAATCACGGGAGATTTGCCCCCGAGCTCCAGGGTTACGGATGTCAAGTAGCGGGCGGCTGAGGCCATGACTTGGCTGCCAATTTTGGGGGAACCCGTAAAGAAGATGTGGTTCCAAGGGTGGTCAATCAGGGCTTTCGCTACCTCCACGCCCCCTTCGACCACCACCACTTCCTCCGGGGGAAAGACCGTGGGAATGAGTTTGGCCAAAAAAGCGGAAGTGGCCGGCGAGAGTTCGGAGGGTTTCAGTGCCACAGTATTCCCTGCGGCTACAGCGTAGACCAAGGGCACGAGGCACAAATTAATGGGAAAATTCCAGGGGGATACGATGAGCACCGCCCCTTTGGACTCATACACCACTTCAGCCGACCCAGGAATCAGGGTGATGGGCAACCCGTGCTTTTCAGGACGCATCCAGCGGCGTAGTTGGCCGACCACATAATCAATGCTTGTGGTCACAGGGAGAAGCTCGTTCAGGTCCGTATCGGGTTCCGCGCGGTTCAAGTCCGCCCGCAAAGCGGCGTGGGCTTCAGACCGATGGGCGCGCAAAGCCTTTTTGAGGGCTTGAAGGCGAGCGATTCGCTGGTTAGCACGGGTCCGTCCCAATGCCGGAGCATGGGCATTCAGAGTCGCGTAGAGGGCATCGAGATGTTCCATATTCCCCTTAAACCATCCAATCCGCCTAGCGGTTCATTGTATCGCTTTCGATTTGCCCATCGCGCAAACGAATAATGCGGTGGGCATGCTGGGCAATTTCTTCTTCGTGGGTCACCACGACGAGGGTGTTTCCGGCTTTGTGGATATCATCAAAAAGCCGCATAATCTCCACCGAGGTGGTGCTGTCCAAGTTTCCGGTGGGCTCATCCGCCAAAATCATGGACGGGGTATTCACCAGGGCACGCGCAATGGCTACACGCTGCCGCTGACCCCCAGAAAGTTGGTTGGGACGGTGGTCCATGCGGTCGGCCAATCCAACTTGCATGAGGACTTCTTCCGCACGGGTGACGCGCTCCTCTTTCGTTTTACCTGCATACACGAGGGGTAGTGCGACGTTTTGGACCGCGGTCTGGCGTGGAATGAGGTTGAATGTTTGGAAAACAAAGCCGATTTCTTTGTTGCGCACCGCTGCCAGGTCATTGTCATCCATACGGCTCACATCGCGGCCGGCCAGGGTATAGGATCCCGCCGTAGGAGTGTCTAAGCAACCAAGTAGATTCATCAAGGTGGACTTACCACTTCCGGAGGGTCCCATCAATGCCACGTACTCGCCCTGTTTAATATCCAGGTCTATGCCTTTCAAGACATGGACAGTTTGAGCTCCGAGTTGAAAGTCTCGGGTAATACCACGGAGGGAGATGACAGCGTTGGATTCCATGAAAAGTTAAAGGACAATATTGGTGCCAAGGTAGACCATACGGCCAAAAATGGGTCCCCAGATGCGCGTTGCGTCAAACTGTGTTTGAAAGATGGGATCTGTGGGTAAAAGAGCCGCACCTGTGACCGGATGAACGGCGCCGTCAATCGGATTGACTTGCATGACATTCAGGGCGTTTTCCACCCCCAGGTATACATCGCCGCCTTTCCATTCTTTGCGAATTTGGCCACTCAATAAATTGAATGCGGGCGCCACTTCCAGCGCGGGATAGCTCGCGGGATCCGTCCCAGGAATAGGCTGCTCGCCGTAGCGTTGAAGCGTGGCATCTACCGTCCAACCGCCTTTAAAGTCGTGGCTTCCGTGGGCCATCCAACGGTGCTTGGGGACAAAGGGGGTGGGTAATATGAGATTTTGCGCTACAAATCCGGTCTCATCGAGGTACATGGTGCGCAAATCTTGAAAGCGGTAGGCCAAACGCATTTCCGTGCGCTTGTTCACTTGGTAGGTCAACGCGGCTCCCAGGGTGTTCGAGCTCAACGGCGATGTGGACCCGCCAGAGGCGAACTGCGGATAGAGGTAGCGCTGCCCTGGCGTATAATAGTCTTGAATGACGGCCTGCCCAAACTGGGTCGAATGCGCATCCAGTTGAAGGGATCCGGGCATGTAGTTCCACTCGAAATTCCAAGAATAGCTCAAGCCGGCATTCCAAGCGATCTCCCGAGAATCTGTTGTGCCTCCCCAAACCCATCCGGAGTAGATGGGGTTATGGGCATACCGGACTTGGCGGTTGCTGGCAAAACGGCCCCATTCCTCCGTCAAGGGCAAGGCATTGCGGAAGCCTCGGCCTGCGACAACGCGTAAAGTGTGCCCTTCCTTGGGGGCCCAGCGCAGGTGCAAACGGGGAGAAAATTGGTGGCTTGCGACGGAATTGTAGTCATAACGTGCCCCTAGGACGCCCGTGAATGAAGGATTTGGATTCCACGTCCACTCGGTGGAAAGGCCGATGTTTTGTTCGCCCCAATCGTACAACCCAGAAAGTGATGGATGGGATAAAAGGATGGAATACAAGTCTCTGGAAAAGAGCAAAGCGGAGGTCTGAGCCCAGTTTCCCCACCCTTGTCTGAATAGAACTTGGGCCATGAGGCCGTTCTGTATGCCTTGAAGATCCGTAGGCGAGCTTGAAGGCTTATCCACCCCCATAAATCCGTTCATGGTCTGGCTATAGAGTTGCAGGATGGTTCCAACGGATTGATCGGGATGATCCGGATTGACCCAGCCCATCTTGGAAGTAAATGCAAGGCGTCCCTGCTTCATGTAGGAGCGCCATATGTCTGCGGCCCCTGTACCCAAAGGGAAAGCGCCACTGCCTGTCCATTGCCCCCCCTCTTTGACATCTTCCAAGGCATGGAAGGTGTAAAGGCCTTCCCAGCCATTTTGTCCAAAGTATCGGGCACGGAGCATTCCATTGACTTGGTAACCCAAGGGGTTGTCCATGAAGCCGTCCCCATTGACATCGGTGGCTTGTTGGCGACCGCTGAAATGGCCTAGGCTGGCCACCATCCAACGGTCATTGAGGCGGCGGCCATAGGCTTCATTGAATTCAAAGCGTCCGCCTTGGTTGGCGTATCCGTTTAATAGCACATTGCCCCGCCCTTCCGAGTCTGGCGCTTCTGCCGCGTCCACGAGATCCTCTGGCTTGAGAATTTCGACGTTGATTTGGCCCGTCATGCTCTCAGGCCCGTTGTTGACGGCCCCGATACCTTTGGTCAATTGAATGCTCTGAACCCACGTTCCGGGGATAAAACTTAGGCCCGAATTGGCCAATAAACCCCTTACTAGCGGGGTCATTTCTACTTGAATTTGCGCATACTTGCCCGCCAAGCCAAAAAGTTGGATCTGCTTCGTCCCCGTCACCGCATCCGTGAACGAAACATCAATGCTCGGATTGGTTTCAAAGCTTTCAGAAAGGTTGCAGCATGCGGCTTTTTTAAGTTCTGTGCGAGAAATGTTGAGGTCAAGCGTAGCGGATTTCGTATTGATAGAAAGCCCGGTAGCCTCCTCTCGAACGACCACCTCTTCAATTTGCAAGCTGTTATATAGGCTGGTGTCTACTTGGCCAGAAACCTGAAAGGTCACCCCTATCGCAAGGAGAAGAAATGGCCACTTCATTATCCTCCGTGATGGGAAGAGACCACTTCTTCTTCGCGGTATTTGCAGCAAGCATGGACTTTAGCATAGTCTTCGTCCTTGGCCTTCACTTTCGGGGTATCGTGCCCCACGCTCGCCACAGTTTTGTGCAAATCCATTTCAGATACCATCTTCGGATTGAAGACCACAAAAGTGGCATGGGTCTCCTGATTCCAGTCAGCCGTCCAAACCCCGTCGAGGGCCAACAGCGCTGATTCGATGCGCTTTTCGCACATACCACACACGCCATCTGTTTGGAAGGTGATTTCTACTTTTTTCTGCCCGAAAGCAAGGGTTGGAAGGGCCAGCAAAAGCATGGCTAGAAAGTGATTTTTCATTTGAATGGATTTTGGTAAAGGGTGTCGGTCTCTATGCGGGTGTCAGTTAGGGTATTTAAGAAGGCGACGAGCGCTTGACGCTGGGACAAAGTTAAATTTAGTCCTCGGGTGCTCCCCGAATGCGTTTGGATAAATCCAATCATGCTGGGGTCTAGATTGGGTGAATTTGGCTCAACGCCTGAATTGTAAAATTCGATGACTTGTTCCAAAGTTTGGAAGCGGCCGTCGTGCATGTAGGGAGCCGTGTAGGCGATATTTCTCAGGGAGGGCACTTTGAATTTCCCGTCGTCGGTGGCCAGACCCGTAACCCCTCCAAGCCCAAGGTCTGTTAGAACGCTATCCAGGCCATTGTTCATGAACTTGTGGTTGGTAAAGAGCGCTCCTCCATGGCAATGGAAGCAATCCGCTCCAGGGGTGGGGCTGTTGGGATTGGATTCGCCATTAAAGAGTTGCAAACCTAAAGCCTCTTCCGGCGTGAGGTTTACCGTACCCTCAATAAACCGGTCAAACTTGCTGTCTCCACCGCTTAAAATGATGAGCATGAATTGTTCCATCGCCAGTCCCATGCGCTCTGGGGTCACTTCTTCGTCTCCAAAAGCTGCAGTGAAGGCGTCTTGGTATCGGGGTTGTCGCTGAAGTTTTTCCACCACGTGCAGGACGTCCTCCTTCATTTCAATCGGGTTGGAAATGGGTTCGAGGCTCTGTTCACGCAAACTGGGCGCACGCCCATCCCAGAAAAAGGTTTGATGCCAAGCGAGGTTGTGCAAAGGCATAGAATTTCGATCCCCCACCGATCCATCTACCCCCACGCTGTAGGCGAGGCCATGGTCGGTAAATCCAAACTCTGCATTGTGGCAAGAGCCACAACTTTGAGAACTATCTAATGAGAGTATGGGATCAAAAAAGAGCTGGCGACCGAGGAGAATTCCCTCTACGGTAAGAAGATTGTCTTCAGGCAATACCGGCTGTGGAAAACCAGCAGGGACTTGCAGGACATAGGGCGTTGTAACATGTGGTTTCTTTCCCCAATTGTCGCCGCAAGAGACTACCAATAGGGCAAGTAAACCGAAGACCAACCAACGCGTATTCGTCACGGTGTTTGGTTTTCGAGAGAGGCAAATTGGAAGCTCTGGCTCAGATTCTCGGAAAGCTTGTGCGCTAAACCGTTGTCAAAGGTGCTATGGCTAAAGTCCCCATCTTCATTCGGGCTGAGGGCATGAACGGCCTTGAAGAATTTCTCTAAGTCTAGATGTAAGGTCAAGGTTTTGAAATCCGTTAAATCCAGTGGGGTCTCCACGACCACCTCCATGCGGTTTTCCAAAAGGGCAATGTGATAGAGCCAGGGTGTTTGTGCTCCATCCTTTTGGTAGTACCCTTCCATGGCAGCAAAAATGTACCCACCCGTCCAACCCCAGTGGAGATTGTTGACGGCGGGATTTAACGGGTGGCTGCCTCCCCAAATGCTTGGATCCCCATGATTCGTCGTGCTGTCCAGGCCAATCGCAAAGGCAAAGCCAGCGTATTGGCCCGCGGCAATAGTCGTGGGAAGTGTAAAACTGTTGCGATTTGGCAAGCTTAAATAGGCGTACTCATTGCGAATATCCACGCGTGCACCTTGCTCGTCGAGGAGGGCAAATTCAGAAAGTACGAAGTCATTTCGGGTGAACTTCACTGTGTCGGTGCCCATGGCGTAGGAGGCGTCGTTGTATGAAACGGGGGCATTTCCAGCTCCAAAAACAGGCTGAACCACGACCTCTAGATTGACAATTTCAGGCTTCTTTTCAGGGTCACAGCTTGTCAGTAGGATTCCTGCAACCAAAAGGGGTAAAGCAAATTTTTTCATGGCAACAGAGTGTAGTTCCTTTGTACAGTATTCAAATATAGTACCATGGGACTTAAAAAAGGGGAATATTGGAAGGTTGGCATTTTGCTCGTGGTCTTTACCGCAGGCGTGGCCTGGGCCATCCAAATTCAAACCCCCGATCCGCGTCTTCCCATTCTCAATCCATCGGACCTGAATCCTGCCGTTGTGGCAGACTCCATGGAAGGCATTGGCATGAACCATGTGGTGGCCCCTTTCAGCTTGTTGGATCAAGTGGGCCAAACGCGCACCGAAGCGGATGTCGAAGGAAAAATTCGGGTGGTGAACTACTTCTTCACCACCTGTCCGAGCATTTGCAAAGACATGGCAGCCCAAATGCGACGCGTCCAATCGGCCTATCTGGAAAATGAGGCCATTCAGTTAATGTCACATAGCGCGATGCCCGATTACGACAAACCGGAGATCCTGGCTGATTATGCCGCGGCCAATTCCGTGAATCCAAACCGTTGGTGGCTGCTCACAGGGGACCCCAAGGAGCTCAATCGTCTAGCGCGCACCTCGTACTTCGCGGTCCTGGAAGAGGGCCAGGGTTGGGATGAACACAGCTTTATTCACACGGAAAATTTGGTTTTGATTGACCACAAGGGCCGGCTGCGAGGCTACTACGATGGCACTTCGGCCGATGAAACCGACTTGTTAATCGAACACATTACCTGGTTACTCAAGGAGCGTGCCTCGGACTACCGAAAATCGGATTCCAAGCCATGAAAGACCTCCACGTTGCCGGCTGGCAAGGGACTATTCATTGGGCGGACATCTCGGCCAACCTTGCTGAATGGGAAGCGCGTTGGGCCAAAGCTCCTAAAGCGGACCTCTACCTTTTGCCCGAGACTTTTGCCACAGGCTTTGCGACCCGCACAGAGGAATTGGCAACCGTCGCTTCGGGTTCTGATGGGGGTGCTCCTGCCGCAGCCTTAAAACGTTGGGCGGTTTCCGCGCAGGCATGGGTAGGCGGTACAGTCTTTGTCCGTGAGGAGAACGGCCGTTACCGGAACCGTTTCTTTTTGGCGGGGCCTTCGGGGGAAGTCCACACCTACGACAAGCGCCATCTGTTTGGCATTGCGGGAGAGGCGGAGCATTTCGATGGGGGCAATGAGCGCGTCGTAATCACCGTACAAGGTTGGCGATTGCTCTTGGCCGTGTGCTATGACTTGCGCTTTCCAGTTTGGTTGCGCCAAACTCCAGGCGAGAAACCCTACGACGGACTGCTCATTCCTGCCAATTGGCCTGAAGCACGCCAGAACGCTTGGGATACGCTTTTGCGCGCTCGGGCCATGGAGAATCAGTGCTATGTCTTGGGAGTCAATCGCCTTGGAGAAGATGGATTTGGCGTGCACCACGCAGGGGGAACCGCGAGTATAGGCCCTTGGGGCGATGTGCTCGCGACAGGGGAACGTGGCCAATCAGGCTGGGTCACTTCCACCTGGGAAGCGGTACATCTCGCCGCGGTCCGAAAGCGCTATCCATTCCTCGGGGATGCGGACCCTTTTACCTTGGGGTAGGACCTGAAAGACCCTGCGGCATCAATGAAACTCCCATGAAATGGGGTTATTTCTGGGTAACTCCCAAACCGTTTCCACCTCCCAATTGGCCTTGATTTCTACTTTTTCTTGAGCGAAAATGCGGGTTTCGGGCTGCTCCCCCTCCCAGTAGTTTCCAGCGTCCAAAAGGCCATTAGCATTGCAGTCATAGATGGCCTGGAGGGTATAGGTCCCGGGAGGCAATCCAGTTAGGACTTCCGTATGGGTGGTACAGGGTTGATCGCTCATCCACTGGGCATAAATGCCCGTTTTCCCATTGAGTTGAAGAAGGAAAGGCATGCCTTCAGGGTCAGAAAGTTCTTCATCCACCGCATAGGTAGGACCACATCCATGGGTCCAGCTCAACGTAAGCGTTCCCGAACTATCCGCCCCCCAAGGTTCCCAATTAAGCGTGCTATCAGCGACCGCTTTTTGATCCATGAGTAGAATAGGAGGCACGTAATCCACTTGACCCCAGCTTTCTTTCCAAGGGCTTTCCCATGGGCTCCATGTGTCGGCCAAGAATCCAATGGGCGTCATCTCTCCCGGGCTGAGTTTGTTGTTTCCGTCGGCATCGGCAAAGGCCCGGATGGCATACGCCGTATCGGTGCGCAGATACGAAAAGGTGTAGTACCCGCTGTCGTTGGTTCGGGTGGCATAGGTGGCGGGAGCGAAGACAGAGGAGTCATTGAGGACGGGGTCTCCATGCCAGTGGTTTCGGGTAGGATAGAGGCAAACGGACGCATCCTTGACCCCTTCACCCGTCCAAGGATCGACCACACGGCCTTGGATTTCACCGGAATCAAGTTGATTTCCGGTCGAGAATACCCATTGCACCCCCTTGAGTACGTTCCCTTCGTGTAAGTCGCGAATCGTATTTCCCCACTGAAAGACATAGGTGCTGTTCTCCAAAAGAGGTTCGGGCCAAGCCACCTTAAACGTTTTACCTCGCAATTCATAGGTCGTTCCGACAGGTAAAGGGGGCGAACTGAAAAAATTTTGTTGGGGCGAACTTAGAACGACATACTCGTCAAATCGCCAAAAGACTTCGGTTTCCCTAACATTCACAGAACCGTTTAATACACTGGCTTCCAGAATGACCGGGGGCTCTTTGTCTCGTGGCCCACCATCCGGCGCGGCAGGAAGGGCACATTGGGTTGTGAGCGCAACAAATGAGATAAATGACCCCCAAAGTGAGAATTCGGCGAACCAACTAAACCTTTTTATCCTCATTTTTACGCCTTAAACAACAATCTACCCTTCGCATGAAACGAATGTACGCACTTTGGGTTCTCTTATTTGGAGCCACTTTGGGTATTCAGGCGCAAACATATTGCACCACCAACTTGTACACCACCGGGTGTACGTTTGGAGATTACCTCGACAACGTTCAGCTCAACAACGTAAACCAAACGGCTACCGGATGTTCGACGGGTGGCTTTGCAGATTACACCTCGGACACGGTCAATGTTCAACAAACAGCTATGTTGCAACTAGGGGTAACAACGGGCTATTCAGGTCAGTGGTTTGCCTTATGGGTGGACGCCAACAATGATGGGGACTTTGATGACGCTGGAGAACACCTTTGGAGTTCCTCGGCCGCGGGTCCTGCCGCAGGCGTTTTATATTCCAATACGCTGGTCATACCCGCTACCTTGGCCACGGGTAACCACCGAATGCGCCTTCGTTGTAAATGGAGTGGTACGGCTCTTTTGGCCACGGATGCATGCTCGTCTTTTACCTATGGTGAAGTCCATGACTACACGGTCAATGTTGCTCCTCCTCCCGCATGTCCACAGCCTTATTACATGGTAGCGGGCGGGGCTACGTCCAGTACCGCGACATTCTCCTACACTTCCACAGGATCGACGTTTGAAGTGCAATACGGACCCACGGGCTTTACACCAGGCACCGGAACAACTGTAACGGTTTCTGGAACGACTGCCAGCATTTCTGGACTCTCTGCAAATACATGCTATGACTTTTATGTGCGTCAAAACTGTTCAGCCGCTGGAAATGGCTATTCTTTCTGGACGGGTCCCCTGAGCATTTGCACGCCATGTGTGACGCAGTCTCTTCCCGTTACGGAAGATTTCACAAACTGGCCCCCGAACTGTTTCTTCTTAACGGGAGGAACCTCTCAATGGACGACATCAGGAGCTGGAGCTGCGTTGGCAAACATGGGTAGTTCTTGGGGATCTAATTCCACGGGCTACATGACGACTGCCCCGGTCAATTTGAACGCGTTGGCTCGAATCAAATTCAAATGGTCTCACCTCGCAAGTACCTGGGCCAATGAGCGTCTAGCTGTGATGGCACGTATTTCGGGCCAAACCACTTGGGATACAATTTGGAGCAAGGAAGGCGCCAATTTTGATTCGCAAGATGGTGCGACATGGAACGCCCCGGGCACATTTGTTCAGGAGACTGTGAATCTGGACTCAACTACCTACTATGGTCAAGTTGCTGAGTTTAGATGGGTAGGTTTCGGCAACTGGGGCAACAATGCCTGGGTAGATGATATCATGATTGAGCAGCAGCCTACGTGTCCAGAGCCCACGGGCTTAGGTTTGGCCGGTGTGACAGATACCTCTGCCACGCTGACTTGGTCGAGTGCAGGAACCAATTTCGTCATTGAATGGGGCCCCGCAGGCTTTACTCAAGGCACGGGATTCCTCGATACGGCAACGTCAAGTACCCACACTTTGATGGGACTGAATGGCAATACGAGCTATTCCTATTATGTCATGCGCAACTGCTCCGGTGCGGGCAATGGCAACTCCATTTGGGTCGGTCCGTTCAACTTTACCACCTTGTGTTCGCCCTATTACATGACCCCAGGCTACTACGAAAACTGGGATGCCATGACGGCTGGCGACGCCCCTGGCTGTTGGACAAAAACTCAAACAGGTTCGGGCTCTACATGGCAGGTACTATTGCCTCAAACATGGAACGTAGCGGCCTATTCGACACCCAACTACCTGCTCATGTCTTCGTCATCGGCGACGAATGTGACGGCTGTTTCTCCAATGTTTGGTGATTTGCAAGGCAATGGAGCTCAAATCCGGGTGCGTGCGAATAAGTTGTACAACTGGAGTCCTATCCAACTGATTGTTGGCACCATGGCGAGTCCAAGTAGCCCATCGACCTTTACGGCTGTGGATACATTGGCTCTGACCGAATTCTGGGTTGAATACACGGTGGCTTTCCCAAGTGTACCCGCTGGACATAACCATGTGGCTCTTCGCATGATTGGTGGCACGTGGTATGATGTGGGTATCGATGATTTCTACTACGAAGCACAGCCCTCATGTTTGCCTGCGCAAAACGTTTCGGCAAGCCCCTCTACCACCACTGCATTGATTTCATGGGCTCATGGTGCGCCTACGACCACAGGATCATACGTGGCCTGGGGTCCTGCAGGATTCAACCCTGGTACAGGCACGATTCCTAACATGACCTTGGTCAACGGCAACACCTACAGCATCACGGGCTTGACCCCCTCTACTTCTTACACTGTATGGGTGGCAGATAGCTGTGGTTCAGGCAATATTGGCCCATGGCAAGGTCCGGTGACGTTCACCACGGCATGTTTGGCCGCGACGATGCCTTACTCCGAGAATTTTGACATCACTCCGCTGGCATGCTGGGATCCGGCAGGCGGAACGAAGCAATTCTTGAGCTACTCGAATGGCGCGGGCTATAGCATGCATGGATACTTTTGGGGCTGGACTTCAGGAAATTTTGCCGAGTTAACCTCTCGCCCTGTGACCATTTCAAGCAATGCGCAAGCATCGTTCGATTGGAGCCACCAATACATGACGTTCTATCCGAATGACCAGTTGTTGCTCTTGGCTCGTCCTACGACGTCGAGCACGTGGGATACCATCGTCAACTTAATCGGGGCCAACTTCAATAGTTCCGGCGCGGGAATTACGACCCCGGGCACGTTTGTCAATGAGTTGGCCTATCTGCCTACGAGCTACACCGGCTCGGATGTCATCTTCAAGTTCGTGGGTAGCTCAGGCTATGGTCCTGACGTGTTCTTTGACAACTTCCTGGTGGAAGCCATTCCGACCTGTCCTGATCCCGTTCCTGCGGCAGGCACCGTGACGAACAATTCCGCCTCGGTTTCATGGACCAGCCCTGGTTCACCATTGGGTAGCTGTGTCATGTGGGGTCCTGCTGGATTCTTCACGGGTACAGGTTCTGTGACGGGCACCATTGCGCACAACGTCACTTCTGCTTACACCATCAATGGTTTGGCAGCGGGTAGCACCTACGACGTCTATGTGCGTGACTCCTGTGGTCCTACCGACTTCTCCGGTTGGGCAGGTCCTGTGACCGTCACGACGACGCTTTGTGCTCCGGCGAACACCTGTACGTTCACCATGTACGAGATTGACTCCTACGGTGACGGTTGGAACGGCGGTCAGATTACTGTAGAGCAGAAGTCTTCTACGGGATGGACCCCCATCTTCACCTTCGGTATGCCCTTTACGACAGGTTCCAGCTACACCGAAACCGCTAACCTTTGTGCGGGCGACAGTGCGCGTGTGATCGTGACAAACCCAGGTTCCTGGTCCACAGAAATTGGCTTTGACTTGGTTGGTCCTTTTGGTGATACCGTTTCTTCATGGACCCCCGGCACGAGTTTGATGGCCTTCCAAGTGTTCAATACGTTTGTGGCCCAGTGTTCTGCATGTGGCGTTCCTTCCGGCGTGACTGCGACGGCTCCGGCATGTACCACCGCTACGGTTTCTTGGAGCTCAGGTAGCCAGGCAACAGGATCAACGGTCGAGTACGGTCCTGCGGGCTTTGCTCAAGGACAAGGCACGACGGTGAGCGCTTCGGCCTCAGGAACGGTGACCTTGACTGGTTTAATGCCTGGTACGAGCTACGACGTGATCGTTCAGGATAACTGCAACGGTACAACTTCTGGATGGAGCACCGCGGTAACCTTTACCACGGCCTCTGGTCCGCTGCCCACTTTGAACCCGAACTTTACCGTCATCAGCATGAACCCTGTGACCATCGCGTTCACAGCCAATGCAAGCGGTCAAGACACGGTAGGTTGGGCCTTCTCCACCGGCGCCATCCAAGGAGGTGATGCAGTGACGCAAGCCTTCAGCAGCAACGGTCCCGCATTCGCCGTGGCAGTAGCCGCGAACGCTTGTGGAATTGTGGCAGACACCGTCTACTTCACGGTAGGTTTGGACGACCTCAATTTGACCTCACTTCGTCTCTTCCCGAACCCCACAGCGGGCCAATTCACCGTGGAGTTCAGCCACTTGGATGCGGAAGAGGTAGAGTTCCGAATTGTCACCCTCACCGGTGCCGTTGTAGCTCAGTTGAGCCGCCACGCCGATGCAGGCACGGTTCGCGAGACCTTCGACCTCAGCAAGACCCCCGCGGGTGTCTACCTGGTGGAAGTGCAAACGACCTCTGGACGCAGCGTTCGACGCATTGTCCTAGAGCGATAGATCTACGTTCCTAAACGCAGATAGCCATCCCCCGTCCTGATTTCAGGGCGGGGGATTTTTTATTCTGAGGCGATGGCCCGCGCGTGCACTTCGCGGGCGCCGTGGTCGCGGAGGGCCCATGCGGCGGCGTTTAGGGTTGCCCCGGTCGTCCAAGTGTCGTCCCAAAGTTGGATTCGGCAGCCCATCGGGAGGGGCGAAGGGACGGCGAAGGCCCCTTCCATGGCGACGGCCCGCTGGGCTTTGTTTTGCTGCGCTTGGGGTGGACGATGGGCCTTGGTGAGCACATGCGTCCAGACGGGAAGGTCCCACACTTCGGCAAGGCCATGGCATATCCAGGTGCATTGATTGTACCCCCGTTGCCGCTGCCTTCGGGTGGATAGAGGAAGGGGGATCAGGGCCTCTACCTCTGGTCGTTCATGCATTTGCGCGTACAATCGCCCGAGGTAGTGGCCCAATTCGGGCCGCTCGCCAAATTTGAGTTGATGCATGCATCCTTGTACAGCATCAAAGTCCAGCCATGCCTGGGCACTGTCGCAACTTGGAAGGGAAGTGTTTTTTCGAATTTGGGCCTCCCACAAACGATCCAGACAGGTGGAACAAAGCCATTCTTCGAAGTATTCCAGCTCGGAAGGGCATGAAATGCAGGTTCTTGGCCACATTTTATCTAAAAAAGAGCGGTAGAAAAAGTACATTTGTAGCCAAATATCCCATCATTATGAGCCAAGACTCGTCTGCTAAACGTCAACGGAACATTATTTTCCTCCTTATCGCCCTGGTGGCGGCCCTCGCGTTTTTCGCGTTGAACCAAACCAACCAAGTCAATGATCTGGAAGAGGAGAAAGCAGCCTTGATTACTCAACTAGAAGATTACAAGCGCGATTTGGCGGCCCAAACCTCGGCCAACGATAGCTTGAACGCCTACATTGCTCAAGAGACCGCGCGGTTGAATGCCATGATCGAAAAGGTCGAACGCATCAACGCCGCCTCCGCATCACAATTGAAGAGCATGCGCGGAGAGGTGTTCTCCTTGCGCAAGAAGATTGCCCGCTTGACCGAGCAGGTTGATTCTGTGAATGAAGCCTATGCTGCCTTGGTCGTAGTGAAGGACTCGTTGACCACGGATCTGACCGAGGAAGTCGAGAAGAACGAGGTATTGACCACCACGAATACCCAATTGTCGGGCGAAGTGGAAAAAGCTTCCAAGCTCCAGCTCAGCAGCATCGAAGCAAGCGCCTACCGCGTTAGCGGCAAAGGCGTGGAGAAAGCCACAACCTCTGCCGGCAAATCCAACCGCATGAAGGCATGCATGACGATTGCCAAAAACTTGGTGGCGAAGAAGGGCGAATACACGCTCTACCTCCGCATCAACACGCCGGACGGTCGCGTACTTGCCGCAGACGGCAAGGACCGCACGATGGTGGTGGGCAGCGAGACGATTTTGTACAGCGCCTCGCAAGTGGTTCAATTCAACGGCGAACCTACTGGTTGCTGCATTGTCTTCAATGTGCGTACGGACCTAGCCCCAGGCACCTACACCTTGGATGTCTACTCGGCTACGGAAAAAATTGGCGAGGCCCGTTTGGCCCTCAACTAAGCCGAAAACATGCGCATACTCAGCCTGAATGGAAATGGCATTCGGGCCAGTATAAAGAAAGGATTGGTCCGCTGGTGGGAAACCACCCAAGCGGACCTTCTTCTTTTTCAGGAGGTCCGATTTGAGGATGCGGACTTCTTGGCCCAGACATTTCCTGGTTGTTGGACCTCCTTGCATTCGGCGGCCAAAAAGGGCTACTCGGGGGTGGCCGTGATTTCCAAACGTCCGCCTCTCGCGGTTTCGCATGGCATGGGTCATCCCGAATACGATTCCGAGGGCCGCGTCATGCGGATTGACTTTCCGGACGTCACGCTTTTGAACGTGTATTTCCCCTCGGGCGCCTCGAAGCCCGAACGGCAGGCGTTTAAGTTGCAGTTCTTGGCGGATTTTCGGGCCTACGTCGCGCGTGTCGAAGCGGAAGTGCCTCAGGTCATTATTGGGGCAGATTGGAATATGTGCCACCGCGCCATCGACATTCACAACCCGATTCGCTTGGATGGGGTTCCGGGATTTACCCATGAGGAACGGTCCTGGCTGGATGCCCTGGAGGACGCGGGATGGCGGGATGCCTTCCGCCTTTTCCATCCCGAAGGGGAGCAGTATACATGGTGGAGCCTACAGTCGCGTTCCCGAGAGCGCAATGTGGGGTGGCGCATTGATGGATTTTGGCTCAGTCCCGCTGCCGTAGCGGGGGCCCAGCGCTGTGTGCATTTGACCCAAGCTATCCTTTCCGATCACTGCCCTGTGCTTTTGGAATGGGATTTGCCGACTACCTTTGAATAAACCTCACCCCTTCGCTATGCGTTCTGTATCCCGCCTTCTCCTTCTTGCCGCGCTGCCCGCTACCATGGCCGTTTCTTGTGTTTCGCCCAAGGTGCATGCCGAATTGCAAACGAACTACGACCAAGTCGTGGCAGAAAATGAAGCGATGAAAGTGCGGACCGACAAGGCATCAACGGCCTTGGTTGAATGCGAAGCCAAACGCCTTCGCATCGAAGAGGCCTTTTCCTCCTTGCTCCGCGACACTACTTCTCAGGGATCTCAATACCGCACGTTGCTGCGAGCCTACACCGATTTGGAGGCAAACTACGACTACGCTTTAAAGAACAACAATTCGCTCGCGGCGGCCAACTTGCGTGAAAACAAGGCCATGCTCGAGCAGATGGAAAAAATTGCCCGCCGATTGGCCAGCAAAGAGGACTCCCTCAAGCGCGAACAAGACCGCTTGATCGCCGTGGAAGCGGCCCTCAAACAGCGTGAAGCCCGGGTGAATGAACTCGAAAGTCTTTTGGCCCGGAAGGATTCTACGGCGGCCTACTTCCGCCAACGCATTGCCGACGCCCTCCTAGGATTTGAAAACCGTGGTCTCACCGTCTCGATGCGCAATGGCCAGGTTTATGTGAGCCTCGATAACCGCCTCATGTTTGCCTCGGGCTCTTGGGACGTCCAGGCCGATGGGGCCACCGCATTGGGCCAACTGGCCAAGGTGCTTGCCGAGAACAAAGATCTCCGCATTGCGGTGGAGGGCCACACGGACGATGACGCCTACTTCGGCAAGACGAGTGTCAAAGACAATTGGGATTTGAGTGTCATGCGCGCCACCTCGGTCGTGAAAATCTTGGTCAACAAGGGCATTGAGCCCCAACGGGTCCAAGCGGCCGGACGGGGTGAATTTATGCCTGTGGCCGCCAACGACAGCCCCGAGAACAAAGCCCGCAACCGCCGTACCGAGATCATCATTACGCCGAATCTCGACGAGCTGGTCAATTTGGTCGGGAACTGATCACCCTTCCTTCGGCATAGCGCGGGAAACCCCGTGAGGGCGAGCACAGATAGTAACGTTTGGAGAATAGGGCCTTGCGCCCTGGAGCCGTCTTAGCCGAACAAGGCCGTGACGAGGTCTTCCATGCGACGAACCGGGACGACTTGCACGCCCTGCATGGTTCCGGCTTTCACGCCATTTTGCCGCGCACAGAATACGTGGTCAAATCCGAGTTTCCCTGCCTCATTGATGCGTTGCTCAATGCGGTGAACGGGCCGAATTTCTCCGCCCAAACCTACCTCCGCCGCAAAGGCCATTCCGGAGGGAATGGGGATGTCTGCGTTGCTCGAGAGAATGGCTGCACAAACAGCGAGGTCCAAGGCGGGGTCCTCCACGCGTAGCCCTCCGGTGACATTGAGGAAGACATCTTTGGCCCCCAATCGGAAGCCGCAGCGCTTTTCGAGGACCGCCAAAAGCATATTGAGACGGCGGGTATCAAAACCCGTACAGGCCCGTTGTGGCGTGCCGTAGACGGCCGAACTGACGAGGGCTTGGACCTCCACCAGCAAGGGTTGCATGCCTTCGGAGGGGATGCCCACGGCGGATCCACTGAGGCCCTCTTCGCGCTGGCCCAGAAGCAATCCACTGGGATTGGCGACGCCCTGGAGTCCATGGCCATGCATTTGATAAATGCCCAATTCTTGGGTGCTCCCAAATCGGTTTTTGAGGGCGCGAAGCATGCGGAAGAGGTGGTGGCGGTCGCCTTCAAATTGCAGCACAACGTCGACCATGTGCTCCAAGACCTTGGGTCCCGCTAAGTGGCCGTCTTTGGTGATGTGCCCGACCAAAATGACCGGAACGTGGCGGGCTTTGGCGTAGCGCAGGAATTCGGCCGTGGCTTCGCGAATCTGGGAGACTGAACCTGCGGCCGAATCCAATTGCGGGTTGTGGGCCGTTTGGATGGAGTCCACAATCAATACCGAGGGCTTGAGCTGCTCGGCGGACTGTAAAATTTTGGCGGTAGAGGTTTCGGCGAGCACGTGGCACCCTTTTCCCTGCAGGCCCACGCGCTCTGCGCGCATCCGGATTTGCTGGGCACTTTCCTCACCGCTCACATACAAGACTTTTTCGCCGAGTCCGAGGGCAATTTGGAGAAGGAGGGTGGACTTGCCAATGCCGGGTTCGCCCCCGAGTAAAACGATACTACCTGGAACGAGCCCGCCTCCCAAAACGCGGTCCAACTCGGCATCGCCCGTGGCGTGACGCTGTTCAGCGTGGCGGTCCACCTCGGAAAGAGGCATCGCTTTAGCGCGCTCTAGGCCCGCCTGGGGGTCCGCCCAGGAGGTGGGGGCGCTTTCGCGCTCGAGGACCTCTTCGACTAATGTGTTCCACGCATGGCAGGATTTGCACTGGCCCATCCACTGAGGATGCTGTGCTCCGCAGGACTGGCAGAACCAGGCTTTTTTTGTCTTGGCCATGTTAGGAAGTTCGGCCTTTTTTCGCAGATAATCCAATCAGCCCTATGACGCCCGAGCTCATGAGCATGAAGGCTTGGGCCGCATGGACAATGGTGGCAAAGGCGAGGCCTTGGGCATAGGGCAGACCTAGCACCACGAGGGCCATGGCCACCAAATAGTGGTAGGCCCCGACGCCGCCGGGAACAGGAATTAAGATGCCCAAGCTCGCAGCCATCATAACAAAGAGGCCTTGGGCTGGGGAGAAATGAAAGGTGAAGGGCATGGCAAAAAAGCAGACATACACCATGAAGTAGTAGCAGCCCCAGATAAAGAACGTGTGCGCCCAAAAGGCCCATTTATTTTCAAGCTGCCCCACGGCCTTGATGCCCTCCAACATGCCTCGGAGAAACTCGCGGAGTTTGGCATAGAAAGGGCTGGCTTGAATGCGCTTTCGGAAGAGGAAGGCCCCGAGGGCGGATGCAAGGAGGAGGTAGCCGATAATCGGACCCCAGGGGAATCCCGCTTCTTTGGGGCTGCCATCGGCATTCTGTTGCGTGATGTCGATCAGGGCACTCAGCTCTTCCGAGGCACCCAAGAAGGCCAAGCCCAAGAGCCCCGCCATCATCACCAAATCGATGGTTCGTTCAATCACGATGGTTCCGATAAGGACATTCACGGGAATCTTTTCGGCGCGATGGAGCGCCGTGGCGCGGGCGACCTCCCCGGCCCGGGGAATGGCCATGTTTACGAGGTATCCGATGCCCGTGGCATGGACGGCACGCCACATGCTCGTGGAATAACCCAAGTGTTTCAGCACATAGGTCCAACGCTGTCCTCGACTGAGTATGGCGATATAGCCTAGGGCCACACTCAGACCAATCCAACCCCAATGGGCTTCTTGGGCCGACGTCCAGACCGTTTGAAGATCCACGCCATCAAACGCGAAGTAGAGCAAGCCCACGGCGAAAAGGGCAAACCCCGTCGTTCGAAGCCATCCGGGGAGAGCAATTTTTGCCATAGAGAGGTTAGTTGAGTCGGTTGGTTGATTCGTCGGGGAAAAGTACGACGGGCTGGTAGGACTTTGCCTCCTCCACGGTCATCGCCGCGTAGGAAATGATGATAATGAGGTCATCTTTTTGCACTTTCCGCGCCGCGGGACCGTTCAACGTGATTTCTCCACTGTCGGGTGCCCCATAGATGACATAGGTATCCAAGCGTTCGCCATTATTGATGTTCACGATGCTCACCTTCTGTCCTTCGACCAAATGGGCCGCTGTGGCGAGGTTGCGATCGATGGTGATCGAGCCAATGTAATTCAGATCTGCGCCGGTGACCCGAACGCGGTGGATTTTGCTATAGAGTACTTCAATCGTCATGGCGGCGCAAAAGTAGGGGATGTGCCCCAGGTTTCCCAGTTCCGTTTAACCCGAGAATGTGGGAGAAGTTCAGGCGGAATAGCCGAGATCCGGGGGGTCAGACTTCCGTGTCGGGCACATGCCCTTCCGAGACAATTCGGTGGGTATCAATCAGGCGCACGTCACCTGCATACGCCGAGACAAAGGCTTGAACCGGCTCTGGATAGCGGTCGAGGTAGGCCTCGCCATCCGTGATCGGCGTCAGGCTATGCGCCAGGGCAAAATCGATGGATTCGACCTGCAAGACGCCTGACTCTTGGATGATGCGACGCATTTCGAGCTTCAAGGCTCTCGGGGGAACGGGAAATGCCTGCAATTCGGCTTCGGCAAAGCGCAGGGCTTGGAAAATTGCCGCGCCTGCCTCGCGCTGGGCGGAACTCAATCGGCGGTTTCGGGAAGACATAGCGAGACCGTGGGGTTCCCGAACGATGGGGCAGGCGACGATGTGGGGTAGGCCTCCGCGGAGGGCCGCCACCCGCTCAATCACTTTGACTTGCTGGTAATCTTTTTGGCCAAAAAAGGCCACATCCGGCTGGATCAAATCAAACAATCGGTCCACTACGGTGGCCACCCCCTGAAAGTGGCCGGGACGCAGGGCGCCTTCCAGGACACTATCCAGTCCGCCGAGGTCCATTGTGCGCGCTGTGGCTCCATCTGGATAGATCTCCGCAACCTGGGGACAATAGGCGGCATAGCATCCCACTGAATCCAAGGCCCGAAGGTCGTTTTCCAAGTCTAAGGGATAGGCTGCAAAGTCCTCTGGATTGTTGAATTGGGTGGGGTTGACGAATATGCTGGCCACGACGAGGTCGCAGGTTTGACGCGCCTGTTCCACCAGGGCCAAATGGCCCGCATGCAGGGCCCCCATCGTTGGAACAAAGCCGATGCGCAACCCTGAAGAAAGGCTTTCGCGGGCAGTAATCCAGTCGGAGTGAGAAGAAAGCCGTAAAATATCCATAAAGCGGGGCTAAAACTACCGCTAGAATGCCGGAAAATGAGCGCTCGAGGCAAATTTTCGTACCTTTGCCGCAATGGCGAAACGACGCATCCTCTACATCTCACACGAGATTAAACCCTACTTCCCAGATAGCACGCTATCCAAGGCAAGTTTGGCATTCCCCAAGAAAATGAACGAGCAAGGCAATGAGATTCGCGTCTTTATGCCACGCTTTGGGGCCATCAACGAGCGCCGGCACCAATTGCATGAAGTGATTCGGTTGAGTGGTATCAATGTGGTTATCAATGATTTAGATCAGCCATTGATCATCAAAGTGGCGTCTGTCCCGGGTGCACGCATTCAGGTGTATTTCATTGACAACGAAGACTACTTCAAGCGCAAAGGCACGTGGGTGGACAAGGATAACGCCTTCTATGCCGACAACGGAGAGCGCAGTTTGTTCTTCTCCAAGAGCGTCATTGAAACGATTAAAAAACTAGGTTGGCAGCCCGATGTGGTCCACTTTATGGGCTGGATGAGCACGCCGATGCCGTCGTATATCCGCCAGTTCAACGGCGATGACCCCCATTTTAAGGACACGAAGTTGGTTTACAGCCTATTCGGCGATGGTTTCGAGGGAAGTCTCGATGACGGATTGCCACGCGGCATGGAGTTTGACGGAGTAGCTTCTATGGAAGCATTCAAAAACCCCACGGCGGATAACCTTTTTGCAGGGGCTGTAGCCCATGTCGACGCGGTACTTCAAATGACCCCAGATGTTCCGGTTTCCCAAGTGGAGGCAGCCAAGGCGGCGGGCGTTCCGGTGCATGATGGGTCCGCTTATTTGACCGACCCCGGTTCATTGGAAGCCTTCTACGAGTCTCTTTTTGCCTAACCCCCTATGCGTACACCTTGCATCGCTGTGGGCTTGGCCCTTCTTGCTCTCGTTTCATGTGAGCGAAATACAGGCGAAATAGGCCTAGACTTTGTCGATCAAAACGCCTTGAAGATTGGAAAATTGAAGGGTGTTGATGTGGTGAGTTACACGGAGCCCTTCGACTCCCTCATCACGATGAGACCCTCTTTCCTTATGCTGGGATCGTATGAGGACCCCGTTTTTGGGAAGGCCTCTGCCCATTTTGCGACCCAGGTAATTCTGAGCACCATAGGCCCTGATTTTGGAGTCAATGCTACGGTAGATTCCGTATTTATGTACCTGCCCTTCGTAGGGTTTTATGGGGACACCTCTGCTTCTTTTGGATTGAAAGTCAGTCATTTAGATCAGCATCTCAGCGCGGATAGCATTTTCTATGGACATTCTGTCTTTACGGGATCGACTGTTTTGGCCGACACGGTGATTCAGCCCCAGCCAAGCCGGAAACGGCGCGTTTCGGGCATGGCCGCACCCAATGAAGTCCTAGGTTTACGGCTAAACCGTGCATTCTTCCAAAGCCACATTGTCGATGCGGCGAAGGATACGACTTCGGAGGATTTTCAGAGCAATACGGCATTTTTGGAGTATTTCCGCGGCCTGTACGTTGAGGGCCATGCGGGAAACCAAGCCATCTACCAGTTTTCTCCGAGCGACCAAGACATGCGGATTCGCTTTTTCTTTACCAATGACAGCCTACGCGCTGACACGGTCGGACCTGGCTATGGGGTCTACGATTTGCTCGCATGGAATGTCGTCAACTCAGCGAATTCATTCAGCTTTGACAAGAGTCAAGCAGATTTTGACCTAGGGAGTCAAGATACCCTCGTCGGGGAATTAACGACCTATATGCAGGGCATGGGTGGTGCAGTTACGGTGGTTGACCTCGTAGGGCTCCCCGCGATTCGAGATTCCAATTACTTCGTGAACTATGCGGAATTGCGCATTCCTGTCCGGGAAGGCTCCGCTTTGACCTACGCGACCCCGGTCAAATTAAACGCGTTATTAATCGATGGAAATGACCGCCGTCTTCTCACCGAATACCTCAACGGGAATCCTGGTGGCGAATTGGTAGTGAGTTCTGTCCTCCGTGATCGCGCTTACACACTGGAAATCACCAAGTTTGTCCAGCAGTGGCTCAATGGTAAAGATTCGGCGGAAGCCAAGATTCTACTGGTTCCGGACCGGATGTCTTCGTCGGCAGCTCGAGCGGTCCTGAATGGCAATTTGGATCCATTTGATCCGATTCGCTTAGATTTGTACGTAACCAAACCTCGCTAAACCTCACCCGTTTAGCACTTTATTGAACGGCTTATGTGCGGCATTGTCGGCTATCTCGGTACACGTGAAGCGTACCCCATTCTCATTCAAGGACTTAAACGTTTAGAATACCGCGGCTACGATTCGGCTGGGGTAGCGCTCTTTAACGGGCATTTGGATGTGTTCAAATGCAAAGGCAAAGTGGCAGACCTGGAAGCCATTGTGGGCTCGGCGCCCACGGCAACCATGGGCATCGGCCACACGCGTTGGGCGACCCATGGCGAACCCAACAATCCCAATTCGCATCCTCATGCTTCCAATTCTGGACGGTTGGTGATGGTGCACAATGGCATCATCGAAAACTTTGCGGCCCTTAAAGAATTGTTGACCAAAGCCGGCTATATTTTCCATAGCGACACGGATACAGAGGTTTTGGTCAACTTTATTGAGTATATCCAAGATCAGGAAGAGGTTGAACTAGACCAAGCGGTGCGATTGGCCCTCAACGAGGTTATCGGGGCGTATGCGATTGCCGTGATGTCTCTGGACGAACCGGGCCACATGGTGGTGGCACGCTTGGGTTCGCCCTTGGTCCTCGGATTGGGCAACAACGAATACTTTGTAGGTTCCGATGCTACGCCTTTCTTGGATAGCACGAAGAAAGTCATTTATTTGGAAGATGGCGAAATGGCAGTGGTCTCCCGAAAGGGGGTGGCCGTGCGCCAAATTGCTTCTGACCTCCCTGTCGATGCGGTGATCCACCAGCTTAAACTGGACTTGGACAGCATTGAAAAGGGTGGATACGAACACTTTATGCTCAAGGAGATTTTTGAGCAGCCCAAGAGCATTCGGGATACGGTGCGCGGTCGCCTTGACATGCAAACAGGCGCAGTCAAAATGGCCGGTTTGGACAGCATCAGCGATGCCTTGCTCGAGGCCCAGCGCATTCTCATCATCGGATGTGGCACTTCGTGGCACGCCGGGCTGGTGGGAGAGTACCTCTTGGAAGATCTAGCGCGTATCCCTGTAGAGGTAGAGTATGCGTCGGAATTCCGCTATCGCAATCCAGTGATTGGCCCAAAGGATGTGGTCATTGCCATATCGCAATCTGGCGAAACAGCGGATACCCTAGCCGCGATTAAGATGGCCAAGGCGGCGGGCGCCACCGTTTTTGGGGTGTGCAACGTGGTCGGTTCGTCCATCGCGCGCGAAACCCACGCCGGGGCCTACACCCACGCGGGTCCGGAAATCGGTGTTGCTTCCACCAAGGCATTTACCGCCCAAGTGACCGTTTTAACCTTGATCGCGATGTATTTGGGTCAAGCCAAGGGGCATCTATCCGGAGAACGCGCGGGGGAAATCGCCCAAGAGTTGGCCCGCATTCCAGCTAAAATTGAATCCATGTTGGATTTGAACGAGCGCATCAAAACCCTCTCCGCGGCCATGGTGGAGTCGACCAATGCCCTCTTTTTGGGCCGCGGCTACAACTTTCCTGTTGCCCTAGAAGGCGCGCTCAAACTCAAGGAGATCAGCTACATCCATGCCGAGGGCTATCCTGCTGCCGAGATGAAGCACGGCCCCATTGCCTTGATTGACGAGCAAATGCCTATTGTCATCGTGGCGCCCAAAGGCGACATGTATGAAAAGCTCGTGTCGAACGTCCAAGAGGTCAAGGCCCGCAAAGGCCGTGTGCTGTCTATCACAGGGGAAAGTGAGAAGGAGATTAAAGCCTTGTCGGATTCGGTGATTGAAATTCCCGACACTCTGGACTGCTTGAGCCCACTATTGACCACTGTCCCCTTGCAGTTATTGAGTTACCACGTGGCCGTTTTACGCGGATGCAATGTGGATCAGCCTCGAAATTTGGCCAAGTCGGTCACCGTGGAGTAGAACGCTCTAAAGGTTCAACCATATACGAGGAGGTTCTCACCTCTCATTGGTCGGAGGCAGGCCAGACGTGGCTTTGAGGTTATTCAGGCGTTTGAACGATCCCGCGCGCCTTCCTGGTCTTGCCCTTTTTATACGTTTCAAATTGATAGGCTACTGACAAGAGTGCCGATTGGCCATTCATCCCTCCGGACATGTAGCGGTTGGGCGACCAGTTGCCATCGTTGTAATTGAATTGTGTGTTGATGCCGGGATGGATTTCCGCGGCGACATACAGAGCGGGGTTGATGCGGTATTGAATGCCAAGTACATAAATGAGGTTTGGCATAATGTAAAAATAGTTGTTGTCCGTTCCAGGGGGCACCTCGGAGATGGAACGGCTCATGCTCATTTCGGCGCCGATTAGGGGCCCATGAAAGAAGCGCAAATCGGCATTCATTTCCTTTCGCCACTCTCGGCCAATAGAACCACCCATGCTTATCCATGAAGATCGTTGCTGGCTGGGTTCATAGTAATTGCGTCCAAACTGCATATTCCCCACTTGGAAGCGCCAAACGGCTTTGTCGGAGGCCCCCACCTTGTAAAGTGTCTTAAAGTTCATCGGTGCCCCATACATGAAGCCATAGGACTGCTCCAGTTGGATGCCGAGTTCGTGGTGGCGGGTGGTCGTTTGGGCTGAAAGAGCCGTGGCAGTAGCGAGGCCAAAACAGGCGAAGGCAATTCGTAGGTTCATCGGGTAGTGGGGTGCAATGCAAAATTTAAAGAAGGGGAGTTGTATACCACGAAGATGCGATGAGGCAATCAAGGGTTGCAACTGGAGGCTAAAAAATCTCTACCCTTCTGTTTCCCCAAACCTAGCACAAATACCGGGCCGAGAAAACAGGTGAAGAGCGAGGGAGCGGAAAGTTAGAGAGGTCGCGCTTCGCGCTGAAGCTAGGAGGCTAGGGAGCTAGAAGGCTCGCGCTTCGCGCTGTAGCCTTTTCGCTTAAACGTTTATTCTCTTTTCCTCTCAAATTTTGCTGTG
>UPTG01000043.1_pt1 | contig 114332 bp, 112 predicted proteins | sample 2160121 | NCBI WGS metagenome assembly UPTG01 (sample SAMN06266255, study PRJEB28933) | marine metagenome | isolation source: Columbia River Estuary | place: USA:Columbia River Estuary, USA | collected 2014-07-27 | reverse complement strand
TATGAGTCCAGAAAACCCAAAAGATGAAATGTTAAGATTGTCTGTGTGCATGTTACTGTTACTTATTACGTATGTAATATGGAACAGTCTTTACAAGTTCATGTTTTGTATGTGATATTACTTACAACCTGACTTACACTTACGTGTCTTGCTACCTTTCTTAGCAAACCCTATCTTATTACGAACAGCTTTAGGAAGAGATCTCATTCCCTTTCCTTTTGAACCTGCTGGTGCCTTTTTAAGAGTAGAACCAGACTTAGCCATTTTTACTTTAGTTCCAGACTTGGCTTTCTTAGCTCCGCCTGATTTATATTTACGCATCATAATTGTATAATTTGAGTGTTAACATTTCCACCTTCTTCTAGCTTGTCTTATTCTAGAATTAGGATCATTTTTAGTCTTTGCAGAACTTTTCTTTAACTGTCCCAAGCTTCTTGCACAATAAGACTTACGTCTTTTTGCTGACTTGCTTCCCTTTTTAACTTTTCCTGTTACTGCAGTCTTGAGTTTACTGCCAGGATTAGCCTTCCTGTATGCCTTGACTCCTTTTTTAGTCATACCAGCACCAGACTTAGTCTTTCTATAGTTACCACCTTTACCAGTGGTCTTACGAATTGCTTTTGTTTTCTTTCGAGCCATAATTATTTCTTGCGACCTTTAGCCATTTTTTTAAATGTCTTTGCAAGAGCTTTAGCTCTACCAGTACAACCTTTCTTAGTGATTGGTGTGCATTTTCCTTTAGTCCCTCTTTTCTTGATAGACTTATTTACACCTTGTATCCAGTTTTTACTCTTAGTGCCTTTTTTAGCTTTTTTTAATGTGGGCATGATCAACGGTGTTTACTTGTAGGTGAGAACCATCACAGTAACCATTGGGATCTTGACTTTGTCCACATGAACATTGTGAGGCTGTTGTAGTACAATAATTATTATCTTTCATAATTTATTTTCTCTTGCCCCTCTTACTCTTAGCTTTAATCTTTTTTTCCTGCTTTAACATAGCTTTAGTGGGCTTTTTACCACTACCTTTATTCGCACGGATGTTATCCCATAGCCCTCTTTTGCTATAGGATCCATCCTTACGTTTAATCATCTTCTTCCCTCCCTTAGCTTTTTTTACAGGCATAAGTTCTTAAGTTTTGATTGTTTTTTACTTTACTGCTTCCAATGTAGGAGCAGGTACTGGTGTTTCTTCTTCTAGTGCTTCTATAATTACACCTTCTTTAACACCGTCTTTCATAATGCTTTCAATAACATCATTAGTTTGTTGCATTAACATGAATTTACCAGCCTCTTCTGTTCCCAGATAAGATCTGACCATGTTTAATATTAAACCGAACTGTTGTCCAGTTATTTGAAATTTGTCTTCAGGTTTCCAAGTGTACCTGCTGTTAGGATTGTAATCTGCCATTTTATTTGGTTTTAAAAGTTATTATAGCTACAAATGTACATTATTTTTAATCTTCATGCAAATTTATTCTGAAAACTATTGTCCCTGAAGACTTAATGCTTTTAGATAAATCTAGTCTAATTTTAAAGATGTTATGCAGCTTTAATATTTCTTTTAATAAAGACTCTCCGTACTTAGGAACACTAGGTGCTAGCCTAAATATGTATGAGTCATTGCTCTTAGTAATTTGCATACTAGAGTATTCGTCAATTGAATCAATCACACCCTCTAGATGAGCAAAATATACTTTTTCATTCTCAAGCAGAATTGATGGAAAGAACTTTCTTTGTATCTCCATTGTGTGATATATACATAACTCAAGGACCTTAATTAGATCCTTGAGATATATAGGTTAATTTAGTTTATGCACATAAATTTGTTGCTGTAACAACTCCACTTATAGAAATCTGGACATTCCAGTCTTGCCCATCTGGCGCTTCTACTCTGTGATATGTACCACTTCCGTCAAAAGGATTTAATCCAGCTGCGTCATTATATACAATATCTCCAACTGCTATCACATTTACTGTAGCTAGTTTTAAATACACTACTGTATCTAGAGTTAATGCACATGCATCAGCTGCATCTGAAGCAGATGATACCTGACCTGCAGGATATGATATTACTGTTGTTGTGGTAGTGGGATTACAACATTCGTATGCTGTTATTTCCTGCCAGTTTCCTACTTTTGGTATTTTCCTACGTAAGATTAAGCTACCTGCTACTACTCTGCCAGATCCATCGAATCTAACAAAAGCTTTTAATGGACGTTTGTCTATGCTTCCCATTTGTTTATATTTAAAGGGTTAGTAAATTAGGTTATATTTAATTTTTAATTCATTCAATTTTTTAGCATAGTAACCAGTACAATGCTTCATACTTTTTTCGTTGTTTAACACAACATCTAAGTGAGGATCAGTCATAGGATTAGTCCCTGAGTGATATTTACCTTTATAAAAACAAGGATATCCACCTTGTTCTGTTGCTACAATGCCAGCATTGTGGTATATAGGATGTGTCTCCAATTTAGTTAATGGATCTGGGCCCCAAGCAAATCCCATTTCTGGTATTACTTTAGTTTCTTGATCTTTTACCCAAAGATTCCATAATACAGACCACATATCTGCACACCAACTTTGATAACCAGCATTTTCATCTTTAAAGAATTCTCTATTTATTTTTTGAAGGTAGGTTCTGATTAATATACAATCATTCATAACCTTACTCCAAAAAGAAACATCTACATTTTTAAGAAGATACTGAGCACCTCCTGAGTTTTCATTATTATCTTCAGCAAGTTGTCTACTTATGCCTATTACACTTCCTATTTCAGAAAGCACATCTCTAGCTTTATACTCTTCTAACTTTTCAGGTAAAACCTGATGCACTTTACTATCAAAATACTGAGCGTTTATGTAACTATTAGTATCTGAAAGATAACATACATCATCTTGTATGTATTCATCAATATTAAATTTATCTGTCCAAAGTATATCAGAATCACAGTAAAATACAGCATGTTCTGACATTTCTGGACGGTCTGACCAGTATTTCCAAAGTAACCAAGGTCTTAGTACAGGTATATAAATACCAATAAGATTAGATAGATCACCTTGTTCATCTTTATAGAAATTAAACTCAGCTTCTGGATACAGTTTTGTTATCTGATCCCATTTATCATTAAAGAGTCTTTTCTGTGGTGTATAGACTAATACGATTGCATTGTGTATTTGTCCTATTTCTTTTAAGCTCTCTAACCACATGTGAACTTGCCATGTATAGTAAGTGTCGTCTGGTTGAGCACAGATAAATTTTAAATCTTTCATTATGTAGTTGTTGGTTTATGTTTACTATTACGGTGCTGCTGTTGTTGTAGTGGTGGTGGTGTTTTGTGCACCAGTCACCTGAATCAATCGCTCTAATTGCTTTGAAATATTCCAAAGAAGAACTTCTACTTGTCCCCAGCCTTGCTGTCTTGGTGGTATTGCCATGATATATGTTTTTATAATACAAAAATATGAATATTCCCAGACTTATCTAAGTATCGTTATAAATTAAAATAATTAAGTAGGTTAAAACAGTTCTAACTTTTTTTGTTAGAATATTTTATATTGAAATACAAAACCGTAACCTCCTGGATTTTCAGGTTGGGCAAATACTCTTGCCCCTAATGTAAACTTACCTATATCTACAGTTGTTTGAATATATAGTATAGGATTCATTAAAGATGCTTGAAATGTCTGAATACCCACATAACCGTCTAGAGTTATTGGCTTCTTTGCATTTATTATATCTTCTTGCACTGCTATGTAATCTTCTTGCGTTGATATTATTGCATCTTTTGAATACAATAAGTTAGTCAATTCACTACTTTTTTTTAAAAGTATAGCTATTCTATTGTTTGACTCAGTAAAAGATTGTTTTAAAAAGTCATAATGTACAAGATCTTTAACTACTCTTCTAGCTTGATCCTCACTTAATGTTACAACAGAGTCATTCTTTTGGATACTTATCTGTGAAAAACTGCTGAAGCTTACTAACAGGCAAGCTATCAACCACTTTAATTTGTACATATTCTTTTTGTTTGATGGTTTTTATCTTTGTAATCACTTCTTGATCTACATTAGATAGACTATCAATTTTTAGTTGTATTTCAACACCTTTAGTTTTATGTTTATCTATCTTTTGTCTAAGTTCTTTAATCTGTTCTTTGTGTGAGATTAATTCTTCTTGAGACTTATACTGTATAAGAATTAGAACAAGTATAATAAGTACACTGAACCATTGCTTTTTAAAAAATCGTATTATATCAAGTAGTACTATCACTTTTTAAATTGTTCTATTATATCTTTATACTCCTCTGCCACTACAAAGCTTGGACATGCTTTGTTTGAAAATTCATTATGTCCATGTAAGGTTGCTCCCTCATAAGAGCACATTAGCATCTTAATAAGGATTTCAAGAGAAACTTCTTGTTCTGTTGTTCTAGTGTCTTCAGGTAGAAAACCTTCTTTATCCATACCTCCAATGTAACAAATTCCAACACTGTTTTTATTTTCTCCACGAACGTGAGCACCTTGTACATTTAATTCTCTACCCTTGTGTATACTTCCATCGATATAAATTAAGTAGTGGTAACCAATGTCTTTCCAACCCCTACCTTCAACATGCCATCTTCTAATTTCCTCAACATCAAAGTGTTTACCTTTACGTGTTGCTGAACAATGTACAATAATTTTATCAATTTTTCGCACTATTTCTTTAATTTAAATAACCTTTCAACAATGTCACTAACCCCTTGAATTGATATGTATGTCGTAGCAACTATCACCCAATCAGTAGAAGTTAATACACCTGAGAACAGTGCAGAAGAAGCTACAACAAAAACTGTAAGCTTTCTACTAATCCATTTTTTTAAGATATTATCTAGTTTTTCTTTAGTACTCATGTTATTTTATTTTAGAATAGAAGTTTATAACGTATTGAGCTATAAAAGCCACAGCAGTAATTATTCCAACAGTCCAAGAGAATTTCTTTTTAAACTCTTCTTGAGCGATTAGTTGCTCTTCTAATATTTTAATTTTATCTTTAAGTTCTTCAATGTCACTAACAAACCCACCAGCTTTGGTTAATGAGTTTCCTAATATTGCATCCACAACTTGAGATAGTTTTGTGTCGATAGAGGTCATCTTGTCCTCTAGATCGGATAATCTTTGATCCATGCTGTGTAATTCAGTTTTAACTTGTTGTTGAAAAGTTGTTGTAGACATTTATTATTTGTATTAAGTTAACATACAAATCTTCTGAGGGGAATAAGAAGTTTATGCAGAGTAGCATTGTGTAATATACAAATATAAGAACTCTTTCTAACATAGGAAAATATATGACAGAAACATCATGCATAATATAGCATAAAGTAAAATTTATTTTTATATATTTGTTATTAAAATCAAATAGTATGCCATATAGCTTTGAGTTTTTTAAGAATGATGTTACTAACTGGGTAAAAGATAACATTCCAACACACAAAAGAGTACTTGATGTAGGTCCTGGAGTTGGAACTTACTCAAACTTACTTCGTGAATCTGGCTATCACATAGATGCTGTAGAAATATATGAACCGTATATAGCTAAGTATGACCTTCTTGAGAAGTATGATAACGTATATGTAGAAGACATATTAAACTTTAGTATAAAAGATTATGACTTTATTATTCTAGGAGATGTTTTAGAACACATACCTGAGAAAGAAGCGGTCGATCTAATTGAAAAAATAATTGATTTAGGAAAAGAATGTTTAGTAGCTGTTCCTTATAAAATGGAACAAGGTGAGCATGAAGGTAACATTTATGAAACACATCACCAAGTTGACTTAACTCCTGAGGTAATGAAAAGTCGATACCCTAAACTTGTTTCTATATACTCTAATCAATACTATGGATACTATATTTATAAAAAGGAGAAGATGGAAAAGGCATATGTTTTATATGCAAATAGTTCATATTATCATACTGTATCTGCTGCAGTTAAGTCTATAAATCAAGTTAGTAAACTTCCTGTTATAGTATATCTATTAAATGATAATCGAGACGTAGAAGGTGCTACAATTACACATAAATGGACATATACAGGATCCACTATTAAACAAACTGACTACATAGATCGTAACGATAGTAGAGTGTACAAGTTACTTATTCAAAGGCCGTCTATTGTTAAACATGCTTTAAATAATTATGCTGACACTATTGCGTACATTGACTCAGATACAGTAGTCACCCCTTATATAGATTCAATATTTAGCTATTTTCCTAATACATCCAGTAACCCATATTTTGTAAAAGGTATATATGATTATCTATTTATTAATAGAAGAGGAGGAGTAGAAACAAAAGAAGAGTTACATAAAAGTTTAGAGCATCCAGCATGTGAGTTATTTGGTATAGATCAATCTAATCGATCATCTTACCATCAAACAGGCTATTTCGTAGCATCAAATCTTTGTATGGATTTCTTAGATGAATGGGAGTGGATGTGTAACCACCCCAAAGTGTTAAAGAACCCTCAATACTATGCACCATATCATGAAGAAACCTTAGCTAATATATTACTTTGGCATCATGGAATTACTGAAGGTTTACCTTATATGTACATGAACTATAGCAAATTTGTAGATACACATGATTTACCTTTTACTGGAGAGACTCAATACTTAGATGAGTGGGTAAGGTTACCTGCTAAAAAAGAAGAACTATTAGCATTACATGGAGAAAAGCGTCCAAAGTTTATGGAAGCAACAATGAATCAATTTAAACGTAGGATTTTATTTTTAGCACCCCATCTTTCTACTGGTGGCATGCCTGCATTTCTTTTAAAGAGAATAGAAGCACTCAAATATGAATACGAGATCTTTGTAGTAGAACATAAAAATTATAGCAATGACTATGTTGTACAAAAGAATAAAATAAAAGATATTGTTTCAAACTTCTTTACCTTAGGAGAGGGAGAATCAGACTTACAAAAAATTATAAAGGACAATCGTATAGATCTAGTACATATAGATGAAATGTCTGAATGTTTAGATGATAAAAAATTAGTAGACTCTTTGTATTGTAACTGTAGATCTTATAAGATAGTTGAAACCTGTCATAATGTATCATTTAAACCAGACGTAGAAAAGGTGTACCATCCTGATGGTTATGCTTTCTGTACTCCTTATCATTTAACTACTTTTTCCAATTCAAAATCTTTAAAGAAAGTAATAGAGTATCCCATAGATCCAAAAATATTTGATTGGCAATCTAAGTTAAATGCTAAATTTGAATTAGACTTAGATGTAACTAAGCAACATGTTTTAAATGTTGGATTATGGACAAAAGGTAAGAATCAAGGAGAGGGAATATCTCTAGCAAGAAAACTTCCAAATGTAGAATTTCATTTTGTAGGTAACCAAGCTGGTAACTTTCAAGACTATTGGGGCCCATTAATGGTAGACTTACCTAACAATGTAACTGTTTGGGGAGAAAGAGATGATGTTGACAAATTTATGTTAGCTGCAGATGTGTTTATGTTTAATTCTACTTGGGAATGCAACCCTTTAGTACTTAGAGAAGCAATTAGCTGGCATTTACCAATCCTTGCAAGAAATCTACCTCAATATGAAAATATGTTTACTCCCTATATCACTGACATAGACAGTGTCAATATAAAAAGTCAACTAGAAACAATACTAAACAACTCTCGTGATGTAAAGAGCGTAAGTAAAGATAGTGGTATTTCAAACTTTACTAAAAATCATGTTGATTTCTATACAAAAGTTTTAGAGACTAAGAAGATTAAACATTCTAAAGTATTAAACTATAATATATATCGTGACTTTGCATTAGGTCCATACATAGATATAAAAGGAACTACTGAAAGTAAGTTTAAGATAGAGATGTATAATGGTGCTGAGTTAGTTTATGATAATGTTATAGGTGTAAACAATTGGGTAAAATTAGATAGATCCTATTACGTTGATTGGCGGACAGTAATATATAAAGACAACTTACTTATATTAGATGAGAAGTTAAACTTAGAAGGAAAGAAAGTATATATTTCCTTTGATAGTTCATCTCTAGGTGATTCTATTGCATGGATTCCTTATGTTTTAGAGTTTCAGCAGAAACACAAATGTACGGTGACTGTCAGTACATTTAAAAACTTTTTATTCGAAGATGTGTATCCAAGTTTAGAGTTTGTTAAGCCAGGATCAGACGTAGCTGATGTCTACGCTATGTACAAGATAGGTTGGTTCTATGATAATAATAAAGAACCTCAATTACCAAACACAATTCCATTACAACAAACAGCTACAAATATATTAGGTTTAGAATATAAAGAACTCACTCCTAAAATTAAATCTAACTTTAATAATGTTATAGAAGGTCAGGAGTATGTCACTATAGCTACTAATTCTACATCAGGTTGTAAGTTTTGGACCAGAGAAGGTTGGCAAGATGTAATAAACTTTTTACACAAAGAAGGTTACAAAATAATTAACACTTCTATAGAAGATAACCCTTTTGATAATTGTGAAAAAATATCAGATACATCTATTGAGTATACAATTGATTGTATAAGACAGAGTGAGTTCTTTATAGGATTATCTAGTGGACTAAGTTGGTTAGCTTGGGCCCTTGAAAAACAAGTAATAATGATATCTAACTTTACCTCAGAAGATCATGAATTTAAATGTCACAGAATAACAAATCCAGCAGTGTGCAACGGATGTTGGAACAAAGCTGAATTTAAATTTGATAAAGGTGATTGGAACTGGTGCCCTTTACATAAGGGTACAGAAAGACAGTTCGAATGTCATACTCAAATTAAATCTTCTGATGTTATTAAAGAAGTCAATAAACTAATTACTCTCCGATTGTACGAACAACACTAGTTGGAGTTATAATAGCTGCTATTTCTTTTTCTAAACTAAGTTCAAGAGCAGCCACTTGTTCTTCACCTATAGCAGCTTTGGTCCATTCAACAACTGTTTCGTTAGTTAGATCTTCAAATGGTATAAATGTACTACTTTTATTTAAAGATAAAATCTGTGTTCCTATACTGCTAGCTGTATAAGGCATTCCTCCAGAATCAGGTTTTTGTTGAGTTGAACTAGCTGTTAATATCCAGTGTACATTATACACTACATCTGCTTCACCTTCTTCTTGAGGGTGTACGTCTACTGTTTTGCAATTCCATTTGTATGTAACCATAATTTTTGTTTTAATTTATTAAGTCATTATTTCTAAATATATTGAATAAGATCCCATAGTAGCGCCATAATTACCTCTCCACCAATTTATTTGGGCATTCCCATTAGAAATAGATACTTGAGGGCTCCTAAGCCAGAAACGTTTAGAAGGATAACCTGGTGAGGAAGTTTCAGCATAATAAAAAGTGCTATCTCCTCCTGGATATGGTGGTGGTGATAAACCAGTTCCTCCTGACGGAGGCGCAGTATTAGCTCTTTTATTCCATCTCATCGAAGACGATCCAGTTAATATGTCATAAAAAGTTGCAGTATCGTAATCAGCCGTATCAACTCTAGTTGTCTGCCATGCTGTGCCAGAATAAGTATCTAAATCAAAAGTTGTTCCACCTAAAGTTACATTTCCACCAATCTGTAAATCGCCAGTGTATGAACTTCCGCTTGTATATTTCCAAACAACTCTAACATCATGACCATAATACAAAGGTAAAAGAGTGGTGTTTGGGTTGCTCCACGAGGTAGAATTACCTGGAGTAATGGTGTTAATAAGTATAAATTTACCAACCCAAAGGCCACCATAATTTCTAAAATTAGACAACCTATCTCCATCGCCTTTGTAATTAGGATCAAATTGTGAAGAAGTTGCATCATTAAAACAATCTGTCAAACTATCACCGCTACCTAAACCAAGCTCGTTTGTAACATCTTGTAGTGAAAACGTGTTAGTATCTGGAACAGCCATTATAGTCCAGCTTTTTCTAACCTTGCTTCTAACTCAGCAATTTTAGTTATTAATAAATCTATATATGCTACAGACTTTAATCCATCGTCTGCTGTTCTTACGAACTCAGGGTGTTTAATTTCTAGCTCTTGAGCTATAACACCTGCTCTTTTAATTCCAGGCTCAGATTTTAATTCAAAGTTTTTCCAGTCGACATCTACATGTTTAGTGTCTATTTCTTTTATGTTATCTTTTAGCGTTTCATCAGAAGATAGTATGAAGTTTGTAGCTGTAGCTGTTGAGGCTAAAGTTAATTGGCCAACACCACTAATACTAGCTACGTTACCTGCAGTACTATTTGTAGTTCCAGCTTTCCATATCCAACCTCTAGTAGCAGTTCCACTCATTGTCATATATGTAGCCCAGTCTCCGCTTACACCTCCATAAGTACCTAGATCTACCGTTTGTGCAAACAAAAGTCCATATTGTGGATATAACAAAGGACCTCCGTATAAAGATATACCTCTACCAAGTGTTCCATTCGTGTTGTCAACTCCAAGTCCAGCTGTTGCACTAACGTAAGTAGAAGAATGTATTTCTCCACTTACATCAAGTGCAAACCCAGTCCCAATAGAAGTTACCCCAATACCAACTTGACCTGATTGGTTAATACGCATTCTGATTTGAGGCGAACTTCCGGTAGTTGGTGATGCTGTTAGAAAATCTAAAATACCGCCTCCACCAATACCACTACCAGCTGCTTGAAATATAGATCCTTGTATTGAGGCTGAGGTGTAACCTGCTGCAGTGCCATTGTCGTCTTTTATAGCAAATTGTATTACGCCTGTAGAATCGGAGGTCGTAGAAAAAGGATCGTTATTTAATAAAGTTAATACACCTGGCCCCCACAGTGAAGACTTACTACCACCTACAACTAAACCAGCGTCTAAGCCGAAAACTGTCGAACTGTTTCTATCGCAGTTAATTATTACACCTTGATCTATTACTTTAAAAGTCTCAATAGAATTGTCATCAAATATACTAGTACTAAAGCCTTCACCATCCCAATCGCCTAACCGTAAATTGTTAGAACTTTCAGCAGCCCAAGGTTTTCCATTTATTCTATATCCATCACCTCCATTGGCGTCAATTTCACCATCAACCTGTAATTTAGAGTTTGGACTGATTGTTCCAATACCGACGTTGCCTGTAGTATTGTGTATTCGCATTTGCTCAGAACCTGCTCCGTAAAATATTTGACCAATACCTGATACTGTTTGGTTTATTAAATAATTACTAGCAACATAATTATAAGCTTTTACAACACCATTTGCTTGGAAGGCTATACCTCCAGAAGTTGATGCAACCGCACTTCCTAAACTTAAAGTTGCAACCGCACTAGATATAGTGGTAAGGCTAGTTGTCCCAATCCCAACGTTACCTGAGCTATTGATAACCATTTTTTGAGTTGCGTTAGTCCAAAACTCCATGTTATTATTGGCCATCTCATATCTAATCCTACCTTTTGCTTGTGTTGTAGCGTCGCCAAACCAAAGCTCAGCTTCATTAGCTGCTGTTAAAGTAACAAAATTCCTATTGCTGACTGTGCTTTCAAATATAGCTGATGTTCCAGAAGTAGGTGTCCAAGTTCTTAAAGTACCATTTGCTACGTGAAGTTTAACTTGAGGATTAGTCGTTCCAATGCCGAGGTTTCCACTATTTAAGTAGTTATCGCCGTTATAAGTAATTTTATTATTAAATGATGCTGAGGAGTTTTTTGTACCAATACTACCCTGATAACTGTACAAATCTCCTTGAACCGAAACGTTTTGCGTGTTACTTGCTGGCGCACCAAAAGTTATTGTAGACCCATTTCCAGCGCCTACATAAAAAACTGTGGTTAAAAACGGACTTTGTGCAATAGTAAAAGTGCCGGTAGTTCCTAATCTTAAATTACCATAAACATCTAGTTTAGCCTGAGGGTTAATCGTCCCAATACCTACATTAGTTCCATTATCATATGTAACTCCAATACCTAAAGTGTTAGCATCAGGCGTCCATCTAGCTAGGTAGTTTATAGTACCTGATCCTGCTGGTACACCTGGTATAGCTGATCCGTCTATCCACTCGGTTTGACTTCCGTCTGAAGATAATATTTGTCCATTAGTACCACCTGAGTTAGTTCCATCATAAAATAGACCAGTTAGTCTAGCGTTTCCATCTACGTGAAGTTTTTGAGTTGGAACAGAAGTTCCAATACCAACATTGCCAGCAGTAAGTATAGTTAATTTTGTAGATGTACTTATGTTTTCAAAACCACCGGAAGTAGCAAAATATGTATTACCACTTTGATCCGTTGTCCAACTTGATACTGGAAAAGATGATCCGTTATACATTTCAATAATACCACCCCTATTAGAGCCTTGTAGTCTTATTTTAGCATAAGTGTTTGAGGTATTATCGGTTATATGTAATTTAGCAAAAGGGACGGTTTGCCCAATACCAACGTTGCCTGAGCTTCCAATTATACTTATTCTATTATTTCCAGAAGTATCATTAGGTATACCTCCTGAATTTATTTGAAACGTTCCGTTTGCATTAAATAATGCAAACCCTTCAGATGCTGTGTTTGTAGTGAAAAACAATCTTCCACTTTGACTAGCATTACTAGCGGACTGAGATATATCAACACCGTTAACGCCTGTTGAGCTTACCTCTAATACTGTAGAAGGATTCGTTGTTCCAATACCAACGTTGCCACCATTTAATATGATCATTTTTGTATCTGAAAGCTCGACGTTATTACCGTCTGCTGCAGAATCTAAAGCGAAGTGCATATCACTTCTTCCAAAACTACCTGCTGCGTTTCTGGCTATAATAGCTGCTTTCACATAAGTGGCTGTTGAAGCAAAGGTGCTAAATTTTAAAGCAGCCTCTGTCCCAGCTGCACCATTGTATGCGTGTATTTGTATAGCAACGTTATCTGTTCCTTGGCTGACATGAAGTCTTTCTTGGGGACCGGTTTGACCGATTCCAAGGTTGCCATCAGCATTAAGGCGCATCATTTCAGCAAAGTTAGCAGCTGTGCTAAATAATAAATTTGAAGATAAAGCAGTTATTGAACCCTCCCCATACTGGTCTTTTAACTGTATGCGTGCATATGTATCTGAGCTTTCAACTAGAATACCTGTGTCGTTGGTGCCTATATCAATATGTAAAGGAGTTGTTGGTACAGCAGTGCCAATTCCTAATCTTTTATTAATATTGTCCCAATAAAGATCTGCATCATGACTTATGCACGTAGTGTTTTCCCACCATGCAACTCTTGTGGCTACACCAGTTCCACACACTTGATTTGCAGGGGTTGATCCAGAACTACCACTTGAACCTGAAGTACCACTTGTACCAGAAGTACCACGTGTACCACTACTGCCACTGGTACCACTTGTACCACTGCTGCCTGAAGTTCCACTAGTTCCTGAAGACCCACTTGTACCACTAGTTCCATTACTTCCATTATTTCCTGAACTTCCTGATGTTCCTGATGTACCAGAAGTTCCACTAGTTCCAGTAGTCCCTGAACTACCGTCATCTCCTGAAGATCCAGATGTACCACTAGTTCCAGAAGTACCTGTTGTTCCACTCGATCCACTAGTTCCAACAGTACCAGACGAACCACTACTTCCATCATTTCCAGAGCTCCCACTTGTTCCACTAGTACCAGATGTTCCATTTTGTGCACTTGTGCCACTTGTACCAGCTGTTCCACTTGTACCACTACTTCCACTATTACCTGAACTTCCAGATGTACCTGAAGTCCCTGAGGATCCAGATGTTCCATCCACACCTGGGTCTCCTTTATCTCCTGTTAATACAAAACATGCTGTAATATCTTCAAAGTTAGTAAGAGGAAGACCACCTTGAGATTCATTTATTACTACTAATGTCCACCAAGATCCATTGTCAGTTAATTCATCTATTGCAAATAATATAAAGTCACGTGAATCGTCTTTGTCTGCTAATCTTACGTGTCCTTTTATTGCAGATGTAGATGCATCAATACTTTCTAGGAAAGATTGTATATTGTTACCATCATCATCAAACTCACTTATATATAATCTAGTAGCTGAAGTTTGTGTAGCATTATTTAACTGAACTTTTCCTGTACCAGGATTTGCTGCAGGATTAGGAACAGTAGTTGAGAATGTATAATCGAAACATGCACCACCAAAACTACCGTCAGCTCCAGATGTACCTGCTGTACCAGAACTTCCTGAAGTACCACTAGTTCCACTAGAACCAGCATTACCACTAGATCCACTCGTGCCAGATGTACCACTGGTTCCTGAACTACCAGAGTTTCCTGAAGATCCACTACTTCCTGAGGTACCACTTGTACCTGAACTTCCACTGTCTCCACTAGATCCACTAGATCCACTTGTACCACTAGTACCTGCGTTACCACTTGATCCAGATGTACCTGAACTACCAGAAGTTCCAGATGTACCACTTGTACCACTAGTTCCTCTTGTTCCTGACGTTGCAGAAGAACCACTTGTACCAGCTGACCCACTAGTTCCAGAGGTCCCATCTATACCACTACTACCAGAAGTTCCAGAGGTCCCTGAAGTACCAGAGGTTCCAGTAGTACCTGATGTCCCAGCTGTGCCACTTGTACCAAACGTACCATCTATACCACTGCTACCAGAGGTACCAGAAGTTCCTTTAGTTCCAGAAGAACCACTTGTACCAGAGGTACCAGAAGTACCACTAGTACCTGATGTCATACCTACTGATATACCTACTTGTACAGTATTAAAGATTGCTGAAGGTGCTGCAGGTTTTTGAAAAGGAGTGATTGAATTAGGAAATGCATCAAGTCTAGTGTTAGCATTATTTGAAGCAAAATATACTTCTAAATAATCACCTGCTTCTAACTCTATTATAAATTGTGTATATGGTGTATGTATTGCATCATTGTGATGTAAGGATTGAATCCTATCTTTTCTTACAAGGTCTGTACCATTTTTCTGTAACCACACATCAATTTCTGTATGACCTACTCCTGCTGTTTTTTCAAACTGTAAAGAATATCCAACTTCATATACTCCTGCATATGGATATCTAATTTGTTGACCAAAATCTAAAGCTATACCGTTAGATAATTCTATTGTATTAAATAAAACTGCTGTTGGAACATTTGCTGCTGCAAGGGTTTGAGTTGTGTTATCACTAAACATTGCATACCAGTTTGCTATTGATGCACCAGAAGATCCATTAATACCACTAGTTCCTGCTGTTCCAGAAGTACCAGTACTTCCACTGGTTCCTGTTGTTCCACTTGTACCAGATGTGCCAGATGTACCAGACGACCCTGCACTACCACTAGTTCCTGTAGTTCCACTGCTTCCAGATGTACCACTTGTACCAGCTGAACCACTGGTTCCACTAGTTCCTGTTGTACCAGAACTTCCACTAGTCCCTGTTGTACCTGATGTTCCTGTAGTTCCACTAGTACCAGCTGAACCTGACGTACCAGCTGAGCCAGAGGTTCCACTAGTACCAGAGCTACCGCTTGTACCTGTTGTACCACTCGTACCTGTTGTACCACTTGTACCACTAGTCCCAGTTGTGCCTGAGCTTCCAGAACTACCAGTTGTACCGCTAGTTCCACTTGATCCTGATGAACCATCTCCACCTGTAGAACCGTCTAAATTAATACACCAAGTAGTGTATGTTCCACTACCTACAACATTAAATGGTACTGTAAAACATAAAACTCCTGTTGTTGAATCATACGACACAACATCACATTCTTGATAATTATTTACATCATGAGCAATAACAATAGACTGACCTGCAGTATAAGCAAGACCAGTATCTACAGTTAAACACTCATCTACAGTATTACCTAATGTAAATGATGTTTCCGTAATACATGTCTTATATTTATCTCCTTGATCTCCACTAGTACCAGAGGTACCAGAGGTTCCACTTGTTCCACTTGTACCGCTACTGCCTGACGAACCTGTTGTTCCACTGGTTCCTGTTGTACCAGAAGACCCACTACTTCCACTTGACCCACTAGAACCAGAGGTACCAGAGGTACCAGAGGTTCCACTTGTCCCAGTTGTTCCACTTGTCCCAGTTGTACCAGAAGTACCAGTTGTACCACTTGTACCAGTTGTACCACTTGTACCTGTTGTTCCAGATGTACCAGATGTAGCAGATGTTCCACTTGAACCAGATGTTCCACTAGTTCCTGTGGTACCTGAAGTTCCAGATGTAGCAGACGTTCCAGATGTACCAGTTGTACCTGAAGTACCGGAAGTACCAGAAGAACCACTTGTGCCATCTACTCCAGCTCCTGAACACAAGGCATCATTTATATGCTGAAGAGCTTCCTCTACAGTCATGTTTGTATTGACACCAGCGCAAACTAAGATAGGTCCTTCGTAAAATACGCAGGCACTACTTAATCTGATTGGACATGGATCCGCTACACAAATTAATTTACTCATCTGGAATGTTGTTATTTATAAATGTACTATTTTAAGAAAGTCTCCTGTTCTATATATCTGACCTATAGATAATCCTGCAAACACAGCTGCAGCATTGTTAGAGTATTCAGGTGCTCCTGTTTTAGGTGCTGTGATAAGTATGTCATAATCATCTGCAGTTCCTGAAGTGGCTGCATAGTATACCAAACTTGAAGCATTATCAATATAAATCTGCCCCACATAAGGTGCAGGAGAATTTATATTTGTAGGAGGATTAGAAGAAGGTGCGTCAGGAGCTCCTGTTCCTGTTAAAGGTACTAGATTTGTATTTATACCTTCTAATATAATATTCAGATCAGTTCCTGGATTAGCATCAATGTTAGATAGATATACCCCAGTATACAAGATACATGTAGCATCTTGAAAAGTGGAGCAAGTTGGGCAAGTTTCAGCGGTTCTCATAATTTACGAATTTAAGCTATTATTTTTAATTTTTAATTATTGCTATTAAAATTACTTAGTGTAATATAGCAATCGTGTTTTTTATTTTATCTTGGACGTGCATTTATTGTTACATCCATTTCTTCAGCAAAGCCGATATCAAATATTGATAACCACTGTACTAAAGATTTAGTTACAGGTAATAGTTTCATAAAATACTTTACAGGAACAGCATCTCTTCTTACGTCCTGTTCAGATTTATTTGGATCACTGTAATCATATCCTGTAATTTCTTTAGTAGATTGGGTAATGAATTTTTCCATCTCACTTAGTAATGAAAGAGAAGGGAAAAGACCACCTTCAAGAGTAGCACTCCACTCTGAGGGGTTATAAAAGAACATAAGCTCTTGTTGAAATCTTCTAAGAGTTTTCTCTTGAAAATAGAACCAGTTTTTTGAAGCTCTATCATCTTCGTCTGGTTCCATAAACCCTACTGCAAATAACATTAGATTTAATCCTACTAACAAAAGAAGTTCTTGTAATTGTTTTCTAGTATTAGTTCTAACCATGTCTATAAAATCTTCTCTAGACATGTTGAAAGGTTTACCAGTAGTTTCTTTATAGAAAGTAGAGTAGTATTCAAACATCTTATCTAACTTTTCTAAACCTTCATCGTTTAAAGTACCTCCCACTGCTCCTATTGATCGAAGCTCTCTTATACTTTTTAATATATTAACTGACAGAAAATTACCAACGAATAGTCTTATTCTACCAATATCATATTTCTCTCCAGTAAGAATTCCATTTTCATCAACTCTTACATTAAAGTCATCTCCCACTTTTCTAAACTCACTAAACCTTGTGTCTACAAGTTTAGGTATCCACCCTTTAAATACCATCATAGACTTAGTCCAGATGTTCATGTTCATTTTAATACTATCAAAGTCTGTAAAACCACCTGTAGCATTTCTAGCTAAAGTTCTTGTGAGGTCTGTAATACGTTGTAATTCTTTCCTGTCATTTAAATTTAAACCTGGAACTTCTACTTTACCATTCTCTCCTAGTTTAGAAGTGCTAGTTATGGATTTATTCTTTTTAAGATCTTGTATTTCAGATTCTATATCACCTTTAATGTTACTAAATGTTTCAGCGTTGTTGTATCTATTTTTATATTTATTTCTTACAAACTCAGGTATGTTTATTAGCTTTCCATCAATAACCATTGTGTTATCTAAAAGAGTCATGAACAATCCTTTTTCTAAGACTATTTCTGGTTGTCTAAAAAATGCAAACAATGTATCACCTGCTTCCATGTCAAGTCTTGTAGATAGGTTTACACCAGACGTCTTTAACTTTTCATATATAGGACTATCTTTAAGCGGCATAAACAAGTCAGTTAGTTGTTCAAAAACTTTCATTTGTTTTGTTTCTACACCACTTTTTTTTCTACTCCAGTTTCCTAAAACTTTTAATTCATTCTTAAGGTACTCTCTAAAATTAAAGTAGTTACCTGACTGTGCTGCTACTTGAATGTTTGCACCAAAAAGACTTACCGCACCAGAGATAGGTTCTAATCCTAATGTTTTCATTTGAAAAGCATTATTTAAAACTTGCATACTCTTAACAATAGAATAGTTAGTTCCTTTCTCACCTTCTTTAAACAAAGGTTTACCTGTCATTTGCGTCCAAACACTATTTATACCTTTTCTTATTTTCCCAGTAGGTATACCAAAATCTTCACTGTCATCTGGAAATGCATTATCATACATAATTGTTTCCATAAACAAGTCAAAAATCTTTGCATTGTTTTTATTACCTTTTTCAACTACAGGTTCTCCCCCTTCACTTATCACTTTGGAATTAGGACTAGTTTTGTAATGATCCTTTGCTTGTACTATAGTTCTAACTAGATTTATCTGTCCTTCAATTTCCTTCATGTACTTATACTTATTCATCTGTTGAATATAAAGTATTTGATTTTTAAAGAATTCTAATGATACATCAGTCATGTCATTTACTTCAGGGTCTTCAGTTCTACTAAAATCACTAGTATAGTATTTAGGTATACCATTTTCTGTTTCACCTGTAATCTCATTTATAGATCCATATCCTATATCATCTGCTCTTCTGGTTAATGATTTTCCAAAGTTTTGTAAAACACTTAAACCGTTTTCCCAGGAAAGAGATTCTGCTGTTCCTTTACGAACAAAAGGTAAGAATGTGCTAGCAATTTTTCCTTGAAGATAACCCATCTTTTCAGCTTCGTCATTCATTTCTTGAGTAAAATTATATAACTCAAGTAGATCCTTATCTTTTTTAATATTAAGATATTCAACTGACTCCCATTTAGACAAAGGGTGTCTTTTTATTATGTAGTTATCCCATCCAGTAAAGTCATTTCTAGTCACATCATACATGCGTTTAGCTTTCAGATCAAGTTCCTTTCTTAATTCTTCATCTTCATATCCTTCTTTATTGCTAGCTAACTGTTTCTGAATCATTTTATCAGCTTCTAACTTATATGCTGATAAGTCTACATTGTTCTGTAACCACGCTTTACTTCTATTTCCTTCTTGAGCGTTATCCTTAACAGCGTCATAGAAGTCTTTAGAATATTTGTATACAAGTTTATTTACTAATCTTCCTTTTTTATCTTTTTGATATAAGGAATTTACAGTATTTAATAAATTACCACCTTTTTCCTTAATCTTATCTCTAATTTCTAAAAGTTTAGTAACATCTTCTAATGACTTAGTTTGTCCTTTTGACTGTGCTATTCTAGCTAGTCTAGATAGTATCCTTAGTGAAGGCAGAGGTAACTCTGATAAACTTCGGAACCTTGCCTTAAGCCCTCTCAATAAAGCTTGGGGTTCTAATAGTCCTGTTTCATTATTTCTTAGTCCTACAAACTTGTCTATAAACTCACCACTTATTTTTTCTATCTCAGAAACATTTATATTTAACATACGAGCTTTTGCATCTATGTCAATTTGAATGCGTGCCTTATCTTCTTTAGAAATACTTTGAGCAGCTTGAAGTATTGGAGACAGTTCTTCATTTATTTTACTGAATGCACTTGCTTGTTCTTTATAGTTATCTATTCTATTAGAGAAGTCTGAAAGTTGTGAATTTTCGAAGTCTGTTGATTGTGCAGGTCTTCCTTCATATATAGTTTTATACTCAGCTATAATATTTTCTCCTTCAGTTTGTATTACTCTTAAAGCATCTATAGTAGGAGTGATGTTTTCATTAGCCTGAGCTTGACGTATTGCCTGTTTAAGAATCCCAAGTCTATTTTTCTTACTGTTTTTTGACAGTTCGTCATTGGGTATTGTTTTACTTATCTGACCGTATACAGCATTTAGTTTAGATATAAGGTCGTCTAATTCTTCAAATCCTGTTTTCTCTGATTTTTCTGATACAGGGGTATAGTAGAGTGGTTCTATTTCAGTAGGGTTTACACTACCTATACCTATACCAGTAAAAGTTAAAGGAGACTTACTGTCTTGAAAGTTTTCTCTTTTCAATTCAAGAGAAATAGGAACAGCTCTATTTTTTCCTATCTCTTTAACTCCGTAGTCTTGCTGTAATATATTTTTGTATGACCTAAGCTGTATACCAAATGCACCTTGTTTGTAATTAGATACATCTTCAGCTGTTTTAGACATACTCATAAACTTCCAATCATATATATTAGCCTTACCATTTTCATCTATGATAAGAAGATCAATCGTACCAGCTTCCTTTTCTTTTTTATTATATACTTTTATCTCAGAAAATACGAGAGGAGTCTTTCCATCTTTAGAATATTCTGCAATAAGATTTGTATAGTATGTTTCTAACTTTGCATAGACTACAGCCTTTTTAGAATCTTCTATTACAGGACGAGGTTTAGAAACTTCTCTTCTTGTGCCATCTTCATTAAAGTATCTAGAATGAATCTCTTGAAAGTAATCATGAAACTCTATACCAAGTTGTTTTTTAAACTCATTATCTCTATCCTCTTCTTTGGTAAACGGTGGTTTATTTTTAAACTTTTCTAAATAGTATTTTTTTACTTTGTCTGTTACTCTTTTTGGATTCTTTTTCCATTCACCGTCTACATACAATTCATATTCATTACTTATCTCATCACCTAGTAAAGGATTAGAGTTCTCTTTTACCACAGGAACACTTCTAAGAATTTTCTGAGTTTCTAATAGTTCTCTCTGTATATTCTTTTGAGCATCTGATAATTGATAGTATATTTCTGTGCTGTTTAGATCAAGAATACTTCCTTCAAACTCACCACCTAATACTGTCTTAGCTGTTTTAGAGAATATATCAATGTTTGCCTTCTTATACTGCCCTCTAAACCAATCAGTTATAGTATTCCACATTCTTCTAAATAAAGATTGGTCTACTTCTTCTAAGTTTATAGTGGGGTCGTTTGTAATTACAGCTGCGATCATTTTATCTACAGCCTCTTTCTTTATTTTACGAATGTTTGGTTTACCATTAGGTAGTTGATACGCCTTAGAGTCTTTGTACTCAGCTAGAGTGTCTTTATATATTTGAAATCTACCTATCTTAGATATCATTTCTGTAACAAGCTTAGGATCACGTTGCTCAATAATAGCTGTAGCAATGTGCACCATCTCTTCTGTAAGAGCTACATCCTCCTTACCTTCAGACACAGCAATTATACCAGCAGTAAGATCAGCAAGAGCGTTAGCAGAAGAAACATCTACAGCAGGGTTTTGTTTTGCATATTCACTAAGTGACTGTACATCAACGCCCATCTTCTTGATCACCTTTTTAACTTTGCTTAATACCTCAGGAGATGCTTTTTTTGCTACAGTTGTTTTTCTTTGTAATAAAATAGACTGTTGTAGTATCTCAGGAAGAATTGTTACCTCACTCCAAGTGTTATTATATTCATCAGTTATTTTATTTACATTATATAGTTTATTAAGAATATTAGTAACCCTATTAGTATAAAAAGCTTCTACAGGTTTAAGTTTCTCTAAACCCCCTGTTTTAAGGCTATTTCTTCTTTCTGTTTCAATATCAATTTCTTTTTGTACTTCATCTTTGTATTCTTGAATACTTTCATAAGATTTTACTCCAAATTGAGCTATAGATATATCTTCTTCTAAAATATAAGGTCTTGAATTATCTTCATAATACTTAATTAAAGATTTATTTTTACCTTCTTTTAATTTACTTATTCTTGCATCAATAACTTTAATTTCATCAGCAATAGTTTCATGACCTTCTACTTTAGCAGCAGTTTCTCCTGTAGGAAATAATACTTTCTTATATCCTTTCTTAGCACTATCTTGTACTATAGATTGTATAAAGAAGTTAACCCAGTTACCTTTTTTGTTTAGTAGTTGTAGGAAATTGTTTTTATTACCTTTTTCATCTTTAATACTAATAGACTTTATTGATACAGAGTCATCATCTGTTGCAAAAGAACGGATTTTTCCATCAGACATCTTAATAGTAACCAAACCAGGATAACCTGGTTCCCATTGGTTTTCGTCTCGTAAGAACTCAGGTTCCTCTTCTTCGATGACTTCTAATACTATACCTCTAACTCCAATCTCTACAGTTTGACCAGTTTCTGGATCAAAATTATAACGAGGAGTAACTTCAACTTGATCTCCTACTTCATAACCTGCAACTCTTTCTGTAGGCATCGTAGTTAAATCGTTTCTCTTTCTACCTTTCTGAAATAAATCAGATTGTACTTCTAGTATTCTTCTGGTTTTAGAAGGTATTTCTTTTTTTAATAAAATTTTACCAATACCATCTTTAATACCTTCTTTGCTAACATCTTTTATTTCTTTTACCTCTTCATCACTTCTAAACCAACCTATACCTTTACCAGTACTAAATTTAGCATGACCTTTAATATTAGGTGTAATACCTGGTGTAGCTATTTCATTTTCTGTATAGTTAGTACCTCCTGGAACTGTTAGTCTAGAGTAATATTGAGTAGGATTTTCTCTATCTTTGATTTGTTGCCTACCTTTTTCTGTTAAAGCTTCTTCAACTTTTATAGGTATTCCATTTTCATACTCTATTGTAATTAATTCAGTGTCTGGAGTAAAGGGAATAACATCCATTCTTCCTGTTTCAGTATCAAATACTTCATCATAATCTTTACCTTTAGATATAGCAGTATTAACCTCAACAGTAAAACTATTATTAGCTAATATAGATGTAACTAAATCTTCTATACTAGGTTCAATTAACTTATTAGTTTCAGGATTAACATATGATATATTATCATAAACTTCTTGTATGTAAACTTTTTGATCTTTAGGTATTTGAAGTTCTGTCAGAGTTTTATTTAAATCCCATCCAACATTTTTAGCTTTAGAAAATATTTGTTTAGCTTTTTCACTAAGTAAAATATTAACTGATTTTAAAGAATAAGAAACTTTATTAGGTGATACCTTGTACTCAGACTTAGGAACATCACCACTGTACTCATTCCATAGAAAGTATGCTCTTGCTTTACCTTGGGCAGCAACCAGCTCTTTCCACTCTGGTAAATTTATATTAGGACATGTCGCCATTTCTTATATTTTACAAATTTCTTCAAATATCTCACCTGCTTGTTCTTCTGTATACCCTAGCTCTGTTAATAGCACTGTATTAATATCAGCTTCACTGTACGTAGCATTTGACAAACTTAATTTATAGACTGCACCTGTTTTAGTAACTAATTGGTTACTGTCTGATGTGTCATTCTTTTGAGCAACTGGCCTTACAGCAGCTTTTCCTTTCCATGCTTCTATTATAGTAACATCTTGTTTCTCTTCTGCTTTTAATAAACCATTATCAAATACAGAAGGCTTAGCATTTATGTAATATTCTTGAGCTCTATAAGAATCTCCTAGTGCATTTATATGTTTGTATACAAAATATTCCATAAGTTTACCAGTTTTTTTCTGTTTGTAAGAATGAATAAAACCTTCATCTCCACTCTTTATCTTCTTAAATAAAGCTTTATTAATAAATGAGAAGTCTCCTTTAGAAGCCATTTCTTTTCTTTGTTTAGCATCATAACTTCCACTGTTCCAACTATATGTTATATAGTCTGATTGTCCTTCCCTAGTCCCTGTACCAATTGTTACTAATTGAGGTATAGCTTTTGTAGCTGTACTTGCTTTAATGTTTTTAGGAAGGTATAACATTGCTGGATTGTATCTTTTACCTTGATCTGTTTGTATCCAAGGAGCCTTCTTTGATGGAACAATTCCACTTCCAGCAGACCAATTATTTCTCTCGAACATACCTAGTTCATAGAAGTCGTTCAAGTTAGGGTTTTTTTCTAAGGTAGACAATGTTTCATTGTATATTTTTTGGAAGTCTTCATAAGGTAACAAAGATGTAAATGATATAGGAGAATTATTTAAACCTGACTGTAGTATAGAACTTATTAAAATATTACTATATAGATTACTTCCATCACCTAATTCTTCTTTAAGTTGGCGGAAAGCATATATAATAGAGTTCTGTTCATAAACTTTTCTATCATTGTTTCTTAACTTTATATTATTAGCAACATCCCCAACACGTTTATTAGGATCACTTTCCAATAGTCGCACTACTTGGTTTTCATATAAAGGATGGTTAGGGTTTCCTAATACATCTTCGACAAACTTGTCTACTTGAAAAGCTATTCCATCTTTGTCTATCAGTAAAGACTTTAGAAACATGTTTAAATTTTGATCTGTCTGAACTGCATAATCAAAGAAACTATTTGTTGCAGCTCTACTAATTTTAATAAAATCTCTATCTGATCTATTAATGTATGGACGTAAAACCTTTTGCAAGATTGTTCTACTCCTGTCTTGATCTGATGTAAGAAAGTTAGCTATGCCATTTCTTGCTTGTGTAAGAGACAATATAGTTTCTTTTAAGAAAGTGGTTTGTACTAAAGCTTCAGCAGCTGGAATTACTTTTCCATCTACATAACTAAATATGGGTTTCTGTAATGCATTTAAATATTGTTCTTCTTTTTTAAAGATGAGTAGAGGGTCATTAAATGTAGAGGTATCCCAATTCGTACCTTGTGTTACTTCAAATAGATCTTGAGCTTGCTTTGCGTAGTTTAAAAACTCATCTAATATAAGTCTTTGATATGCAGCATCTTTATTACTAAAGGTAGTCTTACCAAGTTGTGAACGTAATGCATTTGAATCAGGAAGAAGTTGTTTTTCAGCAGATGTTAAGTTACTTGGGCTGTCATATTTATTTTCTTTAAGCTCATTAGCAAAGTCCTCTATAAATAACCATGTATAACCACTCTCTTCTATCTTGTTTAAATAGTCAATAATGATAGGTTGGTTCATAAAGTATGCTACAGAATCTATTGGTACACCAGCCTTAATTAAGTACAACCATGTAGAAGCTGTAGCAGGTGTAATTCCTAACTCTATAATCCATGGACCTGCTGATATATCTACCATGCCATCTATCACTTGTCCATTTATGTCTGATATATAATCTCCAGCTTTATTTTTGACACCAGAAAGACTTATCATCTCACCGTTATCAGGTATGTTTACAGTATTTTTTCTTCTAAACTTTATACTATTTAGTTCTACAAATACTGGAGAATGTTGGTTAAGTGCTAAGTTAGTTTGATTCACTGCAGCAATACCAATACCTCTTTTACCTTGTACAAAAGCATTACGTAACCTAGCCATAAATCTTCTATTTAGTAAGTTACCAACGTTACGATAGTTAAATGCTGATTCTTTTGTCTTGTCTACAATCTCTTTAGATAATTCTTCTAATTGACTAGCGTCATTTGGAACAGTTAATCTTTCATAGTTTTCTGGAAAGGTTATAAGATTCTCTGTAGACTGAATAAATTCATTCTCTAAAGATCTCATATACATTCTATCTATTACAGTCTGACGTATACCTTTGTCTTTAAGTTCTAATATGTAATCATCAATAACATCCTGATTGTCAAAGGTTTCTCCAAATATAGCTTCAATTAAATCACCTTCAAGTTCTCCAGATTCAAACAAATCTATTTGAGCTTGTAATTCTTTTTGCTGAGCTTTATTAAGAAGTGAACCTGCATCAAATAACTCTCCAAATCTTTTCTTGGATTGTTCACCATATCCATAAAATGGAATTAACTGTAACTCATTATTAATGTATGTTACATTTTTAAGATACATGAAAAGTTTATCAATATCAAAATCCGATCCCACCTTCTCAACTATTGCTGCAGGAACTACAACATTATCTCCAAACTCTTTAGGTAAGAATTGTTTTATTCTTATAGCATCTATAGAGTTTTGTTTCTGTGTAGGTATACGGAAAGCTACACCACGTAATATCTTTTGACCTTCCTCAGTATTGTTTAGGTATTCTAGAAGTGCCTCATCAGATAAGCTACTACCAAACCAACGACCCACCATAACTTCCATTACGTTTTCTCCCTTTGAGTTATTGTAAAACTTAAGTACCTCAGAAGTATAACCTATCTTACCATTAATAGTGGTTTTTTTTGTACGAGTAGACTCAAATAATGCTGAAGGTATCTGCACTTTCTGTCCACCGTTTATCTTAGGACGTACAATACTTTTCTGTACTATAGAATATAATATATTTCTAATCTGATTATATGATTGGGTAGCTTCTAGAACTGCATCTCCCATTAAAAATCCATCTAGAGCATCACTTATATTATCATTAGTCTCTCTTTTAAATAATTCCTCACGTAATGTTTTAGCAGCTGGAGCCAAATCAGTAACTTTATATGCGTTACCTACTCTGGTAATACCAAGTTTTTTCATCATAACATTAAGACCTTCCTTGGTCATCTCATCTAAGAGCTTTGTGTTATTCTGAATCTCTGCATATATAACTGATGCTTTTTGTTTTTGTTCTTCAGTTAAAGTTAACCACTGATCAAGTGCACCTTTATAATCTATAGGCATACCATTATCTAAGTAATCTAGAGTTATAAGTTTAGTAATTTGACTTGCACGTGTTACTCTTCCATCTTCCTTAGAAGGTACTTCTGATTGCAGGCTCATAATATTAAACGGTATATTTATAACACTTTCATATTCTGCATTATTAAACTCACCATCATCATTATATGTATCATGTATACCTTCTGCTCCTACTTTTCTACCAGACTCAAAGACCAGATAATCTATGTCTTCTTTTTGCATCTTATCATATAACTTAAGAGCATTAGATGTAGGATTTATTTCATGCATCACTCTGTATGAAAGAGGATATAATGCATATTTATCTAGCACTACATTATTATTAGCAGATACACTACCGTCTTTATCTAGTTTAGCACCAGAAACAATAGGTTTAAGAGTTACGTATGTACTCTGTACTTGAGGGTTACCTTCTTTTAAAAGATCTTTTTCTGATTTTGAAAGTGGTAAACTCTTGTGTCTTTTGTACCAAGCTATATCATATCTATATTGACTCTCTTGTGCATCATTCCAGTCTGCAGTTCTAATTCTAAAGTTACGATAAGCTTTTATAGAAATTATTCCTCCACCATCAGTCTCTGTATATGCTTTATAATTAGGTATATCTATTACTCCTTTTACATCTCCTCCTGTTACAGTTCGAAAGTAATCTCTAGTAAACTTAGTATAACCTACAGTATCTATTTCTAATCCTCTATTCCATATTTCATTTGCTCTATTGTTCCATTGTGGAGAGTTGTTAACTATAGCTTGTCTAGGAGATAAGAAACTTTTAATACGTTTAAGTTCATCTTTATATCCATAAGGATCTCCATATAGTATTTTATGCATCTCTATGTTAGAAATGATATAATTAATCTCCTGCACAAGAAGTTTTCTGTCCATTTCTTGTATAGTCATATTTGTCATACCTTCTACACCTGATGCAGTATACCTATCTGTAAGTTCTCCTGATTGCTCATTTTCAGCTTGTTGTATAACTCCGTACTTTAATAAAAAAGTAGCATATTGATTTTTATTTCTTTGTATATAAGAAGAAGTAGCATCTATAATTTTATCTACACTGAGTTCATAAACTTGTTCTGCTGTTAAAGCAGGATCTAAAACATTTTGTCTTATCTCTTCATGCAATTCTTCTCCTAATATCTCTTTAAAGAATCTTAAGTCAGAAGTTTGTCTATTATCTATCTCAACTATATCACGTTTTTCTCTAGCTAATTCTACTTCAGAAAGAAAATAACCTTTCATTACAGTGTTTAATACTGCACCTCCACTTACTATGTCTCTTTCAGTAATAGGATTGCCCATTTCTAACGTATGCTCTAAAGAAGAATCTCCAGGAACAAGGTTTAGATATTGACCATTTATGTTTTGATTTAATTCTTGTCGTAGTCTATCAGGAAATTGTAACTGAGATGATCCCTTTGCAGTACCTTTTTGTCCATTGAGTATTCCTCCAGCATATCCTGGCTTAAATAAATTTACTTTATCTGTTCTTAGGTTACCTTCTGCATCATATATTCTTTCTATTATAGTAGAGTTTTGTGCGAATACATCAGTTAATAAATAAGAATAAGGAGTATCTCCTAGTTCTTGCTTATTTCCTACAGATGTCATAAAGTTATGTACTTCAGATGCAGCATTAGTTCCAATATAAGTTTGAACTCTCTCACCATCTATATTAAAGTATGTACTAGATACCTCTGGATTAGTAGCTATAACTTTTAATGTAGCTAAATTTAATATCTGTCCAGCAAAGTTTAATGATTTAGTAGAAAAGAATTTAATATCTTTTGATTGTTCAATACTTTTCTTTATTCCATTAACAGCTGATGCAAATCTTTTCTTTTGACCTACATCAAAATTATTGTACTCTTTTGCATTAAAAGGTATGCCTAATTCTCCTAAGAAATTAAACATGTTCTGCAAAGTATTTAAAGGATATTTAGATAACTTTTTAATGTCTGGATTAAATACTCCACCCACTTGCTTAAATATTCCATTACCTCTCTTAGATGTAGTAACAATAGAGTTTAGATACTGTTGAGACATCTGACGAGATGCTGTAGATAAATTAGCTTCAGAAACTACAGTTTCTCCATTCTCTAATACATTTACTATTTTAACAATAGGATTTTGTTTTTTAAATGTTTTAAACAATGCTGCTAGTAAGGTTAACTGATGTCTTTCAGTAATATTGTCAAGACTAACTGCACCTTCATTAGCACTTCTTCCACTAAGACGTTTATATAAAGATAAGTAATTAGGATCATTAAGAGCAACATCCCTTAACTTCTCTAACATGTTCTCCATGCTAGTAGCATTAGAAACATTTTCTAAAACAGTAATAAATGTTTGTGTAACAGGAAGAAGCTTAACACCGTTTATAGTGCTAGGACTAAATCTTACATCTGCATTTTCATTAACTGTAACTACTGGAACAGTAGCTAGTAATAATTTTACTGCTGCTCCAGTCTTTTTAAAGTTATCTATTTTTGTAGCATCAGAATTATACCCTTTATTAGATCTATCTTCTTCTAGTTGTAACTGATCAGCTTCATCAAAAGTAATCCCAAAAGATAGTATATATTCTTTATGCTTTTTAGTAAGATAAGTCCATGAGTCATCTATTCTTTGCATTAGATCTACAGTCTCATCTATTTTATTATCTATTTCTTGTAATTGACCTCCAGTTGACTTTTCAAACTGAGGACGAATGTCTTTATACTGTTGGGCCACCTGTCCTACAGAAGCAAGAACCTCACCTTTTAATCTACTATATAACTCTGTTTGATTAAGTTCTGGTACTGAGAATAAACTTTCGTTATTTGCAATTATATTTCTCAGTGTAAGATATGTCATGTGCTCAATCGTATCATGTACTTGCACATCAGTAAGACCTGTTTCTACTCTAAATACAGCATCCGAACTAGGAACTATAGAATTTGCAACATAATTTTTTGCAACATAACCAAGAGGTGCTTTAGCAAAGGCACCAGTGTCAATTCTTTTAAATAACTCTTCTGTTCTATTAGTTACAAACCAACCTTCAATAAACTTTTTTAACCCACTAAACAGTCTAGTGAAGAAGTTACCTTTTGGCTTCTTCTGGTCTTGTATATAATCTCTAAACTCTTCTGCTAACTGTTCTCTTATCTGATCTGCTGTAGCATTTTTATACTCAACTGTTGTACCTGTTGGTCTATCAACAAAGCTTCCTCTACGAGCTTTAAACTCTTCATTAAGTTGAGCTATCTCATTACTGTCTAAATACATTGCATAAACAGCTTCAAATGCTTCGTGGTATGCTGTACCAACTTCTGCATTCTTATAAACAAACATAGCATTATCATCAAACATACCCCATGCAGTTTTTCCCCCTGCTCTAATTATATTTTTAACTCTAACTAAAGGTACTTGAGGTAAGTTTTTGTCCATCCAGATACGAAGATCTTTCCAGTTCTCCTCACTCATTCCCTCTATAGACTCAGTAACAACCTCACGTAGAACTTCATTGTTCTGATTATTACGTCCATTCTTTAAAGCGTTTAACACATCACTACTTGGAGATGATTTACCTTTTTGTTTTCTTGCAGCCATGATCTGATCAAACATCTCAGGAGTCATTTGCATTTCATCCTCTGCATCCTGTTCTTTTAATTTAGCTAACTCAGGTGCTATATAATTATAGATCTCATACTTTATATTTTTCTTTATTTTTTCTTGTGTTGCAGCATCAGGATTTTCTGCAAGTAATTGTTTCAAGTCATCATTCATCATAACTGAAATCTGTCCCTTTTCCTTATAGTTTTGAGCAGTAGTACTTGGAGAAGCTTTAAACAAAATCTTTTTGCCTTTAGGGCTGGTAAAGGTATTAGTTTGTTTATTATCTAATACAACTTCAACCTCACTAGTTTGTGGTGTTGAGTCTTGTTGAGCTATTGCTAAATCTACAACAACCTGTCCTACAGGAGAAGTAACTCCTCCCTCTAAAACTTTTCCTGTTTTTAAATTTGTTATTGTTCCACTGCCAACATTAAAATCAACTGAATATTTAGTGCCTTTGTAAGTTACAACTTCAACTTCACTAGTTTGTTGTGCTGGCGCAGCTGGTCCTTTTGGACTTATTACTTGAATTCTTGTTGACTTTGGTGGCACCACTTCGGATATAAAATCTTCAGCACTATCTTCATTTACAAAATATACACCCCTTCTGTTAACCTCGTCGCTACCTTCTACCACAGGTTTCATTGTAGTATGTAAAGGAAGTTGAAAATCTTGTCTTGTACCTCCTCCTGGTATGTTTTTAGATAATAGATAGGTTTGGTAATTAGGCCACGTTATTGATTCTATTGTACCGTTCTCATTTATTTTTGTTATTTGCTCAAAGGACTGGTCTATGTTTTTTAGATTAGAGTTATCGATGTTATTATACATCTGGCCCAACGTCTCAATAATAAATTCTTTATTCTTTGATATAGAAACAGGGTTAAAATCCACTGATGGAGATGTTCCCATTTTTAATGATAACTTAGTAAAATTTATTCCTGATATTGATTCACCAATTTCTCTTTCAAAGAACACACTATTTTGTCCTGTTGCTTTTCTATTACCATTAGTGTCTACAGGAATTCCCCAATAAGTTACACCTTTTAAAAAGTTAAATAATCGAACTGATGTATCACTAGTTGCTCCTTTATCTAAATCTACTATCTCTTTAGAGAGTGCATGTAAAGAATCATATATAGCTTCTGCTTCTTGTGTAGTATGTTTTCTATTTCTTAACTTAACATATCCATTAGGTAGATCTAAAAATACACTACCAAAAGGTTGAGAGTACGTAACTGTACCTTTAAATATATTCTTGTTAGTCGTAGGAATAAATATTACATTAGTTTTAGATAAATCCGTTTCACTAATTAAGTCTGCTTCTACTACAGATGTAGTTCCTAAGACATTATTTCCATTAGAGTCTTGTTCATATTGAGGTATACCAAAAGATGCTTCTATATTAAATGGTACACCTATCATATTCCTGTCTAGAATACCTTTTCTAAAGACACCAAACTGTTTTTTAATTGCAGCTGTTTCGCTATCCTCTACTCTAAACAAACTACCTTTAGTGTTTGTAAGAGATGATTCAGGTATAGTTTGATAGATAGCATTGTCTAGTTGATTCTTAGTGTTAGGTATAGGTTGACCATCAACTCCTACTAAGTTACCAGCTGTATCTATCATCACCATAACAATAATAGAATCTCCAAACTTTTCCATAAGTTCTGGACTACCATTATCAAGTATTCTTTGTACAACCCCATCTAATTTTTGGTCTTGGGTCTTAAGTGTTAAATATATAGCACGAATATTCTTTCTATTCGCAAACTTATTTAAGTTTACTCCAAATGTATTAGCTCTAACTTGATGATCCTGTATTGGGCCTGTAGGTTCACCTACACTAGCTCTTGGTATTACGTCATTAGACTTTTTAGAAATAGGATCAAATGATTTTGGTTCTGCATCTGTTACAGGACCAGTATTTGCAGTTTGTTGTAAGTCTGCTAGCAACTTAGTATTATTAGCAATCTTATCTTGATTTTGTTTTTCTACAACATACTCATCCATTACTCTTTGGAATCTATCTACAATAACTTTCTTAGCTACATACTCTTTTCTTAGACTCTCTAATGTAGCTTCTAATTCTTTACGACTTTCTAATGCATCAAACACATCTCTCTCAGAAACATTAGTTTCTTTTTGTATGTCGTTAGTAAGATTAAAGTTAGCTAGTTCTTGTTTTAATAAAGGCCATGTATTTAATAAGTCTTCTCCAGTCACAGACTTTTCTAAAAGATCTTTTAAATAATCACCATAATCTTCATCATATACATATGTAGTTTCTAAAGCACTCTTAAGTAACTTAGCTGCCTTCTTAGTAGCTTTCTTTATAGAGTCTAGTAATTTGTTATTAGCTTTTATTTCGTTGTTTACAGCTTTACCATTTTGTTCTAGTAAAGATAGTTGATCTTTTAATTCTTTTAAAAACTCTTTAGTGTTTCCTGGTAGGTCTAATAGATCTACTTCAAATGCTTCAAAGTATGAAGTGTTTAAATCAAGCTCTTCTTGCTCTCTTTCTAACTCTGTGATACGATCTTGCGTATCCTGTTGCATAGCAGTATAGTTATTTATAGCTCTAGTAAAATTCTTTTGTGCCTTAGAATATGTTAGTTTTATTCTAGAACCTCCCTCTTTCATTGTATAGATAGACTCAAGATCTTTCTTAATGATAGCTAGTTTCTTTCTATCCTTCTCTAACTGTTTATTTATCTCCTCTAATCTTCTCTTAGACTCTACGCCTAAGTCATTCATTATCTTAAGCCTATTCTCTCTATTTGACTGAAGAGTTTGTTCATTCTTTGCTAACTCCTCTGGACTAAGAAACTGATTTGCAGCATCTTGTTGTTCAGCAGTAACTTTTCCTACTGGTTCAATTATTGCTTGATCGAATCCACGCTGTGCTGTAAACAACTTATTAGGTACGTATTTTTTAACAATTGTACCATTAGAATCTTTATATACAAAAAACAGTTTCCCATTATCATACATAAGTCTTCCTTTTCTTTTGCCTCCTTTGTTTTTACCAAAGTTAAATTCAAATACTTTATCCCTATGTCTGTAATAGAAGTTAGCTGTCTTGTTATTAACTAATGTAGATTTTCTACCTACATTATAATCTAATAAAACATCTGGTGATATATCCCTTACCTGGCCAGACTGATCTTTGATCTGAATAGTTCCATCTTCATTCTGTCCTACTGGAACAAAACTACTTATTACTACTGGTTCACCAAGAGGTGTTTCCCCTTCAAAGTTTACACCTTGTCCTACAAAATACTCTTGTCCTATTTGTAATGACTGTTCCCCATTCTTAGCTTTAACTACAAAAGTATTGGCATCATCTTCTAATATTTCCTCGTATGTTTTAACACTATCTTGTTGACGTAATGGCTTCTCTTGAAAGTTTTTAGGATTAGTTTTTATAAGCTCATACTCTTGTAGCATTAGTTCTCTAATCTTAGCTAGAGCAGCTACGTCGTTTAACTTTTCTCCTAATACATCTTTTTTATCAGAAAGTATGTCTAAGTTTTGTATTTGATTAACAGCATTATTAAAGCTTTCAACTTCTCCACTTATTAGATCTTGTAATATCTCTTGTATATTTAAAGTGGGAATTGCAGCTTGTAACTCTGCTGATAGTTGAGGTATGCGACTGTCTGTATCTGCAACTGTAGAAGCTGCGTATATCATTTTATTTATTACAGCTGGTCCGTACGTACGATATCTTTTTCCATCAACACCTTCTTCAGTAATTCCTCCATACCTAAGCTCTAAAGATTGGTATAGACTATTTACGTCATTAGCTGTTTGTTTAAAGTTTTCTAGACGTGCAATAAAAGTTTCTTTTGTTTCTCCTTCTTGAACTTTTCCTTCTGCAACCAGTTGAGCAAATCCTTGTTCAGTGGAAGACAGCTTTTTCATATCTGCTATGTCTTGCATGACCAAGTCTAATCTACCATATTTTATTCTAGGAGTAAGGTAGTTGATTATGTATTGACTTTCTAGGTTTTTATAAGACAACATGTCTCCACGTTCAGCAGCTTGTTCAAGCTCTTCTCCTAAAACACCAGCTCTATTGTTAGAATATATACTTTCTTTTGTAAAGTCAGAGAGTTGAAAATCATTTAGTAGCTCTATAGCCTCTGCTGTATCTGCTGCTCTTTGTTGATTTCTTCTATACCTACCTCGTCCAGTCATTATACCACCAGACAATCCACCAATCAATGCATTCTTTGCACCCTCATCACTAAAGACACCTTTAGTTAAACCTACACCTATAGATGTTAACCAACTAGTTGCTTCGTTATTATATTGCTTATTGTAATAATCTTGTGTTCCTACACTACTTCCATACTGTGAAACTTCCTCTAGTCCTTCTGAAACAGTAAATGTGTAAGGTCTAATATTGTTTAGAGTACGTAGTATAGGATGTAACTTAGATGTCTTTGCTGCATACTTTCCTCCCTCATATGCAATATCATCTATCTCTCTTACAAGACCATTGATTGCTCGTTTATCTGCTTTAAAACTAGAACGTGCAATACGTGGCCAGATAACATAATTACTTGCAGTTAGTATTCCTACATTAGCATAAAAAGAAGCGTTACCTGCTCCTTCTACAGCTGCATTAATATTATCCATTTGTTCAGTACCAGGAACTACACCATACTCTTTTTTAAATTCATCTATAAGTTCTTGTCTAAACTCATTACTGTTATGTAGCGCCTCAATACCTGCTTCACCAGTTGTTGATAATCCTGCTACCACAGCTCTTCCTGCTGGGTTAAGTAAATTATATTGTGCTAAGAAACTATCTGATAAAGCTTTTATTTCACCATATACACCAGCTCCTTTATTTGCTGCACTTAATCCTTTTTCTGTAGCAGCTAAAGTTTCTGCTGCCTTACCCATAGAAAATAATCTAGAGGTTCCTGGAAGTGCTTTTAATACATTAGTATATGCACCACCTGTTAAATAAGCACCAGCTGCAAATCCAAGATTCTTAATTACACCATCAAATACAAAATTTCCTGTAGCCCAATATTTAGGAGAATAAAAATTAGCATCTCTTTCTGCTGCTGTATAGTAGTTTGGCATAGCATCTTCAGACCACTTGTTAATTCCATCTAACCCTCTATTAAATTCATTATCATAGAAAGACGAAAACTTACCATCATTTATTGCTTGATACACGCCATTAACAAGTCCTGCTGTACCTTGTATAAATGTTGTACCTGCAAGAATAAGTCCTTTAGTTACACCGTTTACAGCTTTACTGCCCAAAGATTGATATTGCCCAGCCATGTCTTCATTGTCAACTCCCATTGACGAAGGTTGAAAATAATCGTATCTATCGGCTCCTTCATATTCATCTGCAGTAGTTATCCTATCTCCCTTACCTCGGTCACCTCTTGTGCTAGCATCTCTTAAAAGCAAGTCTAGTCCACTTGGTTGATTACCGTTATTAGGTTTAACAACCCCTAAGTTGGGACGTGTAGATATATTAGGCATGGGTCTTGGATTTCCTGGTTCTCTATATCCACCAAATCTTTCTTGCATAAAAGATTGGTTTGAACTAGTAGGACTAGGAACATTTGCCATAGGAGGTATGTTTATACCTGTCTGTGCTTTTTTTATATCTTTTGCCATGTTGTTTTTGTTAGTTGCTTTCAGCAGCTTTTTTGAGATTAGCAATATATTCGTCTGTCATAGTAGCACCTCTACCATTTAGTATTTCATATATATCTGAATCGCTTATTTTTTGTAATGTTGTTGCTACTTTCTCTTTTACAAAAGGTACATCAAGTGTAATGTTTGAAGTCACCTCCCCAGTTATAGGGTTAGTTATATTTAATTTTAAATAATAAACACTATTAGGGTCTTTAGGATTTCTCTTAGTTACCAAATCTCCAGTAACTCCAAAGTATCTTGTATTAGGAAAATCTCTTCTACCTTTTAATCCAGCAGTAGCCGGTGTAGTATTGTATGACATGTTTGTAGAAGTAGACCAAAAGTCTTGTTCTGGTCTTGTATAAATAGTTTCATTATTACCTGCACTATTAATGATTGTAACTTCTTCTAGGTCTGGTCTTGTATCTAACATAGAAGGAAGATAGTTATTATTAAAATATTCAATAGAAGGACTGGGTTCATATGTCTCACCAAACACAGTTGAATACAACTCAGGTGTCATATCTATAGTTTCAGTTTCAACAGAATTACCATCTCCAGTAGAACCAGTTATAGTTACTCTATAGTTATCTCCAATTCCTTTAGTTATAATATTTGAACTTATAAGCTTACTGCTAATCTTTCTTATGTTTTCAGCCTTGTCTTCATCTAAACTCTGAATCTCATTTGCTAAACCTTCTAGTGTACCTGCAAAAATTCTTTGTTGTTTACTATCTTCTAGTGGAATGCTATAAGATACTGATTGAGGAACTATGCTAGTAAGTCTAAGTTCATCAGCCAGATATTTGTTTCTATCTTCATCAAGATCATCTTTAATAGCTGCTCTTGGTTTACGTGAATTAGCCCAGTCATCATATACGTCTGAACCACTACTGCTGCTAACTCCATAAAGAGCTCCTCTGTCGTATCCAGGAACAAAAATTTGATTGAACACTGCTAATTCCTCACCACTTAATTCACTTTGAGCTCTATCAATACTTCTTTGATTTATACTATCTGGTAAAGGCATGTCATCACCATCTGTGTCAGAATATACATATTTTTGAAACTTCTCAAACATGACATCCATTGAGTTATAATCTATAGAAAGAGTACTAGGTATTACTTGACCATTTGATGTATCATCAAAATTTACTGTAATTGTTTTATTTAATCTTTCAAGCTCTACAGGAGTAGGAAATAGTAATAAAGACTCTTTACGAAGCTTAGTAATAACTTCATCCTTACGAGTATAATCTTCCTCTAACTTAACTATTTCAGAAAGTGCTGAATGAAGATCAGAGGCTACAGCAGATCCTTGACTTTTTTTGAAATTAGCCAACAGGTCTTCAAGTTCCTCTTTACTTTTTCCATGAGTCTTCATGTATTTTTCTTTGTACTGATCACGTAAAGCTTCACTGTTATCTTTATCAAGTTCTGCGTAAGCCACAACACTCACATCATCTTCTTCTTCTCCACCTGGCATTGGAATACCACCGTAACCTTCTTGATTTGCTTTTTCTAATGCTTCTGCTTTTCGTTCTTCTATTTCATTTCTGATTTTATTATTTTTTTCAGTCTGTAAATATTTAGCATTAAACTGAGCAGCATCCTGTTGCATTTGTAGTACCTTTAACTGATCTGCTCTTGCTGGATTACTATGAACAGTTTGCGAAACATTTTTACTTGACATAGAATTAGAAAAATCTCTCATCCAGTTAGTAGAATATAGCCTAGCTTTTGAACTCTCTACATCTCCTTCAGTAAATGAACCTGATACATTTTCATACTCATTCTTTAAAAGATTTGTTTGAGAATCTAATTGATCTATCTGATTTTGAATTCTAATCTTTTCTGAAGCAGTAGATGCATCGTTCATTATGCTTTCTAAAGAATTTCTTTCTTTTAAAAGTGCATTAAAAGTATTAGAATAACTTTCATTAATATCATTTACAAATTGATCATCAGAAACATTTGAATATTGGTATTGTCCATCAATGTTCATTTGATTAAATGCATCTGGAGTAAGTCCAGCCATTAATGCAGTTTGTATTTTATCAGCAGATATGCCTTCTACTTTTTCTCTTGTAAGTACATTGTATATTACTGTTCTTCCATTCTTATCTTTCTCCATGTAAACATCTCCCTCAATGCTATCAGAAGCAAGAGCTTTAACTATTTTCATAGCTTGTTCATTGAAATTAACATAAGGTTTAAACTGTGTATTAAAAGAAGCATCTATGCCTCCCTCATACCATTGTTGTACACTCTTATTAAAGTTCCAGTCATTTGATTCTGAACCTTTGCCATCTAGGTTAATCTTTTCTTGATTCTCTAGTTGCTTTCTATATTTAGCTGCGGATCCTACAGCATTTAGTATGTTAGGATCTTTAACTAATTGGTTTGTCATACCGTCTACAGTATTAACAAGTTGAAAGTTTGAAAAATCCGAAGCTGCTACACTTTGTAATTGTCCTCCAAGAGAGTTTAGTTTGGATTGTAGATACTTTTTATCTACGTCTCTTACTACATCCAGTCCAGCAATATTATCTATGCTTTTTTGAATTTTCTGTACGCCCTCTTCATAACGTTGTTGTTTGAACAGACCAACCTTAAGCATATCCTCCACAGGAAGTTGCTCTCTATATTCATTGAAGGTAGGTATGTTATCTAAGTATGATGCCATAATTTAACAAATGTATTATTATTTATAGAACTTTCCAAAATAGGATAACCTATTCTAGTAATTCTTTATCACCAGGTTCGTTATAGTTTTTTGTACGCTCGTACAACATTGCTATTTTTCTGATTTCTTTTTACTGTTTTTATTGGTTTTAATTTAGCACCGTATTCAGCTACGGTAGTAGTGTCAGTGGTGGTTTGTTGATTAGCATTAGGATTAAATCCTCCACCAGTTAATATATTAAACATATCCATATATTTATTACCAGTACCAACTTGTCCTGTAGGTCCCATGCCTGGTATATTAAATACAGCAGGAGGTCCATCGTTTACAATGTCTAAGTTTTTAGTATATCCAAATTGGTTGTATAATTCACTTAGAACCTTTTGTCTCTGATTAAGTTGTTTGTTTGCTTGATATTTATCAGATATAGATTTAACAATTTCTTGCTGTGTTGCTTTAGTATTAGATAGGGCTTGAGCTTGTCTTTGTTGCTGTTGGTCATAAATGCCCAGATTCATTTTTTTGGCCTGATTGATCGCTTCAATGTTTCCACTGTATACAGTATCTTTCATAGCTTGGTTCTGTCTAAACTCTTCTCCTTTAGTTTGATTAATTGCAGAATACATAGGTGCAGCCATAGAAGCTTGCAGTGCTGGATTATTCATTGCTGCAGGATTTTGACTTGCTGCTCTATAAGCTGCAGTAACTTCATTCATTTGATCTTGTAAGCTTATGTCATAAGGTACTCTTAGCCTAGGATCAAATGTCTGTGCATATACAGGTTCAAGTTGATTGTTTGCAGCTGCATTTAACTCAGGTATAATCTGATTGTAGTCTAGATCATTTTCTAATTCTTCAGAAAACAAAGGTCTAAGCATATTTACATCAAACGGTATTTTAGATTTAACAGTAGTAGTTTCTTCTGTTGTCACAATTTCTTCTTCTTCTTCCGCCACAGCAACATCTCTGTACCTTCTTTCTGTTTTAGGTGTATCACTATCTTCACTTTTAAATCTAGCTGATATTGTTTGATCACCAAATAATCCATCAACCTTTATACTATTAGGATTTATCTTATTAAATTCTCTTTGGAATAACATTACATCTTCTTTTGTGTCAGCTTTCCAATCAGGGTTCTTATCAAAAAACCATTTGTTATCTTTTTTCCAATCATTATATTGTTTAGCAGTTATTTTTTTATTAACCATTTTTCCTATATCGGAACCTCCAAACTTTTGATCTTCAGGAATATCTTTTATAAAATCAACTTCAGTGTTTGTCTCCATGTCTGATGACTCCTCATCTATAAACCATCTACCAAAGTTTTTTGAGTTTTTATCTTCATCTTTAGTATAACCAGCAGCGATTGCTTCTTCATCTGATTTAAAAGGTAACTCATTTAAAGTAAGACCTTTTTGAGCTTTAGGTATCTTTCTACCATTCTTAGCATAGTTCTCTGTGTCTTTAACATCTTTAAGTAGCCCTTTGCTTATAAACTGATTACCGTCTATATTATTTTCTTCAAAGGTATCATTTAATGCACTTTGAATATCAGCTAATACTCTTTTTTTATTTGCAATATCTTTTAGTTTCATGTCACCTCCATTTACAATAACATCAGATGTGGATCTTAATAATTCTCCCCACTTAGTATTATCAACGTCAGCAGCAGCGTCTACAGCAGTCCCCATTTGTTTATTTATTTTTGATTCTTCAGAATTAAGATTATCAACATATTTTTTAAACTTTTGACCTCCAGCATTTTTATCACCTATTTCTTGTGCATACCCTTTTGGTATTTTTAAATCTCCGAAGACTACTAAGCTTTCTTGGTTTCCACCATCCTTCATAATTTGAGCTGGTTCATTTTCTACTTCTACTACTGCTTCATTATTAGCAACAGATTGTGGTCCGTAAGCAACACCTATTCCTGTTTTACCAGTTTTAGCATCTTTAGTATCGTGAGAGTTACCAGTAAATGATATACTCTGACCTCCAGCATACGGATTATATGAAACTGCATTAGCCTCACCTCCCCATAGAGTTTTAATATCTCCATTAGCAGCTACAGAACCACCCTCTTTAAGAGTGTTCATTTTAGGATCCGGTTTAAATAATTTACTTACAGAGTTACCTCCCATATATTTTACTACTTGAGGTCCAGGCACTCTTCCACCTTCTTTCATGTGTGATGCATACCCTGAATGGATTTGAGGTCCTATTTTCATGTTAGTCATCATTGATATATTTCGATCTATTTGATCCCTTTCCAGTTGTTGTCTTCTATCATTTCTATCAACTAGATCTCCAATACCACTACCAATAAATTCACCAATAGCTCCTCCTGCTGGTCCTCCAACCAACATACCTATACCTCTTCCAACTCCTCCACCTATGTTACTTCCTGCATCTCTTTCAGCTTTGTCTCCGTAGGCCATGTTTCCAGCTATATTACCAATTTGATCATATCCACCAGAAGTCATTCCTCCGCCACCAGAACCTCCAGAACCACCACTAAAGCCTCCCATAGCCTTAGGTAAATAGCCGCCATTCATAAATGACTTTGCTTTATTTACATTAATTAAAGGAGTATAGTCTGGATTATTAAATAAGGTTGCACCATTTTTTGCAAGTACATTTGTACCTACTCCATATATTGGAAAGAATTCTTCTCCTGTATTCTGAACATCTTCAGGACGGACGTACTCTCTTTCTACTTCTTCTGGCTTAGTCATGGCAGCTTGGTACTGTATACCAGTGACTTCCTTCATTTGTTTAAGATCTTTTAAAGCATCTTTCTGTCCCTGTATCTTACCTATACCCATAGCAATGTCACCAATTACAGGAGTACCCTCAAGTTGTTTAAGAACCTGACTTCCAACTGAAGGTGCAGCTGAACCATCAGAGTTATACCTCCCTTGCCTAGTAGCCCCTTCTGGTATATCTATATCTTGTCCCCAAGAAGGTGTAGCAGTTGAACCGCCTCCACCACTAAAACCTCCCATAGCTTTAGGTGCTTCATGTCCCCAACCTTTTTTCTTAAGAGCTAAGTGCTCTTTGTAAGTCATAGCTTTCTTACCTTTTTTAGTTTTTGGATCATACATCATATGTGGCTCAAACATATCTTTTTCTGACCCCTTTACTTTACCACCTTTTTTCAACATCTCTAATTCTCCAACCTCAACAGTTCCACCACCATCACCGCCTCCTTTAGATAAACCACCCAAAAGCCCTTTAGCTTTTTCCATATTTTCTGGTGTAAGCATAGACATTAATCCACCGCCTTTCTTTTCTTGTTGTTGACTATATAATGCATCTATCTTTGCTTTGTACTCATATTCTTCTAACTCATCTTGAGTAAGCATAGAATCTACTCCAAGTTCAAATGCTCTATCTTTAAATTCTCCCAAACCAGACAAAACATTTTTCTTATTTCTTTCTAAAAGATCAGTACCATTCATTGGCTGAATGTTGTTATTTAGAACATCACCTGTTGCAGCTTTCTTAAGTTTAGATAATTGTTTTGCATATTTCTTCATGAAAGCCTCCTCCGTAGGAAACTTCTTATAGAATTCTTTTTCAGACTTAACGCCTGCTATTTTTAAAATTTGAGCTTTCATATTAATTATATTTGTTTAACCAGCCTCCTGGTTGTGAGGTGTTGTAGTTTGTAAAGTTAGTCAATTGATCTAGTTCTACCAAAGACTTTCCATTTTTAGCCATGGGATACTCTGTAACAGAGTTACCATCAAACTTGTAATCTTTTCCTGGTTGCATCATCTTCTTGTCACCAGTGTCAGATATTCCAAGGACAGGGTAGTTAACACCCTTCATTGTTATTTTGTTGGAGTTTATTTTAGTTATCTTTCCAGGGTGTGCCCATTGCCCTCTGTCATCCTCTATTACACCACCGTTCTCATACTTAGATAACCATCCACCATTTTTGTTTTGTTTAGTATATCTAAATGCTCTGAAGGGATCCTTCTTATATTCTTTTCCATCCTTAGTACCTGTATACATATTTTTTCTTTGAATAGGAGCTTTACTATCTCCATCTCCAATGTACTCTCCAGGGTTTACATAAACGCCCATGTGATATGGAAAGTTTAAATTTGATGGATCTTCCTTTACATCTTCACTATCTGGACCATAGTAGTATTGTAACACATCTCCTGGTTGAAGATTTTTCTGATCTAATATTTCTTCAAACCCATACTCTTTAAAGTTCTTTAAAAACTCTCTATTATTATAAACATCTTTAGGCATAGCCTTTACACCAGCTTTACTATAAAAATCTTTTACTGTTTCAACACATGTGTTATCTCTACACAAACCTTCTTCATCAAAAAGTGCTCTGATGTGATCTACTACACCTAACGGTGGTCTTCCACCATCTTCTTCATTAGCTTCCATTTGACTTGCTATAGCTGCTACATTATCTCCAACTTGAGCCTTAGGTGTACTACCACCATTCTTATTTTGTGAAGCAGCACCAAGTCCTACAGCTGCTGGTATGTATGCTGGAAGCTTGTTAAATATCTTTCTAAAGTTTTCTTTATCACCTAATAATCTAAAGAAACCTTCATCAACAGGAGTTTCTCCTTTTAACCCTTTAGTCATTATTGCTTCAATTTTTGAAGGACTAACTTCTTGACCAGGTTTTAAATTAAAAGCTTTTCTGAGCTCATGTACTCTAGCATGTATCTCTTGAGGTCTTGCTAAGTATTCTAATCGATCAATTAACTCTTCTCTCTTTTTTTGATCTTTTGTTGTGTTTATTTTATTAAGCCACCACTCTTGATCTTTACCTACTGCACTGTCTAATATGTCTATAGCTTCATCTGTATACCCTGATTTACCTACTGTAATTGCATGCAGGTCTTCATGTGTAATTACTGAACCAACATCCCTTGCTTTTTCTTTTATACGTTCTAAGTTAACTGTTGCTTGATTTGTACTACCTTTGTATAATCCTAAGGTTCTAGGGTTTTCATCATAGTGTAAACCCATTTCTTGATGTTTTAAATTATTTTCATCAAATACCTCTGTAAATCTTCCTTTCTGTTGTACTGTTTCAAGATTTCTTTTTGCTAATCCAGCATTTAAATCTTTTAGATTGTCTTTAATTTTAGCCTGTAAGTTCGCTGGTAAGTTAGGAGTTTTATCAAGCATTGTATTATACATATTGATATCTTGAAGAATCTCAACTTCACTCATATTAGCTCTAACTTTACTAGGCTGATTAATCATTTGTTCTGTTCTCTTAATAATATCAGGATGATTAAACCAGTTTTTATTAAATTTTTCACTAGCTCTAATTTGTGCTGAAGCTGTATTAACTATGCCTAATTCATCATTTAAATCTTTAAGACTTTGTCTAACACTAGGGTTTACTGCAGCTTCAAAAAAACTAGAAGGAGCTTGAGGAATTTCAATTGGTTTATATCCTCTTAACCAATCTTTTTGTAGTACTCTACCTTCTAAAGTTGGTATCGGTCTATCTGCAAACTGACTCCAGTTACTACGTTTGTATCTTTGTGTCCAATTAGCAACATCTCTTGGAACTTCAGCTAAATAATTATCTCCATAAGTTGCAGCAGTTTTAAACTTCGGTGTAAAGTATGGATTAGTTCCAAAACTTTTACTTAGTTTTAAACTTGATCCAGGAAAAAACTGATCAGGAACATTTTGTTTTGATCTAAATAAACCAGAACTAACAGCATCTTCCATACCTTCTTGACCCAACCCTCTCCACATGGTATTTTTTGGAAGATTGTATTGATATGCCCAAGGATTTATTTTATTTGCATTAGGTAAATATTTATTTCCTAGCGTATTTATAATTGGTCTGTCCAGACTTCTTGCTGCTGTATTTGTTAATCCTTGTCTTAAACCAAGTTTTAAAGCATCATCTACTATACCTGCACCAACAAGATTCAATGGGTCGGATACAACATCCATTGCAAAGTTTGATATAACTTTAGGGTTATACCAAGACATATCACTTGTAGTTTCAAAACCCATTGTTTGAGACGGTAACCTTTGTGTGTCAAATGTAAGTGCATTTAAAAAGTTAGCATCTTTACCCCTTAAAGTTTCTATGCCTTCCACCATTAAAGATTGAGGAACTTGTAATGCAGCTAAAGGTTGTTTCACCAACATTCCTGTCACCATATCTACTGTATCCTCAGATAACCCTCTATCTGTTTGAGCAGCTCTTCTTACACCTCTACCAATTGTTCCTGGGTCATTAAAATACTCTTTCTCTTGTACAGAGAGTTTATCATACAGAGGATATTTCTCATAATCTACACCACTATCTATAACTACTTCATCTAGTTGATTAGGAACATCAGCAAATCTACCTTCCTCATATGCAGCTTCATATTCAGGCGTACCATACATTACTTTATCTCCATCTTGAGCTTTAGTAAGGTTAGGAGGAGACATTGCAGAAGAACCAGAGTTACGTGAATACATCATACCTGATGCACCTGGAAGACTTCCTCCCATAGCAAACTTATCTAGCCAACCACCGTTGATTGCTTTCAAAGGTGTGGCACCACCAGCCACTGCACCAAATAACTTCTTTTGTTTCTCTGTGAGTGCAGTGCCTCGGACTCTTCCATCCTCTAGCATCTTTTTAGCTTTTGCTGCTGATAAACCTTTTGCCATTACTTATATGATATTTGTGCTGGTGCTACAATAAATTGACTTACTATATGTGTTATAGAAGAGTTGTCTAGTATGTGTCTCACCTTTAAATCTTTAGCTCTTAGTTGTGACTTCTTAAATGATAAGTCACCATAGTTCATATTATCTTGATTAACTACTTTATCTATTGAGCCAGATTCACAAGATGTTTTAAATAAAGGAATCTTATCATTTTTTTGTAGTGCCCAGAAAGTGTTATACTGATAGAAACTATCTGTCTTTGCAAAAGTAATAGTTTTACTATTAGAATTAAGTATAGGATAATTTAAATATGAACTTAAATCATTCATTGGTTTAGGAACAAGTTCTATTACTCCTGTAGATTGTTGATCGTTATATAGAATAGCTTTATTAAAATATTTATCATCTACTTGCACCTTGCTATTAGAATCAAATGACCCTAATGTAGATGGAAGATATACGTACACTTTACTATAGTCTTTTATATTCTGTAATATTTGATCATGATACTTATATGAAAAAGGATACTCGATTATGTAAGGAGCTATATCTCCATAGTAATAATTATATAAAGTATCGTTTCTTAAGTGTGTCCATACACATCCTGTTTTAATTTGAGTATATGTAGCTGTTATATATTCTATACTAGGTACTGAATCTCTAACTGAAAATTCTTTTACAAAATTACAATCACCTGAAGAGGTTAAAGTAATCACTGAAACTGAAACATCTACCCTATAGCTTATACCCACAATAAGGCTACTTAAAGACACATCGGTTCCTAGGACATTTGATAAGTCATCCGTAATCTCAAAAGGTCCTACTTGAGGACTAGAGCTTGTTATTTTTAAGTTTATTATTTTAGTTGCCATAGTTATATATCACAGTTTCCTATAAAGGTTGCTCCAGCAGGTCCTCCAGTATTAACGTTTGTACAAAATTGTTGTGTCACTCCACTAGGAACACTTAGTACTTCAGGTAGCCCATTACAGTCAGTAATAATAATTCCTACAGGGCCTGTTATCTCCCATTTATAACAAGGGTATATTGATGTAGTAGTAGTAGTACTTGGGCTTTCTGTGGTACTTGTAGTTGTTGTAAACTCTTGTCCTCCAATTGGACTAACGCATGATTGCATTTGAGTTACGTTAGTAGCATCAAAAGAGTTCCAAATGCTTCGATTATCATCTGGTATAGTTCCTGAAAATACAACATCATAAGGAGATATTGGTGATACGTTAAATACATTATGTTGATTAGCTTCTTTTGTAATTATCGTAATGTCACAATCACATTCATATATTGCTACAACCTCACTACCAAATTCAGGTGCAGTGATTGTTATATCAATTTCTGGGGTTACTGTTTCGTTATCATAATCCCATTGGAAGTAATGGAACACTCCTCCACCATCTTCTCCTATTGTTATTAGTTTACCTTTAGTAGTATATAATAGATTTGTAGTGTATGTATAACCACCTCCCACTAGAATTTTCTGTGATGGAATTCCACTTGTTGTATCTATTTCTACTATAAATCCTTGAGCTGTATCTATTGCAATAATTGCACTGTCATCTTTAACTGCTATCCCAGCCGTTGTACCAAAGGCATTATCAGCTATTACTAAATCTGTACCTACCTCTACAGTCCATGGATTTGTTGTAATCTCCCATTTCTTAAATGTAGTATTAATGCCTGGTGAAACTGCATATAAAGTACTTGGTCCAATTGCTAATTTACCAGTAGTGTATCCTGGGATAACTATAGTGTGAAAATTATCTGAATCTACAGAGTGAAACGATGCTATGTTTGAAAGTTTTACATTACCATTTACATCATTGTATATAATACCACAGCATTCTGTTAATTCCCCATCATAAAGAGTGGTTGTTGTGGTAAGTGTATTACAATCACATGGTATTATTTCTTCTAATCTTGAATTTTCAACATAGTAGGCTTTATCCCAACCATCGTCCCTACTAGTGTACCAGCCATCTGGTACAAATGTGCAATCACTACCACCTCCAAAATATAAAAGCTGACCCACTGTAACTGGTTTTGGAAATTCATATTGATATTGGAAATTTATATCTACTGTTTCTAGAGGATTTGCTACTCTTACAAAACTACCCACTGCGCAAGCTTTCTGTGCAGAGAGTGTACCTAAAACTGGAGAAGCTTGTCCTGTAATTTGATAACCTTCCGTAAAATTAGAAATAACTAAACTATCAGGTCTAGCACATATTGTTGTAGTAGTAGGGGTTGGTACAGTAATGTAACCCACTCCTTCCATTTGACAATCTAACTTACTTACTACATTTATATCAAACTCACAATCAGGAACATATGCTGTTGTAGTAGTAGTGGTAAATAAAGGAAGACCTGTAGTGGTTGTTGTTGTAGTAATTTTAACAACGCCATCAAGTTCTCCAACTATCATCTCTAAATTAGGAGACTCTGTATCTATTTTACTTCTACTTGGATTATCAAGAATAGCAGTAAAGTTTGTACAGCATCCGTTAATCCCTGAATAGTAGAAGTTATTTTCTCCTATATAAAAGTTTGGTAAATAACTATGAAACGATATCCAGCTTTTTGTATTAAAATCAAATGACATAGTCCATGACTTATTACAGAAATACTTTCTATCGTTTAAGAATACTTCTTGTTTGATAGTTTGATTACCAGAAGTATCAGTATAACCCTCTATTGGTATATAAAAGTTTTTATCATCTTTATCGTAGAATACCGAACTGTCTGTAGGAATATAATCAATTTTTGTAATAATCACTCTGTCAAACTTACTATCGTACACACCGTGTAATCCAAATCCTGTAAAATTATTGTCTACATTTACTTCTGGAAAGTATTCTAAAATTTCAAAAGGTAAACTACTTGTCATAAATCTATTCACCCCTGACCCATAAGCTGTCATGTCAACAGGTTTATTTCCATTTAATAAAAAGATTTGTCCTCTCTTAGCATCTGCAGTAATTTGACCATAAGGAACCTTAAGTAGAAACTTATGTTGTGACCCTACGTAACCTAAGTCTGTTTCAGCAAAATCTAATGGGGGTGACCCATCAAAAAGTCTAGAGTTACCTACATAAGCTGCTTGAGGATTACTTGTATCAATAGTTAATAAATTATTATACAGCAATGCCTTGTTCTCAAATCTTGCCAAGATAGCCTTATCTTGTACACCATCTAATGATGTAAGATTACCATAGTTTTGTGGAAAGTCGTGATAAGAAATAGCTCTATACACTAACCAGTTATTTACTCTATTGTCAGGACTGTCTCCTTGTGTATCTGAATAAATAGCTCTAAACGGAAAGTATGTAAAACATAAATCATTTTCCCAATCTGGAGGGAGTTGAGTAAATACATTCTCTTTATTTTGTTTAGAGAATGTTACATTATAGTAATAAGTATTATCTTGAGCAATAGGCACGTTTGTTTCTTGTACCCAATCATCTGGAATACTACTACTTACATGGGGCCAAAAGTCACCTTCTTTAGTATTAAAAGCTTGCCTTAAGTCTGTATTGTATACACTTTCACAATAAAAGTTTGGTACACCGTATGCAAATAAATACATAAATCCATCATAGAATGATCTGTATGTCCCTGCAAAAGTAGATACAGGTTGAGCAGTAGTTGATGGTGCAGTAATTAATGAAGGATCACTTGGACAATCTAAATTATGTGCTTTAGTAGATATAAGGTTAAGCATGTTTGAATCATTAGCCTCAACTCTATAAGCGTTTAATATAGATCTAGCAGAGTGCCAATATTTAGGATATGCAATGTTGCCTATTTCATCAAAGAATATATCGGAATCATCAGGCGCATTTACTCTATTGTCTATAAAAAATGGTAGTTTAGTTTTAAATGTAAATCTAGATATATAAACATCTCCACCAAATATAATATCCTCTCCTGAGGAAGCTATGCCTTTTTGATATCCAGTATCAATTCTTTTGAATGAATTTATTTGTCCCCATTGATTAGGTAAAATGTTTTTCATAGAAGCATAATATGAAACCACCTTCATATCCTTTTCTTTCTCTGGTGCATCACATGCTCCAATTTCACTTATGTTAAATCTAGAGAACTCAACCATGCTAGATGTACCATCAGGTGATGTTAAACTAGGCGTATCTTGTGGAAGAGGAAAAGCTAATATGTCATCATTAATTTTTGTTTTTATATATACAGATGATTCTCTATTCCAGTTATTTATAGGCAAATCATTATTATTAAATGATTGTACTCCTGGTATTAAATATCTTGTAAGTTCTATTTCTCTCTGTTTGATGCCACCTTTAACATTATTATCAATAGGGTAAGAGTAGTCATAGTTTGCTCGTGAATTGAAAGACATTCCATAGTTCTTTCTTGTTATTCCATTTATATATATAGTAAGATAGGACTGATAAACTGTAAACATTATACCAGCATTAAATCCACCAGAACCTATGCTAGCTATTCTTTCTGAACTCCTAAGTGCATCTTCTTGAGCTTCTTTAGATAAAAGTTTATATTTGGCATTATCTTTAACTTCTACAAAATGACCTTTACCTGCCCCAAACATTACACTCTCTAGTTTTAATACACTACCTAAGAAAGGTTGTCCAAAAGACGTGTCAGGAGAATTAAATATTTGTTTTTCTAAAATATCTTTTACTGAATCATACTCTGCACCCTCTAATGGTTTAATAGGTATATCTCTATCACATGCTAAACATGATCTTCTACTCCATCTTGAAGTTGTCCCATCTATAGATCCGTTCATTTCATTTACATCAACTGCTGGAGTAAATGTATTTGTTTGATTTGTTGGAAGCGGAAAAGATTGTGATGGGCTACCGTTACTAAGTTGAGGAAGGGGATTTGTAGGCTGCCCAAAAGCAGCTTGTGGCCAAGGAGTTACATTATCTGGATTTTCTGTTTTTATACATTCTTGACAAGCTGCACTTTGTCCTTCTGGACATTCGTTAGCTGGATCAAACGTACCTGGAGGATATGTTATTAATGCGTCATCTTCTATTTCTTCAGTAGAAATGTCATCACTTTCAAAACAAGGACCAGGAATAATACCATTTAAATTTATTCTTGCAATTGTAAGGCCAGTATTATTTGATCCAACTTGAGGTTTCCATTTATGACCATTTCCAACTTCAGTAACCTGTCCATATAAATTATCATAATCATAATCATAATCTACATTGGTAAGAACAGTACACGTTTCACCAGCTCCTGAAGTTAATGAACCTTGATTCCACAACCATCGTCTAGAAGCTACTGTACCATCAAAATTAAAGCTATTAAAAGGATTTTCTGATTTAAGTTCATATCCTGAAGCAAACACACTTGACCCATGAAATCCACGCCATGCATCAAAATCTGCAGGACCTATAGTCATAACACCCCTAAGTGCTACAGGTCGTGTAAGAGAACATACTTCTATAATACAATTAGGTAGAATCTTAGCTTGTGTATTTCTACCATTAACAATACTTGTATATGTAAATACACCTTCTTCAACATTAACATCTATATTTACACTACCAAAATTAAGAGAACCCCAATCAAATAAACTTGTTGTTTCTTGATCTGGCATATATACGAGCCATGCTTTAGATTTATAATTCCATGCATTATTGTTTTCTTGAAGAAAAGAGTCTTCTCCAGAAACTTGATTATAGGGATAATTAGGGTAATAGTACTCTTGATCATTTCTTGAATACTTGCCCATGTTTCTGAGTATACCCTTAGCTATTACTGACCTGTTAGTACTACGATCTCCTCTAACAATCTTAAACCCTACAATATCATCTTTTTGGTCTTGTGTTAGATCAGAGGTTAGTATCAGACCTGAGATTTGACTATTGTTAATTTTTACTCCAATAGGAAAAACTGCATCATCCTGCATTGTAGGAACAATGTTATTACCATCATAAGTGATTGTGCTATTTTCTATAATAGGACTAACCAATACATCTGGAAATTTATGATGTCTGATTGGTTGATCAGCTAAGTCTCCCCATACATCTGTATTACAAGGGTATTTTTCTGTTGATTCCCAATATGCAAATTCTCCATATTCCCATGGTCCTTTGTAATCGTCAGCACTTGTAGCAGTTGGAGAAGCTCCTAAATTAAGAGCGTTGTTATATATCTTCCAATATGAACTATACCCTATACCATTCTCAACATAATCTGGATCACCAATAAAGTCATCATTTGTATCAGGTACATCAGGATTTATATTAAGGTTAGGAGGTCCTGGAATGTGAAAAGAATCAGTTTGTTTTCCATTCTTAAGAAGGAACACTATCTCAAATGCATAAACTTCATCACGCATGTATCCACGTAAATTAGTAGCATTATTCTCATCAGAATAATTTTCACCAGGAGGTATCCTATAAGATTCCCAGTTCAAAGTTATGTTACTAGCTATCTGCTGATAATTTATCCTATCTATAGAAGTTAAATTATCCCATACTAGAATATCTTGTACAGATGTTATATCTTGTGCTATGTCATAATACGGATATTTCTCAAATATATCAGACATAGATAATCTTTTGGCTGTTTGATCTGCACCTGTATATGTTATTTCTTCACTAACGTCTGTAATGTTATATGTCCCTACTAATTCAACAGAGGAAATATTATTTATAGTTTTAATTACTGCTAAATTAAAGTAATTAAATTGTCCTGAGATATCTAAGTTAGATATTTTTACAACTATAGATTTTCCTACTGGATAGTTAAAATTTACTGTTGTTATAAGTGCATCAGCTATTGGACATGGGTTGGTTATTGAGTAGTATGACGTTAAATCATTACCTACTGCATCAGAATACTGTATAGCAAATTGGTAGGTTCCAGCAACTAATGATCCTACATTAGTCACCTCATCTACATTTAAAAATGGTATTGGAAAGTCAGGTTGTATCTTAAGTTGATTACAGTCTAGTTGATCTGTTTCTACAGGATCACAAGTAGGAGTTGTTCCTGGTGCAAGTATATAAGGAATGTTTTCTATATCCAAATATCTTCTAGCATTAAATCCATCGGTCCAATATATTTCTGTAGTACAGTTTGTTATTCTATGTACGACTTTTGGTATAGGATGATCTACATTAAAGTTTAAACATGGAGCATTGATTAGCGTTTTATATTGACAATCATTATTAAACATGAATCCAATTTCACTACCTCCAGTAGTGGGGTTAGTTAAAAAGAATATGTCTTTGTCTTTTTCAGGAATAGTATGTTTTCCAATAAGTTCATAACCATCAGGAAAACTAAAACAAGGTTCGTTACCAGGTTCATTTTGATAATTAACAGAACTAGAGTCAAAGTTTTCTACAGTTGCATTTAACGCATAAGTAAGACTACCTGTCGCTACTTGGTTAATTGTGCTATCCATATTTAAGCCAGACATTGCCTGATTAAACTCTAGTCTTACTTGACCTTGTTGAGCTTTATCAGTTTTTGCCTTAGCAGCTGCCTTCTTCTTATCGTCTTCAATTTCTTTTTTAGTAGCCATGTGTATTAACTATTTCCATTACGTCTTCCGTACCTATTAGTGTATCTACCAGATACTTGAGATCTTGAGTCAGGAAGTTCATATTGATTAAAACGATTTAAGTCAGTAACAATTGCTCTTTGTTTCTGATATACTGTTTGTTTTTTAAGTTCTGTTTCAGCCATTATCCAAGCTTCATCCATTACTTGTTTATGGTAAACTAACTTAGTTTGTAGTTGATTAAATGTTTCATCTACTGTTTGATTAGTTAAAGTCTCAAAAACTTTAAACTTAATAAAAGATTCAATATATTCTCGAACACGATAATTGTCAGGAATTAATTGATTTCCTATTTTATCATAATCTGTTGAATAAAAGACTAAGTGTATTACACCATTTCTAAAATTTGTTATAAACTTATTATCTCTAATGTCAAAAGAATCGTAAGAAGAAGCACCAGGAGTAAAGTTAGCACCTGCTACAGCTAATTGATTATACTGATCAAAAGAACTAGTATATGATAAGTTACAGTTTTTTCTTGCAGATATATTACCTGGTTGAAGTAAGTATGTTCGTCTATAAGATCTAGGTATCTCAGCATTTGTTTTATAAACAGCTTGCACAACCTCTGGCATACAAGTTCCGTCACAACTAGGATGTTGACAATCAGGTCTATTACAGGGTGAACCTCCAATAGTTAATGGAGCAACTTGAATGGTGGTAGCATTGGCAGCTTGTGAATAAAATGAAGATGCTGCAGGATAAGGGTTTCCTGGTATAACTGCACACATCCACGCTTCTCTAACTGCATGAAAATTATCTGGAAGTCTTGATTGATAGTCATCTATAAGTAAAACTTCAGTGGTAATTTGATAAGTTGTCCTACCCATCTTTCTAAGACATTTGTCTAAGTAAGTAGGAAATAATAAATCATCTACAGCTCCAGTATCAAAGTAACTTTTAAGTTCTTCTTTTACTGTTGCGTATAGAGGTTCAGGGGATACAAAATCGTATTTATAGTAGTATGACATAACTTATTTTTTCCATTCATTGTAAGTGTGTTGATATTTAGAATCTGTCTTTAAGTAATGAGACAGGTCTCTAGATGTTCTTCTAGAAGGTTTAAAGTACCAAAGGTCTGAGTTTCTAAATCTTGCAGTTTGTTTAAACCACATCCATCCAAAGAAATAACCCTCTGTATGATAGTTAAAGTTATAGATACGTTTACCTTTCTCTTTAGTTTTTACCCAATCAATAGGTAAGTTTACAAACTCTTTACCATCAATATCTTTACTTCTTTTTCTTTTCTTTTTATTTATAGAAAACTCTCCAAAACCAGTAGGGAGTTTTTCCCTTTCTCCTGTTTCTAAGATATAGTGTTTAAATGATTCATTAAATGAATAAAGAATATTTTTCCACTCATCAAAATTCAGAGATATTAGAGGGTTCTTTTTACAAAAATCCTCATAACTTTTCTTACTAGCACTTCTCCAATCAACTGCTACTCTTGACATATATAATTTATTATTGAGTAGGTTGGGCGTTTGGTGACTGACCATCTATTCCCTCATTACTCATGTCTGTTTTAATTTGAAAATATGTAGCTAGAAGTTTTTGAGAGGTTAGTGACAATGCTTGCTGTTCTAAATAACCAGGTAATGCATATTCTTTATCTAAAGGATTCTTACAATATTCCTCATCTGTATATTCAGGAGTTCCACACCCACATTCTGGGTACATGATTTCATTAGGTACATCTTCTTCAAAAAATGCAGCTAATCTTATAGCTTTTAGTAAAGGATTATTAACATATAAATATCCATTAGATATCCAAAAATAATAATCATTCTTTACTATGGGTAACTTTAACAAATTTATAAATCTGTTAATAGTTATTTCTTTTAACTTAGTACCTCTACCTCCCATAGCATCTACAGAATATACTCCTTGAATTACGTATTGATAATTACCTTCAGATATTCTGGGTAATTTAAATACTGTTCTTGAAACATTACATTCATCTGCATACTCGCAGCACTCTGAAATAGGTACTTCTTTCATTTCTAAACATGGGATGGTAGTAAATAATGTATCACTAGCCCATAGTTTTCTTAAATTAGTTTCTCTCTTAATTAACAATTGGGCATTATTCTTAACCTCAGAAGCAATTGCTCGATCTGTGATAAGTGCGTCTGTTGATAATATCTTGTGCATAGATCGCACATCTGAAACTAATTTTCTTAGTGTTGCCATCTTATGGTGTTTTGCGTGTTCTGTTACCTAGTATACCTCCTAATTGATCAGCCTCTCTCATATAATTATTTTTCATATTATAAGGACGAACCTTAGGAGCTTTTACATTTTTACCTGGGGTAGGTTTTCCGTATTTTGTTGCCATGTTTATATTCTTTCTTCAAATTCAGCTACCTTTCCTACTTTAAAGTCATAGACTAAAGCTAGAGCAGCTCGTACACTATGTACAAAATTATTATCTTTATGCCACCTATCTGTTCCAGATAAACTAGGCATTTGCTGTATTCTCACTCCTTTGATTTCTTTAGCCATATAGTGATGTTTATCACCAGTGTGAACTTCTCTATATGTAGAATCTCCAAACCATTTACTATACTTTGGGTGTGTTGCAAATAATAAAGGCAGTGCCTCTATTTTACAATTACCGTGATGAAAACCAATGAATGTATTACCTATTACGGTTGCTTTTACTAAGCCTTCTTCTCTATCAAAGAATACATTTGGTTCATCTTGAAAGTATACATCTAGCGCATGTGCTAAATAAAATGATTTAGTTCTATCATGATTACCTTGAACCAATATCACTTGAACATCCAAAGAGTTTGACTTTAACATCTTAATGGTGTCTACAAGAATAGAAAATCCTAATTCATACTCAGTGGCATAATCTAATATGACATCTTGAGGTGTTCCATTTGTTGTTTGATTTTGATAATTATCGGTATGGAAAAAATCATTTGATATAGGGAAGACCACTCTATTTATATCATATACTGATTTAACTTTGTCTATTAGCTTTTGAGCTACGTTAATAAATCTAACAGCTCTAGTTCCAGGATCATTATCTCCATCTACATATCGTTTTGCTAAATGAAAATCTGAAAGAGATAACTCAATATCTACAAGATCTTTGTGATCGTTTCTTTCTGGTGTAGGAGTTGGAATGTAGTTTGACTTATAGTTTTCTAAAAACTGTTTAAAGTCTTCTGGTGTATAATCTTTAGGTTGTTTTCTTTTAGAAAACACAGAAGATGTAAACCTTCCACTAGGGAGTAGTTTAGACCAGTAATTAGTAATTATATATTTAGATAGATCTATTTTGTGCAATGCAGCTAAATCTATTTCACTTTTTGGTTCAAAGTCTAAAGTAACAGTACTTTCTATTGTACCCTTTTCTTTGTTTACCTTCTTTACAAATTCTAATTCTTCAAACTTACTTGACTCTTTTGTAAATTCTTCTAAAGGATCTTTATTTTCCTTTTTAATATCTTTTAGCAAATCATTCACTTCATCTTCTGTAATTTGCAACTTCTCAGCATAAAACTTTTTACTCTTCTTCCAAGCTAACATTGATTTTAACTGGACGAGTAAATCTTCAGAGTACGACATAGTATGTGGTTTTAGTTAAATATGGTAAAGATATGGAATTTATTTTGGATATTACAAATAAATTTACTAGAGACACTTATTCTTTATAACTAATCTCGTTATAAATAAAAACTCCTAAGGACATGTAGTCCCTAGGAGAAGCTCTCTAAAACCAACAAAAGAGAACTTTTTTATGTGGGGTCTGGACAACATTGAGTATAGTTCCAATCGAATTGAAAACTATCACCACTAACTCCTTCAAAATTAGCATTTTTTACAATACAAGCATTTGATAACACAGTGCCGGTTAATTCATAGTTTCTTATTTCAAATGTTCCTGCATTATTGTTTCCATTATTTTGGGTATTTACCATATCTATAACATTAGTAGTAGATATAAGAGCAGGGTCAAAAAAGAACTCCTGCATTAAGTTTAAAGGACATGTGAAATCTGAAGTTCCTATAGTTAAAGTAGAAGTACTGCCTATGAAAACTGAACCAACTTGAGCAGGTTGTTGCAAGTCTAAGTTTCCAATTAAAACTCCATTTAGAAAAACATCAAAATTATCATCTACTAAAGCGTTTGAGTTACAAACTTGAAATACCACTACCTTATCTTGACAGATTGGAACATCGTCTACTGTCTCCTCTACATACTCATTACAATCCTCACTAGTTGATACCACTCGTATAATCGTAGTTCCAACAGGTGCATTATAAGAAATAAATCCGATAAGTAATTGCACAGGTGTTATATCAGTTTCAAATGCTTCTGTAAATCCATTTACTTGGGAAAATATATTAAATGGACCTGCATCTATACCAATGTTATTTGATTGTATTTGTATTGATTCTGTCATAATTATTAAAATGTTATTGGCACATCTACATAGTTTGTACAAGTTCCTGTATTTTGAATTCTTAAAATAGTAGTTCCAGAAGGAACGCCTCCTACAAAAACATATCCAATAGGACTAGTAAGTGTAGATATCAATACATTTTGAACAAGAGGTGCTGTAAAATTATCTGAGTTTCCATATATGTCACAAGGTCCTGAGCTTGAACAAGCGCTTACGAGAGTTACTTTTACAGGAAATTTTAGTGGTGGTTGTGCCATTTTATTATTTTTTAAATGATTATGAACATATTGAGAAAGGTGTTTGGATCATATTATCTCCTTCAGGTAGATATACTCCTTTTTCGGATTGAGCACTTATGCTTTCTGTTAGTTTTAAACGTCTAAAGTTATCATCTCCAACATAAGGACTAGTTCCAGTTGGATTATTCCACAAGGTATCACCTGGCGAAATTACTCCTGTAATTTCAACTCTTGCCCATATATTAGTATTTATATTTAAACCACATGCTGCACCGCTACTGTTTGCACCTTGTGATGAAATCTGAGCTGGCTCAAGAACGCCTCCTGAGGAAGTTGTAGTGGTGGTAGTAAGTGGAACAATTACTGCAACTGGACCGTTTAAACAACACGCTATAGTAGTAGTTGTACTTGTCGTACTTGTTGTACTTGTACTTGTACTTGTGCTTGTACTTGTTGTTGTAGTTGTTGTTGGAACAATTATATTTCCTCCAAATTGAAAAAGTGTATTAAATGGCTCCATTGTATATGAAGAAAAAAGTGGTGTAATTAATTGATCACAATCATCACAAGCATCTTCAGGTTGATAAGCGCTACCGTCTTTGCTAACTATATTTCGTAGATCCCAAGTTCCTACATTAGAGTTAGTAATAGTTGCGGTTACAACTTGACCTTCTAGTACATTGATAGTTCCAGATGCAAAATCAGCCCCACTAGTTATTGTTGTATTTGTTACAGGAGAACCATCTACATTTATTACTAAATTTACAGTTCCTATATAACCTGGAGTTTGTGTATATAACTCAAAGTTAAATTCATATGGCGGAGGTGCAGTGGTAGTTGTTGTAGTTGTACTACTTGTACTTGTAGTTGTAGTTGTTGAACTAGTAGATGTTGTAGTTGTAGTTGGACAATTAGTTGGTAAGTCAATACAGTTTTCACACGTACCAACAGAACACACTCTAATAATAGTTGCACCTATAGGAAGTGTTACCACATAGCCATTTTCTAAAGCAGTAGCTGGAACTTGTGTTTGAAATGGAGAACTGTATGCATTTGCATCTGAAAATAAATCAAATGGTCCAGCACTGCCAGTTGGAGGAATTGTTATATTTATTTGTATTAACATATCTTAATTTATTATACGCATTGATTTTCTAATGTATCTGTAAAACCTGCTTGCCAGTATGTTTTGGAATTACAAGATCTTATTTTATCATCACTTATTCCTGGTTCTGTAATATATATTATACTGTCAGGGTCAGCTAATGTTCCAGCTAATGCATCATCTGGATCATATGCAGCTATTCCTAATTGTTGTACTACATCATCTATCCTACAGGCGACTCCTGTGGTTACTTGACCTTGACTATTTGAACTTCCTGCATAACAAAGTCCTATTATTTTAATAGTCCCATTTAATTCTGCTAAAAGAAAAGATCCAGAATCTCCACTAAATATAGGATTTATACATCCTGGAACTGTACTGTCAGGTGTATCGTTATTTGGTTTTACAAACTTAATAGCTCTATCAAATTGACAGACTACATAATAAGGACTATTCTGAGCATCTGCTAAGTTTGCTTGTGTAGGATTCTGCATTTGGTATCCTATACTGGTAATAAGTGCATCAACTGCTGATATTGTCATAGGACATTCAGGCATTAATCCTTTTGGTCCAGTTGTTCTTCCAGAACTATATACACGAGGATTGATAGTTAATAATAAATCTAATTCAGCTGTACTAGCAAAAGGTGGAGCAGTACTACCTAATATAGATTCTAACCCTATTTGATTCCAAGCAGTATTTATATCAAATCTAGATTCAACTATAGAACAGATAGCTGCATCTACTTGATTCCATATACCTGTACTTTTTTTATGAATAGGTACATACCTTAGACTAACTCCCATATTATTACTAACAGGAGTGTTAGAACCACTTTCTCCATTTTGATACACACGATTAACTGGAAATGCATCATTTAAGTATTGATTATTTATGTCTCTATCTGAAGTGTAAAAAGCATCATTTATTGATACATGATTATTAGTTAAACCTACGGTTGTACCAGTTTCTACATGTTTTACCATTCCTCCTAATGTTCCTATAGTTTTTGTATTATTTCTGCTAGAGAAGGAAATACCTCCTTGCATCAGTTGATTGGTTGCTCTATTAGCTGCATTATTTGAACCTGCTGCTGTGTTACCACAAAATGCGTCACATCCTAAATGTTGTATAATAGTTTCTTCTATAATATCTACTTTTACCACTCCTTCATTTTCTATAGTTACATTATCAACTATTATTTCAGAAGATGTAAGTTCAGAAAGTTTCTTCTTTTTTGGTATAGATATAACTATAGCAAATTCTCCAGTATCAACTCCATTAGTTATTTTTTTACCCAAACCAATAGAAACTGCTTGAGGATATTGAATAGCTAATTCCTTAATCTTTTTTGATACTTCTTTTGTTATTTTTCCTTCCATAGCTTATTTATATTGGGGATGTGTAGGCTGAAAATGTAGTCCATATTGTTTTTACTCCTGGTGGCACCACTGTTGTTGTACTAGTGGTTGTAGTAGATGGCGGTGGGTCAAATGATGTAATACCATTACTTATTCTGCACTCTGGTCTACTTCCTGAATCTATAGATGCACCTGGAGTAGGTTGCTCAGGAACAATTTCCCAAACTGATGCAACAGTGTTGTATCTATACCAAACTCCTGAAGACACATCAGATGTATATATATAATTTCCAATCATTGTTAAATCTCCACTACCAAGATATGACCCATTACTAAGCAGGGGAGTGCTGATGGATCCATCTAATGTTCCTGTATTATAGTCGTATTGATATATTCTACGACTAGTTCCTTCAGTTTGATGATACAATATTTTATTTGTAGTAACTCCATCTGGTTTGTATGTAATTAAACAATCTCCATTAGCAGTACTTTGAACTATAAATTTTTGAGTAACTGATAAGACGGTAGAACCTTCAATAATTTCTGCTTCTAAAACTCTATTAAATCCATAAAGCCATACAGTTTTAGTATCATTAATTGAATCTCCAGAAATTTTAAGTCCTGTTGACCACTCAGAAGGCCATGTATATAATATACCCTCCCACTGAATATTTTCAGGAACACCTGTTGAACTTAAATCATACGTGTATCTTGTAAATGCATACTCAGAGTTAACTATAGTTAAAGTAATATAGTTTTCACTAACAAGAACTCCGGAATTTTGAAAGTTAGTTCCTGCAGGGAATATAAGTTGTTCTGTAATTCCTGTAATAGGACTGTATGCAAACACTTTGGAGTAATAAGGTTCACCAGGATAACATGCTCCTGGATTGCTAGCGCAAGTTTGTCTAGTAGTAGCATAAATTAGATTACAATCTAAAGATGTTGAATCAAAACAACCTAATCCAACTGGTCCACCAGTAGGAGCTTGTCCTGATAAAGTTAATATAGTATAGTCAGTTTCACAAGTTACAATAAACTCTCCATTATTGTCATTATTATAATAATCTATTCCTCCAAACTGGTTACCAATAACCTTAACTCCATAACCTGTCGATATTGAAAGAGTTGGAGTTTCTGTATTTGTATCTACTTGATAAATGTCTCCACTACTAAATTCACCTTCTTCAGTTAATACGGTATTTAGTACTGCAGCTGTTATTGGAATATTATTTACAGGTTGAGCAAACGTTAGTGTAATTTCAAATACGGACCCTTGAACAACAAAGTCATAGGCTATAATCAGTCCAGTATAAGCGCACAACTTATATAGTGTCACCCCTCCACCATTACCAACAATTCCGTTAGATCCAGCAGCAAGTGTACTACTAGCCATAACAGTCATACCTGCATACGTAAATGGTACTGGACCTATGTACACATCTCCTGCTTGGTCGTACATATTAGGTATTGTAGTAGATTCACATTCTGGTTCTGTATAAAGGGTAATATCTGCACAACCACTAGTTGTAGATAAACTTTTTACATTTGTACCTACAAGATTTGATGATTGTTGTTGGTAGTCAGGAGTTTGTGATATTTCATATACTCTATTTAATTCTGGTTGAAGAGCATATAATTTACTATTTATTGAGAATATATCTATATATTTCTCAGAAGTGTAATTAACGGTAAATTCTGGAATGCCTAAATCCTGCAACTTCATAGTTCCAGTTATACGATCATTATTTGAAATGTTGTATTGTTGTAGATAATTCCCATTATAAGGACCATCAACTTCGCCATCCATCCTCATACTAGTAATAACATCACCGTTATTAAGATATAGTAGTCTAGGGTTTGAAACAACCTTACCATAGGTATTTATTACAGGTTTAACAGTTCTTCCAATACTAGATGTTAGATTTTTAGCAATATTACCTGTTTGACTTATATCAATAGTAAAACCCCATACATCTGGTGAAGTAACAGTAGCAGTTGGTCCACCAAAAACTATTATTATACTTGTATCATTAATAGCAGTTAGTGCCGTACATTCAGAACCAACTCTAGAATAACCAGGGTATGATAGGATACCTTGTGTGCTAACAGTAATGTCTCTTGTAAAAGATAAACCTACATTACCTGATGTAAAAGTTACATCATATTCTCTAATTATAAAGTTGTTCTGGGTAAGGTCTGTTTCACTAGCTAGCCAAAGTTTATTTTGTGTACTACATATAGGTCTAGTTACACCTTGGGTTACTAAAAAGTCATTAGGAACTAATACTGTAGTTACTACATTGGTGTCTATATTATATACTCCTAGTTCTCCGGAGGTTCCTTCGTTAAGAGTTGACCAAAGACATAGTGAAGTAATTGGTCCAGGTCCACTTGATGTAGTAGTAGTAGTTGTAGTTGAAGATGAAGATGTGCTGGTTGTAGTTGTTGTAACATCACAAAGTATCTCTCCTGTAAAATCACAATTTGGTGTAGCACAAGAATATATATCCACTGAACCGCAAGTCTGATTTGTACTATCTAACCTAACAGTAGTAGTTCCAGCAGGGGCATTATAAGAAGTGTAACCATTCAATAGAGCTTGTCTGGAAACATTAGTATCAAATGCATTTTGATAATTATCTGCATCAGAATATAGATCAAATGGACCTGTATCTATGCCTGCTAAAGTTAATGTTATAAGTATTGTCATTGTCCTACGGTGTTATTGTGGTGGTTGTTGTGGTTGTTTGTTCTAGTGTTATCTCAATACTATTTTTACAAACTGAACCTGATGCTACTTTTACTATAGTAGTGTAATCAGGCATCACAGCTGTATACCCATTCAATAACTGGGTTTTAGTTACATTTGTTTGAAAAGCAACACTAAACCCATCTACGTCTGAAAATAGATTAAAAGATCCAGTATTATTTCCTGCTGTATTTAGTGTTAAGATTGCTTCCATTATGAGTCACAACAAGTTGTTAATGTTTGATTTATACTTATTACTTGCTGCTTTATAGTAGCTATTTCAGATGTATTGATTGCTTGTTGGTTTACCAATGTACAAATAATTTCGTCAATTTTAGACAAAGCAATGTTTAAATCATCACAAGGTTGCACATTTGAACAAGGTAATACAGGTCCATTGTATGTAATAGACTTTGAATAATGTACCCCAGTTGCACAAGGATTATTGCTTGTAGTGCTTGAACATCCACAAGGGGTGTTTGAAACTACATCTGTGCAACAAGGATTTACAGGTAAGTATGCCATTTTGTTTTTATTTTAAGGTATGTAAATTATATAATATGATCCAAGGCCAGGTTGAAAATTAGCATGTGATAATCCTCCACCTGTCTCATTTATTGTAGCAGAATGTGAATGTGGTGGAAGGGGATCTGCTACAAACGATCTCATTTTAAAGTCATTATCCCCACCTTTAAATCCTCCACCAATATTCTCACCAACGTAAGGTCCTGCTGCCTTTCCTGTAGGGGTTATTGTAGGCGTTGATGGTCCAATGGTAATTGTATGTGTATGTGAAGGTATTTGTGTAATACCTAATGTAACACTGTTAGTTCCAACAGGAGTATTAAGATTATATGTTGGGTTTCCAGCTACATTAGGGTCAACTGCAGAATCTAACGAAGCTCCTCCCATTCCACTAGTAGTACCAACTGGTACTCTTCCTCTAAGATCAGGTGTTCCATTTTGCCCATTACATAAAAAGATTCTATCCCAAACGCCTATACCAGCTCCTGACTGACTAAATGGAGACAAGTCTCCAAAATAAGGTTGAGCAGAGAATGGAACCATTCTATTATTTATTAATTGTTGTGTAGGGTTAGTGTTAAAATAGTTATCTATATATGTATTTATATCAACGATTCTTACATAGTTAGTAGTAACATCTGTAATGAAAGTATTTAGTGATTGCTCAACTTCACATAACTTTACTATAGTTTGTTGTAAAACATCTTGAGTAGAAGTGTTATCTGTTACTCCTGACACACATCCTACCTCATATGCACTGGTTGGTTCACTTTCTTCTATAAGTTGTATTTGTTCATTTAAGTTACAGATAGTTTGAACTATACCTGTAAGATAATTATTTAAAGAAAGCGGATCACATACTGGCAAGTTAGCTTCTACGATTGGACATATATCAGTTGGTTGTATTATAGGAAATACTCCTGTTCCATCAATTGTAGAACTTAAGAAAGTTATAATAGCCTGCTCTACAAAAGATAGAGAGTCTCCAGTCTGTATTCCTAAAATAGGAACATCTACTCCTGTATATTTAACACATCTGTCTGAAGTAATTTCAGTGCATCCGTTATAACAATTTGAGCAATTTTGTGTTGACATAATTTTTTTATTTTATTTGTTATTAATATTCAAATGCTTCAATTACTATTGATGTAGCATTTAATACTGTAAATGTATGGGTTATAGTGTTTAATGAACCAGAAGGATTATTCTCCTGATAGCTAAATGGTGTCATTCCACCACCGGTTATAACTAGTTCAGTAGATACACCTCCAACTTCGTTGTTTGAATATGGAAATGTAACTGTATATTCTCTACCAACTAAGAAGTCATAATAATAATTACCATTCCAAATTGGACCAGTTGTTGGTATACTCACTACTACAGGATTACCTGACTGATCATTATCTTGTATTTCAAAGCTAAGATTAGCACCGTTATTAGTAAGCGACATAGTAATTTCAGATGACGCTATTTGTTCTTGATTTACTTTAAATAATAATAAAGGACCATTAGTAACACCAGGTTGAGTATATCCAGTACTAAAGCTAGTTGCAAGTGAATTTGTGACTCCACCAGCAGGTGGTTGTAGTATACCTGTATCTAATTCTTGCAGACCTCCTGCTCCTATCAATAAAAAACTATTCTGCACTTGAGTCTCTTCACTTGTTAAGTTCTTAGTAGTAAGTTTAGCATTAATAACATCACCGTTAGAACTTGAAAACAATCCTTGTACCGAAGGCGTGCTATTAGTAATAACTTGAGTTACTACACTCGCTCCATTTTTAAATAATTGTAATTCTGCTTCTTTAAATCCATTTCCTCCTCCAACAACTTCCCAATCAATATCGTAGCTTTTTGCACTAGTGGTTGTAGTTGTAGTAGTAGGAGCAACAGTTGTAGTAGTTGTAGTTGTTGGTGTTGTACCAGTTGCTGCAACAGCGCAACCAGTAGCAGATCCTGAGTTACTATATCCTGAAGGAACAATAAACCCAAGCGTATAAGCAACTGTTCCAGCAATATATACAGTTGTATTACCCCCACCATAAGTGTAACTAGTTATAGCTAGATTGAGTCCATCATATACAACACTTCCATTCAGTGGATCTCCTACAATTCCATCAGGTAAAGATACTGTTAGTAGTGGATTTGTACAAAGGAAAACAGGTAAGGTTGTAGTTGTTGTAGTTGTTGGAGCTACAGTTGTAGTTGTTGTAGTTGTTGGAGCTACAGTGGTTGTAGTTGTTGTTGTTGGTGTTGTACAATCTCCATATGCAGTAACTTTAACACCATCTCCATTTGTATAATCAAAGGTAGAAAGTATTGATGATAAGTCATTACCATTTGCATCTATCTTTGAAAATTGGAATACAGACATAGATGATAAGCTACCACCGTTAGTGCTAAATTTACCATAAGGAACACTAATTGATCCAATTCCAAGATCAATAAATTGATACTCTGCTGTATAGTCTACTCCTCCTATATTAAATACTACATCATAGTTGGTATTTGGAACTTGATCCCAGTCGGTATAACTTGTTGTGTTTGTAGTTGGTCCTGTATTAAAAGCTACTTGAACATATAGAGATGGATTATTCACATCTATAGGATAAGGTGGATTTGTATACCAATCGCTAAAAGTTACAAGAGTTAAATAGTCAAACTCTAGACATCCAACTAATGGTGGAAGAGTTGTACTAGTAGTTGTGGTTGTTGGTGCAAGAGTTGTACTAGTAGTAGTAGTTGTTGGTGCTACAGTGGTTGTGGTTGTAGTTGTTGGTGCCACTGTAGTTGTAGTAGTGGTAGTAGGAGCAACAGTTGTTGTACTAGTTGTAGTTGATGTACTAGATGTACTAGTTGTAGTGGTTGTTGGTGCTAAAGTGGTGGTTGTTGTAGTTCCTGTATCTTTTATTAGACGAACTGAATAACCGTGATTTTGCTTCGTGTCACCTCTATACGCAGAATTCTGATTATGGTATAAATTAAAACCAAGAGCATCAGCCCCATCTATATCTTCTGTACTACTCCACCAGGCACCAATCTCATTAATACCAGCAAACACCCCAAAGAGAGTCTCACGAAGACCTCCTGGAAGACCTGTGAAACCTGAACTATTTGTTGCTCCAGTATTAGGTGCATCCCAATGACAGAATTGTACTTCTTTTAATGGACCTCCTGCATTATTTGGTAAAGTTGCACCTCCTGATGAAGTTGGGTCAATATAATTAAGTAATGTAATTACTTCATCATTAGTTGGAATATGATAACCTGTAGGAGCTAACCCTCTTGGATCATTAACAGCAAACCAATTATATAATTTTCCATAAGTTGGTTCATTTGCAGAATCATTGCTATAGTAACACCAAGCTCCTGTAGTTAATCCTATCCAAGTGTTTGGGTCTGTTACTTCTGGAATTGGATCACCATTTAAATATGTATCAACATTTAAATTACACTTACTCCAGGTTTGTGTTCCAATTGTTACATCACTAGGAATACAATCCACACATGCAGCAATTGTTGTAGTTGTAGTTGTAGTAGGTGCCACCGTTGTAGTTGTAGTTGTTGTTGGTACAATTGTAGTCGTACTAGTAGTTGTACTAGTTGAACTACTTGTTGTAGTAGTAGTTGTACTAGACGTACTAGTAGTTGTACTAGACGTGCTAGTTGTTGTCGTAGTTATTGGACTACTACCAGGACATACATAAAAATCAAAACCAATACCAGCTAATGCATCAGCAGGTGGGTTAATTGTAATTCGTAATTGACTTATACCTCCACTAATTGGTGAAATTGCTGTAACTCCTGCAGAATAGTTTGGATAAAGAGCTTGTGATCCAGTTAAATTAATTTCATTTTGACTTATTTGTGTTGTTGCATAGTCACCACATGCTGTTAATTCAGTAGCAACAATTACATCAGTAGATGTTATAACCACAGTCTCTGTCGCTGATGGATCTTTACTAGAACCATAACCCTGAGTGACAAACGCTATAGCATTTATTGGAGGATTAAAGTCCATTACAACGGTTGAACCTCCACGCATTGACAATGTTCCTTGTCCACCAGACTGAGAAGTTACATATGCTCCATTACATACTTCTGTTGTGCCTGGGACGCCAGCTACATAGATAGGAGGCTGGTTAAACGTATTTGGAGTATACGATGTAGTTAGCAAAACTCCATTACTCAATACTTTAGTTCCATTTCCAGTGATAACATTAGGAAAGGCTTCAGGAGAACTTAAGTTAAATGGCTCTGCACAATCAAACGGTACAACAGTTGTACTAGTAGTAGTAGTCGAAGATGTTGAAGATGTTGAAGTAGTAGTTGTAGTAGCTAAAGCTATAATATCAAAGCATCCTTCTATTCTACAATCTGGGGTTATTGTTGTAGTAGTGGTGGTGGTTGGTGTTGCTGTGGTGCTAGTGGTTGTAGTAGTGCTGGTACTAGAGGTACTTGTAGTTGTTGTTGTTGGATTAGGACAAGGAATTATAGCACATGTTGTAATCTCACACACTGTAGGTTCATTACATAATGAAACACAACCAGCAGTAAGACGAATAACCTTGCTTGCAATATCTTCTGTACTTACCTCCGGACATCCTGATGCATAATGTGTATCACAATAACGAAAAGTTAGTACACGTTTGTATACTAACAGTTCTGAAATCTGACTAACAGCAATAGGTCTGTTCAACATAAATACAACATTGTTGTATAAGTTGTTTCCTAGCTCTGCTAATTTACAATCTATTTTTCTAAGTAAATCAGGAATGTTTGCACATTCTTTACAATTCGTTAGTCTTGGTGATAACATATGTCTTACTTTTTTACTTTACTTTTTATTTACTTTGGGCTGACAGGTGCTGCATAGACCGTTACTTAGTCTACAACCACATCCCACCTGAGCTCCACATCCTGCACATTGCGCCATAATTAATGAAAGTTTATTGTGTAGTTGTTACCTGTACAACCACAGTTTGATTTTATAAATGTATCAAGCATGTTACTAGCTTGATTATATAATGTTGTTGATTCCTTTTCAGCACAATTGTTAGCAGCTGCTACAGAGCCTTGAATAAAGAAATTAATTGTATTTAATGTAACACTTGACTGTGTTTTTATTTCACTAGCACACTCCATCATGTTAAGTTTTAAAAATGCATTGTCAAATTTCTCTTGAAGTTTGTCTATACGCATAATTGTTTTCTCAACATAGTTTAAATATGAAGGTGCAACCGAATATTTCAAATGGTAAATTCCATCTGGAATAGGTTGTTTACATCCAGCTTCAGTAATGCCTAAGGTATCTGACGCAAAAATGTTTGTATCTAAAGGTATAAAAGGGATTATCTTTGTTCCAAATCCAGGAATTTGAATCTCAATACTAGGTGCTGATACTACAGGAGGGCTGTCTGGATAGACAGATGCATCTGTAACAGCAAGTAGATTTACACTATAACTTGGAGGAACAATAAGATCTAACTGAAAATTAGCTGCCATAAATTTATTTAAAAAAAATACCAGAGGATTGAGTATTATCCTCACACCTCTGGTATTATAGGTTAGTATTGTATTATATATACTTTTTTATTAAGCAGCAGTTGTAGTAGTTGTAGTTGTGATACACTCATTGTTATCAACAACAGGTCCTAAAGCTCCAACTAAGACAGCCTCTACAGCAGTAGCAATACCAGCAACTGACGCTTCATTTGGGACAGCAATCATCACGATAGAATCTTGATGGATATAGTCACCCCATTGGTATGCTCCTTTATCATATTCATTAAAACGAATATAGTAGCTATCATATACAGTTCCTTCAGTCACATAAGACTCAAAGTTCTCGTTGTATCCACCCATTCTATATAGAGATTTTAAATACCCAGCTTGGTAGCTATAGTAATTAATTTCTGCTTGTTTCCATTCAGCAGAAAGTCCTGAAGGATATGTAGAAGTCTGAGTTATGGTAGAGGTTGCAACAATGTTACAAGAATCAGCAACAATAAAATCAGCAGTAGTAGCTGGTCCATCATATATAAATGTGTTGAAGTACATTCTATCATATTCAAATGGGAATGCAGCAACGTCACATGGTTGTCCATATTTAGTTAATGGTTTACCGTGGATTCTTAGTATTGTTCCACCAACATTTTCAAAAGTAAAGAAACTTTTAAAAGATACGTTATCTGGATTATCTCCAGGAGCGCTTTGGTTTAACTTAGCAATTAAAGAGTTGATTAATGCGTTAGTGTCAACATCAGTACATACATCACCTCCACACTCACAACATGGAGCTTGTACGGTTACTGAACGTGTAAATCCGTTGAAGTATAAAGTATTAATATAACTAGAAAAAGCACGTAGTGTTAATGTTACTATTTCACCACATTGTACTTTAAAGTCTGTAACGTCAGTAATTTGGTTAGCAGCAGTATCACAACCAGAAGCTTTGTACCATTCTGTAACGTTAGAGTTGCAAGAAGCACCAGCTGTTGGGCATCCTTTAATTTTGTCAGATCTTTTTGATCCTTGTAAATAGGTGTTTTCTCTACCTTGTGCTACGTAGAAATACGGAGAAGCAGCTATTGTTCCAGCGTTTACTGTAGCATAGGAGCTATTGAAAAATCCTACTTGACCTTTTGTAAGGTCTTGAGTCGAACCAGTGCTAGGCAGAGTTGTCTGACCTACTGGCACCACGAATAACGTGGTTAATGCGAATGTACTCATAATTTATTCTTTTTTTTAGGGTTATAATTATTCATTTGTTTGAATTCTGAATTGTGCACTTTGAACCGCAGCAGCATTCTCTGTATACATAGCTAGATTCTGAACTGTTAAATCTACAATTTCATCTTCTAAGTATAGTTCTAGTTCGCAATTTACATCTGTCGATGGTGTTCCATCTAACATAATGTATCCTGCCTTATTTATATAGACAGGATATCTCATGTACATTACTTGTATAGTTGTGGGAGTAAAAGTTCCATCCGTGTAAATGCTTATTGAATTAGAGGATATGCCATTTAAGGTTTCCTGATATTCAAAACTTGGTTTATAATGATCATTGTTAAGTAAAATAGATAGATCTCCATGTTTACTTAGATCTTTATTAATCCATATCTTTCGATTTTTGCATCTACCTTTGTCTGCTAACACATAGCTATCTACATAAAACATGTATTTAGGTGTTAGGAGAGTAAGATCTGCATCCCATTGATGTAATTCTTTGTTAGTTTCCACTAACGTAAGTGGTTGATTTGTAAAATCTATAACTAGATTCTGTAAATCCTCATACCTTTTTTTAAAAGCATCATAACCTAATCGGTTAGGGACACTAAAACCATCAACTTTTTGTTTTATCAACTTAATCTGAGCTTCATTCAAGCTTAAGATTTTGTCTTCTAATGCAATCTGTTGGTGCTCGTTAGTTGATAGTTTATTTAGTTTTTGATCTATTTTATATAATAAACTATCTACTGGTATCATATTTAACTATGTTTGTTAAAACTAACTTCTTATACAGAAGCTAGTTTTTTAGATTTCAATTTCTTTTCAAGTACTAGTAAGTCATCTTGATTATCTTCGTCAATCATATATTTTACTAATTCTTCTTCGTCCATTGCTACTTCGTACTCTCCTTCATAAACCTTACCGCTTGGTTTGATTCTATATATAGAGTGTGTTATAGCTTGTTTAATTAAATCTTTTATATGGAGTAAATTTTCTTTCATGTCAGCAAATCTGTTAAATACTTCTATAGGATTTAATCCTTGGAATGTTCCACCTTTCATTTCGGTTTCTTTTAACATGTTGTCTACTAAATTATAAACCACTTCTTCTTTAGATTCGTTTGTTACAGGAAGTCCTAATAGCCTTCCGACTTTTCTTTTCTTCTCTGGACTCATTCCATCAAACTTAACAATTGCTTTGTTGATAGACTGTTTCTTTTTATAAACAAGTTGACTTTCAATTTCATCATTTACAACATAAAACTGTGTATCAGCTGGAAATTCTCCTCTTTGCCATGCACCGTATGAAGATGCAATAGTTGGATGTACTCTCAACCAAGCAAAACAAATTTCTTGAATAGGAACACTTAAGTCATAAAAATTATCACCATCTAAAAGTTTTACAGATTTTACATGTAGATCATCATTAGTTCCTTGAGACAGTCCGTAATTCCAGAACTTAGCTCTTGGTCCTAAATCTATATCACCCAATGATGATTGTAACCTGTCTCTAAGAGCAGTAACTCTTTCGATTTCAAGTTCTTTTTCAGTTGGATCTGCTATGCGTTTAATATAACCAGCATCAGGATCTAGTCCTGTTCTGTATTTTCCATCTAATTCTTTATAAGGATATTTAAAAACTCCTGTTCCAGGAATTCTTGTCATACCTTGAGATGATAAGCCACTTTGAAGTGTTTGTAATTGATTACCATTATACTCTCTTTTAATCGTAGAGATTTTTCCTAATTTACCCATAATGTAGTTTAATTAATTTATTTGGTTTATTACTATTTGTAGAGTGCTCTAATTCAATAGGTAGAAAGTTAATTCAGCACTCTGGTTATTGAGAAAGTTATCCCCTCTGAGGAGGGACAGTGTGGGTGAGGGGATACTTCTCGGATATTGTTACTAGAACTGTGGAATTTCTTCTATAAGTACAGTTCTTGATAAATCTTCAATGAATACATCACATCGATCTTTCATCCATAATTCATAACCTGGGAATTTGTTAGCAGACTGCATTCCTTGAGACTTTGCAAAGCCTAAGTGGGAACGAGTACCATCAATATAACCCCATGTCATAGAAGGTGCACCCTTCATACGAACTTCACGGATATTGTTTACCATTGCACCATCAGATAGTGGAGAAACATCAAACACCATAAATACTGGAGTAGATTTCATGTTTTGTCCAAATTCTAAATTAGTTTGTGGTAAATCAAGTTCTTTTAAGTGAATCAATTCAACACGACCTGTTTCTCTTGTAACCATTGCGTCGAATGCAAAGTTATAAGTGATGTTCTGTCCTTCACCTTGCATATATCTGTTTCCAGAATCTGCCATGAAAGTAAGTCCAGAATTAAGTGCATCATTCTTAAGAGCTTGTTGGAATACATCGAATCCAGCCTCATTAGTATACATCTTAACTCTACGGTCTTTAACATCCACTCTTCTGTAGAATAAATCTCCAAATACTGAACGAATCAAGTTTGCAGAGAATTCACCTCTATTGTATTGTACTAAGTTTCCGTTATTTCTCATTCTGTGGTATACACCAGCAGAAGTTCTTTTTAATTCTTGCTTAGAACCATTAGTCTTAACTGTACCTGGAGAAGCCCAGATCATACGTTTAACTTTTAATTCTAACATAGATTTACGCATCCAGAATTCAATGAACGGCTCCCACTTAACATCTTCTCTTCTTAAAGGAAGTTGATTACGTCGTTGTGGTGCATATACTAAAATATCTAATGGTTTCCCAGAAGAGTCTCTTAACATTTTATCATCAGCCCATTCCGTAATTTTGTGCTCATATCCATATGCAGAACCTAATGATTCAAACATAGTGATCTCTTCACCTAATCTTGGAAGACCTAATAAATCTTGATCGAATTCTCCAATTGCAGCATCTACTAATTCTAATTCAACACCTTGTGTTAAAAATGTAGTATTAACGAAATCTACTGTTGGGTTATCACTAACAAGTGTAAATTTATATATCCATCCCATGTTCCATGGTTGTGGATCTTTGATCACGTAAAAACGTGGTCCGTACTGACGTGTACCAACAGAAATAATCGCATTCTTAGAGAATTCGTTAGAACTCAATATTAATTCGAACTCTTGTCCATCGATTCCTACTTTACCTGTAGCAGCAATAGTATCTTGCGTAGATTTAGGAATGTCAATAATTTTTGGGAATTTGTAAGGTACTGCAATGTTCCATTTCCATGAATCACTGTTTGTATCAATATAGTAAGGTGTACTCTTATTGATCATGTCTAGGAAATCATTGCTATACAATGAAGATTGAGTATACAGACTGATAATCTTTTTATCATAATCTGCAGGCTCAGTAGAGTGAAAAGACTCTAAGTGGTTTGAATCTGTAAGTTTACCTACAGCACGTGCATCCATAGATGCTACTCGTGCATAAGTAAAACCAGTTAAACCTGGGATTGTTTGAATTGCCATTTTATTCGTTTTTTATTAATTAATAATTATTATATGAACCATGAATTTGGTTTCTGTTTACTCGTTGTTTTAGTTGAAGCAACTGTTTTTGATTTAGTAACTTGTCTCGCAACTTCTCCAAATAGCTTGTTTGACTTTTTAGTCACGCCTGCTTTTTGTATACTTGATAAGGTTGGATCTTTTTCTAACATCTTAAGGAGTAAACCTACTTTGACTTTTTGTTCATGGTTCTCAGGTCTTTTCAAATCTAAAATAGCACGATCAAAGTCAGTCAGTGTTTCTCCAGTAGGTGTTTTCCACTTATCTGTTATTAAGAAGTCTTGTAGTTCGTTAGCTAAATTAGAGTTAATAGGTATACCATCAAACTCTTTATTTTTCACTTTATCAGAAAGTATAGCCTGTACATTTGTTACATACTGATTTTTAATATCAGATTTTGCTTGTAACTCTTGTTGTGACTTTGCTTCTAGTTTCGCAAGCTTTGCAGCTTCCTTTTTTACTAGCACCTTATGATGTCTAGTAGATACTGTTTCGAGATCACCGTAATTTTCTAATCTCTCTATTTCTTTACCTATGTCTTCTTTTTCAAATCCTTGTGCAAGAAGTGCTTCACGCATTACTTGCTTTTGATTGTTTTCTTTGGATAGATCCATTTCAGAGAAATTTACTATCTGGTTATATGCTCCAAAGTATTCTTTTGGATCTACACCTTTTACAAAGATGGACTCAAATGCATTTTGATAATCTTCTCCAAATTGACCTATAAAGTCTTGGACTAAACTTTGTGCTCCTTTTTTCTTTTCAGATTCAAATCGAGCTAAAAAATCTTCAGGAGTTTCAATGCTTACTTCTTCTCCTTCTTCTTTATTAAACACCCCTAGATCAAATAGATCTTTTGATAGTGCTTCAAAGTTTGCAGAACCAACTTCAGCTTCTTCATCGTTTACCACTTCATCAAGAACATCTTTAGGTTCTTCGACTTCAGGTATATCAATTTCAACTTCTTCTTCATCAATTGCATCAGGATCATTACTTAAAAAATCAGAAATAAGAGATTCCCCTGTTTGCTTTTCTTCATCTGTTTTTCCATCTACACTTTTAGGAGGAATAATATCCTTACCTTTCGGTGCCTGTGTAGCTGGTATAACATCTTCAGTTTCTTTTATTATTGGTTCAACGGTCTCAGGACTGCCACTTGCAGTTTCTGGAGCCATTAAATCATTTAGCAATTGTGCATCTCCAGATCCCATATTTACGGTATCTTGAATGCCAAAGTTACCTTGTGGCTGTAAATTATCAGACATATGTAGTTATTTTTTTTATTAAAACTTGGTTTTTTACTTGTATGACTGTAAAGTTAATTCAGTCATATTGATTTACAAAACTTTATTTATGTATTTTTATAAATATTCGAGATAATATAGCATTAACTATTTTCGTGCTATAATGAATGTAATTATTTACTTATTTATTTCGACCTTTTGCGTTTTGTTTTGCTACAGCTAGATCATTAGCCTGATTTTCACGAGCTAATTTTATTTTATCTCTTTCCAATTGTAACTTTTGTTGTGCTAAAGAATTTCTATTATCAATTTCTGCCATCTTTCCTTTATATTCTTTATTAGCTTTATTAGTCTCAGCTTCTAATTTAGAAAGTTCTACAATATCAGGGGCACCTGAATTATCCATATCTGCCCCAACTTCTGTTCCTTTAGCCATAGCATTAATAAGAGCAACTTCTTTTTTATTAACTCTGTCCAGATCATTCTGTCTATCTTCGTTAACTTGTTCTTCCATCTTCATTCTTTCAGCTTGTTCTAGGGCTGCTTGAGCTTGTTGCTGCTGAGCTTGCTGTTGTTGTTCTTGAAGTTGAATCTGTTGTTGTTGTTGCTGTTCTTGTTTATCTCTAAGATCTTTGAAAGTCTTTTTCATTTCTCTCATTGATTTAGTACTATATAATTCAATTACATCATATAATGTACCACCATTTTGTATAATAGCTTGAGACAATTGTCTAAGTTCATTAAACATTTGAGTGTCTTCTGGTCTATTAGTTAAAAATACCTGAAGGTCACGTAACGATAGGTCACTTCCATTTACTTGTACAAATGCAGATTCTCCTTCATTAGTTATATATGATAATGTAGATTGTGGTTTATGGCTTTCAGTATATAAAGCAGCATCTACAATTGCTTGATATAACTGCCCTTGAACATATTCATGTGCAACAAATAGAGGCTCTGTTTGAGAGTAGCTTTGTTGCATTGCTGTATTTGTACCTGTGGCTGTTTCTGATGCAGCTACATTACCCATACGCTGTTTAGACATACCTATAAGTTCCCAACATTCAATCTTCATTTGCTGAGCTAAGGTATATCGTGATTGTATTTCTTGTGTACGTGTAAGATCTAATGAACTAAATTGATTAAATGAACTTGGAGCTTTTAAATTCTCTGGACTATCATCTACAAATACCACTCCTCTATTACGTGCTTCCATTTCCCAGATGTCAATAGCATCTTGTGCATCTCCGTCTTTAGGAACTGGAATATGTCTTAGTGACATTAATTGTACCTTACCAACTTCCTTCTCTAATAATTTGTATAATTGATTCATACAAACATTATATATAGTTTGGAAAGGTTTCATTAAATCTACTAATGATTTTGCCTCTGTGTTCTTTTGCTCATAAACTGTACCAATGATTGGGCAGTAATCTAAAAGCTTATAAGGTCTAACATGATAGATGTCTGGACCAATTTTAATTCCTTGATACCATTGATTAATCCAACCCCACTCTAATGACTGTTGTGTAGGCATTGTTCCTGACTTATAGTCTTCATCTACTAGCACAGACTGTTCGTTACCTAACTCATCTATATATATTAACTTACCTATCTTCTTTTTAGAAACCCAATAAGACCTTATTACAACATACTTATATCCAAAAGAAGATACATTGTTCGTTAATCCAAGAAAGTCTCTTAAACCATCATCGTTCTCTTTCATTTCTGATTCAATAATCATACGTGTTTGTAAAACCAATGGATCATACGTGTCGTATGTAATAGAATCATTACCTGGAGTTACGCCAGGATTATCTAAATTAGATTCTCTAGCATTTATTAATCCGTAATCCTGTAGTGAAGTTCTTAAGTGATCTATTTCTTCTTTTGTTAATTCTGGAATAGCTTCAATTATTTCTGAAAGTTCCATAACTTGTACAGTACCAGCAGCATAAGCTCCCTGTTTTCTTCCTGTAGGGTCAGATATATATTTCTTATCAGGAGTAGTTAAGAACCAAGTGTTCTTAGGGTTACAAACCTCAATGTTATATCCTAATCTAGAATTGTCTTCATAGATATGATAGAACTGTCTTGCAGATATAAGAAGATCTCTAAATGCTTCTTCTGACTTTTCTTTAATGTTAAAATCTGCTTTTTGAGCAGTTAATACATGATTAGCCCATTTTTCTGCAACAGATGTATAACTATCTAATTGATCCTTAACTTGTTCAAAGGTTATCTTTTCAATATCTTCTTCTGATATTTCTTCACCAGCCATAGCAGCTTTTGCCACTACTTGTTCTTTTACTTTAGTTATTACATATTTCTGTAATGTGTCTGTTTTAAATTGTAACTCTTCTGCTTGACTATCATCATCAAAAGCCTTAACTCTAAATGAGTCTGGACGTTTAGATATCTCTCCGACTAATTCGTTAACAGGTGTAGTTACTATAGAATACATTTTAACGTATGCTGGTAAATCTATATCTGTAGTAAGTTGATCAGTGAAACTTCTTACTTCTGGTTCTTGATAAAAGTCTTCTCTACGGAGAACACCTTTCATTAAATCATAGTTCTTTACAAAGGTGTCTCTATTTCTAACATACATTGCATATGATTGATTTGCAAAGTAATCCATAGTGTTTTTAACCCAACTATCATCTCTTTTTTGTTTTTCAGTTTTAAACTGATCAGGAAAGATGTTAAGGTACGCATACCTTATAGATGCATCTTTTGTATATCTTATAATTGCCATTATGAAAAAAGTTTATTTTTTTTCCTTCCAAAAAGCCCTCGTGACTCGGTAAAAAGAATATTTTTTTTATTTGTTTTGTAAAGTGAGGTTATTCTCTCATCTTCCTTTGCCCCAACCCTACCTATCATTGGATCTAGTTTCATTGCTAATCCTATTGCTAACTCAGCTGCAATAATTCTATCAAAGTTACCAGTCTCATTATATTGTATCATCTCTTCTAGTAATACAGGATCTAATATTTTAGACATACCTTTTACTGATGAGATTACTTCCCCTTCATCATTAAGTTCAGTATGTATAACATCTTCCGTATATTTCTTAAGACATCCGTGCAGGAAGTCCCTTACTTTTTCTGAAGATCTATGTATACCATAATCACGTCTAACCGTAGTGTTTGGTACTATTTCTTTTAACCATTCCGGTTGTCTTTCTAAATAATGAGCATCTCCTTTACTAATCATATAGTCAATAAAAGATATTTCATCATTTTCACACAAGGCTCTTGCATTAAAATACTTAATTAGCAACCTAGCTTGTTCATCCCATGTTTCTTTCTTTTCAGGACGAGCACAATAGCTTGCAACAAACATATCTTGGTACTTCTCACCAGCTATGGCATGCATACGTTTATATATGTATATAGAACCTAATGATGTACTATATGCTGATTTACCTTGTCTATAAGGGTCAATACCTGCAACATATAAACCATATGGAGGATTTTCTATAGGAAATTCATATATAACAACAGGTGCATCCTTTAGATCTGTTTGTTTTAATGGAAAATTAGTTATTGGTAACTTATCAGTAAAATCATGATTTACACCTTTTCCATCATCGTACAATATTACCGGCACTCCTGTTCTTTCTTGTTCATTAATTCTATACTTCTGCCTCTTAGCAGCTTCTATATCAAAGATGTTTGTATCCTCATTTAAGAATATGTCATCTACCTCTTGAGGGTAGTACATCTTTTCTTTTAAGAAGGCAACTCTATCACCAGCTTTTTTTAATCTTTCTAAGTTATCATTAGTCACCTTGTCAGCTAACTCTTGATTCGATACCATCATAGGTACCTCATATAGTGGAGAAGTTTTTTCTTTTTCTAAAAACTTACCAAGAGAAGATTCTTCCTTGGCTTCCATTCTATACTTATTAGAGATGAACAAACCGTGAATACGCTTATCATCTTTTGCATTGTTGTACGTAAGAAAATTAAAATTATCTACGTCAAACATTAAACTTTTTGCATCCATAAACATTTTCATGTCACCACCTGTACCTGTTAATATAGGTGAACATCCCCAACCAAAAGGTGTTGTGAATCCTGGAATTGCAGCTTGTAGTCCACGTAGAAAACTACCCTTACCTATCTCATCGATAATAAGTCTTCTAGGTTTTGTACCTGCAATGGCTTCTTCGTTATTACCTCCGTCTAAGTTACGTATAAGGATTTGTGAGAATGGAATTCTTGTTCCACCTTTAGTTTTTATACCTAGTGTAACTTGATTTTTCCAGTTATCTTCTACTCTCTGCCATCTCCACTCTTTAGGAAGAAAGTTTAATCCTTTATCTATCTTATCTGTAATTAGTTTTATATCAGGCGCATTCAAACCTGCTATAATGTTTTGTGAATTCTCATCAAAGGTTGCACCATGTCCAATGTAACTAGCTTCTATAACAGACTTTGCAAAACGTCTGATTCCTAGTATTACCAGTCCTTTCTTTTCTTTATGTGCTCTATCTATCTCATTAGTTACAAGCCATTCGTTATCTCTAAGTAATGGGTTTGCATACTTCTGATTAATTCTACCATAGTCATCTATAGTATCTACTTCTGTGTGCCAAACATTTAAGTGCCAGTACAAAAATGGATTTATATACACCCCATTCATCATACACCCATTCATACATAGCTCTTTTTGAAGATCAAAGAAAGCTTTATGGTCTACTGAGTCTTTATCTGGAATACGTTTTTGATTAATGAACCATTCACTATGTTGAATATTATGAAGTTTCATACTTAATCTCTTTGTTTTAGAAAGTCTTCAGCCATACTACCTAATGTTGCTCCACCTCTAGTTTCTACTTTTTTCTTTTCTTCTTTTTCACGTAACGAATCAACTTGACCTAGTAGGGCTAAATAGTTTTTCATTGTGTCTTGAATAAACTTACCTTGTGCTTCAATAGAAGCTACAACCATAGGAATGCTACCACCATTTGCGGTTTGTTTAAATTCTATTCTATCCTTAAGAGTAGGTAGAGGGTTTGCATCAACATAAGCTTTCCATTGGACTAATTGTCCTTCAGCCCAGTCTAATTCTGCATTTATGTATGTAGTTTGTTTTACTGCCATTTTCTTCTTGATTCCATCCGTCTTCCCAATATATAAAGACTAGATCATTGTTATTAGTACAGCTCATCTGGACCATCTATAGTCAAATCCATACTATCTTCAATTATTTTATCTACGTCAAAGTTTTCATCGAACACTTCCACTGCATCTAATTGAGATTGATAGTCATCAAGTAATGAAGCAAATTCTTTATCTGTTAAGCTCCATATATTTTCTCCATCAAGAGCTGTAGCAATATGTTTTCCTATACTAATCTTAGGGTGATTCACCTTTAGTAAGTTTATGGTTTCTATAATTTGCTTTATGTACATTGGTTTATATTAAATCGTTTATATCATCATCCTCTTTTATAGGGTTGATCTCTTCCTCATAATCCATTTCTGTTACAACATAATCTGGATCATCTTCATTACTTTCGATTTCTGTAAAGTATTCAGGTCTAACTGTAATCTTTAACATATCTTCTTCACCGTCAGTTTGCTCTCCTTCTATGTCTATGTAATCAGCTCCTTCATCATAGATTTGTTTTAGTAAATCTATTAATGATATGAGAGAAACCTTACGCATTGTCATTTTGTCTTTTTTACTCATAGCTTTTTATCTTCTATTACATCTTGTTGTTCATCTGACAATACAGCTACCCATTTAAAAATAGGACATTCGCAAGATAAGCATTTTGTTTTAGCTGACAAAGTACATCCGCAACTAACACAATGTTCATCTGGCCTCACTGTTTTATGATTACTAGAATGATTAGGACAACTTTTACATATATCTAACCTTTCCTTACTTATTCTTTCAATCTCTTCTTTCATGTCTGAAGCAGGAAGTAAATTGTTTTTCCACCCTTCGTAAATTTGTGATATGTTAAGTTTCATCTTGTACTTTTGGTTTTATAGAACTTAATGTTAAATTTAGATTACTTAGTTTACTCTTGATTACATCCAGTTTCTTTTCTGGCAATGTGTTTTCGGCTAGCATTCGTATATACGACTCTTTAACAATCTCAAGCTTTTCGATTTTTTTATTTGCTTTTGCTAGATTAAAAACAAATTTTCCAAACCCTGATATTTCGATACTGTTCTTATCTCTAGTGGCGTCTTCAGCGGAATTGAACTGATGTGTTATCACTCTATCAATTACTTTCTCTGAGATCACCATCCCTATTGCCATCTTCTTGATTATGTGTTGCCTCAAGGATGTCCGTGTTTTGTCTATCTTCTTCATGATTTAGTTTTATCAGTAGAGTTATGTTTTTATCAAAGTCTAAAACTATTATAGGGTTTACTTTAATCTTTCCATCTTTTTTTATAAATATGCCCATTCTTTTTAGCTTACTCACTATGTTGTTTATAGTGGCTGTTGTAGTGTTGTACATTTCACAAAACTCTGCACGTGCGTTAGCATAAGTAATTGTACCCTTGATTGCTGTATAAGATACAAGTTGTAACTCTCTTTCTGTAAGTTTCAAATTGTTTAAAGCTGATAGTAATGCATAGTACTTTTGAGCAAGCTTATACTTGTCATCATACTCTTTTCCTAGCTTTTGTACTACTTTTGATTTATGTGCTTCCATTATTTAGTTGTATTGTCTTTATACTATATGCAAATATATAAAAAATATAATTGACTTATCCTAATTATCTTTCTATAAAAGCTATATTATGTATAAGCATTCATAATATAGTAGTTACTAAGAACCTAAATAAGAGTTTTATTAATAACCCACCCACCCACCAAAGGTATGACATTTTTTGGTTAACTACCAAATTTTCAAAAAACTTTTTTTAAAAAAACGCCCCACCCACCTTATGTGTGCGACAGGAGACCCCTTCCTATTGAAACCCCACATAAAAAAAGCATGGTGGGGGTATCCCCCCTTTGATAGAACATGCTAAAAATTTAAATACCTAAGATTATGAGTAGTGAATTAATCAAGTTTGGTGCACGCACCACAGTAGAAAGAGTAGTAATTGGAAATGTTGCAGAAACAATTGGGCCTAAAGGTTCTATTAAGTTCATCAAGAAGAACTTAAAAGGAACTAAGCGTGTTTACGTTACTCTTGTTAATGAAAAAGGACTGGAAGCAAACGTTACTTGCTCTAAGGAAGTTAGTGCAGGCGTGCGTGACAAGTCGATTAACATTGGTAACTTAATGTCTTTTGACATCTTTGAGTCAAAAGCTTTTCAGCGTGATGCTAACGGTGAGCAAATGTTTGATGAGGAAACTGGGGAGCAGTTGTTTGTGCCAGTTGCGCAAATCCAAATGCCAGATGGTGAAGACAATGTGATTGAGATTAAAGCTAAAGACGTGAAAGTTGTTGAGTACGCAGCACCGTTGGAGTCTGATGAACTCTTTGCTTTCTAAGCAAAACCCTTAAAGAGGAGAGCGTAACACCTCTCTTCTTTATATATAGGGTGGGAAAGATGTCTTTCTTTAGGTGTGGGCCTTACTTATACAACAAAAACTATATGTTTTGTGTGAATGTAAGAGAGGTAGTGTACACACTCCATACTATTTGCCACATTTATCACGGTGATACAAATCATCACCTATAATATATATATAGCATTAACATGCTATTCTTATACTATCTACTAATAACTTTCTCTCTATGCTTATATTAAGTTGGGGAGTTCTAATTAAAGCTATAACATTATGGAAGATTATGAATTTGGGGCTGGAGAAGAATACTGTAATGAACCAAACGATGTTTTACCACCTGGATATGAAGAGTGGGAGAAAGAGTTTGATTCCAGAAGACTTTACCTAATTAACGCTGAAGAGCATTGTACTACAACATTATGTCAAATTTAAAAGATAAAGCTATTAGTTTAGCTGCAAGAGCTATTAATAGTCCTAAACTATTAGAGCAATTAGATAATGAAATATATGAGACTTTCATATTAAGTGTTATACCATTTAGTATAAATTTAGCTCAACAGCTTGATAAGCTAAGACCAATAACTAATCCTGAGACTAAAATATTGTTTTGGGAGGCTGCTGGTATTCTAACAAGTCAGAAAGATTATAGTTAATAACTTAAAGCTGGAGAGCATCATACTTACTATATTATGATAAATAACTTATATAATGTGCATCACAAGGTAAAACTACAGCTTGATGCTATCTGCCAAGAAGCAGGAGATATGAATGTAGAAGAGTTTATGCAAGTGTATAAATCTCTTGAAAAAGAGCTTTTTGAAAAGATTGCTCTTCAACCAAAAAATCCAAACAGAGGTAAAATACCTCTAACAGGCATTGACCGTAACTTCCAAGAAGATATGATTAATGATATGGATATGGGTAAATATGACTAGATAAAGTCTAAAAGCAGAGATAACCTCACTTGTAAAACAAGGGTAGATACCATAACAATTGGTTGAGTGAGTAAAGAATCAGGGGAATAAGGTTATGCGTTAAAACCTGAATGATTGCTATAGACTAAAGATACGTGTTTAGGTAATTCTAAACTAGTGTGACACACATGAAGTGAAGTAGGTTAATTACCTATAGTGTCTAATCAACCAATGAGTATGTTGGTAGGTGTTGGTCTCACCTGATAATCAAATGACTTATTCCTAACTATATACGGTGAAGTATATAGGACAGCCGTGCCAGTTGAAGTTGGATAAAATAGACTGGCTTTTTTTTACAAACCATGAAGAAAATAAGAATGAATGATAAGAAGCGTTGGGTTACTATACCTAACAAAGGAAGATTTAGATTGAAGAGTAGAAAAATAGATGTACAATTAGCAAAGGTTAAAGTCTTTGATAGATGGTATGTCTTTGACATTAATAATGAGCAAGTAGTTGCTCAAGGTGATAAGTGGATAGAAGTAATAAATAAGTTAAACCATTAATAAATACAAAATGAGAAAGATTAAACTAACACCAGTAGAGTTTTACAGATTTAGAAAAGTTGCATTCCTATATGGAGTGTTATTTATGTGTAACATTGCTAACACTATTTACACAGTGGAAGCTAAAGATGAAGCTCTAGAACAAATAGGATATTGATATGAAAAAAAAGAACAAACATTTTAAAATAGATTACGTTAAGTCTCTAAAAGAGTCTGAAGCACGTAAACAAAAGACAGAAGAAATCTGTAAATTTATAGTACTAATAGTGATAGCAATTATAGGAATGTCACTAATTATAACACAACTAATAAAATAAAAAACATGAAAAATCTAGAAGCAGTACAGAAACATTTTAAGTTTACAATATCAGATGAGTGGGCAAATAGTCACGCTTATTACATTTACGAAGAATCAACAGCTGATGGCTATTCAGTGTATATAGCTACAAGTGACATTAATAACATTCACGTAAATGAAAATGTCAATTACTATGATAGCGATTTAAGTGATGCTTTGGTAGAATTTATTAGGTACAACTTTGAAGACAGTGCAAAATCTAAAAAACCAGTAACTATCTATGTAGATGATATGGACAGTGTTTTTGTAGAAGAGGCAATAGATGAGCTAGAAGAGTTGATGAATGACAATTAGAGAAGCACACATAATACTTATTATCAAAGCTATGAACAGATGTGATGGACATAAAGCTAATGCTGCTAAAAAGTTAGAAATAACTGAGCGAACTCTTTATAGATATCTTGATGTTTATAGCATTGATAAAGTTGAAGGAAAGTATGTAGAAATTAAAGATAAATAATTATGAAAATTAGTATAGATATAAAATACTTAGAAGTAGCACTTACTGTTACTGGTTATTACAGTCCAGGTGAATCAGAAATAACTTACGTACCATCTGATGGTAGTGGTTACCCAGGAGCACCTGCAGAGTTTGAGTCACATATAATATTATGTGGAGATCAAGATATCATTGGTATTCTACATTATGAGACTATAGAAGAAATAGAAGCATTAATCTTAAATAAAATGGAAATATGAAAACGTTAATACTAATACTGTTTACACTTAAAGTTTCAGTGACAGCAACAATTTATCATGCTGTTCCTGGACAAACAGATGATACACCATTTATAACAGCGTCTAACAAAGTTATAGATAAAGATAATCCTGGAGGTCATAGATGGATTGCTGTGTCCAGAGATTTAGAACCTCTAGGATATACTTTTGGAACTGTTGTTTGTGTTCAAGGAGCAGGTTCAATGGATGGACTATGGACAGTACAAGACAGAATGAATAAAAGATGGACTAAAAGAATAGACTTTTTAGTTGATCAATCATTAAAAGGAGGAAAGTGGAATAACATAACATTATCAATAGAAAAATAAAATGGAAAAATACAAAACAATTGACAACTGGAGATTTGAGTGGAATCAAGAACATGAATTTTACGAGTGCCAAGGTGCTATATGTCATGACAATGAACATGATGAAATTCCTGAACCAGAATTGTGGGAAGCTGCATTAGAATTAGAACAAGAACTCAAAGATGATGGCTATGTTGCAGAAATAAGTTATTCAGAAAAAGGATGGGTTGAAGTAGCAATATTATAGATGATTAAAATAATAAAAGATGTATAAACCATTACCAGAAAGTCTTACAATAAGAAAATCTTCAATACATGGGTTAGGTGTGTTTGCTAGAAAAAAACTTCTTAAAGGTATTGACTTAGGAATAACTCATGTGCGTAATGAAAATTATGAGCACAATTATATAAGAACTCCATTAGGTGGATTCATTAATCATAGTGAAGATCCTAATGTGCAGTTAATAGTTGTAGAAGAAACACTACATCTTTTAACAATTAGAGATATAAAACGAGGTGAGGAAATAAAACTTAAATATCACCTCTATGGATTATTCTAGAAAAACTATACTTCGTCACTAAATAGTGTTTGCTGCCGAAGTTATTAAAAATAAAAAACGAACTATTAAATAAAACTTAAAAAATGGAACTAAAACACCTTCACAAAGAGCAAGTCATAGTAGATGATGTACATGCTTATGATTACTTAGTAATGAATAATGATTTACAAGAAAGTCACATGTTATATTGTGATGATAAATTATGTATGCAGCTAGACATAAATAAAACACATGTAAAAGTGTTTGAGATTGCCGGTCAAGAACAATGGACAATAGAAGAAGCTGAAATGCTTCACATATTACTAAGACTGTCATCACAATACAGTGTTTATGAATTAATGTCACCAACACCTAAAAAGAGAATATAATGTGGATAGCAACTGAATTACATTTTCGTCATTATGACGCAGATGAATTAAACGAAGAAATGATATTTATGAATCATTTATACCCTGGTAGTGAAGAAAAAGAACATCTAGAGTTGTTTTCATTAAGTAGTTCTGGATTTAATATTGCTGAACATAGCACAGAAATAGTTTACATGAACAATGGTTTCCCTGTTTATCCCTATTTAATAGATGAGGATGGTAAGGTTGTAGCAACACCTGATGAAATAGGATGGTTCGATCATCCTATGCATGAAACAGAACTACAAGACTTTACAGTCAAGGAAATGAACATAGTCATGAGAGACTTTGATGGACTCATTGAAATCCTTGTAGATGATGATGAGTTAGAGAAGGGTAGAATTCTTCCTATTTACGAAGAAAACCTTGTCATTTTACGTGGATTACTAGATGATGAAGACGAAGATATAGAAATTTAATAATAAACTTAAACAATTAGAATTATGGAAACAATTATGTGGTTAGGCTTAGCAGCTATAGCGTTAGTGCTAGGAAAATTTATAGGCAAACTTCTATGGCCAGAAGATTGGGAAGACTTTGATAATAATGATTACAGATACTAATGGAAGAGCTAAGTAATTGCTGTGGCGCATCAAGATGGTATGACACAGATAGATGCTCTGATTGTAAAGAACATGCAGAGTTTAACGAAGAAAACGAAGAATAATTATGGGAGTAGATACTATTTAATATGGCAACAGGTGCAAATAAAATACTAAGAAGACAAGCATTTCAAAGATGGATGCTTAAGATAAATAATAAATACGTTAAAAACGAGAAACAAATGCTAGCAGCATATAAAAAAATCAAATAATTATGGGAGTAGATATTTATGGCAAAGCGCCAAAGTTAATAGGCAAGAAACCTGAGATTGATTACAATGATGACAGTGTTACTGATAAGCAAAAGAAAGAATACTGGGACGCACTAGAGAAATGGGAACATAATAACCCTGGTTATTACTTTAGAAGTAATTGGTGGTCCTGGAGACCGATAGTTATGTTATGTAAACATGCAGCAGAACAACATGAACTTAAGTTTAACTTTGATGAATGGATGGGTAATGATGGCATGGGGTTAGATAACTGGCAAGAGTGTAATGCTGTAGCAGATGCACTAGAAAAAGTTGTTGATCAAGAAGATAATTTAATAGATCCTGAGGATGTAATTTATTGTAACATGAATTCTTGGAATCAAAGAGGAAGTCAGGGATTAATAGATGATGAGACAACAGAGAAACTTAACAAAGATTATCCTTATGGTACAATTATGTTTACTAGTATCGTTAGTGATGATGGAAATGTATATTACCCTTCACACGGTACACCTCTGTGGTTGATTAAGGAATTTATTAAGTTTCTTAAGAATTGTGGTGGGTTTTCTATTTGGTAATCTAACTAAATTCATTACTTTTGTAACATACTTAAACATATTTTATGAAACTATTAATCTTTCTAATTAGATGGATAAGCCAACAGCTAGCTATACCATTCTGGATAGTAGGTCATATTCACCTGTCTATACATAATTTTCATGACCTATACGAACTACTAAGCAGTGTAGGTTTGCATATAATTGTAGGCATTGGGTTCTATTTAGACTATAACGACTATAAAAACAAACAAAATGATTAAAGATGTAATTATATATGACATAGAAACTATGCAAGAATGCTTCATAGTTGTATGTATGCAGCCTGGTAAAACACCTAGAAGCTTTACAGTTAGCAAGTGGCAAAATCAACTAGATTCATTCGTAAAATATACTGAAACATACAAAGAATCATATTGGGTGGGTTATAATAACTTACGTTTTGATGCTCAAGTTGTAGAATGGATACTTAGAAACTGTGAAAACTGGCATGAAGGTACTGGTCTAGAAATATGTGCAATGATAGCACAGAAAGCTCAAGATGTTATACATGATGCTAATTATGATGTTTTTCCAGAGTATAGAGAACATGAGTTAAGTCTGAAACAGTTAGATTTATTTAAGATACATCACTACGATAACAAGAACAGACGTGTTAGTCTCAAGAGGTTAGAGTTTGAGATGGACTTAGAGAACATCGAAGAAATGCCTATACATTATACTAAAACAAACATGACTAAGGACGAGGTGTTCTTAACGCTCCAGTATTGTTTTAATGATGTAGATGCTACTTATGAGTTTTATAAGGTTACTGTGGGTGACACTGATCATCCGTTGTATAAAAGTAATGATCAAATACAGTTAAGGTTAAACATACAAGAAGAGTTTGGTATAGAATGTCTTAACTATTCTGACAGTAAAATTGGTGATGAGATTATCAAGAAGTACTACTGTGAAGAGAAAGGTATAGATATTAAAGAGCTTCCTAGAAAAGGATACTTTAGAAAGAGTATAGATATGAAAAACTGTATAGCACCGTATGTTAAGTTTAAAACAACAAAGCTAAAGAAGTTTCTTATTAATATTAAAGGTATGAAGCTTGGTCTTCAAGATGACTTTAAAGAACATATTCATTTCTATGGTAATCTTTATTCTTTTATGAGAGGTGGGTTACATACAGAAAATAAACCAGCTGTCTTTGAGGCAGATGAAGAATATGAAATTATTGATTGGGATGTGGCTAGTTATTATCCTGCAATTATTATTAACAATGCAAAATATCCTGCACATTTAGGAAAAGAGTTTCTATTTGGCTACAAGCAGATGTTTGAGAAAAGACTTGAACTGAAAGCTACTGGAGCAAAGGATGGTAAAACTAAAGGTATTATTGGAGCTCTTAAGCTTGCAGTAAATTCTGTTTATGGAAAGTCATCTGATATGCTATCATGGATTTATGATAGGCAGTTAACTATGTTCACTACTATAACTGGTGAACTTAGTCTAATGATGCTTATTGAATTATATGAAATGAGTGGCATTCAGATTATTTCTGCTAATACAGACGGTGTAACTGTAAGAGTTAAGAAAGATCTAATACCTAAAATGCATGAAATAAATGCAGAGTGGTCTGAGACAACACAGTATATTTTGGAAAGAACAGACTACAAAAAGATAATCTTTTCAACCGTCAATGATTATATAGCTATTATGCCTAATGGTTATGTTAAAAAGAAAGGAGACTTTCTTACAGACTTTGAACTTCACAAGAACAAGTCAGCTAGAATTGTTCCTATTGCATTAGAACAGTATTATGTAAACAACATTCCGGTTAGGGAAACTATAGAAAAACATAAGAACTTGTTTGACTTTTGCATTAGAAAGAAAGCTTCTAAAGACTTTCATTATGAAGGTATCAATATAATTACAGGAGAGGCTAGTAAATATAATAAACTTATAAGATACTATGTATCTAATGATGGAGAAAAGATTTACAAGCTTAGAAATGATGAGTCTACAAGTAAAGCTGCTAAACGTTCACAAGCTGAAGCTGGAGAATGGTTGTGTCATGTTTGTAATTATTTACCAAACGCAAGTAAGTTAGATAATATAAACTATACATATTATATAAATAAAGCTGAAAAATTAATAACTAAGATTACAACAGGAGGCAAAAGAATTAAAAAATCTTATGCTGCTCCTAATCAAATAAGTTTATTCTAATGAAAACAAAATCTAAAATAAATAGATCAACCATTACAAGACATTTGATTGAGTATCAACTAGATATAGTTGGAAAACGATTAGTGGATACTCTTGATGATGATAAGTGGTATTTTAACTGGACAATGACAAAAGATCAATCTATAGAGTTTAGGAAATATTCTATAAAAGCTCTAAAGAAAGTGTTCAAGTTTAATACAAGTAAAGCAAATACAACATTCGAGTGGTTTAACCTCCAATACGGATTAAGAATTAAAGATTAATATTAATAAATAAAAACAAGTAAAATGAAAACAGTAACAGTAGTAGTAGTAGTAATTTTAATGTTAGGATTAGCGTATACAGCTTATGAAATATTTAGAGCTGAACCAATTCAAAAACCAGTTAAGAAATCCAAAAGAGGTAGACCAAAAGGTAGTAAGAATGCTAAACGTGGACCAGGAAGACCTAAAGGATCTAAAAACAAGAAAAAGAATGTCTAGGTTAATTAACGAAGACTGGGAACATGCAGCGTACGCTAATGATAAAGTGTATGCTGCAGAACGCCAGTACTTGATAGAACTAGAATATCAAGAATGGCTAAGTCAAGAGGCTAAAAATAGAAAGCCTGCTATTATTAAAGTTATAAAACCATTAAAGGATGAAGTTACACATATCACCACAGAAGTTCGAAGAGCTCATCAAAAAAAGTTATAACTTAGACATAATATACTTATTAAAATTAATAGAAAACCAGTATGACGTAGTGCCTCTTTATGAGAACAGCATGCGTCTTACTGCTATCTATCAATCACTTATAAGAAAAGGTCTTATAACAAAAGATGAAGAAAAACTTACAACAGTGGGTAAAGATCTATTATTGTTTGTGGATGAGAGCACTACGGAAAAAAAGTTTGTAAAGAAAAAACCAAAGTCCACATACTTTGAAGAGTGGTGGAAAGAATATCCTAGCACAGATACATTTAAGTATAAAGGTAAGAGCTTTAAAGGAACTAGAGCAATTAGAAAAGACAAGAATTCATGTAAAGTTAAATTTGATGTGATACTTTTAGAAGGAGAATATACTGCTGAGCAATTAATCAAAGCTTTAAAGTTTGAGGTGATGCAAAAAGTTACAATGTCAGTTAAGTCAGGACAAAATAGAATCACTTACATGCAAAACAGTCTAACTTATCTCAATCAGCGTACCTACGAAGCGTTTATGGAAATTATGGAAGAAGAAGAATCAGAACCAACAGGATCAACAGACATTTAAAATTAGAAATTATGAAATTATACGACGTACCAAGAAATAGCAGAATTAAAATAATAGTTGAGGATAAAGTACCACCAGATGCTCCTAAAATTACAGAAGGAGAAGAACTTAATTTTAGATCTATAGATGGAATGTATAGTTACTGCACCAGAGATGATGGTGAAGTGGTGCATTTAGCAGCATGGACTGAAGTAGATGTAATAGACAAAAAATAAAATATGGGATTTCAACTACTAAAAGAAGAAGTAGACAAAGGTTTAGTCGGTAATAACGGTGGAATACCAATGGGTTTTGATAGGTTAAATAGGTATGTTGGCATTAGAAAGTCAATGTACTATTTGATTGGTGGGTTGACTGGTTCAGGTAAGACTAGTTTCATTGATGACGCATTTGTACTTAACCCTGTAGACTGGGCTTTGTCTAAGGAAGGACAGAAGTCTGGGATAAAGGTAAAAGTATGGTATAGATCAATGGAGCGTAGTCAGACTTATAAGTTAGCTAAATGGACGTGTAGAAAGATATTTATTGATCAGGGTGTTATCATACCAGTTAACAAACTACTAGGCTGGACCAGTAAGATGACTAAAGACGAACATGATTTGTTCTTACAATATGAAGACTACATGAACAAACTTGAGTCTATAGTTACAATCATTGATGGGCCAGAGAATCCAGTAGGTATAGCTAAAGAGTTAAAAGATTATGCATTATCTCGTGGTGAGATAATACAGGTAGATAAATATAATAAAAGATATATACCTGATGACCCTAACGAGATAACATTAGTTGTGTTAGATCACATAGGTTTGTTGAAGACAACAAGTGCACAGCCTACTAAAAAGCAAGCAATTGACAAAATGAGTGATGAGTTACGATATGCACGTGACTTCTATGGTTACTCACCTGTTGTTGTTAGTCAGTTCAATCGATCTATAGCTAATCCCACTAGAATAAAGAATGGTGACGTTGAGCCACAGTTAGAAGACTTTGCAGACAGTTCTACTACTCAGAATGACTCTGATGTATGTATGGCGCTCTTTGACCCTATGCGTTATAAAGTAGAAGATCCGTCAGGTTATGACTTAAACAAACTTAAGGATGAATTTGGTGGTAAGTATTTTAGAAGCTTACGTGTTATTAAGAATAGTTATGGTGAGGATGATATCAGAATTGGTCTAGGTTTTCTAGGACAAATTGGTATGTTTAAAGAATTACCTAAACGAAAACAGATAACAGATGCAGATTATTCTGCAGTAATTAATAAATCATTTTTTATAACATGACAGAACCTATAGAGTTATTACATTCGAGACTCACTGAAATTAAAGAGGCTAAAGATAGAGCCATCGAGCACAAGCTTCCTTTAAAAGAAAGAGCAGAGATAAGCGCTATATATAATAGATATTATGTATGCATACAGGAATTAAAAAAACATATACGAACGATATGACACTAAGAGACAAAAGACAAGCAGAGTTTGCAGAAACTTGGCTTAACCATGGTAAGTTTGGAATCTTAAACTTATGTCCTAGGTTTGGTAAGATTAGAACGACTATAAACATCCTTAACCAGATGAACGACAGTTGTACTATGTTGATTGCCTATCCTGATAACAAGATTAAGCAGTCTTGGATAGAGGAATTTGAAGAGATGGGATACATTAATGATAACATAACTTACACTACTCACAGGTCCTTAAATAAGCAGGCAGGTACAGAGTTTGACATTGTTGTTATTGATGAGATACATTTATTATCAGAGGCCCAGATAGGTGTCTGTGTAGATTTATTTTCTGTCAATGATAACATACTTGGCCTTACAGGCACCTTATCTAAATGGACCACCAGAACCTTAAGAGATGGACTTGGTATATCAGTAATTGCACACTACCCTATAGAAAAAGCTATTGAAGAAGGTGTTATAGCTGACTACCAAATAAATGTAATTAAGGTACCTTTAGATAACATAACTCGTAATGAGTATGGTAAGGGTAAAATTAAAAAAACAGAACTTCAACAGTTTAAATACCTTAGTGGTGTTATAAACAAGATGATGTACTCTGGTGGGAATAGTATGTTTATGCGTCTAGCACGTATGAGACTAATTCAAAATAGTTTAGCTAAGCAACAAAAAACTAAGCAAATATTGAATGATAACATGGAACAAAGAATACTAGTGTTTTGTGGTGTTACATCAATTGCAGATAGTCTCGGTATTCCTTCCTACCATAGCAAATCTAAAGACAAAGATGCCCTTAAGAATTTTGCAGAAGGAGAAGGTACACACATGGCAGTTGTAAAGATTGGTAATACAGGAGTTACATACAAACCATTAAACAAGGTTATCATTAATTACTTTGATAGTAATGGTGAGAATCTAGCTCAGAAGATTAATAGATGTATGGCTATGGAATATGATACTCCAGATAAAAAAGCACAGATATATATTATATCATCTGATGAGAAAGTAGAAGGCAAATGGCTTGATAAGGCCCTTGAATTCTTTGATAAAACTAAGATTAAATACGTATAAAAGTCGTATATTTGTAAACCTAATATTAATAAATAAATAAATAAAATGAGTTCAAAATTAATTGGAGTTGTTGGCGAAACAGGGACAGGTAAGTCAACAGCAGTAAAGCACTTAAACCCTGAAGAAACTTACATTATTAACGTTGCAAAGAAAGAGTTACCCTTTAAAGGTTCTCAGAAACTTTACAACGCAGAAAACAAGAATTACAAAGAAGTAGATGATCCAACTGACATTACAAGGTTGCTTAGAACTATCTCGGAGAAAGCCCCACACATCAAAACTATTGTCATAGAAGACAGTAATTACTTAATGGGTTTCAGAATGGTAGAGAAAGCTATGGAGACTGGATTTACAAAGTTTAGTGTAATGGCTAAAGACATGGTTGACATGTTTAGAACAGCTAGAGCATTACGTGATGACCTAGTTATCTTTTACTTTTCTCACCCTGAAACAATAGAGGATAGTGGAGAAATAGTAGGATACAAGATTAAAACAGCTGGTAAGTTAATTGACAATCAAGTATTGTTAGAAGGACTTTTAACTGTATGTTTATACACTCATGTAGAAGAAACAAAGAGTGGTGCAACATATGAATTCTTAACAAACAGATTTCGTAAGAAGCCTGCAAAGAGTCCAGATGGTATGTTTGAATCAACAAGAATACCAAACGACTTACAGATGGTAAGAGATAGTATAGTAGAGTATTATAATTAATAAATAAATAACAATTAAAATTAAAATTTATGAGTACAATTGGAGGAGTAAGAAGAGAATCTCAAGGAGGACAAGAGACTAAATTCGGTAAAAAAGTAGGATTATTTGAAGCTAATGTTATAGCTATCAATCCAACTAACGAAGAGTATAAAGATAAACTTAATATTGAATTAAGTGAAGACAGTAAAGCAACACAATATCTAGGTGAAACAAGAGACGGTAACACTTATTTACGTGTTGATGTATGGCTTCAAGAAATTAAAAACAATGAGAACTTTAAAGTATCATTCTTTCTAGAAGATAGAGAGCGTGAAAACAGAGACGGAACTAAAAAACAATATCTAAATAGTGTAGGTATGACATCCTGGGCTGATGACGAGAGCAACCTGTTCGAATGGTTTACTAAAGATCGTGAAGTTAGAGTTGCTTTTATTGGCGAAGAAGATCTTTATGATTTTATGCGTACATGGTTAGGTCATCTAGACTATAGACAAGCAGAAACTGTATTAACTTTAGATTGGACTAAGCTTATGCGAGGTAATGTTAAAGATCTTAAAGATCAAATTGATGGTGAGTGGTGTAATTCCGTTGTGTCATTAGCTACAGTAGTTGTTAAAGAACGTGATGGTGAAACAAAGGAATATCAAGGTATTTATAATAAGGCATTCCTTGCTGGTTACAGTATGAAACAATTTAGACTTGTAGATTATACAGACAACAAAGTGGTTAACTCTCTTAAAAGTCGTAAATCAAGAGATCTTAGACCACATGAAAGATTTGTAGTTAAAGTTGCAGGTGAATATGGTTGTAAAGACTATTACATTCTTAAAGAGATAGAAGATTATAATCCTGATGATAATTTAGTTGCATCAGATGACTACATTTCTGATGACGGTTCTGATTATTAGTATTTTGTAAATTAATAATAAAAGCTCTACAGAAATGTGGGGCTTTTTTTTAACCAATAAATTATGGCAATAGGAGGAATAAGAATTATAAAGCTAAATAGCGAAAGTATACTTGATAAAATATCTGAATTTGACATCTTTAAATATTATATGCCACATGGTGATTGGAAACTAAACACTAAAACCTACTCACCTTTTAGAGAAGAAAAGACACCATCTTTTATAATCAACCAAACACAGAATGGAATTACATTTTATGATTTTGGCGACAGTAGTAAGAAAGGTAATTGTTTTGAGTTTGTAAAAATGCTATACATGTGTAATAGTTATAACGAAGTTCTAAGAAAAATAGATTTTGATTTTGGTCTTGGTATATCAAATAACAAAGTAAAAAACTATAAGAATATAGTATCAAAGTATAAACAACCAAGTAAGAAACCTAATGTAAAGTCTTATTCTTTTGTACAAGTTAAGACAAAACCTTTTACAGCTGAAGAGTTAGACTATTGGAATGATTACTATCAAGATGAAAATGATCTTAAGGAAAATAATATTTATTCTATTAGTGAGCTATTTCTCAACAAGAAACGTTGGGTAGTAGATTCTAATGAGTTAACCTTTGGTTATTTATATGACGGTCGATGGAAGATATATAGACCAAATGCTGATAAGAGATACAAGTGGGTACCTAATAATGTTCCTATTACAGCTATGGATGGCCTAGAAGACATTAAAAATTGTCATACAGCATTCATAACTAAAAGTAAGAAAGATTATATGGTAATGAAGAAGATCTTCCCTACATGTTGTGCAGTGCAGAACGAAGGTATAGGATGTTTTAATGAAGACAATCTAGAATACATTAGAGCTAACTCTGACAGACAGATACTATCTTTTGATTCTGATAAGACCGGTGTAGAGAACTCTAAAGTAATTACAAAGAAGTTTGGATTTGATTACTGTAATGTACCAAGAAAATACCTAGAAGAAGGAATTAATGACTGGGCAGATTTGGCTAAACGTTATGGATTAAAAGTAATAGAAGAATATTTAATAAATAATAAAATAATAAAATAATGGAAAAAATAAGCACATACACGTCAGCTAAAGATCAAATGCTTTCAGCTGTAGTACCAAAACAGACTAGAACTTACAAACCAGTAAGTCATCAAGAGTTAATAGATCTCACTTTAGAAAGTATATACCAATCAGGTTTTGAATTATCAGACCAGTCATACATTTCTGGCAGAGAAGGCCAAGTGGCTACAGGTAAATATTCTATCTCAAGTGTACAAGATAATGAGATGCAGTTACAGATAGCGTGGCAAAATAGTTATGATAAAACTACAACTTTAAAGTTTGCAATTGGCACTAAAGTGTTTGTTTGTGAAAACGGTATGGTTTCAGGAGATCATGGACATTTTAAAAGTAAACACGTAGGAGACATACAGACATTTGCACCACAAGCAATTACAGAATATATCAAACAATCAGGAGATGTATTTAAAACAATGCAAGCAGATCGTGAATTAATGAAGTCTCATGAAATATCTGATAGAAAAAAAGCAGAACTTTTAGGAGTTATGTTTGCACATGAAGGATTTATACTTCCAAACCAAGCAGCAAAATTACAAAGAGAGCTTGTAAAACCAACTCATGATTACGGATCAAAGAATAATTTATGGGAGATGTATAACCATACAACTTTTGTAATGAAAGACATCCACCCTAGGTTATGGATGAAAAACCATATAGCTTGTCATGATTTTTTCAGGAGAGAAATGGGAATATACACTGAAGGTGTTGATTCTAATGTTAATCAACCACTTGACCCACGTAGACAATTAGAATTATTTGAAGAACTAAATGCATGATTATGAAAGTTAATGAATATGTAAACAACCTTACACAGTTGTTAAAGAAAAATCCTGAGATAGCTGAATTAGAAGTAATCTATTCTCAAGATGCAGAGGGTAACTCTTATCAGAAAGTGTTCTACAGTCCATCAATTATGAATACAGAAGGATTAGAGAATGCATATGTTACAGGAGTGATGAACATAAACCCAGATGAGATAGATGTAGAAACAAGTGCATTATGTATAAACTAATGAGTAGGGTATTAATAACAGGAGGAGCAGGTTTTATTGGAAGTCATTTATGTGAACAACTACAGAAGCTAGGGCAAGAGATAATAATCCTTGATAACTTTAGCACTGGAAAGGTTAAGAACTTATTTCCATTAAAGCCTCAACCTTTAGTAATAATCTACGAGGTAGGTAATGCTATGTGGGGACATTTACCTGATATGCAGTTTGATACACTCATTCATTTAGCAGCGCCTGTGTCTGTAGAAGAAAGTTTAAATAATAAACAGAAGTACCATGATCAAATTGTTGATGGTTCAGCTCTTTTATTTGAATGGGCTATTAAACAGTGTGGTTGTAAAGAGATAGTTGTAGCTTCTACAGCTGCTGTGTATGGTAATTCAAGAAGCTTTCCTCTATCAGAAAATAGTGATTTAGACCCATTGAATCCATATGCAACATCTAAGTATATGATGGAAGCACTCTGTAAAACAGTACCAGATGATGTTTCTGTAGCAGTATTAAGATTCTTTAATGTTTTTGGAGAGAGACAGCTCAATGAAGGTGGATACCTATCAGCTGTACCTATCTTTCTGAATCAATTTAAGAATAATCTTGAGCTAACAGTAACAGGAGATGGTCAACAGACTAGAGACTTTGTATATGTTAAAGATGTAGTTGATGCTATCATAGCTGCAATAGGAACTAAAGGAACTTGGAACGTTGGTTCTGGTCAGGAGGTAAAGATCATAGATATTGCTAAAGCATTTAGTAATAATATAAAATTTATACCTGCTAGAAAAGAAGCTAAGAGATCTTTAAGCAACATAAGTAAAATAAAGAAAGACTTGGGTTGGACACCACAAGTAAGTTTAATTAATTGGATAAAATCAATAATATGAGAAAATTTGAATACGAATACTATTGTAATGACTGTAAAGATGACTTTATTAGCAACACAAAAGAAACTGACTGTGCGCAGTGTTTATCATCTAATATAAAATTAACAGCAATCGAACAATGGGAAGATTAAGTTGATTTGTAGTATAAAAGTCAGGTTTGTACTGACATTAAGACACAAAAAAAAATAAATATAATGAATTGGAATAAATTTAAAGAAAACTTTCATCCAAGTTGGCATGAAAAAATGAAACCTTTTATAGAAAGCGATGAGTGCAAAGTTATCTATGAGCATCTTAAAAAAGAAAGCAAGAGAGGTAAACAAGTAGCACCATTGTCTAGTAATGTATGGAAAGCTTTTAAGTTAACAGATTTAGAAGATCTAAAGTTTGTAATGATGGGAATGTGTCCATATCATACTTTTAAAAATGATTTACCTGTAGCTGATGGTTTAATGATGAGTTGTTCTGTTACACAATTTATACAACCTTCTTTAACACAGCTTTATAAAGCATTTGAAACTGAGTTTCATAATGGTATGAATCTAAGTTATGACCCAACGCCAGACCTTAGTTATTTAGCTGAACAAGGTGTTCTTTTACTTAATGCTGCTCTGACAACAGAGAAAAATAAAGCAGGTTCTCATTTACAAATATGGGAACCCTTTATTAAGTACTTGTTTGAGTACATACTTGTTCCTTTAGGAGTTCCAGTTGTTTTCTTTGGTAAAGATGCAGGTAAGTATCAAAGATATACAGGAATTTTCTCTCATTCTTTTGTAGTAAGTCACCCGGCCAGTGCTTCTTATAAAGGAATAGATTGGGACTCAGAAGGAGTCTTTAGTAAAATAGATCAATTATTAATGCAAACTAACGGATATAGCATCAAATGGCTAAAAGATTGCGAAAATCCATTTTAAAAAACAGAAAAATGAGAGGAACATTAACAACAGACGCTGGGACATTACAACCAGGAGATGAAATTATTACTAACCAAGGCTCAGAGATGAGATATTATGTAGTGGAGGAAGCTCCACGAGTTAGTAGACTAAAAACTTGGCACAATGGTAAAACACGATACGTTGCTACAAAGTGTAGAGTTGCTATGGTAATGAAGACAACAACAGGTACAAATGCTTATACTAATAGAACTTGGACTAATACCTGGAAAACGTATGAGTTCAGAGTGCCTAATGAAAACGATCCAATAACAAAAGTGGATTTAAACTTTAAAGAAATATACATAACTAATAAAAATCAAAATGGATAACAAAAAAGTAAACATGCCCATTAAAATGGAAGATCTCCAAGTAGGAGATGAAGTAATTGTACGAGGTCTAGATCTTAACTACATGCAAATTGTAAGACCACCAAAACAGAAACAATACAAAAATTGGAATGGAGCACCCTATATGGGATGGACAGCGTCTGTATGTAATAGAATCAACAGCAAATTTGGAAAAAGGTTTGCAGATGATAAACAAAACGTAAGATTTGATTTTGATTATAAATCAATCTGGTTAGTAAAACGAGGAGATAATAATTAATAAATAAGAACAGAAATGATTTTAGAAAAACAAAAAGAAGCAAATATCCTACAATCAGGATTAAAAAATGAGAGTATAGGAATGTCCCTAGACTTAGATTCTGCACAAGTATTGATGCAGATGTTAAGTAAGAATCTTTATTCAGATTCAATAGGCTCAGCTATTAGAGAGTGTGCTAGTAACGCTCTAGATAGTCATAGAAGAGCGCAGGTTCAGTCCCCAATTGTTGTTAAATTTGGGACAAACGATCAGTATAATTACGAATTCTCTGTAGAGGATTTTGGTATTGGTTTAGATGATAATGATGTAAAAAACATTATTAGTAAGTATGGTAAATCTACTAAACGTGACAGTAATACAGAACTTGGTATGATGGGTCTTGGTTTCAAGGCTCCTCTAGCTTATGCCAGTAGTTTCTATTTTACATGTAGAAAAGATGGTGTAGAACGTAAGTACATGATGTATGAGGGTGAAGATACTAACAGTATTGATTTAATTTACGAAAATCCCACAACTGAAAAGAACGGTGTAAAAGTAATTATTCCAGTCTCTAGATCAGATAGATGGGATTTTGAAAACAAAATAAAAGAACAACTGGCTTATTTTCAAAATGTATACTTTGATACAGATAATATAGTAGATAATGACTTTGTTATATATAGATCTGAAACGTTTCAATTTTCTGAGCTATCAAGTGATTCTAATTTACATGTTTGTTTAGATGATGTATATTATCCATTAGACTTTCAGAAGTTAGGCATAGATGCTATACAGCTGCCTTTAGGTTTAAGATTTACTCTATCAGATGGATTATTTCCTACACCAAATAGAGAAGCCCTAAGGTATACTTCAGAAGCTAAAGCAACAATACTTAATAAGATTTCTGAAGTAGGTGATTATATGGTAAACAAGTATAATGAAACTATTGATACAACTAATACAGATGTTATAGCTGCTATTCGTCACTACACAAAACAAGACCGTTATGTCAATTTAGGAAAAGGAGATTTAAATATATCAGTTCTAGTTAGTTATGCTAAAGTAAAAATAGCAAAACCTGTTATACCTAACCTTAAGCACATTGATCTACAGTCTTGGATTAAGACTTCTAAACATGGTTATTTACTGCGTGAGTATGAAGTTAAATATAGATTAGAAAGTTCTAGATTATCAGAAGTAAGAAATTCCTGGAGAGATAGCATTAGTTGGGATACTGATTTCAAGAACTTTTACATATTTAAGGATGCTATGCGAGGAAATAAGAAATCTTATATTAAGTTTCTAAGAGAAGATGCAAACATTACTAAGTTTATTAAAAAAACTACTAAGCTTCGACTAGGTGATAGATTTGATACTGGAAACAATACATACTATGAAATTCTTAACCTTAAGAACTTTTCTAAAAACATATGGAGAGAAGTGATAAAAGAGTTTCAATGGATGGTTAGTGAACTGATAAAAGACATTCCTTTAGTTGATGACATTGAAGTTTGTCAACAGTGGCTTGATGATAAAAAAGCTGCAACATTACTTAAAACTCAAAAAACTAGAGATTCTAGATCTCCTAAACTTGAAGGAGATGTTTCATGTAAGGTTGCTTCAGAGTTATTAAGATATAACGATGGTAGAAACTGTAAATTTGTAGCAGGTAAACTAAACGTAAGTAATGTAAATGACACTTCTTTAATTATCTTTACACACCATGATGATTTTCTTAAGCTAGATCCTTTATATAAGGTAGCTCAACGTAATGATATTGTATTAATTACAGTGTCTGGTAGAGAGTTAGACGGAATGAAAGCAATTGAGAAAGATAACATATTGCACTATGATGAATTTATGAAAGGTGAAAATATTAAGTTTAAACAAATTGTAACAGCTTTTAAAATTAAAAAACTTAAAGGTGAATATTCAGATATATTTTCTAGAGATGGTATTTCTTACATCAATAAACTACATAGTACATTAGGTACAGACATTGAGCAATTAGATACCTATCAACATTTACATATGCCAAGAACCATTTCTAATGAAGATATATTAAAGGTAATGTCAGATTTTGCACTAGAAAATAAACTATTTGATTCTACAATTTGGCATACTTATGTAAAAGTAAATAAAACTATAATCAATCATGGATATATAGATACTTTAATAGGTAGAATGTATTGGAGGGCAATTAATGAATTCCTAGAAATTATTTCTAACATGATGGATTATCATAAGTTAGAAGGTCGTATTGAATATAAATTAAAAGAAAACAATTAATAATTAAAAACAAATAGAAAAATGAGTAAATTTTTAAGTTTAGAGTGGTTCAAAGGAAAAGTAGAACACTCAATTGATCAAGTAATTAGCAACAAGTTAGAGAGCTTGATGGAAGAAGATTCAAAATTGAATTCTTCTGAACCTACAGAAAAGCCTTATGTAAATGTAAAGCTTGTAAATAACATAATGACTATTGTTATGTCAGATTATTCTATTATGACTAAAATAAATGCTACAGAAGAAGACTTTCATGCAGTTGAGTCAGCTAAAGATCTTGCTGAAATTATAATGATAGTTAGCGACCCTAAAGTAGTCAGTGATAAACTAGAACGAGAAGCTGAAGTTAAAAAAATAAGAGCTTTACAAAAAGGTTCAGCTCAGCTAGAATTGTCAGGCGAGTTTACTGTAAAAGATGGTTCAGTTTACCTAAAAGGTATATCTAGATCTCTTCCAAGAATATTAGTTGAAGAATTTATACAAGTAGGTTGGGAGTGCACAGAAAACAATGAATCTTTAAGCACCAATGACAAGTTTTTGTCTCTTAAAAGATTCTTTATGTGGTGCTGTCTTAATCCAAGAGCTGAAGTAGCTCATGAGTTATACAGATTTCTAAAGGAAAACAGTTTCCGTATTACTAAACAAGGATTCTTTGTAGCTTTGCGTAATGTAGTAACGTTACACGGTAGCCCAGAGCTTGTACATTTTGTATCTAACACATACAATAAGGTGAAAGCAGTATGGAAAAAGAACCCAGACACTTACACTGTGTTCTTACAAAACGATGAGTATAAGTTGATTCATGACGATAAATTATATAATGAAGAAACACACACTAGTACTGTTTGTCCAGATTGTGAAGGTGAAGGTGGTTACCATGATGAAGGTGATTGTTATGATGACGAAGATGAGTGGAATGAAGGAGAGTGGATAGAATGTGATACATGCGATGGTACAGGTGAGGTAGAACCTTATGAGTATACAACTTCTGTAAAAGTAGATCATGGAGAAGAGATAGGTAAACTCACTGATCTCTATTTAGATCTTCCTAACAGAGCTGAAAATCGATTTACTGATGACTGGACTAAAACATTTGACATACGTATTGGTAAAGTGGTAAACATGCCACAGGAAGATTGTAACTGGTCAACACAAGATTGTGCTGCAGCTGGTTTACATTTCACTTCTGACCAGATACATTATGTAGGATGTGGTGATCAATCTGTTCTAGTACTTATTAATCCTATGAAAGTTGTAGGTATAGGTCAACATAAAGGTAGATGTTTTGAGTATTTACCAATCATGACTGTACCTAGAGAAGAGGCTACAGAAATCTTACACGATGTTAGTTTCAATACTTTAGAATTAGATGAAGATTATGCAATACGTGAGTTAGAGTCTCTTGAAACTAAAGTTCAAGAAGGTTTTGTAGCAGAGAGTTCTAAGTATGAATTCAACTTGCCACATATATCAATGTCTGAAATTCGTGATATTGCTAAATCATTAGATGACATGCGTTTAGATATTAGTAAGCGAGTAGTATCAGTAGATTAATTAATTAGGGGAGCATCATATTTTTCACTAAATTTGTTGTTCCCTTTTTAATAAAAATATTATGGCAACAAAGAAAACAGTAAAAAAGTCTAGAGTACCGAAAACCAGAAACGCTGGCACAATGACAGAATCCATGTTTTGGTCTATGTTAAGAAGTGCACTTAGACAAAAAAGTAGATGGTGGAAACCAATTGCTGAGTGTAAAAAGTTAGCTCAGCGAGCATACAAAGGTCCTAACAAAAGACAGAAGTGGGAATATGAATGTAGTAAGTGTAAAGCTTGGTTTAAAGCAGACGCAGTTAATGTAGATCATATAGAACCTGCAGGAAGTTTAAACTGTTCAGAGGACTTAGCTCCATTTGTAGACACACTTTTTTGTGAACAAGAAAACTTACAAGTACTTTGTAAGACTTGTCATGATGAAAAAACACAATTAGAAAAACAGTTAAAGCAATTTAAAAAGAAGAAAAATGGATAAAGAATTATTAAGACAAATAACTCAACCAAGTCACTATGACTCACGGAATACATTAGATGTAATAGACTTTTGTCACCAGTATGATATTTCCTTTTCGAGAGGTAATGTGATTAAGTATCTCACTAGAGCAGGTCGTAAAGACAATGAGTTAGAAGATTTAAACAAGGCTTTAGAATACTTAACTAGAGAAATTAAACATGTTAAAAATTATACATTATGAGACAGATAACAGAAGATGCATATTTTGCATTTAATTCAAGGAAAAAATTTAGATTATCAAACACTGAAGTTAGGGTTCATGATGACGTAGTTTATTTATTATTACATGATAATAAAATAGCTAAGCGAACAAAGAATGGTTTATTTTTATCTCACGCTGGGTGGCCTACTAATACAACAAGAGAAAGGCTTTCTCCTTTTGTAAATAAAATAAGAAAATGTGAAGGGGACATTATAATAGAAGAAAAAGTTAAACTAACTAATAATTGGACACATTATGATCAAAGGCGTTAGAACAACAGGTATACAAGAAGTTGATATAATCGTTAGAGAGGTTAAAAATATGCCTTCAGAATATGATAAAACAGAAAGAGTGTTAATAATAGATGCTGATAGTATTATGTACTTTGCATCACACTTTCCTGAAGATTCTCTGATGGAGTTTCCAACAGAAGAAGACAGAATAGAAGAAGCTAAGTATAGAACTAGAACTAAATTACATGAGATACATAATAATATAGAAGCATTTTATAATATACAAGAGACTTTTATATTTATAGGTGGTCAAGGTAATTTTAGATATAAAGTGTTTCCTGATTATAAGTCTAATAGAAAAGAAAAGAATCCATTAATTCCAATAATTGCAGATTACATGTTAGATGAACTTCATGCTATACCTTCTATAGGGGCAGAAGCTGATGATTATGTATATGATGCTACAATTATAAGTGAGGGCAATTGTGTTGTAGCAGCTATAGATAAAGATGTATTCTATAATTGTCCTGACATACCTTTTTATGATTATAGAAGTCACGGTAGCACTCTAGGAGAGTTTAAGCATATATCTAAAGAAGAAAGTAGACTAGCTATAGCTTCTCAAGTAGTAATAGGAGATAGCGGTGATGGAATTCCAGGAGCTTATAGAATAGGTAAAGTTTGGTGTGCTAATAACATGCACTTAGGAATGACAGACTACCAGTTTACTAAAGCAATTCTTAAGGCTTATTTAAAAACAAACGGAGGTAATGCATCAGAAGCTAAGAAACAAGCAAGACTTTATTATAAAGTATTAAAACTATATACTCAAGATGAGTTAGATAAAATTATTAAACAAAATGAATAAAACTATAACTACAATATTTATGGTTCCCACATTAGCAATACCCAAAGGTGCATTACGTGCTACTGGGTTTGTTAATGCATTTATTTCAGACAAAGATAGAGAAGAAGACTATGGTGAAAACAAAGTTATATATCTTCTATTTAAACCTAATGACCTAGATGAGTTTAGATTGTTTGTAGACAATGAATATGATAGAACAGAAAACATTATAGAAGACTATGATTACTCCGAAGGATATATTGTAGTAATCTATAAGTTAAATCTTAAGTATTCATCAGACTTTGAACTTGTTAGGGAAGGTAAATATTCTAAACTTTCATCAAACTTTAAAAAGATGTTTCCTAAAATAATTAAGATTAAGAAGAGAGGTCTTCATAGAGATGAAATTAGTCTTCAATACAGAGTTTTTAATAGAACACCAGATCTTATAGAGTTTTGGGAAAAGAAAATAGGAATAGATTGGACAGATGATATGGAAGTCTGGACTGGATGGGATGAAACAAATGAAATATTAAATATTACAAAAATTAAAGAAGAAAATTATGAAAAAAGCAATTAAGTTACTAGAAAATCACCCTTTAACAAAAAAAAAGGTGCAATCTTGGTTTCTTCAAAATCTATTGAAGACAATAAATGATGAGATGCCAGAAGAATTTAAAGAATTTGTTAGGTCACAAACTATTGACGATGATAAGTTAGCAACGCTTGTTGTAGAATCACCACGTGGTTTCTTTGATATTTTTGATATTAATGATATATACATAAATATAAACTATGAAGAAGGAGGTTTTACTTGGCGTATTATTGAACCTTTACAGCTTAATCTACCTAGTAATTCTGCTAAGGATAGAAGAGATGCAGAAAGTAAAGCTATATATAAAGCTTTTGAAATATTAGAAAAGAAACTAACACCTAAAAAAGATGTACCAAAAACAAAAGAAAAAAGTAAAAAAAAGTAGGTCAATACTAATAATTGTACTAGATTTGTTATCCTCAAATTTGATAAGCAAGACAGAGGCAAAAAAACTTCTGTCCAAACGCAAGTCAACTGCATTTAATGGATGGGTTACAAACAGTACATATAACACAAACATTCATTATGAGAACAACTGAAGAATTTAACGGAGTACACCACCTTATCATTGATGGGGCAGGACTAGGTATTGAGATACCTCAAGTAGTAGCATTTATTAATCACGTAATCGATGATCTTTCTAAAATAGAAGGATTTAGACTTACAGAAATATCTACTTTTAGAGGAATTCCTAGAGTTCAATCTAACTTAACAGAGATATTGCCTTGGGTTGGACATCTTGTACACGAAGAGTTAGAAGAAAAACTGTCTATTATAATGAAAGTAGAGTTTGAGGTAGAAGCTAGACTGAAGTCACTTAACTTAGATATAAATGGAAAACCTTTAATCAATGAATAAAAACATTTTTAAAACAAGAACAAACATACTACCTTACGAGTATCCACAATTATTAGCTTACAAAGATGCTATTCGACATTCTTACTGGATAGACACAGAATTCAACTTTACAGAAGACATCCAAGACTTTAAAATAACTATTACACCGGCAGAAAGGGATGTTATTAAAAAAACCATGCTTGCTATTGCACAGATAGAAGTTAATGTCAAAACATTTTGGGCTGATATGTACAAACGTATGCCTATTACTGAAGTAGGAGATGTGGGAATGACATTTGCTGAATCAGAAGTTAGACATAAAGATGCTTATGCTAGACTGCTTAGAATACTAGGACTTGAAAAAGAATTTCAAAGTGTTATTGAAGTGCCTGCTATTGCAGGTAGACTTAAATACTTGAAAAAGTACCTAGATGGTACACGTTCTAGAGATGATAAGATGTATACTAAGTCTGTTTTACTGTTCTCTTTATTTATAGAACACGTAAGTCTGTTTAGTCAGTTCTTAATTATGATGAGTTTTAATAAGGAAAAGAATGTCTTTAAAGGTATATCTAACGTTGTAGAGGCTACTAGTAAAGAAGAAGAGATACACGGTAACTTTGGAGCTGAGATTATCAACATCATCAAGAAAGAAAATCCTGAGTGGTTTGATAAAGAGTTTGAAGAACTGATCTATTCTGCTTGCAAGAAAGCTTATGCTGCTGAATGCGGTATACTAGATTGGATCTTTGAAAAAGGTGAACTAAAGTTTCTATCTAAGGAAACTATTCAGAACTTTATAAAGAACAGATTTAATAATTCTTTAGAGAAGATAGGTATGAAATCAATATTTGAAGTTGACTCAGAACTATTAAAGTGCACTGAATGGTTTGATATAGAGATACTAGGAACCAAAGAAGGAGACTTCTTTTACAAAAAGAGTGTAGATTATAACAAGAAAAGCAAAAGCATTACAGAAGATGATCTTTTTTAAATTATGAAAAACAAAATAAAATTTTGAAAAACAAAACCAATGGAATATAATAAATACTACTGGCTGAATGAGGACAGCCGTACATTTTTATCAAGAGGGTATATTACAGAAACCCCTGAACAAAGAATCAAAGACATTTCTATTAAAGCAGAAAAGTATTTGAACATGAAAGGCTTTGCAGAAAAGTTTGAGAACTATATGGCCAAAGGGTATTACTCTTTATCAACGCCAGTGTGGATTAACTTTGGTAAAGCAAAAGGTCTGCCTATTAGTTGTTATGGATCTAATATAGATGATAATTTAGATAGTATATTAAACGCAGGCCGTGAGATAGGTATGATGTCTAAGTACGGAGGTGGGACCTCTGCTTACTTGGGTAACATTAGACCTAGAGGTACAGAAATTTCAACTGGAGGCTTTGCAGATGGACCAGTGCACTATGCTAAGATATATGACACTGTAGTAGATGTGTGTAAGCAGTCTGAAGCAAGGCGTGGAGCATGTGCAGTTTACTTACCTGTAGAACATGATGACATCTTAGAGTTCTTAGATATTGGAACAGACGGTAATCCTATTCAGAATCTTCAATATGGTGTCACAGTTAGTGATGTTTGGATGAAAGAAATGAAGGAAGGAGACAAAGCTAAACGTAAAGTTTGGGCTAAGGTTATTCAGAACAGAAGTGAAATTGGTTTTCCATACATAATGTTTAAAGATAACTCTAACAATAATTCTCCTTATAAAGACTTAGGTATGGAAATTACAGCATCTAATCTTTGTTCTGAAATACAATTACCTACTGATAGCTATAATTCGTTTGTATGTTGCTTAGGTTCTATAAATGTATTACACTGGGATGAGATTAGAGAAACAGATGCTATACAAACATATGTATACTTTCTTAATGCAGTGATGGATGAGTTTATTGTTAAGTCTGAAACAATGCCAGGTATGAAAAGAGCTAATAACTTTGCAAAAGAACACAGAGCTATTGGTCTAGGCGTTCTTGGATATCATTCGTTATTTCAATCTAAGCTTATTGAGTTTGACTCAATTGAAGCTAAAGGTTTAAATGCTCAGATTTTTAGTACTATAAAAGACAGGAGTGAAATAGCTTCAAGAAAGTTACATAAAGAATACGGTTATAGATCTCTTAGAGGAGGTTATGCTAATACAACACTTATAGCTATAGCTCCTACTAAGTCTAGTTCGTTTATACTTGGTCAAGTATCTATGGGTATAGAGCCTATTAAGTCTAACTACTTTATTAAGGATCTTGCTAAGTCTAAGACTGTGTATAAGAATCCTTATTTAGAAGCTGAATTAGAAAAGTATGGAATGAATACTGATAAAATATGGAAGTCTATCCTTAAGAAAGACGGAAGTGTGCAGCATTTAGGTTTTCCAACTCAAGCTGTCTTTAAGTCTTTTGTAGAAATATCTCCTAAAGAAATTGTATTACAGGCAGCACAAAGACAAAAATACATTGATCAATCACAGTCATTAAACCTAATGATTGACCCATCAGTATCAGCTAAGGATATAAACAAACTATATATCTATGCTCATGAAGAAGGGGTAAAAACACTATATTATCAGTTTAGTAAAAGCAGCGCTCAGGACTTTGCACGTAACATTTTAGAATGTTCGAGTTGTGAAGGATAATTAACTTAGTTAAAAAAATAATCAATAATGTTAGAATAGTTTGTGTACTGTCAGATAGTATTCCTATATTTGACATGAAAAGAGGTGGAAGGGTCCACTTTACACACAAACAACCCTTAATGAAAGGAGGACCCTGTTGTGGTTTTCTGATTATTTGAATTAAGTATTTTCTGTTCTGTTTTTTAATTGTTGAGATAAGCCTTGGAGAAATCCAGGGCTTTTTTCGTCAATAATTTAACATAAATTTCGTATATTTACACATAACAATTAAACAATTAAATATGGCAAAAAAAGTCACAAAAGCGACAGATGGTGCAAACTCATTCGAGGATGCATTAGAAAGATTAAACAAGCAATACGGTAAAGGTACTGTATTGTCATTAGGAAGTAAGTCTGAAGGGACGTACGATGCAATTAGTACAGGATCAATAGGTTTTGACTGGAGAACATTGGGCGTAGGAGGATTTGTAAAAGGTAAAATGTATGAACTCATGGGTTGGGAGGGTACAGGTAAGTCTACTATATGTGGACATGCTGTAGCCAGTTGCCAATCTAAAGGAGGTAAAGTGGTATATATTGACGGTGAACATGCTGTTGATACAAATTACTTTAATTCATTAGGTGTGGATACTAACACTATGATGATTGCACAACCTTCTTGCGGTGAAGAGGGTTTCAACATTGCAGTAGAGTTAATGCAAACAGGTGATGTAGATCTAATCATTATAGATTCTGATTCATCACTTATACCTAAAGCAGTATTAGATGGTGCTGTTGGTGAGCATGCAATAGGTAAGAAAGCACGACTTAACAGTAGTGCATATCCTAAGATTAAATCTATGGCACATAATACTAAGACATGTGTTATAGTAGTATCTCAATACCGAGAGAAGATAGGTGTTATGTTTGGTAACCCTACAACTACACAAGGTGGACATGCACTAAAGTTTTATTCTGATGTAAGAATAGAAGTTAGTAGGTCATTAGCTAAAGAAGCTGGAGAAGTGTATGGTAATATTACTAAAGTGAGAGCCATAAAGAATAAAATGAATCCTCCTTATGTATTATCAGACTTTGAAGTTCTATATGGTGTAGGTATCGACAAAGTAGGAGAAATGATGCAATTACTTAATGACTATGAGTTAGGTAGAAAGTATGGTAAAACTATGACAGTTGATGGTGTTAAGCATGATCTTGAAGAATTTAAAGATATGGTTCGTAACGATCAAGAGTTTTACGATAGTCTTAAGAATAAGATTATAAATGCAATTAAAGGTACAGAAGACTCAAATGAAAAAGTTGCCCCTTTAGAAATTATAGAAAATGACGAAAGAATGAATGTAATAGGTCAGAACGGTAATGATGGTATTCATTATAATAAAGCAAAATCTATGGAAGTTGTTGGTCCTAAAACATTATCTCCAGATTTATTTGATACATCCGAACTGTGAAATGTATAATCTGTGGAAAGAATTCAGAATCTGAATATTGTTTTCAACATAAGAGAAGAAAGCCGCTAGCTGTACAAGCCACTACTCATGCAGCAAATAGGCCTAAACGAACCCTTAGATCACATAAATCTAAGGGGGAGTCTTCTCCTAATGAAGACCATTTATTCTTTAAAAAAATATGGAAGGAAAGACCACATAATTCTGAATTAAGTAATGACTATTTAGGATCTGAAGCACTTAGTATTTATTTTCACCACATATTACCTAAAAATAAATATCCTGATATTAGGATGGATGAGGAAAATATTATACTTTTGACAGTTGACGAACATGCTAATGTAGAGAGTGATATCTACAAGTATGATGAAATTAATAAAAGACGTAACCACTTATTAAAAAAACATAATCTCTTATGATTGAAGTATTAAAATTTAGCGCCACTTGGTGTGGGCCTTGTAAAATGTTGTCTAAAGTATTAGAAGACGTAGAGGGTATTACAAATGTAGACATAGATACAGAGATGGAAATAGCAAGAGAGAATAAAGTTAGAAGTGTTCCTACTATTGTCTTTAAAAAAGACGGTAAAGAAGAACATCGACAAGTAGGTCTAATGTCTAAAAGTCAATACGATGAAATATTAAATAAATTATCTAATTAAAAACCAAAAATAATGAATCAATTTTTTTACACAAGAAAAGAAGCTATTGAGGATACAGAACCTGTAGAATATGCAGAGTTCACCGATAGCATTAACTTAAATAAAGTAATCAGAAGTGTACAAACATCATCTGATATGCGTGTAGTGCTCTTAGATGACATGCATGAGCGTGTTACAGAAGTGCCTAACATTAACACCAAAACCAATAAAGTAATTGGTACAAAAAAGAAAGTTGAAGTGTTTCAAACAGAAGCTTATCTAACTGGTGACGATAAAATAAGATTTGAAAAACTAACAAATATAGAATTATGAAAAAACCATACAGCAAGCTTTTAGGCAACCGTGTATACGTAGAAGTACCTGAAAGAAAGAAAAGTAAACTTGAAGTAGATGCTAACACTAAAGAAGCTCTACAAAGAGAAATGTTAAAGAAAATGTCTAGACTAAAAGTTTATGATGTTGGAGATCTAGTAACAACATTCAAAGAAGGAGACGAAGTGTTAGTAGACCCAGGGCAATTAAAAGACGCACTCTTAATTCCCCTTACAGATGATCAAGAAGTTTTACTTCTTTCTCCATTTGACATTATCCATGTTTGGTAATGAGTTATGAAATAATATCAGGAACAGAGGCAGCTCATGTTATAGAAAACAAAGAGTTGCCTTTTATTTCTTGTAAGTGTATAACTTATGGAAGAACAGATTTATTAGTAGAATCTTTACATAGTTTCCTACTTCAGGACTATCCAAAAGATAAGTGCGAGCTAATAATAGTCAATGATTACCCTCTTCAGAAGTTACACTATCCTCATCCACAAGTCACAATATATAATCTTGATGAAACTTTTTCTCTTATAGGTGAGAAAGAGAACTATGCTATTGAAAGATGCAAAGGGGAGCTTATTGCTGTATGGGATGATGATGATGTGGCCTTACCTAATCATCTAAACAACGTAGCTAGACACTGGAAGAAGGATACTAATATTATTCACTGGGAAACAGGTGTGTTCTACAATGAGCCATCTATTACAGCTATAAGTGGTGTAGGTAACTCTGGTATTGTATATAGTAAAGATGTATGGGAAAGAATAGGTAAAAGTCCTCTAGAGAACGCAGGAGGTGACATGACCTTAACTAATAGAATCCATGCTTTAGGTGGTAAAGTAGATGTTAAGATGCCAGATAGTGAAGCTTCGTGGTTTTATATGTGGGGAGGTAGAGGTTATCATCAATCCGGTATGGGTACAGATGATGGATCAAGACCTGATATCATTAAACGTCATAGTGCTCATGTAGAATCACAGCGTAAAGCTGGTAAGATACCTACAGGTGATATACATTTAGTGCCTTCATGGAAACAGGATTATAAACAAATGCTAAAAGATTATGTCAGCTCTAGTTGAGTTTATTATTCCTACATATAATAGGCATGAGCCTTTAATCTGCATGCTAACTTCTCTTACAGCTCAAACAGATGCTGACTGGAGCGCTCATGTGGTTATAGATGATACAGAAAGTGAAAGAATATCTGATATAGTAAAGAGTTTCAATGACCCTAGAATATATTGCACCTTTATGGATAAGCGGTATAATGATTGGGGACATACATTAAGGGAGCGTGGTAAACAAATGTCAGATGCTCAATATATAATAATGACTGGAGATGATAACTACTATACACCAAACTTTGTTGCTGAATTACGAACAGCAACAGCTAACTCTCCTGGGTTTATTTATTGGGATATGGTACACTCTCATTATAATTATGAATACTTTAAATGTCATCCTCACACTAATCAAATAGATATGGGAGCTTTTGCTACTAGAAGAGACTTAGCTCAGCAAATAGATCTTGGGGTACAATATGATGCTGACGGTTGGTTTGTAGAACAGTTTAAAAAGAAGTTTACAGAAGAAGAAATGTTTAAAATAAATAAAGTTTTATTTGTACACAACTAGCAAAATAAAGGCACTACTAATTAATAGGAATCTTTTGACTACTCTTAAAAATACATTAGAGTTCTTAAGAAAAGAGCCTAGAGTAGAGATTCATATACTTGATCAAGAATCTACCTATCCTCCATTGTTAGAATTTTATAAAACAATTACTGAAGAAATTCACTATGCAAAGAATGAGGGTCCTTACTCAGCATGGGCTTCTAAGTATAAACATTTACGTAAAGGTTATTTTATTGTAGCGGATACAGATTGTATATATGATAATGTTCCTGACGACTGGTTAGATGTAATGTTACATGCTATAAACCAACCAGGTTCCCCTAAAATAGGGTTCTCATTAGAAATAGAAGACTTACCCAATACAGATATAGGTAAACAATCATATGCACATGAGGCTAAATACTGGGAGAATAAAATTGATTTGGGATGGAATGCTCATGTAGATACTACATTTGCATTATATAGAGCTAATATGCCATTTTCTTATGATGCAATAAGATTAGACAGACCTTATTGTATACAGCACAGACCTTGGTATATAGATGATTGTTGTATACCTGAAGAGTGGAAGTATTATTTAGAACATGCGTCTAACGTATCAACTTGGAAAAGAAGATTATTAAAAAAATAGTATATGAGTATGAGTCCAGAAAACCCAAAAGATGAAATGTTAAGATTGTCTGTGTGCATGTTACTGTTACTTATTACGTATGTAA
>UPTG01000041.1_pt1 | contig 116728 bp, 104 predicted proteins | sample 2160121 | NCBI WGS metagenome assembly UPTG01 (sample SAMN06266255, study PRJEB28933) | marine metagenome | isolation source: Columbia River Estuary | place: USA:Columbia River Estuary, USA | collected 2014-07-27 | reverse complement strand
AATTCAGTCTTAACGTAAAAAAGCTACGCGAACCATTTATTCTGGTCGCTGGGTACGGCGATACCGGCACAAAACTTGTACGCTCTCTTCGTCGGCGATTTATTAAGGCAACAATTATTGATATCGCTCAAGACCGACTCGATGCATTGCTACTCGATGACTTTCCAATGGATATACCCGGTATCTGCGCTGACGCATCCGATCCGGAAAAATTAGTGATGGCAGGCATTAGTCATCCATACTGCAAGGCCGTCGTTGCGTTAACAGATGACAACGCAATCAATCTTCACATTGCCATCACTGCCAAGGTGATGAATCCAGACACAAATGTTATCTGTCGAGCAGACTCTAGCAATATAGAAGACAACATGCTGTCATTTGGTACAGACCACATTATCAACCCTTATCGCACTTTTGCCAGACAACTCGTACTCGCCGCCAAGTCGCCAAGCCAATACGCACTGAATGAATGGTTTCGTAGTGCTTTAGACGAACCACTGCCATCAAAGGTAAAAATAGCTAAGGGTCGCTGGATTATCTGTGGATATGGGAGATTCGGTCGTGCAATCTACGAGGAACTCCTAAGTCACGGCTTGACGGCTCAAATTATTGAACCGGATACATCAACACTCGATATGCCTGAAAACACAATCATCGGGGACGGCACCGGCGTTAGCACCCTCAAAGAGGCTAACGTCTCTGAAGCTATCGGGATAATCGCGGGTAGCAACGACGACTCCAATAATCTCTCAATTATTGTCACCGCCCGTCTGCTCAATCCGGACTTATTTGTGATCATCCGACAGAACAAACAATCAAACGCTGACCTTTTTCGCCAGTCCAAAGCAGACATTGTGATGGAATCAGGTAATGTCATCGCAAAAAACATTAGAACACTGCTTACAAACCCGATGATCGACGAGTTTCTGAGCCTCGCGCGCGCGCATGACGATACTTGGGCAAGCGTTCTTGTAGACGAGTTGCGTTACATTTGTCCTGATCAATTACCGGAAACTTGGTCTGTTACCGTGGGAGACAGCGATGCGCAGGCCGTCGTGGAAACGATCAGACGAGGTGACGATGTCCTGATTCGACATCTCACTCTGAGTCATACGAATCGTGACGAGAACTTGCCCCTTATCGTACTTTACCACCGTAATAAGCATGGCGCGTTTTGCATGCCCGAGCCTGACACTAAAATTAGTATTGGCGATCAATTACTCTTCACTGGCACTGCAATGGCCCGATTTAATGTTCAATGGAACCTTCAGAATATTGTTGCGCTTTCGTACATTAAAACAGGGGAATCAGAGCCACAGACTTGGGTGGGCAAGAAGCTACTGCAAAAGCGCTCGTTTTCCAATGCTACTTAATCTTAGCAACCTCAAAGCACTCGCAATTAATTTCCCGAGGTCTCACTTTGCTGATGTGTTGGTCTCGGCCGAGGGCATAGATCTTGGTTCTACGAAAGTCCTGTGGTTTTTTTCACTTTCCTCAAGCTTATAAGTTACCCGGATTGCATAAGTCCCTTGATCAACCTGGCAACCTATCCTCTTTATTACAGAGTTTTGAGAAAGACCCATGGTCATAGTTACTAGATCACTTTTGTCGCTGGCAGTAACACGCTTTCAATCGTCGAGCAATTCAATGCAAGTAAGATTGATCTTCAGCGTTACGGCATTGAGCTCTTAAGCGCATTCCAATGCATGCCCAAAGTTGTCAGGCCATTTACGCAGACTTTAGCGTCGTTGCAGTCAACAAAATCACTTCAGCGAGGCAATCAGTGATTCGTAGGTTTCAAATCCTGTCACCGACGCTAAATTATCGCGCCAGAGCTTTTCCAGCATCTCAATCGTCTCTTTACTCAGGTCGTTGACACCGACCTTACCTTCCCGAACCTTCGCACTGTCGCTACCCGTTGGCAGCAAGGTCTTTTCCGAGAGCTCACGGAGCATCGCGTCGTCAAATCGGTCTTTGTAGTTCAGCATAAAAGGCAGAGAAGCATGTTCGACGGTGATATCAAAAAGTTCATCATCGAGTTCGATATGACAAAAAGACGCAATTTTTTCAATCGTGCCTTCGAGGTCTTGTTTCATGTGCTCGTAGACGAGATACAGCACGTTCGCATCATTTCGATGCTGCCACCAGCCAGTAAAGTGCTTGTGATAACCAGCATCGGCCGTACTTAATTGAACGAATTCATTCGCTTTGATGCTGCCAGGTTCAAAATACCAACCCTCCATAAACTTAAATGAAGAAAATGCAGCATCGACAGGATGCCGAATCACATTAATATATTTAGCGCCCTTCGGCATTGCATCATAATCGAGATGACTCTTGAAACCGCGGGGCTCCGCGCGTTGATCAGCATTGATATCCAGATTTAGCCTATCCGCGGTTTCAATCCAAGGTACAACGCGTGAAATGTCATCAAAAGCCATATCACCGCGGGTTCGCAGCGTATGAAAGATCTGTTGCGTCCAGGTTGTGCCGCTTTTGCCAAATGGCGTTATGACGATATCCGTAGGCTGAGGTTTGTAAGCAGCGATACTTCTTTCACGCCCCTTTGGGTCACTCTCGCGCAAAAATAACGCACGAAGCTCTTTAAGGGATTCAGCACGTTTGCGTAGCCGTTCTATCATTTAAGGAATTCACTTAGTCAAAGCAAATAGTGTAACAAAACAAAATTCCACTAACAGGTTTTTGGTCGTCATCGTCACCGCCGCCAGCGCGCCTAGCGCATTCATCTACACTGGAAGATTGCTCAAATCTTCACGTCAGGGCAAGGTGTCACCAGCTCATTTGCTACATGCGTAGCAAACCTCAATCCGGGCTGCCTCAAGCGCCTAAACCTCATCAGAGTATCTAACGATCGCGGCCACTTCACCATTAAACGACGCCTCTGTTAATCGCTCGAGCACTTCGAGGGTTGTGTTCATTTTCGGTAAAGTGAGCATCATAAACTCCAACGTATGAGGAACCTGAACACGATCCGAAAAATCACTGTCGCTGGAATCGCCCCTCAAAACCGTGAGGCCAATCGTACGCTGATCCTTCGCCGTAACCCGGTCAATAGGATAAAACCGCTAGTAAGAAAGCCCCTTAGCGGTGGCAGGTCTATTATTGTGACGAAAAAACCAAGCGGGACGGACAAGGATATCCGAGTGACATCCCGAGGCCAATGACTACCCCTTCAAATTCCATGATTAGACATTCGCGAGTAGCTAAAAGGTCTTGCTTTCGACAGTTCCGTCACGGTGGGTCGCGGTAATACGGAAACCGGTCATCGTCACGTTATCTACAACGTAAGTCACCTGATCGATGTCCGTTTGAGGTTCCCACCCTATAAGTTCGGTTAAACCTCCTGAGGCATTTGGATTCGTATGATCGTAGGTACCTGCAATATAAGCGCCGCGACTCATCCTGAGTTCTTCCTGAAATAAACGGATACTTCTCATGTTTTCAGTCAGCACAGCGCGCTTGGAAGTATCAATGTAATCCTGATATGTCGGCAAGGCGATGGCTCCGATGATGCCTACGATTGCCATCGCAATCATAAGCTCAATCAAAGAGACACCTTTTAGCAATTTACTGATGATTAGGTGGTTTATCATATTCGAGTCTCAACGCCGGTTCTTCAAACCTACCAGAGAACTTATTTGGCTAAGTGCGATATGCGTTTCAATCATTAATGAAATTATTCGATCAGTCGACTCGGCGACAGAATATTCAATCTAGGTAAGGCACTAAATTCTTGCCGTCAAAAAAACCGACGGGCATACACCAACCGGACTTTGATGATCTGGCTACGCTTCGAAAAAGAACGCTTATCAAACCATTTTACTCTTCCTCAGCTGCGGTGATTGTGATTGCTGTCGCAGTCAAGTCTTGGTATGCCGGAAGGGAAATTGTCACGTTAGCAGCAGAGGTAGACACAACCCCTACAACACCATTTGTACTGTCAGCAGCATCAGCATAAGCGTTAGTGCCTCCCGCGGGTGCAAGGTTGCCACTAGGGTTAAAGATTTCGATCCAGCCAACTGCTGTTGTAGGCACTGTAGAGTCCAAACCTAGTGCAGCTTGTGTATGACCTTTAACGTAGGTAGTCCGCGCTAGACGCACAGCTTCTTGGTAGTGAGAGTTTACCTTTGTCATGTTAGCGGTCTTGATGTAATCCTGGTATGCAGGCAAGGCAAGCGTGGCGAGAATACCGATGATTGCGACGACAATCATCAATTCGATCAGGGTGAAACCCTTTTGTATGTTTTTATTCACTGGAATGACTCCTTAATTAAATTGAATAGACTGTCAAATTATCGAAAAATTTTTTGTGCAGTCATAAAGAACCATCGAGCAACTACCATGCCAATAAAAACCAAACCATTTGCAGGGCTTACAAACAGCTTACAATGCTGCTGTGACGCAAGGAGTCATTGAACATACAATAGCTCAAGTCATAAAGTGACAAATTTGGTCACTTTATTTTCAAACGCCGCTCTGAAAAACGCTCATATAGAGCGATGTCAAAACCTCTTTAACCTCTGAGAAGCGTCTTTCTTCAGGGTTCTGAGGATCATATAAAGGCTTCAAACGATGTCACTCCAATACAAATCATACAGCATTTTAGCGACACCCTCGCCACTGGAGTCTATATCTTCGAACGCCCACTTATGCAGGATGAAATCGTAATGGCTGCCAACCCGATGCAACTTAGCGGGCTCGCTAGACGACTGGTAGACGATCACCTGCTCGAAAACTCAGCGGCGAGAGAGGCCTCTATTGAAGCTTCCAAAACGCGGGTTCCTTTTGTTACTCACCTCGTTCAGAAAAAATTAGTCAGTCCAAAAGATATCGCGAACGCTGCCTCTGAAGAATTTGGCACTCCTCTGTTGGATATCACTGCGCTGGACCCTGAAGTTATTCCAAGAAATCTAGTCGACGAAAAACTCATTCGCGCAAACCATGCGATACCGATTTTCCACAGGGGTAATAGACTGTTCGTTGCGGTTTCCGATCCCACCAATCGTCAAGCTTTGGATGAAATTAAATTTCAAACCGGGGTCTCAACAGAAGAAGTCTTGGTTGAGGAAAACAAGCTTACTGCTTTTATCGACGCCTACCTCGAGTCTCTGGAAAGTGGCGGATTAGGAGATCTTGGTAATGATGATGTTGATTTGGACCTCGAAGCCGTGGACGAGGCCCGTGGCGCAGAAGAAGATGACGGTGCAGCAACCGACGACACCCCGGTGGTTCGTTTCGTCAACAAGATGCTAATGGACGCTATCAAGGGTAATTCATCTGACTTGCACTTTGAACCATTCGAAACATCTTACCGGGTTAGATTCAGAACTGACGGCGTACTGCATGAGGTCGCAAGGCCACCTGTAAATCTGGCACCTAGAATATCTGCCCGCCTTAAAGTGATGTCTCAGCTGGACATCTCGGAACGCCGAGTGCCGCAAGATGGTCGAATAAAGCTAAAAATTTCTAAATCAAAATCTATTGATTTCCGAGTGAATACACTGCCAGTGCTGTTCGGCGAAAAATTATGTTTGCGAATTTTGGACCCAAGCAGCGCAAAAATGGGTATCGATGCGTTAGGTTATGAAGATGAACAGAAAGCCTTGTATCTAGAGGCGCTTCACAGACCACAAGGTATGTTCCTGGTGACTGGCCCGACGGGTAGCGGCAAAACCGTCTCCCTATATACCGGGCTCAATATTCTAAATACACCGGAATTGAATATTTCAACGGCTGAAGATCCCGTTGAAATTAACCTCGAGGGGATTAATCAATGCCCCGTAAATCACAAGGTTGGTCTAGATTTTGGTGAAGCATTGCGTTCATTCCTGCGACAGGATCCAGACATTGTCATGGTTGGTGAGATTCGAGACCTTGAAACCGCGAACATTTCAATCAAAGCAGCACAGACCGGCCACATGGTGATGTCGACCTTACACACCAATAGTGCTCCTGAAACAATCACTCGGTTGAGAAATATGGGTGTGCCAGCATTTAACCTAGCCACATCAATCAATATCATCGTCGCTCAGCGGCTCGCCCGACGACTTTGTGTTTGCAAAGTTAAACTCGACATTCCCAAAGCAGCATTAATCGAGAAAGGTTTCACAGAGGAGGATGTAGATTCTGGCCTCGAGATATATGGTCCCGGCGAGTGCGATCGATGTTCCAGCGGTTATAAAGGCCGCGTTGGTATCTATGAAGTTGTCAAAATCACACCCGAAATATCCAGAATCATCATGGAAGACGGCAACTCAATTGAAATCGCCGAAGCATGCGCAAAAGAGGGCTTCAAGAATATTTTTGAGTCAGCCATGGTGAAAGTGAAAAATGGGCTAACAAGCCTAGAGGAAGTTGATCGGGTCACCTCTGGTCACTAATTTCAAGTCCTGACTCAGGACACATTGCTTAATTTGCCGCTCTCGGAGAGTTGGCAACGGAACTTTAGCTAAAACTGATACTTGCGTTTGGGTATCAGCGCACTATCACTTAGCCCCTACCGGGCATGGGAGAACAAGAGGATTGAATATGGCCGCAGCCAGTACAGTATTTGCTTGGGAAGGAACTGACAGATCAGGCATAAAAACAAAAGGCGAGATAACCAGCAGCAATGCCAATATCGCAAAAACAGAACTGCGCAAACGAGGTATTAGTCCTACTAGGGTCAGCAAAAAAAGCGGTGTTTTAAGCGCATTGTTTAATGTGGGCCAGAAAATTGGTCCTGCGGATACCGCGCTGTTCACTCGGCAACTCGCCACTATGATGAAAGCTGGTGTTCCCTTGGTTCAATCATTTGAAATTGTTGCCGATGGCATTGACAACCCTGCGATGAAAAACCTCATCATCAGGATTCGCGATGATGTTTCTGCAGGCAATTCTTTCGCTCACGCCATTCAGGCTAACCCGGAGCACTTTAATGATCTTTATTGCAATTTGATCGATGCAGGCGAGCAATCTGGAGCACTGGAAACGATGCTCGAGCGCCTTGCCACCTACATGGAGAAGTCAGAGGCCCTGAAAGCAAAAATCAAAAGCGCCCTGAGCTATCCAATTTCAGTTTTAGTGGTTGCAGGGGTTGTATCGGCAATTTTACTTATAAAGGTTGTTCCTCAATTTGAGGAAACTTTTGCAGGTTTTGGTGCTGAATTACCAGAATTCACCCAGTTGGTGGTTAACATGTCCCGCTGGATGCAAGAGTGGTGGTTGGCCGTGGCAGCAGCGATTGCTATCGTTTTATTTATTCGAAAAGAGACGCTTAAACGGTCAAAAGCAGCACGAGACGCGCAAGAGCGATTCATGCTTAAGATGCCAATCATCGGCAACATACTTGATAAATCATGCGTTGCCAGATTTACCCGGACGCTATCAACAACATTTGCCGCTGGTGTACCGTTGGTTGATGCACTCGAGTCTGTGTCCGGTGCTGCGGGCAATGTTGTCTATTACAATGCAATCAAAAAGGTCAAGGATGACGTTTCCAGCGGTATCCAGCTCAATTACTCCATGAAGCAGACCGAGGTGTTTCCCAACATGGTTATCCAGATGGTTTCTATCGGAGAGGAATCGGGTGCTCTTGATGGCATGCTGGATAAAGCAGCAACTTACTATGAAGACATGGTGGACAACGCGGTTGACGGCCTCACGAGCTTGATGGAACCAATTATCATGTCATTCCTTGGTGTCGTTATCGGAGGCTTAATTATCGCGATGTATCTACCAATCTTCTCGATGGGTGATGCAATTGGAGGCCACTAAAGTAGCAACTTTAGCACCAGACTTTTGTTAACTTATCTCTATTTGTTTTAATATACCCTGTCTCCACGATAGACAGCACAGATGATAGATAATCTTTCGACACAACTGGTGCTATTCCACGCGCAATTTCCGGGTTTGAGTGTCCTCATCGGTTGTGTTTTTGGGATGCTAATAGGTAGCTTCTTGAATGTTGTCGTTCATCGCCTACCGGTTATGTTGGAACGAGACTGGCATCAGCAGGCACATGAATTTCTGGCATCTGAACCACCCAGGAACGATTCAACTGCAACCTATAATCTCGTATTTCCCAACTCACAGTGCCCCAATTGCCTGCACAGCATCAAGCCTTGGGAAAACATTCCCGTTCTCAGTTACCTTTTTCTTGGTGGGAAGTGTTCCTCATGCAAGGCAGGTATTTCGCCAAGGTATCCAGTTGTAGAAATATTAACCGGCGTACTAACCGCTCTCGTGGTTTACAACTTCGGACTGACCACGACAAGCCTGGCATGCTGCATCTTGACCTGGTCACTGGTCTGCCTCTCATTGATAGACTATGATACACAATTGTTACCTGACAATATTACCATGCCGCTGCTGTGGCTGGGGTTAATTGTAAATGCTTTTGATATCGTCGCTCATTTCGAATACGCTTTTTGGGGCGCAATTGCAGGCTATCTTAGCCTTTGGTCAGTAAACACCTTATTCAGACTTGTTCGCGGCTACGATGGCATGGGATACGGCGATTTCAAACTACTCGCGGTACTTGGTGCTTGGATGGGCTGGCAGGCATTACCTCTGATCATCATTCTTTCATCTCTCGCAGGTGCAGTGATTGGAGGGGCACTAATCGCGTTCGGCAGAGACAAGTCCAAACCGATTCCCTTTGGTCCTTACCTTGCCATCGCGGGTTGGATATCGTTGATCTGGGGTGCTGAGATCACCATGTTTTACCTAAAATTTGCTGCAATGTAACCATTGAGCAACAACATTTAAGACACAGATTATATGACTTCATCTAAAACCAAACTCGTCATTGGCCTCACTGGCGGAATCGGCAGTGGCAAGAGCGCAGTGTCAAATCACTTCTCAATATTAGGTATCACCATTGCGGACGCTGACATTGCCAGTCGAACTGTAATGGAACCAGAGACCGAGGCATACAACAAGATTATAGATTACTTTGGTGAAGGAATAGCCAACAAAGACAAAACGCTCGATCGGGCGCGCCTGCGCGAACTTGTTTTTAGCAACAGCCAAAAATTGAGGTGGCTTGAATCCGTTACAGTTCCCGCCATCATGAATCAGTTAATCATGGAGCTGGAACAATCAATATCACCCTACTCTATCCTGTGTTTGTCCAGCGGAGGCGGACAGCATCCGTTGATTCATCGCAACCTCGTGGTAGATGTCATGCCCGAGACCCAGTTGGAAAGAGCGATACAGCGGGATAACAATTCAGCGGAACAAATAAAATCGATTATGGCAAAGCAACCTACTCGGCAAGATAGATTGGACTACGCCGACGACGTGATCAATAACGATGGCGATATCTCGCTTCTGGCCAACGAGGTGTCACGTCTACACCGCCTGTATCAGGCTCTGAGTAGCAAAATCAGTGAATCAGGTAATGCTGCGGAGTACTCGTGATGACAAAACTCACCGTAGACTGTCCTCTGTGCAAGACAAAGGTTCCATGGAATGACTCACAACAGTTTCGACCATTTTGTTCCGAGCGCTGCAAGCTCACTGATTTGGGAGAGTGGGCCGAGGGTCGGAGAAGCATTCCCTCAGATGCAGATCATGATGATACAACCGCGAGAGACCTTGACCGGGATTAGCTCCCTTCTCTCAGCTGTTCATCGCAGCGCTGAAAACCATGTTCAACCCAACTAATCGCCAAATCAGACAATATTCTCGCCTAGTCCAAGCGCTGCAGGACAGAGCATACCGCGTTACACGTTGAATGCCCTTAAGTTCGATATTCTGCATTAATTCGAACGTACTCGTGGGACAAATCACTCGTCCAAACAGTTTCACGAATACTTCCGGCATTGAGTTCAACTCTAATAAGAATCTCTTCTTCTGCCATCACATCACTGCCGGCTTTTTCAGTGTAATCCAGTGCTTTTTGCCCTTTTTTCATCAGCTGAACATCGCCCAAAAATATATCAAGCTTGTTCACGTCAATATCCACCGGCGCCTTGCCTATCGCCATGACCAAACGACCCCAGTTAGCATCGCTTGCGAAAAGCGCCGTTTTCATCAATGGAGAATTCGCAATCGCATAGGCAATATTCAACGAATCTGAGCGTGACTCGCTTGAGCCGACTTCGACCGCCACAAATTTAGTAGCACCCTCACCATCCCTGATAATTCCTTGCGCTAATTCAAGACAAACCTCATTCAGCATCTGAACAAACTGTTCATGAGCTTTCTCGTCAACATCTATGTCTACAGAGGACACACCCGTTGCACTCAACATACACGAGTCATTAGTTGAAGTATCGCTATCTACTGTGATCCGATTGAACGACCGATCACCAGCCGCTAGAAGACATGCTTTTAACGTTGCCTTCGTTGCTGTTACATCACTCGCGATGTAGCTCAGCATCGTCGCCATATTTGGCTGTATCATCCCTGAGCCTTTGGCAATACCCGTAACCGTCACCACCTCACCATTAATTGTTCTCTGGCGCGTTGCTATTTTTGGCTCAGTATCTGTTGTCATAATGCCATGTGCAGCTTCTAGCCAATTCTCTTCTGCTAACCCTTTGGTTAACTCGTCCAGCGCGCCCGTTATTTTCTCCACTGGCAGCCTCTCTCCAATGACGCCGGTGGAAAAAGGTATCACCGCCTCGGGAGGAATCCCCGACACCTGTGAAACTGCTTTACAACAAACCAAAGCATCGCCGATACCAGCTTCACCAACACCGGCATTGGCATTGCCGCTGTTAACTAGAAAACGCGTCGGATTAGTCACGTTCAGATGTCTTTTGCCGACCTCAACCGGTGCAGCAGCAAATAAGCTCTTAGTAAAAATGCCTACTGTTATCGTTGTATCGACAAACTCAAAGAGGACCAAATCAGCAACATCTTGATTTTCAGTGTTGCCTTTAATGCCACAGCCACAAGCAGACAGTCTTACGCCCGGAACCACATTGAACTCGCGTGAAAAGCTACCTACTGCCACTACTATGCTCCTAAACTGATGTTGATCAGAGAGTTCTTTGTGCTCAACTTGCTATGACAATTTTCCGTGACAAGACTTGTATTTTTTACCTGAACCACACGGACAGGGTTCGTTACGGCCAACCTTCTTTTCCTGCCGAATGAAGGGCGCCTGGGCGGTACCACCCTGTTGCAGACCGCCTCCTTGGGTAGACCCCGGTGAGTCCATCGCACCGGCATCGCTCTTCTGGAAGTTCATTGAAGTTTTGGCTTCTGCTTCTCTACGCTTGCGTTCCATCGCTTCGACATCGTCAGAGGGCTGAAACTGAACTCTTGCCAGAAAGCGTATAACTTCAAATTTTACATTATGAAGCAGCTCTTCAAACAGCTCGAATGATTCACGCTTGTATTCCTGTTTGGGCTGTTTTTGGGCATAGGCACGAAGATTAATACCCTGCCGCAAATAATCCATTGCAGCGAGGTGTTCTTTCCATTGTGTATCAAGTATTTGGAGCATAATCTGCTTTTCAAATATTCGAATATCGTCCCCGATTTGTTCTTCTTTCTTTCGATAATCTTCTTTGATTTCGTAGACGATACGATCACGCATTGATTCCTCGTGCATGTCATCATCTTCTCGCAACCACGTTGCAATAGGCAGCTTGATATTGAATTCAGTATTTAAAGACGCTTCAAGACCAGGAATATCCCACTGTTCCTCCAAGCTCTGGGGTGGCACATATCCGCTAATCACTTCAGAGATAACATCGTCCCAAAGCGCGTTGATCGTCTCAGACACATCGTTGGTTGCCATCAATTCATTACGTTGTCCGTAAATCATCTGGCGCTGGTCATTTGCAACGTCATCATATTCGAGCAGTTGCTTACGAATATCGAAGTTACGCGTTTCAACTTTTCTCTGCGCCTTCTCAATGGCGTTATTTACCATGCGATGCTCTATAGCTTCGCCCTTCTCCATACCCAAGGACTTCATCAACCCTTTCACCTTATCTGAGGCGAAAATCCGAAGAAGATTATCATCCAAAGATAAGTAGAAACGCGATACACCCGGGTCACCCTGTCGACCGGCTCGTCCTCTTAGCTGATTATCAATCCTTCGGCTCTCGTGGCGTTCGGTTCCAAGAACATGCAGTCCACCCGCTGCCAATACCGCATCATGACTCGCTTGCCATTCGGACTTCAGCGCTTCGATTTTTACTTCGGAAGGATCTCTTAGTTTGGCAGCCTCAATTTCCCAGTTACCGCCTAAAATGATGTCTGTACCCCGACCAGCCATATTCGTGGCGATAGTCACGGTTCCCGGCCTTCCCGCTTGGGCGATAATTTCAGCTTCCTTCTCGTGAAACTTCGCGTTCAACACATTGTGTTTGATTTTCTTCTTCTTCAATAGCGTAGACAAAACTTCTGAAGACTCAACTGACGCGGTACCAACCAGAACAGGTGCACCGTTACCAGTGAATTCCTGAATCTCATCAACAATGGCATCGTACTTCTCCGCCAGCGTCAAGAACATCAGATCATTCTTATCATCCCGTATCATTTCAATGTTAGTGGGGATTACGACAACATCCAAACCATAAATCTGCTTAAACTCGAACGCTTCTGTATCAGCCGTGCCGGTCATGCCAGCAAGTTTGTTGTATAAACGGAAGTAATTTTGGAAAGTCGTGGAGGCAAGCGTTTGACTTTCATTGGTTATCGCCACATTTTCTTTTGCTTCGATAGCCTGATGGATACCACCGGACCATCGTCTGCCAGGCATAGTTCGACCAGTATGCTCGTCAACAATAACGATTTCGTTGTCCTGCACAATGTACTCAACATCTTTTTGAAACAGGCAGTGTGCTTTTAGCGCGGAATGAATATGGTGCAACAAGGTGAGATTTGTGGTCCCGTATAGCGAGTCGCCTTCTTTTAATAGTCCGTGTTTAACCAGCAGACTCTCTACCAGCAAGTGTCCGTCTTCTGTCAGCTCAACATCACGCTGTTTTTCATCAACGAAGTAGTCTCCTGGCGGCTCAATATCGTTCTCGATATCTTCTGCGGTCTTTTCCTGACGTTTCAGCCGTGGGGCGATTTGATTGATCGCCCGATACAATTCCGAGGAGTTTTCAACGCCGCCTGATATGATTAAAGGCGTTCTCGCCTCATCGATCAGAATCGAATCAACCTCATCAACGATGGCAAAATTCAGCGGCCGTTGTGTCCTTTCGGTTGCATTGAACGCCATGTTGTCGCGCAAATAATCAAATCCGAATTCATTATTCGTGCCGTAGGTTACATCGCATTGATAAGCTGCATGCTTTTCGTCACCTGACTGACCTGCGTAGACAACACCCACGGTCATACCCAGCTGACGGAATACCGCGCCCATCCACTCGGCACCCCATTTTGCAAGATAATCATTAACGGTGACCAGGTGAACGCCATTGCCAGATATCGCATTGAGATAGAGTGGGAGCGTCGCGACAAGGGTTTTGCCCTCACCCGTTCGCATTTCGGCAATTTTACCTTCGTGCAGCACTACGCCGCCTATCATTTGAACGTCAAATATACGCAGTCCAAGCGCACGCCTTCCAGCCTCCCTTACGGTTGCAAAAGCCTCCGGCAAAATAACGTCTAGGGTCTCTCCAGCATCCATCCTTTGCTGATATTCAGCGCGCTTGTCTTTGAGCTGCTGATCGCTCAGTGTTTCGAGATTCTCCTCATAGCTGTTAATTTTCTTAACAACTTTCTCCATTCGTTTAAGTTCGCGATCATTCTTGCTTCCGAACACTTTGCTTAATATTTTAAGGGCCATTTCAGCTATCTCTTTTGCTTCCCGTTGGAAGCCCTGAATCTAATAAAAGTGAAGGTATTCGATATTCCGCCGTCACAAAGAAGTGCATCGACCATACCGGGGCATCTTTCCGTGATCAGGTATGGAATACATGGGGTACGGAGTCTCCTGAAAAGAAGATCTCCTATTTATGATGAGGGTCAGCGGCTTGCGCGTTGAACATAGGAGGATGGGTCAACTACCCGGCCATTTTTATAGACCTCGTAGTGTACGTGTGGACCGGTCGAACGACCGCTACTGCCCATTTTACCGACGACCTGTCCTTTTTTTACAATGTCACCCACCTTGACGATTAACTTGTCGTGGTGACCGTAGCGGGTAGAGAAGCCTCCGCCATGGTTTATTTCAACCATCTCGCCATATCCGCTACGCGCATCGGCATAAACAACCACGCCAGCGGCGACAGCAACAACGTCAGCCCCAAGTTTACCTGCAAAATCAACGCCGTTGTGAAAGGCCCTTTTGCCGGTTATGGGGTCAACTCTCATACCAAACCTGGACGACATCCAGCCTTTTTTCACAGGTCTACCAGCGATGAATACTTCATTCTGGATATTTCGATTAACAAACAGGGTTTCGAGTACGCTTAGCTGTTGCTCACGGCTGTTAATATCATCGGCAAGACGACTGAGCTCTCTCAGATAGTTTGGCGCTCCGCGGGCAGAGGAGGTATCTTTAACTTCTGGTCCCCCCATGGGTGGCGGGCTTGAGAAGTCGAATTCCCCCTCTTCAATGCCTGCAACGTCCGTGAGTCGCTCACCTAAGGCATCCAGTCTGACTATTCGCGCTTGCAACTGGGCGAGACGCAGTGCGGAAGCTTCTAGGTTGTCCTCCGCATCGCGTTTTGCATCTTCTATTTGCTGTTCCTGGTCTTTTAAAACCAGTCGCCATTTGCCAACCATCTCATTTGTGAGAGCAGCCTCACCCATGCCATGACGATAGGACAAGTAACCAGCTGCGGTCGGAAAACCGATCAGACTCAAAAAAGTCAGACCCAGCAGAAAGCCATTGGCCGTAAATGACCTAGCCTTGCCCGAATTATTATCAACTATGATGAACTTCATAAATTTCGGTTACTATATCCAATCGGATGTATCAAAGTACGTTGTAAACCTATTCTTTTTATCATTCAGGTTCAGCCCTCAAGATGGCTCGCAAACAAAAATACTTCAAAGACCCTGCCCAAATATTCAGCAGACCGAGGTCCCGTCTGAACAGGATTTTCTCCAAATCCCAGAACCTTGTGCAGCTTCAGAACGCCTTGAGGCAGACGTTCCCTGGTGAAGTTTACGTTGCTTCACTCTCCGAGGGAATACTCCATCTCATTACACCATCGGCGTCCCTGGCCACCCGACTGAGATATCGCCAAAAAGCTATAAAGGCTGCATTAGAACAGATGCCTCTGCCTGGTGCTGGATCACATAATCGCAGAGAAGTCCTCCAAATCATGCAAATCAAGGTGACGGTTTCGCCCAATTACAAACCGCCTACAGCGCCCAAAAGGTCCGCCATTGCTCCGTCTCCGGAGACCGCGCGTCTTATCGCTGAAACCGCTCAATATATAGAAGATGAACCTCTGCGCAAAGCGCTAATTAGGCTTTCCAGACGCGGTGAGACGTAAAACTTGGTTGACGCTTGATTTCAGTCGTTATTTTGGCGACTTTTGGTCTCTATTCAGCGAGAACAGGCGTGGAGTAGGACATTGGTAGTTTTTCAGGTTTATCAAACGTCACGATATCCCAGGCATCTACCTCCTCCAAGAGCGCTCTTCGGAGCGCATGATTACTTGTGTGGCCTGACTTGTGGCCAGTGAACTCGCCAATGATACTGTGTCCCAAGACATACAGGTCGCCAATAGCATCGAGGATCTTGTGTCTGACGAATTCGTCCTCGTGACGAAGACCATCATCATTAAGCACTCTGAATTCGTCTACAACCACGGCATTATCCATGCTCCCACCCTGGGCGAGGTTGCGCTCGCGCAGATGTTCAAAATCTTGCATCAAACCAAATGTTCGGGCGCGACTGACTTCTTTGACGAAGGAGGTAGTTGAAAAATTGATGCTCGCACGCTGTTCCTTGATGACAGGGTTGTCGTACACAATAGTGTGATTCACCTTAAATCCATCGAAAGGCTCTATTTTTGCCGACCATGCGCCTGCTACTGGATCACAGACCTCAATCTTCTTTTTGATTCTCAAAAACTTTTTATGCGCAGACTGATTTTCGATGCCCGCAGACTGGATGAGGAACACAAAAGTAGCGGCACTACCGTCCATAATCGGCATTTCCGGACCACTGACCTCTACATAGGCATTATCAATACCCAGCCCACTAAAAGCGGCCATTAGATGCTCGATCGTTGAAATGCCATGATTGTCTTTCATGATCGTTGTTGCCAGAGTCGTATCACCTACATATTCTGTTAATGCCGGTATTTCGATCGCCTCATCAAGATCAATCCTGACAAATACGACACCAGTATCGACAGGTGCAGGCCGGAGGGTTAAATATACTTTCTCACCGGTATGTAGACCGATTCCGGTTGCCCGGATGACATTTCTCAACGTTCTTTGATAGATCATTATTCTTGTTGTTGTCCTGCTGCAGGTTCCAGAAAAAGCGGCGCGAATATTACCAAAAAGCCTATCTTTACTCCAGACAAATACATCTGGGGCGAGTACTGGCACACATCAAGTGACGTCTGTACACGCTAAGCAGGTACCGGACATCAACGGCGATCAACTTATGACCCCAAATTATCCGAATAGTTTCAATAACACATCACTTTTTACCTAACTACGTAGAATCGCTCCGTCTAGTCAGCCTGACTCCGCAGGAATGCTGGAATATCGAGATAATCCAGATCCTTTTCAGAATCGAGGGCCTGCTCGGCTCGGCCTTCGATCGCTGCTTTTCGCAATGCCGTTGGCTTATCGAAATCACTGTAGTCGACAGCGCCATCTCCGGCAACTTTCTTCTTAGTGTTATCAACAATTGTTCGTGGGACCTCAAGCTCAGGTCTACCTAAACCCGTTGCTACCACTGTTACCCGCAATTCATCACCCATTTCCGGATCAATAACAGTACCAACAACGACCGTTGCATTTTCGGAGGCAAATTCTTCAACCGTCGATCCAACTTCGGCGAACTCACCAAGTGAAATATCAATGCCAGCCGCAATATTCACCAAAATGCCTCTGGCACCATTGAAGTCAACATCATCGAGCAACGGACTGTGTATGGCAGCCTCTGCTGCATCTCGCGCTCGGCAATCACCGCTCGCCTTACCGCTACCCATCATTGCCATACCCATCTCCGACATAACGGTTCTGACATCGGCAAAGTCAACATTAATCATGCCCGGTCTGATAATCAGATCAGCAATACCCTGGACCGCGCCCAAAAGTACATCATCGACATTTCCGAAAGCCTGTAGCAACGGCGCATCGGACCCCATAATTGAGAGCAGTTTCTCATTGGGAATTGTAATGAGTGAGTCAACATGGCGTGACAGCTCTGCTATACCAGCTTCAGCTAATGCCATTCGCTTCTTGCCTTCGAACACAAAGGGCTTAGTCACAACAGCAACTGTCAGAATATTCATGCTGCGGGCAATTTCCGCGACTATTGGCGCGGCACCCGTGCCCGTTCCACCACCCATACCAGCAGTAATGAACACCATGTCGGCGCCATTGAGCGCTTCGGCTATTCTGTCCTTGTCTTCAAGCGCAGCTTCCTTACCCATATCGGGGTTCGCGCCAGCACCAAGCCCTTTGGTGATATTCTCACCAAGTTGCAATCTTGTTTGAGCCGACAGGTTATGAAGCGCCTGCGCGTCCGTGTTAGCACAGATGAAATCAACACCCGTAACATCCTGCCGCACCATGTGCTCAACAGCGTTACCGCCGCCTCCACCCACTCCGACGACTTTGATAACCGCACTTTGTGGCTCGCTATCTACAAGTTTAAACATTATCAACCCTCCCAGGTTTTACTTCATTATCTACAAGCACTAGAGCTCTTGTTCTACATCAAAATCAACGTGCATCAATATCGATTTCAGCACCAGATCTTTTCTTGTTGTTACTAGTAATTTTTCATAAACCACTTTTTCACTTTATCAGTGAATTTGGTCGCGCCTTCTTCCTGTGGTCTGGAAATCGATTCCGTCTGAGTTTCGCTGCCATACAGCAGCAAACCAACCGCCGTCGAATAAATAGGATTCCTAACAATATCGATTAGCCCTGTGATACCTTGCGGTTTACCGATGCTCACAGGCATATGAAATATTTCTTCTGCTAACTCGACAACGCCTTCCATTTTTGAAGTACCGCCGGTCAAAACAATGCCCGCAGCAACAAGATCCTCAAATCCGCTTCGCCTCAACTCAGCCTGGACTAGCGTAAAAAGCTCGTCATATCGCGGTTCCACCACCTCGGCAAGCGTCTGCCGGGACAGGTCTCTATCGTTTCGTTCGCCTACACTTGGCACTTTGATTGTCTCGTTTTCTCCTGCAAGAGATGCAAGAGCGCAGGCGTATTTGATTTTTATTTCTTCGGCGTTTGGCGTAGGCGTTCTTAGCGCCATCGCAATATCGTTTGTGACTTGATCGCCCGCAATGGGTATAACTGCGGTATGCTTGATCGCGCCATCCGTAAATATCGCTATATCTGTCGTGCCACCACCGATGTCGACGAGGCAAACGCCAAGATCTTTTTCGTCTTCGGTGAGGACCGCATAACCTGATGCCACCTGTTCAAGAACAATATCCTCGACCTCCAAGCCACATCTGCGGATACACTTCTCAATATTTTGCGCAGCATTTACCGCACAGGTCACCAGGTGAACTTTTGCTTCCAGTCGAACGCCGGACATACCAAGCGGTTCTTTTACGCCTTCTTGTGAATCGATGACGAATTCTTGAGGCAATATGTGCAAGATTTTTTGATCAGCAGGGATTGCGACAGCCCTTGCGGCATCAATGACCCGATCGATGTCAGGTAGAAAAACTTCCCTATCCCTTATAGCGACAATACCGTGCGAGTTCAGGCTGCGAATGTGGCTACCTGCGATTCCTGCATATACTCCACGAATTTCACAGCCGGCCATTAGCTCGGCTTCTTCAACTGACCTCTGAATAGACTGCACCGTTGATTCAATATTAACCACGACACCCTTCTTCAAGCCTCGCGAAGGGTGACTGCCAATACCGATAATCTCAACATCTCCTTCAGGAGATACTTCACCTACAATGCAAACGACTTTGGACGTACCGATATCAAGTCCAACGACCATTCTGTTTCCTGTTATCGTCATAGCTTTAGCTCTCTTTGCGTATTGAACGCAGTAGCAATACCTCGCGCCTCAAAATCATCTTTCCATTCGACCGCAATTCCATTGGAGTAACGGGTATCAACCTGCCGTACGAATTCCATACTTGTTGAAAAACCGGTGCTTGCACTGATTAAAACAAATCGATGAACTCTTTCCATGATGTCATTTTTCCCGAGCAGAACCCGAATATCATGTTGATTGGTAAACTGCCAAGACCCCCGCTCATCGAGTGTCAGCACTTCGATAGTTTGATCAACGGGTGACATTGCCATAGTGAGTTGCTGATACTGTTTCATCACTTGGGCTTCGGACCCAACGGGACCCCGCAATTGCGCCAGGGCGCCGCCCACTTCGTGCACCGACTCGAAAACCTTACCTTCGACGTTGATGAACGCATCATCGTTCCAATATGCGATTGGCTGCTCCCTGACAACTTCAATGCTTAGCTTATCAGGCCAAATTTGTAGAACATTCACATGGTGCACCCAGCCAATGGACTCGATCCCGGTTTTCACGTCATCGATATCAAAAAACTGCTTTTCCTGCTTTTTAACAAACTCATAAATGGCTTTTCTCTGTGCCTGATCTACTTCGCCGTGCACCGCGAGCTGCTCTATTTCCAAACCAGCTTCCCTGTTCTGAAAAATAATCGTGGCTAACAGCCCCAGAATCAGTAACGCCATTCCCAATGCCTTACCAGGTTGAAGTCTCGAGACAGCTAACCCGCTTAAAAATTTTTTATTATCATTTTTCATCCTCTCGTCCGCCTGTATTCCCAACGAGCTGTTAATGCCTTGGCAAGCTTACTGGTCTCCCCAGCACCCTGAGTCAACACAAAATCGTTTGCTCGCACCATCTCGTCGAGAACCAAAGGTACTTCGTCGATCGATGTCAAAAATTCGACTTTAGTGTTAGCTTTTCTTTTTATTGCCTTGAACAAATCCTCTCCTGTCGCGCCGGGAATCGGTGACTCACCAGCCGCATAAACATCCAGCAAAACAAGCTGATCTACCATGGAAAGCGCATCTACAAACTGATCAAACAACTCATGGGTACGTGTATATCTGTGAGGCTGATAAATCATTACAAGACGACTTGCGGGCCAACCCTGCCTCACAGCTTCTATTGTTGCCTTTACCTCACTGGGGTGATGACCATAATCATCAAAAACAACATATCGAGAATCGTTATCTGCTGTATCAATCAGGTATTCGCCGTGGTTTTCAAATCTCCTTCCAACACCCTGAAAGCTTGATAGGCCAAGCTGTATATCCGCGTCATTGACACCTTCATCTGTCGCAATCGCAATCGCTGCAAGTGCATTCAGCACGTTGTGCTCACCCGGCAACTCAAGAGATATTTCGAGCGACTTTTCGTGACCCACTCTTGTGACCAAAAACTTGCTCGTTGCACCTGATTGCACCAGGTTTGTCGCATGAATATCAGCCTCGGGATCGAAACCATAGGTAAGCATGGAACGCTTTACTTCCGGCAGGATCGATTTGACACCAGGGTCGTCATAGCAGGCGACAAGCAAGCCATAAAACGGCAGGTTATGTACGAACTCAAGAAAAGCAGTTTTCAGCTTTTCAAAACTACCCTCGTAATTAGCGAGGTGGTCCCTGTCAATATTCGTCAGAACCGACACCATCGGTTGTAAATGAAGGAATGAAGCATCGCTCTCATCGGCTTCTGCCACCATGTATCTGCTTGCCCCTAATCGGGCATTAGACGCCGCACTGTTAAGAAGGCCACCAATGACAAAAGTTGGGTCTAGTCCTGCTTGTCCTAAAATTGACGCGACAAGACTCGTGGTTGTCGTTTTTCCGTGCGTCCCGGCGATTGCTATGCCATGCCGGTATCTCATCAACTCACCCAGCATTTCTGCACGGCGAACAACCGGTATACGATTTGCATTCGCCTCAACCAACTCGGGATTCGAATCGCGGATAGCCGAAGAAATCACAATCACATCAGCACCCGCAACGTTACGGGCATGGTGGCCGATCTGAATGGCGGCACCCAAAACTGCTAGCCTTTGCGTAACAGGGGTGTCAGACATGTCACTGCCAGAGATTCTGTAGCCCTGATTCAGAAGCACTTCCGCTATGCCACACATACCAGCGCCACCGATACCTACAAAATGAATGAGACTTATACGCCTCATCTCAGGCACGTCTATTGCCCCGCCTCTCGTGTCGGGCTTCAACGCTCCATCATTAGCAAGTCGCATCAGGATGCTCCTCCTGCAAGTTTCGCTGATGGAGAGCGAAGCGCTCTGGCTCTCTGCGCTTTGGGTCTTTTAGCAATGCCCTTGCTGTTTCCCGCATGCACTGCTGCTTCCCGGCTTTCGTATTCTATCCTCAGAAGCACAGCGATCAGCACACAACTAACGATCAGACTATTGCCTCCATAGCTTACCAATGGCAATGTTAGCCCTTTAGTCGGCAACAAGCCGATATTCACACCAATGTTGATCGTTGCCTGAACACCCAGAAGAATTGAGATTGCATAAGCAAGAAGCGCGTGAAACTCGAGTTCCAATCGCCGTGCATTACGACCAATCCAGATACCGCGGATTACCATACAAAAGAACAAAAAGATAAACAGCACGGCACCTAGCACGCCGTATTCTTCAGCGACAATAGAGAACAAAAAGTCTGTATGAGCTTCCGGTAAGAAAAACAGCTTTTGAATGCTGTTTCCCATTCCCAACCCAAACCATTCACCACGTCCAAACGCAATGAGCGCCTGAGTCAATTGGTACCCACTATCAAATTTGTGATCCCATGGATTCGAAAAAGTGGTCAGCCTTTCTAGACGATATGGCTGCCATTGTGCAATGACAATAGTGACAACAAACACAAGTGCGATCAGCGGCAAAAACCTGCTAAACGGCACACCCGCTAGAAAAATTGCTCCCATCATTGCAGCCATGATGACTACGGAGGCGCCAAAGTCTGGCTGCATGAGAAGCAGACCTACCATCAAACCAAGGACGACCAAAGGTTGGACAAAAGCGGAAACCGTCGTTAACACCTCTTCCTTACGCCTAACCAGATAACCGGCGATATAGACTGCGCTAAAAAACTTAACAAATTCGGAGCCCTGAACGGTAAAAAATCCGAGTGATATCCAGCGAGTACTACCATTTACCTTATGCCCGATACCCGGAACTAGCACCGCTATCAACAAGACAAAGCTGACCAGCAGCAAAACCATATCCAGTCGTTGCCAGGCTCGAATGGGCACCATCAGAGCACCGGCGGCAACTGCCAGACTGATGCAAAGATAAACAACATGTTTAATTAAAAGATGGAGAGAGCTGCCGTACGTTCTGGCCGCAACTTCAGTTGAGGCCGACCCAACCAGCAGAACACCTGCAAAGAGGAGAAGCGACGCGATTCCAGCCACGTATGGATCCAAAGGAAACGCCTTGTTTGCCAGCCCATTCATCAATTCATTCCCTGAACAAGACTACGAAACCTTTCACCACGGGCCTCGAAATTTTCGAACTGATCAAAACTGGCACATGCCGGCGAAAACAAAACGATATGATCAGTATTTGAGGCGGTGGTGCTTGCAGCCACTGCAACTTTTAGCGCCTCGTCGAGTGTCGATACCCGTGTTGCCGAACATCCCTGAAAGCTTCGTTCCAGTATTCGCCCGTCTTCACCATATATAACAACTGTTGCCTGATTATCTATCAGCGCATCTCTTAGAGCAGAGAAGTTGGCGTCCTTGGTCTGGCCTCCAATCAGCACAATCAGTGAATCACTTGTGCCGGCAAAACCTTTTATCGCTGCTATCGTTGATCCGGGGTTTGTGGACTTGGAATCATTTATGAACGTAGTCCCATCTAGCTCCGCTACTAGTTCGCAACGGTGAGGTAACCCTGTGAAACTCGCGAGTGTCGCGGCAATCACCTCTTCTGCTACGCCCAATCGCTCAGCGATCGCAATTGCCGCCAATGCATTTTCGGCATTGTGACTGCCTCGCATCGAAATTCTGTCACAATTCAGAATCTTTCTTTTACCCTGGCAAAGAAAAGTCCCTTCGGAGTCGGTTCGAATACCATAGCTTTGAGAATCAGCCGGGCGTTGCCCACTAAAACTGATCAGTTCGGTGCCGTCATCAAAAGAGAAATCAAAATCCAGATCATCATTTTTTACCGCTATGTTCGCGTTGGAATAAATACTTGCCTTGGTTCGGTAGTAATCCGTATCACTCTCATATCTATCAAGATGGTCCGGCGACAGATTTAGCACCGTTGCTAACTCACACTTTGCATCGGCAATGGTTTCAAGTTGATAGCTTGAAAGCTCCAGCACGTATATATCACAATCGAGATCAATCAAATCCAAACAGGGAGTACCGATATTGCCACCTACACCCACTTTAAAGCCGGCGTTTTCAAGCATTTCTCCGAGCAGAGCCGTGACAGTGCTCTTACCATTAGAGCCGGTAATCCCAACTACTGGTACAACAGTCTGTTTCAGGAATATATTCACATCACCATTAACACCAATACCGTCAGATACAGCTTGCTGAATGGAGCTAGTCGACAGAGGTATTCCTGGACTCACGATAAGTTCATCAATTTCCTGAGGACTAAACCTCGTGTCTTCTTCAAGTTGTGAAAACGAAACTTCGGGATCCAGTCTACGTAGCTGAGAGAGCAAACCAGGTTGAGACTTGGCATCCATCACGCTGAAAGGAACACCCAACGTTGAAAAGTAACGCGCACAGGAAAGGCCGGTTTTTCCTAAACCCAAAATCATCTTCCTGATCTTCTTGTCATTTGAGACATGCGTATTAGAAACATCTCCGTTACTGTTCACTAAAATACTTCTCGACTACGGCATAGTCGCTGTACGGTAACTTCTGCCCGTTTACTTCCTGATAGGGTTCATGCCCTTTACCGGCGATCAACACCAAATCGGCGGGCTTCGCTTTTTTCAGCGCCTGCACAATTGCTGTCGCACGGTCTACTTCCACCGTAATTCTGTTATTGCCGGCAATTCCAGCGACTATGTCTTCAACTATTTCTGCTGGATTCTCTGTTCGAGGATTATCACTTGTCACAAAAGCATGGTCCGCTATACGTACAGCAACTGCACCCATTTGAGGTCTTTTTCCCTTGTCACGATCACCCCCACAACCCATTACACAGTACACCGCGCCGTCAGCATGTTGCCGGGTCGCTAAAAGCGCCTTTTCCAAAGCGTCAGGGGTATGTGCGTAATCGATAACTACTGTAGGCTTGCCCTCACAGGCCAACAAGTCCATGCGGCCTTTCACATTATTTAACTGACTAACCGTGAGTATAGCTTGCGCGAAGGGCACGCCCTCAACCAGCAAGGTAGATACAACCGCCAGTAGGTTGCTCAAGTTAAATCCACCTAAAAGTTTGCTCTCAAGTGGCAAAGCATGACCCTGATAGATTATTAAGGCTGCAACACCTGTACTTTTGTATTCAATTGAATCGCAGTACACATCAGCATCAGGACGCTTCAAGGAAAAGGTGATACAACCGGTGCCGCAGCCTACAGATTGTTCATCCATTTTCCGACTCGGAATTTCCAGCCGCGCTATCATTTCATTTGCGAGCGCCTCGCCGAATTCATCATCTAGGTTTATCACGGCGTGCTTCAGGTCGGGCCATTCGAACAGCTGTTTCTTTGCCTCCTTGTAGTGGTCGAAATCACTATGGTAATCAAGATGATCGCGGCTGATATTGGTAAAAATGGCTGTCTCTATTCTCGTGCCGTTGAGTCGACCCTGAACCAATCCGTGGGATGAAGCTTCAAGACATACTGCATCAGCTCCCTTTCCTCTCATTTCAAATAACATTCTCTGAAGATCGACGGCATCTGGTGTTGTCATGCCGACATCCTCAAGATCACTATTCAGCCCAGCGCCTAGAGTACCGACGACGCCACAGGGCTGCTGTAATAGCGACAAAGCCTGAGCCACGTAGTGACTCACCGATGTCTTGCCGTTAGTACCTGTCACCGCGATAACTTTAAGGCTTTTTGAAGGCTCTTGATAAAACCGTGATGCGATCATCCCCTTATGCGCAGACAGGTCCCGCACCTCAAAATCATTACCGCAGACTGACTGATAGGGTGATTCGCACAAAACAGCCGCTGCAGTATCTGCGACATTATTCACGAACTGCCTTCCGTCCACTTGATCACCTCTGGTGGCCAAAAACAGATCTCCAGACTTTACTTTTCTAGAATCGTACGCAATGCCACTCACCGAGATTGCCGGCAAGTGATGATCGGGCAGAAGAGAGTTAAGCATCGCTTGCACCTAGGCCGCCTTATCTGAGTAGTTAGGAGTGACATTCAGAAGGCGCAGCGCACCAGCCATCACCCTAGAAAAAACCGGCGCAGCGATCGCACCACCACCGTATTGGTCACCCTTTGGCTCATCTATCATGACAATGCCCACAAGTCGCGGCGATTCGGCAGGCGTCATCCCCGCAAAAAAGGCAATGTGCCTTGTGTCATCGTAACCTGCTTTACCCACTTTTCTCGCTGTGCCCGTTTTACCAGCAACAGAGTAGGCTTCCATTGATGCCTTACTACCCGTACCGCTTTCAGCAACCCGCTGTAACATCTTGATTAAATCCGCAGCAACCGCCCGCGACATGACACGCTGGTCATCCACAGGGCTGCGCCCAACCAGAGACAACGGCCGCTTGATACCCCCGGACGCGATTGTTAAATAAGATGCCGCGAGCTGAACAGGCGTCACCTGAAGACCATAGCCATAGGCAAACGTAGCCCGCTCAATATCTTTCCAGCGACGGTGACTTGGCAGAAATCCACTACTCTCACCGAGCACGCCGATACCGGTACTTTCACCAAAACCTACTGAGGAGAACATGTTCCAGATCTCATACTCGTCAAGGCTCAAGGCAAGCTTGGTAATTCCTACCTGGCTCGATTTTTCGATAATGCCACCCAAATCCAGCTCACCATAATTGGCAGGATCGGGAATTGTCTTCGCACCAACCTTTATAAACCCCGGATGCGTGTCGACCACCGAATTCTTGGTGTATTCACCCGATTCCAAAGCTACAGCAACAGTAAAAGGCTTCACTGTGCTGCCCGGTTCAAATATATCAGTTACAGCTCTATTTCTTACCGCACTGAGGTCCAAATTGGTCCTATTGTTAGGATTAAAAGAAGGTTGGTTGACCAACGCCAGAATTTCTCCAGTCTGAACATCAAGAATCACTACAGAACCAGCTTTGGCATTAAAGTAGGAAATAGCAGACTTCAACTCACGATAGGCCAGATATTGAATACGGAGGTCTACACTTAGCTCTAGGTTCTTGCCTGGTTGAGCTTCAGACACAGGCATGATGTCTCTGACTATATCGCCATAGCGGTTTTGGAGTACTTTCTTCTTGCCAGGCGTACCTTTTAGCCATTCATCAAAAGACAGCTCTATCCCCTCCTGCCCTCTGTCATCGATATCAGTAAAACCAACAAGGTGGGCGGTCACTTCTCCACCCGGGTAATAACGGTGATATTCTCTTTCCGAGTAGACCCCCTTGGTTTTTAATGCAAGTATTTCATCTGCTACCGCCGGTGGGAGATGACGACGCAAGTAGATAAACCCTTTGCCTTTATTCCTTTCGATCTTCGCTCTGAACTCATGAGTCGGCACTTCAAGCTTTTGAGCAAGCTCATCTATAGAAGCATCTGCTTTGAGCAACTCCTTCGGTTTTGCCCACAAAGAAACCACAGGCGAACTGATCGCCAACGGTTTTCCTCTTCTATCCTGAATCATTCCCCGATGAGCATTTATGCGTTTGATGCGAATCGTTCTTGCATCACCTTGATCCTGCAAAAAGTCGTTATCAACCACATTCAGGACAATAACTCGGGCACACAGCGTCACCGTGACAACCACAAAAAATGCAATCATTAAATAAAGCCGAATAGCATCAATTTTTCCAACAAGCTTATCCAATTGACCTACCTTTTAACCTGCTCCAATTGAATCTCGTTAAGTCCTGATTCTCGATCAATCAAAACAAGATCCTTTGCCGAGGGCGTTTTCATCCCGAGTTTATTCCTAGAAACCTCATCAACCCTTGCGTAACCAGCCCAAGCACCCTGCTCTAACAAAAACCTTTCGTAATCGCTATCAAGCAAATCCCGCTCCTTCTCTAGATCTTGCAGTTTTGAATACTGCACCCTTGTCAAATGAGCCGAGTAAATAACACCCACCGCGGAGACTCCTATCAGGATAACGAGCCCAACAACTTGCAGCTGCTGCCATTGGAACAGCCATACAAACAATTTGACTAGTGGTGAATTTTTCATACGTCATTTACAACTTTTCTGCTATGCGCATAATTGAGCTACGTGATCTTCTATTTCGCATTACTTCTTCAACTGAGGGCTTTGCAGCTTTTCCGACCAACTTCAAAGTTCGCTCTATCTCGCTATCCCTAATTGGCAACTTATCCGGCAACTTTTCTCCTCTGGCGAGGTCTCTCATGTACCTTTTTACAATCCTGTCTTCAAGAGAATGAAAACTGATTACCACAAGTTTTCCACCCGGGTTTAATACCTTAACTGCAGCTTTCAGTCCCGCTTCCAAATCCGACAATTCCTGATTAATGTAAATCCGAATTGCCTGAAAAGACCTCGTAGCAGGATGCTTGTTAGGATCTTTTCGAGGCGTACCTTCTTCGATAATGTCGACGAGTTGACGAGTTGTTTCTATCGCCTTGCTTGCTCGCGCAGCGACAATCTGGCGGGCGATTCTTCGTGAGAATTTTTCTTCTCCATACTTCCATAACACATATGAGATATCTTTTTCATCCGCAGTCATTAACCACTCAGATGCAGTCTGACCGTCCTGTTGATTCATCCTCATATCCAGAGGACCGTTTCGACTGAAACTGAAACCACGCGCCGATTCATCAAGTTGCGGAGACGAAACACCGAGATCCATCAGGACGCCATCAACCTTCGCTATACCCTCATCGCAAAGAAACGAAGCAAGATCGCAAAAAGATCCCTGTCGAATCAAAACACGGTCATCACTACCCAAATGGTTTCGAGCGTGCTCAATCGCAACTAAATCCTTGTCTATAACAAGCAATCGGCCACGGCTATTTAGCTTCTTCAGTATTTCAGCGCTATGTCCACCTCGACCATAGGTGCAATCCACAAATACACCTTCGGCGCTTGTGACCAATGCTTCAACCGCTTCATGTCTTAACACCGTTTCATGCTGGGTAGACATCGAGCTAATTCCTGTTGTCATGCTTCGGCACCTCAGGCCCAACACGGTATCAACTACAAATGGAAATTCAGTAACTCTGGTGGATCTTCTTCGTCTATCTCACTTTCTTCCAGCCAGCTTGCTCTGCAAGCGTCCCAGTGCGACTCATTCCATAGTTCAAATCTATTAGTCTGACCCACCAGAGTGGTTCGTTTTTCTAATCCTGCATAGTTTCTCAAGGGAGGCGTGAGTTGAAGCCTGCCACTGGCATCTAGCTGAATGTCTGTCGCATGACCTACCAACAACCGCATAAAAGCACTGGTTTTCTTGTGCATACTCGGTAATGCCAGCGTTCTTCTCTGAACGTCTTCCCACTCAGGCTTCGGATAAATAAGCAAACAGGTTTCCCGAGTATCTATTGTCACGACCATTTCCCCGTTACAATGCTTCACAAGCTCGTCGCGCTCTTTCTTCGGCATCGCTATGCGACCCTTCGCGTCGAGACTTTGATTACTAATGCCGTGAAAATTCACAATTACTTCGCCTGAGTTCGCTCATTTGATCAACGAGGAGAAAAGATAACGAAAATCGCACACTCGAATACTGATGTTCAGCCAATATACGGTTGTGACTCCCAATAACTCCCACAAAAACACACAATTACCCACTTTTCTTCACTGTGCACCTTATGAATGGGGAGACTGCTTGTCAATAGAGGCAAAACCGGCATTTGTCTTTAAAACACAAGGACTTAGCAGATTTTGAGCGAACGAGATTAACTACCGGGACAAATCACGATTTAATACATTGAGATACTTTCGATACTTAAAGTGGTTTGTTAAGTAATAAGGGAGCGGCGCAGTTATAGACCGAATTGGAATATAAAACGGGATTCATATAACCTAAAAATAGAGAGTTGACCGATAAGCCGGGTTCTGTCGTGGACAATCATTCATCTGCGATACATGTCGCCATGTACCTGAAGCAACCTACCCGAATCCAATTGCGGGCCGCAACCACAGATTCCTATTTGGTTTTGCTCCGAGTGGGGTTTACATTGCCACGCTCGTTACCGACCGCGCGGTGCGCTCTTACCGCACCATTTCACCCTTACCGACAAAGTCGGCGGTATATTTTCTGCTGCACTTTCCGTGGACTCACGTCCCCCAGGCGTTACCTGGCACTCTGCCCTATGGAGCCCGGACTTTCCTCTGCTACCATTTGATAACAGCGATTGCCTAGTCAACTCTCACTCGAAGGTTACACTTCTGACGTACAATGAACAACGCATTTTGCTTCGTTGTCATGGACCACTTAGCTTAAAGTTTTTCCTTCAGAGCAATCTCATAAAACACTTTCTTGCTGACACCGGTTAACTGATGTGCGACTTTTGCCGCCTTACCTGGCGGAAGCTCAAGCAAAAGTGTACGCATCAAAGCAGCTTCATCATAGAACTCGGGTTTTTCACCTATTCCGTCAAGGATGACGACAAATTCTCCGCGCTGCGTAATTTCGTTCTTTTCAAGCGCCGAGGTCGCTTCAGCGAGAGAACCTTGCCAAAATGTTTCGTAGTGTTTGGTTATTTCTCTTGCAATCATCACCCGCCGCTCTTGCCCAAAAGCCTTACCCATCGCCGCAATCGTTTCTGTGATGCGATGTGGTGCCTCGTAAAAAACCATCGTTCTGGTTTCTGAATTCAGGGTTTCCAACACCCTCTGACGGGCCACCGTTTTCGCGGGCAGAAAACCTTCAAAACAAAATCGATCTGTAGACATACCACTGACAGAAAGCCCGGCAACAGCCGCGCTACAACCGGGCACAGGAACAACCGAAATATTTTTAGCTCGCGCATCTCGCACTAACCGATATCCTGGGTCTGCAATAAGGGGCGTACCCGCATCGGAAATTAGGGCAATGGATTTATTTTCCTCTAATAGTGCCACCAGACCAGCTGACGATTCTGTCTCGTTATGTTCATGATAGCTCAGCATGGGTGTCGAGATATCATAATGCACTAACAACTTCTTACTGTGCCGGGTGTCTTCTGCTGCAATATAATCAACATTCTTCAATACAGACACAGCCCGATACGTCATATCTTCCAGGTTACCAATCGGCGTCGCAACGACATAAAGTACGCTCATATAACTCTTCCATCGGAATCGGAGGTAAACCTATACATAATCGTGACACAATCCTACAGCGGGTTGAAATCAAATAGGTTAGGATAGGCCTGAACAAACGAAGATTTTACACTATGTTCCACCACTATCCCTCTTATGCTTGCTTGGGTGTGAGAAATTACTTTCACTGGGTTGTTCGCGCAGCAACCGTGCTGTCTCTGGCACTTTTCCTGTCATCCTGCGCAACAGAATCGGGCACTCAAAATACTCGTCTTGTTGAACGCACCGACCCCGACGACATTCTAGAGACCAAAAGCCTTAGAGACATTGAAACCCTGTTGATTCAAGCCGACCAGAGCGAACCCAGCAAAGCCGGGGTCTTAAGATTGTATGCAGCGGAACTCGCTCTGCTTAAGACGGAAGACGCTGCTCGCGCAAGAAAAATCGCCGACTTGATCGTCAATGACTTCTCTCCAGAACTCCTCAAACGATACTTCCTTGTCCAAATCAAAATAGCGCTACTGGAAGGTGAGCCCAGAAAAGCACTCGAAGTGCTCGCGGAGCCTCGACTGCTGGCAGCCCCCTTGAGGAAAAGCCACCAACTTGAGGTCGGAAAGCTGCGTGCGCAGGCCTACTATCAATCCCGCAGCTATCTTGCTAGCGCAAGGGAACGCATTTTTTACAACAAATTTTTAACTCTAGACCAGCGTGCGGAAAATCACGAGTTGATATTTTCAACCTTAATGGAAATCCCAACCAAGAGCCTCGCAACGCAAGCAGAGAAGGCGATAACCAGCGACCTTCGGGGCTGGCTTGCTTTGGCTACGATGACTAAACAGTTCCAGAATAATCCGCTACAGCAATACGAGGCACTCTCTAATTGGCAAAGGGTTTGGGGACAACATCCAGCATCAATACAATTACCTTTGAGTTTAAGCATTTTAACCCAGGTCATTTCGAGTCAGCCCAAAAGCATTGCGCTACTTCTACCTACCAACGGCCCACTTGGACCATTTGGTCGAGCAATAAGAGATGGCATCATCGCCTCGCACTATCATCAAAACGGTAAAGCAGAGATACGCGTCTACGACACCTCGAACCAAAATGTGCTTGACCTGATAGACCAAGCTGCCGTCAATGGCGCCGAATTGATTATTGGCCCCCTTGACAGAAACAACGTCAACACGCTGGCATTACAATCAAGCTTGCCAGTGCCTGTACTTGCGCTCAACCGAAGCATCGAGCAGGCGAAGAGCAATGATATTTATCAATTTGGCCTAGCGCCTGAAGATGAAATGATTCAGGTTGCCGACCAAGCTTTCTCGGACGGCAACAAAAAGGTACTCGCTTTGTTCCCCGACAGTGCCTGGGGTAATCGCAACTTTGAAACCTTCAAAAGCCGTTGGCTAGAGCTAGGAGGCACTATCGTCGATTCATCATCTTATTCTAGCCAAAAAAGCTATGCCGACTTGGTCAAGTCACTACTGAACGTTGACGAAAGCGAACTCCGATCCACAGACCTTCGACGTATTGTCGGAAAGCGCTTTGAATTCACGCCCAGAAGACGACAAGATATCGACTTTATTTTTCTGTTAGGTGATCCTGCACAAGCCCGAGGCATCAACCCTACGCTAGCTTTTTTCTACGCTGAGGATATTCCAGTTTATTCAACTTCTCACGTTCATGAACTAGACGACTCAAAAATCGATTCTATCGACCTCAACGGCATTCGTTTCTGTGATATTCCTTGGAAGATAGCTGAAGGTGATCCAGTTCAACTGTCAATCAAGGCAGCCTGGCCACTGTCTCAAGCCCAGATGGCGCCATTTTTTGCCCTCGGCGTAGATGCGTATAGCGTTTATCCACGCCTCGAACAACTCAAGAAAATCAGGACCAACAAGATTTTTGGATCAACGGGTGTGCTTCAGCTTGATAAAAACAACATCATCACTCGCAAGCTTATGTGGGCACAATATCGAAACGGTGAGGTGACGACCGTGCCAATGATCCTCGATGCAACCTAGTCGTTACCTATTACAAATGAATGAATCTACGATCAGAACCGGACAAAATGCAGAAGCTGACGCTTGGCGATATCTAGCTTCAAAGGGTTACGAATTGATTGAAAAAAATTTCAGCTGCCGTGCGGGCGAAATTGACCTGATTGTAAGAGATGACAAGACATTAATATTTGTTGAGGTCAGGTTTCGACAGAATTCATTGCATGGCAGCGGAGCTGAGACAGTGACATCGGCGAAGCGAAGACGGATAATCCGCACCGCAGGTTATTTCCTGCAATCAAACCCTGATGACGGTGACAGGGATTTTAGATTCGACGTAATCTCTATGAGCCCCACAATTGACTGGATTCAAAACGCCTTTACATTAAATGATTGACCTGTTGTACAAAATAGATTTTATCGGAACAACGAAGAGACAACCTATGAAATTGTATCGCTACCTATTGCTACTAACACCATTCTTAATCCTGCAGGGTTGTTCCAGTGTTACCGGCCCAACCTCTGAAGACTACGGTAAACGCACGCTGGGAACAGTGTTGGACGACCAGGGAATAGAGTCCCGAGGGAAAGCCAATATTCGAGCTGCACACGAAAAACTAAAAAAAGCGCATATTAATATCACCTCGTTTAACGGCATGGTTTTACTGACGGGTCAAGTTGAGTCAGACGAGATCAAGAGTATTGCCGCTGCCTCAATCAAAGACCTTCGGAAGGTTCGGACAGTCCACAATGAGCTAGAAGTCGCTGGGCCAACATCGATGATGGCGAGAACCAATGATTCCTGGCTTTCGACCAAAGTTAAAACAGCGCTGCTTTCCTCAAGCAAAACAGAAGGCGGCAGGATAAAGGTCGTGACTGAAAATAGTGTTGTATACCTGATGGGTTTGCTCACCCGCAGCGAAGCAGAGGCCGCGGTTGAGAAGACGCGAAAGGTATTTGGAGTTCAAAAGATTGTAAAAGTGTTCGAGTACATCAATTAAGTCACCCTCTCAGCATAGAAGCCGAGGCCGCCGATGGTCACTACTTCACAACTTTTAGCGCCGGAGGGCCCGCCTTTTTATTGGGCTGGGGTGGCGGTTCAGGGTTTGCTTCTTCACGGGGAAACCACATCCCCTCACCATTCTCTTTAGCGACAATACCCAAAACCGCTTCCATAGGCGCAAAAATCTCGTGGGGAACGCCGCCGAACCGACCACTGAAAGCGACATGTTCATCGGCGATCACAAGATCTCTGATCGCCATCGGACCAATATTCAGGACAATTTGACCATCTTTTACATAGTCCATTGGTACAGACGTGTTGCTAGCGTGCGCGTCGACGATCAGATAGGGCGTACAGTTGTTATCAAGGATCCACTCGTTTATTGCCCTGAGAACGTAGGGCACAGAGGAACTCATCGTCATGGTAGTTGCTCTATCTTTCTCATCAGACATCTGTGCTTGGGATACCTTTTCTCTAATCTTTCAGCCGTTAGTCTCGCATGTCCAGCTCAGCTTCAGACAAACTCGCCTGAAACGAATCTCTTTCGAACATTCTGTCCATGTAATCGAGAATTGGTTTACCTTGCTTTGGCGGTAATTCAATGCCCAGTGCAGGTAAACGCCAAAGAATCGGTCCGACACAACAATCTACAAGCGTGAACTCTTCACTCATAAAGAAAGGCTTGCCGTCAAATATTGGCGCAATAGTAACGAGGCTTTCCCGTAACTCCTTTCGTGCACGATCGATCACGGTATCTTTAGATTTTCCAGCCATGATCGTGTCAACCGCTGTGCACCAGTCGCGCTGAATGCGGTGCACAAATAGCCTGCTCTGGGCTCTGGCAACAGGGTAAACAGGCAGTAAGGGTGGGTGAGGAAACCGCTCATCCAGATACTCCATAATGACCTGTGATTGGTACAAAACCAGCTCACGGTCAATAAGTGTCGGCAGGCTATTGTATGGGTTTAGGTCCGTCAGATCCTCCGGAATGTGGGCAGGGTCGACGTCGATAATTTCTACCGCGACGCCTTTCTCTGCCAGCACGAGTCGTACCCTTTGGCTGTAATGATCATTTCCATCGGAATAAAAAATCATTGATGAGTGTTTTGCAACGACCCCCATCTATTCACCTCTCAATTGTTATATTTCTAACGAACCCATCACAATTCCGCAACTTGGCACGACTCAGTGATGAAAAATAAAGTTAACCCATTTTCGCAACGAACCCATCATTACTGATGGGTTCAGGTTAACCGCTCTGGCTAAAAAGTCTGACTAGCTTTCTCTGTGGAACTCTTTGTGATATTCCCGACCTAACAACCACGTAAACACGTAGAAGAAAGCCAGAAACAACAGGACGTACCAACCAATACGCGTTCGATCAATTCGTGCTGGTTCGCCAATGTAGAACATAAAGTTAGCCAGGTCATATATCACCTGATCATATTCTGCGGTCGTCAAGCTACCCGTACCCTCAACCTTCTCTAATGGGCTGTAGCCTCGGCGAACCAGTTCTTCACCGCAAACCTCCTCTCGAATGAATTCATTCGTCAGCGGGTCACGCATATCACCGCCGTTCGGCGCGACCTGAGGCACTTGCTTGCAAGTCTTGATCTGCATACCCTGCAGATCAAGCAGGACATGCGGCATACCAACATTCTCATACACCAGATTGTTCATGCCAAAAGGGCGAGAATCATCACGATAGAATGTACGTAGATAGGTATATAACCAATCCGGCCCACCTTTAAGATTACTATGAAGCGTCAGATCTGGCGGTGAAGCCCCGAACCAATTTCTCGAACTTTCGGCGCTCATCGTATTTGTCATCAAATCGCCGATTCGGGTATCTGGATCAAACACCAGATGTTTCAACATCAAGTTTTCAGGAATACCGAGATCTTCAGCGGTACGCTTGTATCTTTGATACTCAAGAGAGTGGCAACCCATACAGTAGTTCATATAGGTTTTTGCCCCGCGCTGCAGAGAAGCCTGATCATGTATGTCCGGCTCTATATGGTCCAATGGATAACCTGCGTCTGCGGCGACGCATGACAATGAAAACAGGCAACTGGCCCACGTTAGAACGGCAAGCCCAATGACTTTTTTTCTCAAGTTAGGTAGTCGTCTGATCATTTCATCGTCACCCTGTCTGGCACCGGCTTCGTCTTCTCAACACTGGTATACCAGGGCATCAACAGGAAGTACGCGAAGTAAATCATTGTGCAGATTTGCGCCAGTAAGGTTTTAACAGGTGTCGGATGGACGGTTCCCAGATAGCCTAATATAAAGAATGAGATCACAAATGAAGCGAGCGCTAACTTACTGGCAATACCCTTGTAACGCATCGACCTTACAGGAGACTTATCAAGCCAAGGAACAGCAAACAAGATCGCTATTGCACCCGCCATCACTACAAGTCCCCAGAATTTCGCGGTCATACCAAACAACGGGAACGTCGCAGCTCGAAGCATTGAGTAAAACGGTGTGTAGTACCAAACAGGAGCAATTAACTCTGGCGTCTTCAGAGGATCCGCCGGCGTGTAGTTCGGGTGCTCAATCAGATACCCACCGCCATCTGGATAAAAGAACATCACAGCGCAAAATACGATCAGGAACAAAACAATTCCAGGCAAATCGTGACCAATCGTGTAATAGGGGTGGAATGGAATGCCGTCGACAGGCTTGCCGTCTTTATCCAGATTCTTTTTGATATCTACACCATCTGGGTTGTTTGAGCCCACTTCATGTAGTGCAAGTATGTGCAGAACAACCAGCACAAGCAGCACGATTGGCACAGCCACTACATGCAATGCGAAGAATCTATTCAGAGTGACACCAGACATGTTGAAGTCACCGCGAACCCATACCGCGATCTCTTCCCCGTAGACCGGAATAGCGCCCGCAAGAGATACAATCACCTGTGCTCCCCAGTAGGACATGTTGCCCCAAGGTAGCAGATACCCGAAGAACCCTTCGGCCATCAAAGCCAGATAAATAAACATACCAAAAACCCAAATTAGCTCACGAGGCTTTTGATAGGAGCCATACATTAGCCCCCTGAACATATGCAGGTAAACAACGACGAAAAATGCCGAGGCGCCGGTCGAGTGCATATACCTTAGCAACCAGCCATACTCCACATCTCGCATGATGTACTCAATCGAGCGAAAGGCTTCTTCACCGGTGGGTACGTAACTCATTGTTAACCAGATGCCGGTCAGCAACTGGTTGACCAATACAACAAACGCCAAAACACCAAAAATGTACCAAAAATCAAAATTCTTCGGCGCATAGTACTTTGACATATGCTTTTCGTAAGTCTCTGTGACAGGTAATCTGTCGTCTACCCACTGCATGACATCTTTAAACTGCTGTTCGATAGTCGCCATTATGCAGTACCTCCGTCTTCTCCAATCACAATGACAGATTCGCTTTCGTAATAATGTGGCGGGACAGGCAGATTAGTCGGCGCGGGAACACCTGAATATACTCGGCCCGCAAGATCAAACTTTGAACCGTGACACGGGCAATAGAATCCTCCGACCCACTCAGCATCAAATTCCTGAGGCGCTATCGCCGGTCTGAATTTCGGCGAACAACTCAGGTGAGTACAAATGCCAACCAGAACAAGAACCTCAGGACGAATTGACCGGGTTTCATTCTTTGCATATTGAGGTTGTTGAGCTATTTCATCTGAATCAGGGTCTGCGAGACGGTCATTCTGACTATTCAGCCTTGCCAACTGTTCTTCAGAACGTTTGACAACAAATACTGGCTTGTCTCGCCAAGCAGGTATTGGACCGATAATTTCGCCCGGTACCAGCTTACTGATATCAATTTTTATTGGCGCGCCTGCGGCCAATGCTTTTGCGCTAGGATTCCAGGAGCCAAGAAAGGGTACCGCGACCCCAACTACACCTGCTGATCCGACTACAGAGGTTGCGCCAATCAAAAAATTGCGCCTCCCCACGTTCATGCCGTCATTACTCACGACGTTCAATACCTCCAATTCTAAAACTATCCATTAGCATATTTAGGGAACCCCCTTTAGTCGCTTAAACGTCACTAGAACCGGAGTTCTCAGGGCCTTTGGCGACTAGCTAAAAAGCGGGCGAATACTACCACATAACCAAACAGAAATGTTGCTTTACACACCCTTTTTCACGCAAAAGCCCTCTGCAGGAGAGGGCTTTTAAGGATTCACTCGGACTTTCAGTCAAAAGTGGTGACTCGCGCGGCTTTACGCCTCATCAAGCAGTCGAATAGAACTACCAGACAGATTAACGCTTGGAGAACTGAGGCTTCTTTCGCGCTTTACGTAAACCCACTTTCTTTCGCTCAACCACACGCGCGTCTCGGCTCACAAAGCCGGCTTTACGCAGCGACGGACGTAATGTTTCGTCGTATTCCATGAGGGCACGGGTTATGCCGTGGCGAATAGCACCGGCTTGGCCGAAGCCTCCACCACCGCGTACAGTCACGTGTAGGTCAAATTTGTCTTTTAACTCAACAAGTTCAAGCGGCTGGCGAACGATCATTCGTGCTGTCTCACGACCGAAGTAATCGTCCAGAGGCTTGCTATTGACAACAATTTTGCCTGCGCCTGCGGTCATAAAAACCCGGGCTTTCGCTGACTTTCTTCTTCCTGTTCCGTAGTACTGCGTCATAACTTAACCTTTTTACTATAGCTCAAGCATTTGAGGTTGTTGAGCGGAATGCGGATGTTCTGAACCCGCGTATACTTTTAACTTGTTCAGCATGGAGTAGCTGAGCTTGTTTTTAGGCATCATACCCTTCACGGCGGACTGAATCGCACGCTCTGGCGCCTTGTCCATCAACTTATCAAAGGTAATTGACTTAATGCCGCCAGGGTACCCTGTATGGTGATAGTAAGTCTTATCAGTCTCTTTCTTACCCGTCACGCGGACCTTTTCGGCGTTTATAACGACGATATAGTCACCCGTGTCAACGTGAGGAGTGTATTCAGCTTTATGCTTGCCTCTGAGTCTGTTGGCGATTTCAGTTGCCATGCGACCCAGAACTTTGTCTGTAGCATCAATAACATACCAGCTATGGGTAGCTGTTTCTTTCTTAGCAGAGATAGTTTTCATTGCGTAACCGATTGTGTAACCGTAGTCATTATTAGCCCCTTATCGACATAATGTGTGACGCGAATTTCTGCGTGCAAAGAAACATTAGCGTGGGGAATTTGGAGCGCGAATCTTACCGAAGAGCTATACCTCGTGCAAGAGCCCTCAGTGAATTCTTTTTGTTAAAGAGCCCTCGGCGTGTTTTTCTCGGTTAAGAGCCCTAAGCGTGTTTTTCCCGGTTAAGAGCCCTCAGCGTGTTTTTCCCGGTTAAGAGCCCTAAGCGTGTTTTTTACGTAAAGAGCCCTCGCCTGATCAGGCACGTCTATTGTGTTCAAGCTTTAAAATGGCCGTATGCCAGGCATGGGAAGCTAATCTCTCACAGAAACCATCCCCACCATCTTACAGATTACACAATTCGGCTATGCCATTCTCCTATCATGGCATCACAGAACCCGAATACACTCCCCCCATCAAGGCGAAGTCGGGCTTTCAGTACGAAAGACATAACCCAAACAAACGGACCTGTGTCAGATTATCGATCGGTATTGGCCTTAAACACCACGAGGCTGGCTGGCGCTCCGGAGAGCAATAAGGATCGAGCGCTATCGAGACCCGGCGATGTGCTCAACAATAGCTGAGGTCTGTTCTTGACCCGGTATCTGAGCGCGTATCGCGCGCATGTTCTTCGCCCGCGTGGTCGCCGTATCGCCACCTCGCCAGCCATGCCCGTAAGCCGTCATTTGCGCATCCAGGTACCAGGCCGACAGGATCTGCAGGTTGGGTGCAAAGATCGATTCAGCACCCTGGCCATACTGCCCGTGACATATTGCACAGTGACCGGCATACAGCGCGGCGCCCGGCCCGTCCGCCTCGTTGGGGCGAGTTACCGCCGGGCTGGTGCGCGATGCCAGATAGTCAGACAGTGCTTCGATCTGCACTACCGAAAGATGACTGACCAGAGCCCGCATCGTCTGCCCCTGAACGTCATCAGGATGTGAACCCCGGGTTCCCTGCTGAAATGCCAGCGTCTGTTCCTGCAGGTAAGCAGCGTTCTGGCCAGCAAGGCGCGGCGACATTGTCGCTGCATTGCCGAGGGCTTCCGGGCCATGGCATGCAGCGCACTGTGTCGCGTAAATCTCGGCGGCATCCTCAACCGCCGCTGCCGGCAGACAAAATAACAGCATAAATCCCGCAAGCACTCTCATCGCCCTGCACCCCCGGTTTGCTGTTTGACTTCGATTAAATCCATGAGTGCGGCACGCAAAGGCGTCACCTCAATCAGGGGAGTTTTTCTCAACTCGTGAACTTCTGCGGCAGAATAGTGCTGCCAATCTGCTGGCAGTTGCTCGGCACTAAAGCTGACCAGCATCCAGTTCAGTACGGCGGCCAACCGCGCGTCGTCAAGGTCTGACTGCGCAGACCCCGGCACCTGAACCAGAAACTCGCGACCGCCATCCACACCCAAAAAGTTGCCAAGGTTACCTGCCACTGCGGGGACATTGTGCGCGGGGAACCCGGCGCCGTCTGGTAGATGGCAGCCCTGGCAGTTCATCATGTAGTCGAACTCAACGGCGTCTGTGGCGACTGCTTCAAATGCGGCGACGAAAAGAACCATCCAGAGCAGGAAGCGGTTCATCATTCTTTAACCCCGATCACCACGGCCAGCGAACAATGGTAAGGCACGTCAGCCTGACTGCCAGCACACCAGTTGACGTTGTTAGAGTTCTGCGGCCGATAAAGCGGAGTGTCGCCTTCATCACGCTGGCAGGAGCAGTTACCGCAAGCTCCCTTGCCGCAACAGTCGTTGTAAGAAATGACGTAGTGCTTGCCATCGCTCGGATTACGACAGGTGCCAATCCAGGTGATGTCTGACACAACAGTGCCTGGCGGACAGGAGGTTGACGAGCCACCACAGCAACCACACAGGTAACCGTCCATGGCGCAGTAGCGCCAGTAACTGCAGTGATTAGCATCACCCTCCTCAGGAATACCCGGCGCCTCTGCAAACGCACCGGCCCGGAATACCGGTAGTAACGGGTAGAAACCCGCGCCAATCATCAAAAGACCAAAACGACGCAGCAGGCTGCGGCGTGAAGTGAGGCGCGCCTGGCGCCGGGTGGCGCGCTCTATGGTGTTATCCAGCCACTTGCCCAGCATGCACATCCTCCTTGTTTGATAAATCTATTGCGGTAGTCGATGACAGATTGTGCGCCTCGAACAAACTCTCGAGATGCTCACGGTTGTTAATCAAACCATGGGCCGCGACCTCTCCCTCTGTATCCAACAGGTAACTGTAAGGTAGCTTCGCCACCTGGTAACTCATGCCCACCTCGGTAGACAAGACGTAATCAAAATCTTCAAGACCAAACGACTTGATCAGGGGCTCATGGTCCTGCGTGTTGCCATCACTGGCAAACACCACTCTCAGCCAGGCCTTCTCCTGTTGGGCAATGGCGACCACCACCGGCAGCAGCGTCTTGCAAACAGGGCAGTCTGACGAAAGGAAAAACAGCAATGTTAATTTGCCATCATTTGCGGCGCCACCGATGCGAACCATGCCACCGTTAAGTCCGGGTTCCTTAAAAAACGGCGCCTCATCACCGACTTTCAGTGCCTGCCCCATAGACAGGGCCCCGACCGGGCGGAGGCGTTCATGCAAGACGCCAATTTGACTCGACAGTGCAATCACCAGCACACCCAAAGCGACAATGGCCACCCAACTGACCACATTCGATATCAACAAAGCTTCAATCATAGCGCGAGCAGCCTCTTGTGAGTGGCTACCAGATTGTTACCCGCACCATAGAGCAGGCATGCCATCGCAACGCCGAAACAGATCACGCCGTAATCAAACCCGTGCAATGCTCGCTCACCCGCCGGCAGCAATAGCACACCGGCCGCCAGAATCAGGAGCAGATTACGCACCACCAGTGCATAGCTGATCTGCTGGGGCGCGCTACCGAGCTGGCAGCCACAATCAATATCATGGCGCCCGCGCCAGAGGTTGATCACCATGGCAAGGGCATAAACGCCAAACAGCAGGACAGCCACGGCGATAAAAACGGGACGATCAGGCGCGAACAATAAGCCAGCGCCAACGCTCAATTCCAGCAGCGGGATCAACCATAAAAACAGCGGCATCGAACAGGCTGGCGCCAGTTCATAAGCCGCCAGGGCGCCGGCGAATTGCTGGCGATAGGCGAGCTTCTGGGTGCCCGCTGCCAGCATCAGAATCGACAGACTGCAGGCGACAATCTGCAACAGAACCGTGTCTACTACCATGGCTTTACTCCGAAGACGGCACCTGATGGCAGTTTGTCTGACGACAGCAGGTGTTCACCGCTGACGGCATCGTAAACATTGGCCCGCTGCTGAATGAGCGGGGTAATGCTGTCTTCTCCCTCGGTCACGGCCATCCACACGGTCGCGAGCGTATCGAGCGGAATGTGGAAATCCAGCGCGTAGAGCCGAGGCTTGTCATCCTGAGAAACCGCAATCGACATGGTGAGCTCCTGCATGGCAATTTCCTGCTGTTTTTCCATGGTGTTGGTATCAAACACCCAAACGGCACTACCCGGTCCTTCAAAGACATCGGCTTCGCCCTGCTGCATCAACACGTATAACCTGTCACTCGCCTCGTGCGCTGTCGTGTGTTCCAGGCCGGCTATCATCCAGCTGTCATCACGCTCATCGTCGCTCAGTAGCGGCCACTTACCTTGCAGGCTGATATCGTCACCGGCCATGGTGATGCCGTAGATGTTGTAATCGCGGGAAACAAAATACCAGGTATCACCGATGCGCGAACCAGAGATTGTCAGGAAGTCACCAACCGCATCAAAAAGCGGTTCCGTGCGACGCCGTTTCACCACATGACCGGAGTCATCAAGCTTCAGCTGCAGGAAACTGCCGTTGGCGCAAATGGCGTAGTAATCCCTCTGGCCTGCGGCATAGAGCACCGAGCAACCCGGCGTTTCAACTTCTTCGACAAAAGTCCCGGCGTCGAGATCGACAATAGTTACTGACTGCGCTGGCGTGTAGTTGACCACCAGCAGGAATTTTTCATCCTCGGACAACACAGCCATGTGGCGGGTCTTAACGGCATTAAGGCGCTTGGGCGGGATGATCACCTCGCTAACCGGCGATAAGGTCCGCTCATCGTAGGTCACCACAACATCGGTTCTCTCACCCCGCGTGCCACGAGAGAAATAGGTTTCGAGTGTAATAATCTCATTTCTTGCCGGCGCGTTAATCACCGTCTTTGCCCAGAAGCCCATGTTGAGCTGGCCCAATTGCTGGCCATTCTCATCCATCAGGAAAGCTCGACTGTCACCCATGTTGGGTGCCCGAAAGCCGTAAAGCCAGAACCATTGCTGGCCGGCTGGATCAGGCAGGACCTCGGTGGTGGCAAATTCCGGCGTGAACTCGGCGTGGCTTTGCCCGGCCACGGCGACCAGAACGGCCAGCATTACCAGTCTTAAAATCTTCATGACAGCTCCTTCGCCAGATTGGGAAAACGGTTCACCAGAAAAGCATTCTGCATTTCGATACACAAACCAATCAGCTTATCTGCCTCTGCCGTGGGCAGATCAAAGGTTAGGTCAACCACCGCAACTGCGGCCTCTATGGTCACCAGCATTGCGAGTACCGTGTCATCAAGATTCAACTGGTCGTCCCGACTGACCAGGGCACCGGCAAACTGCAGCGCCAGTCGTCGGTTGTCTTCTCGGTCCAGCGCGCGCAACGCAGGTGATGCGGCCATGGCTTGGCGGATGGCGACCCCTCCCGGCTGGTTTTTCAGTCGATCTACAAAGCGTTCGAGGCCTGCGCCCCTAAAATCATTCATGCCTCCACCAGCAAACCAGCTATCCCATTCGCTGATTAGCCGCCGAGCCAGTGTTGCTACGACGGACAGTTTGTTAGGAAAGTATCGGTAGAGCGTCTGGATGCCAATGCCGGCACGCGCTGCCAGTAGATTGGTGCTGAATCCATCCCAGCCGGTTTCTTCCAGAACCACAATTGCGGTATCGAGAATATGGTCGAAGGTTTTGGCGGACCGGGCCTGGACAGGCCGCCGCCGAATTTCCAGCTCATTCATGGTGAAATGATCGCTTCAGATTTAACAGGAGTATTTACTTCTTTATCTCGAATTGCAAGCCTGCGACTGATGTTAACAACTCGTAGCGACCCATTTACGGCTCACGCTTTATCAGTTCACTCCAATGGCTGATTTTCTGAATTTCATCAATCACCAATACAAAGTCATCCTGATTTGAACGCTTAAGCTGCAATCTGGCATTGTTCCACTGCTGTGGAATCCAACTGGTATCTGAAGAAGGAATCGTGACAGCAGGGACAAAATGATAGGCAGAAGGTTCTTCGTCAACCCGTCGCGCCACGAGTGTTCTTGCCAACCTGACGAGGGCCAACAACAGCTGGTATAAACCGTCGCGGCGCACGAATCCTTTGTTTCAACGCATTAAACTGCGGTCTCTGATACATCGGAGTTTGCCAAGCATGCAACAAAACCCACCTTGCTGAGTAATTTAAATCAATACGATGAGTATTTTTGCTCGACACATTGAGCAAATCACGGCTTGTGCTCCCGCCCCAGATACTCATTAGATTGCATCTCCTGGAGCCTGCTCTCGGTTCTCTGGAACTCAAACTTCAGTCGTTCACCCTGATAAATATCAAGAATCGGCGATTCAGCCGAAATTATCAGTTTGACACTGTGATCATAAAATTCATCAACCAGACTGATAAATCGCCGCGCTGCATTTTCACTTTGCTCCGTGAAGCGAGGCAGATTACTCACCAGCACTGTCTGATACAACATCGCGATCTCGATGTAATCGTTTTGACTCCTCGGACCCTCACATATTTCCGGAAAATCAAACCAGACGACCCCGTCACCACAAAACCGGGTCTTTATTTCTCGGCCTTCGATATCAAGCACAATATCAGCCTTGCCTGCATCAGGAGACAGCGAATTGAAGCTTTGCAGCAGCACCTCATCTGCTTGTCGATCCAAGGGATAATGATAAATCTCAGCAGATTCCAACACCCTAAGTCGGTAATCGGTGCCTGAATCCACGTTTAATATTTGTGTGTTTTTCTCGATCAGCGCTATGGCTGGCAAAAACTTGCTTCGCTGCAGCCCATTTTCATACAAGTTTACCGGCTCTACGTTTGAGGTCGCCACGAGCGTCACGCCATTCTCGAACAAGACTTCAAGCAGCCCGGCAAGGATCATCGCGTCGGTAATATCACTGACAAAAAACTCATCAAAACATAGCACTCGATTTTTATCGGCAAAATCCAGTGCTATCTTTCTCAGCGGATCTGCTTCTCCCTGAAGGTCAGTCAGCGCATGGTGCACGTGCCGCATGAACCTATGGAAATGCATCCGCGATTTCTGTTCAAAGGGCAGGGAATCAAAAAAAAGATCCATCAAGAACGTCTTGCCCCGACCGACACCACCCCAAAAATAAAGCCCAGGGATCAATTCACGTTTTGGTTTGGCAAATAGCTTCGCTATTAACCCCGGTTCATTTTCTTGTTTGGTTAACGCTAGATACAGGGACTGAAGACGTTCCATTGCCTGCAACTGGGCAACATCTGACTGTATGTCACCCTTCGATACCGCTGCTTGATAAAGATCCAGAGGTCCCATTAAGCGAGCTAACCCTGCACACGCAATTCAGCTGATAGCGCATGCGCTTCTAAACCCTCGGTCCGCGCGATGATCGACGCCGCTCGATTAAGCTGAATTGCACCTTCTCTTGAACAACGGACCAGAGAACTTCGAACCTGAAAGTCGTAGACCCCAAGAGGCGACGCAAATCTGGCGGTACCGCTCGTTGGCAACACATGACTTGGACCCGCACTATAATCGCCAACCACCTCGGCGGTGTGCTTACCCACAAAGACGGCACCCGCATTTCTGACACCGGACAGCAATTCGTCGGGATTTTCGAGACATAATTCAAGATGCTCGGGTGCCATCTGGTTTATCAGAGTCAGCGCCTCTTCATTTGATCTGACAAGGATCAGCGCCCCGCGGTCAGTCATCGCCTTATTGATGATATCGCCTCGCGCCATAACAGACATTCTTTCTTCAATCAGGGCCGCCACTTTATCAAGTAAAACGCTATCGGCAGAAATAAGTACTGACTGTGCGAGCTCATCGTGTTCCGCCTGAGCGAACATATCCATCGTCAACCATTCCGGATCAACACTACTATCGGCCACAATGGCTATTTCCGAGGGACCGGCAATCATATCGATACCCACGTCACCAAAGACAATAGACTTAGCTGTCGCGACATAGATGTTTCCCGGACCCACAATCTTATCGACTCTGGGTACAGTCTCTGTGCCATAGGCAAGCGCGCCGATCGCTTGGGCACCACCAATCGTAAACAGCCGATCAACCCCACAAAGGTGGGCGGTTGCCAACAGAGACGGATTGATTTCTCCACCCGGCGTAGGGACGGTCAGAATAAGCTCACCTACCTCAGCGACCCTTGCTGGAACAGCCGTCATGATAATTGAAGAGGGATAGGCAGCTTTGCCGCCCGGGGCGTAGATACCTACCCGCTCCATTCCTCGAACGAGCTGACCAAGCTGATTGCCTAATTCATCTTCATAGGACCAGTCAACCTGATTGCCATAAGCTTCTTTTTGTTTCTGGTGATAACTGCGAACCCGCTCAATTGACTGACTCAGCGCTTCAAGCACAATCGGGTCTATGCTCTCAACGGCCGACGCCATTTGTTGCTTGCTGATCTCCAGCTCGGCGAAAGTCTCGGCACTAACACCATCGAATTGATTGCTGTACTCGAGTAGTGCTGCGTCACCATTGTCCTTCACGTTTTTGAGGATGGTACGCACATCGGTCAGGACATTCTCGTGGTTATCTTCCTGCACGGATAGCAGGGCTGAAAACTCCTCAGCAAACGATGCCGAAGAAGTTGATAGACGCCGCGGCGTCGAATTTTTAGGTATCGCCATTTGTCATTCACCAACCACAGCTGAGAGCTCATCAATCATGTTTTGCATTTTACGGTGTTTCATTTTCATGGACACTTTATTAACAATCAGTTGGGTAGAAATATCGGTTATGTGCTCCAGCGTCACAAGCCCATTTGCTTTTAACGTATTGCCTGTTTCGACAATGTCAACTATGCGGTGGGCTAACCCCGTGATCGGCGCTAACTCCATCGCTCCATAGAGCTTAATTACATCGACCTGAATACCTTTCTCAGCATAAAACTGTTTGGCGGTCTTCTCATATTTGGTCGCAATTTTCAGTCTACTGGGTAAAGGTAGCTCATCTCTTAACCCTGCGACCATGATTCTGCACTGGCCAATTTTCAAATCCAGAGGCTGGTAGTAACCTTCTTCACCGTGTTCAAGCAAACTATCTTTGCCTGTCATGCCAAGATCAGCAATGCCGTGTTCAACATAAGTTGCAACATCTGCACCACGCAGCAAAACCAATTGTAAATTCTCCCGGTTAGTGTCGAATATCAATTTTCTGGAAGTTTTCATATCATCCAAAGGCTCGACACCTATTTTGGCCAACAATTCAAGTTGGGCGCTCAGGATTCGGCCACCCTTCGCGACCGCTAACGTTACATTTTGATTCACGATATTTTCTATTCCTGTTTTTACGAAGGACGATTTAGCGTGCGAACGCTTCGCTCATCTCTCAGGCGCTCGGTATCCCGTTCATCTGGACTGGATTCGTTTGATTTTTGCACCAAGATTCTGAAGCTTCTCTTCCACCTGCTCATAACCGCGATCTATGTGATAAATACGATTGACGACCGTATCTCCATCAGCAATAAGCGCAGCAATAACCAAACTGACAGAGGCACGAAGATCATTCGCCATCACAGGCGCGGCCTGCAACACATCTACGCCTTCTACAATAGCGGTGGTGTTGTTTCCCTCCAAACGAATTTGTGCACCCATGCGGTTCATTTCATGAACGTGCATGAATCTGTTCTCGAAGATAGTTTCTTTTACTGTCGCAGTACCTTCAGCTATCGTATTCATCGCAAGGAATTGTGCCTGCAGATCTGTGGGAAAGCCCGGGTACGGCGCTGTTACCAGACTCACGGCCTTTGGGCGCCGCCCTCGCATATCCAAGTCAATCCAGTCTTCACCAATCGTTACATCTGCACCTGATTCCCGTAATTTGCTAGTAACAACATCGAGATGTTCCGGAATCACATCACGCATTTTTACATGACCACCGGTAGCCGCCGCAGCAATAAGGTAAGTTGCTGCTTCAACCCGGTCAGCAATCACGTGATGGTCGCAGCCCCCCAGTGATTCGACGCCTTCTATCGTTATCGTATCTGTACCCTGCCCAGAAACCTTCGCCCCCATCGCATTCAGAAAGTCCGCTAAATCGATAATCTCTGGCTCGCGCGCGCAGTTTTCCAGTACCGTTGTGCCCTCCGCAAGCGCTGCCGCCATCATGATGTGCTCGGTACCGCCCACAGTGCTCACATCAAAAATAAACCGAGCGCCTTTCAGACGTCCGTTGACCCTGGCTTTGACGTACCCTTCCTTCATCTCAATAATAGCACCCAGCGCTTCGAGCCCCCTGAGATGCAAATCAACAGGACGCGGTCCAATTGCACAGCCGCCGGGCAAAGACACTTCAGCCTCACCGTAATGCGCAAGCAGCGGCCCTAGCACCAGAAACGAAGCTCGCATCGTTCTCACCAAGTCATAAGGTGCGACGAAACTCTTGATGGTGTTTGCGTGAATTTCGATATTCATTTTTTCATCGACAACAACCTCCACGCCCATTGACACCAACAACTCAATCATTGTTGTGATATCTCGAAGGTGCGGAACGTTGCTGATAGTCACCGGCTCATTTGCAAGCAAGGAAGCGGCCAATATCGTCACTGCCGAGTTTTTGGCTCCCGAAGCGCGTAATTCACCTTCGAGCCGCGCGCCGCCACTAATTAATAATTTATCCATTTATTCCTCGGCTATATTGAGTCAGCACTTAGTGCGTAGCTAGTCTAGTTGTTTTCTTCCGGGGTCAGGCACTTCATGCTGACCGCATGGATTTCCCCAGAATTTATTTTTTCATTTAGAAAGCTGTAAACGAGTTGCTGTCTTTTTACTCTACTTAATCCACTGAAGGCTTCGGAGACCAACATGAGTCCCAGCTTGTTACCCTCTGCTTGCATCGCAACGTCACATTCGCCCAGTCCTGCTTCTAACAGGCCTCGAATTTCATCTACGTCCATTTTAAACCTTAATCGTCAATCGGTTGGAAGCCGGGGATGATAACATGACATTGGCTATGTCCGGTCAGAATTAGATACTTGAACCGGAGAAGCCTTCGAGTTACGAAGCTAGGCGAACTTGAAGAGCACGATGCACAAGGAACCGTTGAACCCAGCGATTTTCAGCAACTTTAGCTTTGGATGAAAGGTCGAGAGAGTTCTATTCTTGGTTTCGGCAAAACGCTGGATCGAGACCTGAAATGCTATCACCGAGGCATACAATCAAAAAACCTTCTTTGACCTTGCTTGAATGTAACATGAGTCATCACAACATGATCGTTCAAATTGCTCGTGTTCGTCATAATGCGTGCGCGCTACCAACACAACATTCATTACGCCAAACGAAACCAGTCAGTGAAGACCGTTGAGCGAGCGGCCCTTGCATTAAATGCCATAAACCACTTTAATTACATGTCTTTTCAACAGGCCATTCCAAGAGAAGTATGCTACTTCTAAGTTTCGCACTACTAGTAGGATTTCTCATCTTGTTCAAGAGTGCAGACTATTTTGTCATCGGCGCAGTAACAACAGCTAGAAATTTTCACATCTCTCCAACGATAGTCGGTTTAACCATCGTCGCCCTTGGCACTTCCGCACCCGAAATTTTTGTGGCCGTGACCTCTTCACTGCAGGGAGAACCGGAACTCGCCGTTGGTAATGCGATCGGTTCGAATATCGCCAATATAGGCATGGTCCTGGGTATCACTGCTTTAATCATTCCTCTGCCGTTCCGCGATGACATTCTCAAAAAAGACCTGCCTATTATGTTCCTCGTTACCCTGTGTGCAGGTGTCACTCTGGTAGATTTTCATCTAGGGTTCTGGGATGGGCTGCTACTGTTTGCTTGTCTTGCTACGTTTTTATACCGATTGGCGCATGAGCACTTGGCAAACAGGACAGCCGAGAGTGAAGCAGAGAATGACAAACCTCATGCTCAGCCTGAGTCTGCCGCTAGTTACGAGCAGGAATACATTTCCGAACTCGATGAGATAACAGACATGAGCCAGCAAAAGGCCGTCTTAACGCTTATTCTGAGTTTGGTATTTCTTCTTCTCAGCTCTGAACTTCTGGTATGGGCCGTTGTAAAAATTGCCCACCGGATAGGCGTGAGTGAATTAATCATTGGACTTACCGTTGTCGCCATTGGCACCAGTCTGCCGGAGCTTGTCGTATCGGTGACCAGCGCGGTGAAAGGGGAAACAGATTTAGCGATAGGCAATATCGTCGGCTCCAATATATTCAATATGCTTGCGGTACTTGCAATTCCATGCCTACTCTCGCCCACAGAAATAGCAAGCAACGTTTTTTGGCGTGACTTTGGCTTAATGTTCGGTCTGACAGTACTGCTGGGATTTTTCGCATACGGCTTTTCAGGCCGTTCAAGAATATCACGCCCTGAAGGTGGTATATTGTTACTCGCCTGGCTCGGATACATTGGCTCCTTATATTTCGGCTTCTAGCCTGAGCACCAGAGAAATTTTGACATGGACAACATTTGATGGCCGCAAGCCGAGCCCTGATTATTCTGATTCTGACGTTTGCCGTCGCTTGGCTGGCGAGCTGGTTGATGAGCCGAGACGGAGCACCCGCAACACTTAATCCGGAAGCGAAAAATGAGCCTGACCTGTATATGGTCAACGCCATCATTGATCAATATGATGAGGGGGGGAAACCGAAACATAAGATCAAGGCATTCAAACTTACCCATTATCCCGCCACAGATATCACAACTCTGGAACAGCCAAGGGTCAAGGTTTACCTCGAAGACACAGCAAGCCCATGGGACATAGAGTCCAATTTTGGACGCCTGACGCCCAAGTCCAGTAACAAGGCGTTGCCCAATCGTGACGAGGAGGTTGTCGAGCTGTGGGAGCGTGTTTTCGCCGAGCGAACAAGGCTGTCTGGTGACTTCGTTAACATTAGGACCGAGCAGATGACAGTTTATCCCGACAGGGACTATCTGGAATCACGTGTCAAAGTCTATCTCGACGATCAATCAGGGCGAACCACGGCGGGAGCTATGAATGCCTATCTCGAGCAGACTCGTTACGAATTCTTTACTAATAACATCCAGCGAGTAAATACTATTTTTATTCCAGAAGTGAAACGTCACATCGAATAGAGGACAGTGTCAAAACAGGTTACAATATATTTTTTATTTAGCGAAGCAACCGTCCAGTGTCACGACCTTCAAACCTTATTATCATCATGCTTGGATTGCTATGCGCCACACATCAGGCCCTAGCACTCAAATCTGACCGGGAACAACCGATTAGAATTCAGGCAAACAATGGCGTCATCGACGATGCCGCTGGTAAATCGACCTACACGGGAAACGTGCATATAGAGCAAGGCACTCTCAATATTGTCGCTGACGAAGTTCAGATATTCATGGCAGAGGACGAAGTCGTCAAAATAATCGCCATCACCGATGATCCTGATGAAGAAACCAGCCAACTTGCCCACTTCGAACAAATTGATGATGACTCAATGGAACTGGTGACCGCTGACGCCACTCTGATCACTTATCTGGTCAAGGACGCCAAACTTCATTTAAAAGGACAGGCACAAATGCAGCAGACCGCAGACAAGTTTTCTGGCGAAATGCTCTACTACGATATCGATCTCGGCATTCTCGATCTGAAAAGCAATGGCTCACCCCAAGATCGCATCGAGATCATCATCACACCTAAATAAAGCGCAAAAGAAACCATAGCAATGCATGAACTTCAAGCGATCAATCTTGCAAAGAGCTACGGCGGCACACCTGTCGTCACAGATGTCACACTCTCGATTAAAAGCGGACAAGTCGTTGGCTTGTTAGGTCCAAACGGCGCAGGTAAAACCACCTGCTTTTACATGATCGTCGGTTCAATACCCCGTGATGCTGGTCAGATTTTATTCGACAGTCAAGACATCACGCCAAAACCCATGCATGAGCGCGCACGAACAGGTATCGGCTACCTACCTCAAGAGGCCTCGGTGTTTCGAAAGCTGAGTGTGGCGGATAACATCATGGCGATTCTTGAGACGCGAAAAGAACTCACCCGAGCAGACCGACGTGATCGCCTTGAATCTCTCCTCAAGGAATTCAACATTGGCCCGATTCGAGATAGCCTAGGAATGTCACTTTCCGGTGGCGAGCGCCGCAGAGTGGAGATTGCCCGCAGTCTGGCTTCTGAGCCTGCCTTCATATTGCTTGATGAACCTTTCGCCGGTGTCGATCCAATTTCGGTTCAGGACATCAAGAATATCATCTCACAGCTCTCAGAGCGTGAGATTGGCGTTCTGATCACCGATCACAATGTCCGTGAGACCCTCGACATATGTGAAAAAGCATACATCGTCAGTGAGGGTTGCATCATTGCAGAGGGAACCACCGAAGCGATTCTGTCAAACGAACACGTGAAACGCGTCTATCTCGGCGACGATTTTCGAATGTAGACCACCATTTTCTCCCGATAGTTACCTATCACTTGCATATATCTAGCTTTCATCAGATATCCCAATTGCGGCACTGACTTCACTGGCTATACTTAGTATGCTCTGTATTTATTTATCAGCAAAAGGTCGTCTGTTTTTGGCCATAAAAGCCACACCACATTTGATGCAACATAACAAGGTTCAATTCCTTTGGGTGCCTGAGTATGATTAACCAATGGCAATGAAACCAGCACTCGCGCTTAGGCTTGGTCAGCAACTTAGGATGACTCCTCAGTTGCAGCAGGCGATCAAGCTTTTACAGCTCTCCAGCCTAGATCTACAGCAAGAAATTCAGGAAGCACTGGATTCCAACCTCATGCTGGAAGAACAAACAGCAGATGATCCCGTTAGCCCTGATGAGGCAAGTTCGCTTGATGAGCCTAGCGAGACAATAGAAGGTGTTTCCAACGACACGACCTCCGCCGAAACTGAAGCTGCACCAGAAGCAAAAAACGATGACACCATCGACAGCCGGATGGAGGAAAATGTGCTCTCTGTCGATGAACCCGCGCCTGCACTGGACCCAGAGATTGATGGTGATGCTGTTCTGGACATTAGTGATCAAATTTCCACCGAAAATATTTCTGAAGAATTACCTGTCGATAGCCTTTGGGAGGATGTCTGGGACGAAGCGCCGGCTCCGCAAACATATTCTGGGGGCGATGACGACGATAACGATTATCTAGACCGTAAAAATGGCGATGGTGTCTCAGTTCAATCTCATCTCGAAGAACAGCTAAACCTCATTCATCTATCTCCCTGCGACGCTCTCATCGCCGAGGCCATCGTCGACGGGATTGACAGTGAAGGCATACTCACAATTCCGCTCGAGGACGTGCTGGAAAGTATTCCCAGTGAGTACGAGTGTGAAATCGATGAGGTGGAAGCCGTCTTACATCTCATTCAGCATCTGGATCCAGTCGGTATCGCCTCCAGAAACTTACAGGAATGTCTTGTTATACAGTTGAAACAGCTTCCCGCGGAAACACCTTGGCGCGCCCAAGCCCTAAGTATTGTCGAGGAGCACATTTCATCCCTTGCAAACCGGGACTACGCACTACTGATCCGAAAAACCAGACTCAAGGAAACGGAGCTGCAGGCTGTTATTGCGCTCATCCAAAGTCTGAACCCCAGACCCGGGGCCAGCATCGCCACGACCAACACTGAATATGTCGATCCTGATGTCATCGTTCACAAAAAAGAAGGTCGCTGGGTTGTCGAACTAAACCCCAAGTCAGCACCCAGGGTCCGGGTAAATTCAGAATACGCGTCAATGATTAAGCGCGCAGATAACAGCTCAGATAACACTTATTTGAAGAATCATCTTCAAGAAGCTCGCTGGTTTATTAAGAGTCTACAGCAGAGAAATGACACACTGCTAAAAGTCTCAACTAAGATAGTAGAGTTTCAGCGAGGCTTTTTCGAGTATGGCGCCCAGGCAATGAAGCCGCTCGTATTGCATGACATCGCCGAAGCAGTTGATCTTCACGAATCGACAATTTCCAGGGTCACTACGCAAAAATACATGCACACACCCGCTGGCGTATTCGAGTTGAAGTATTTTTTCTCCAGCCATGTGAGCACACACACCGGTGGCGAAGTTTCATCAACGGCAATTCGATCGCTCATCAAGAAGATGGTAAGCGAGGAAAATTCTCGTAAACCGTTGAGCGACAGTAAACTCGCTAAAATGCTGGCTGAGCAAGACATAAAAGTAGCAAGGCGTACCATTGCAAAATACCGGGATTCACTGATGATTCCTCCCTCGAACGAACGCAAACAGCTGGTATGACATGCGGAAAGTGATTTGTTCATGACCACATGGCGAGAATAGAAGCTGTCTCGACGGCCAATAGTGACTGCAAAGTCGTAAGCAGACAACCGCGAAAGGTTTACGTAGATCCCACTCAACAATTGGAGTCCAGAGAGAAGAAATCAACAAATCTTGCGCGGAATCAAAGACAGGTCGCAATTAATGCGCGAGGATCTGTAGAGGAGAGGTAACCGCTAAAGGGACGCGTTTGTTGCGCGTTCTGTTTATAAAAGGTCAAAGATTTACTACTGGGAAACTGATTCCAGAGCACTGGGTATTCGTTTCCTTTCATCCACGTAAGGAGAAAAAATATGCAAATAAACGTAAGTGGTCATCATGTGGAAGTCACAGACTCACTTCGTAGCTACGTCAACACTAAGCTCGATCGCCTTGAACGCCACTTTGACAAAATTATCCACATGAACGTCATACTTAGTGTAGAAAAGCAGAGGCAAAAGGCAGAATCGACAATAAGAATTTCTGGCGGTGAAGTATATGCAGACGCTGAATCAGAGGACTTGTATGCCGCGATTGATATGCTTGCGGACAAGCTAGATCGGCAACTCCTCAAACAGAAAGAAAAGCAATACGACAAAAAACATCGAGGTAACGCAAGATAACCATTGAACTGGGCCAGCAATGGCCCAGTGTCTTCCCAGCTACATATTTCAAGTACCCTCATTTGACTGCGTAAAAACACCCAAAGAGCAGATGTAAGGCGTTTTGGTCGGATTACATATCTTTTTAAGTGCCGTAAGAGCCGGCGGATCTAAGTTTGATGGAACAAGTTAGATAAATTCCACCTAAACATGGACGCGAACCAACGGGTTGATATAATCTCGCCGCAATTATCCGCTGCATACAGGCAACATGTGGACATAAAATCATTTCTCTTACCCGAACGCACTCAATGCCGAATTTCTGTTACGAGTAAAAAACGAGCAATTGAAGAAGCTTCCAGAAGAATTGCTGCAACAAATCGCTTGCTTGACGCAGATGAGGTTTATAGTCATCTAATTGCTCGGGAAAAATTAGGCTCGACGGCGCTTGGGCATGGCATCGCAATACCGCATTGCAGATTGGACTCCTGCGATGAAATTATTGGCGCAATGTTCAGTCTTGAAGAGAGCGTAGACTTCGAAGCTTTCGATCATGAGCCCGTCAAAGTACTCTTTGTTCTATTAGTACCCACACAGGAGGTTGACGAGCACCTCCAGGTACTGGCAACGCTCGCTTCAAGGTTTGATCAGGAAGAGTATCGGCACGGTTTATTCGAAGCGAAAACAGATGCCGCTCTTTTTGACGCTGCGACGCGTGAGATGAGCTGAATCTGTTGTTAACTAGGCAACAAACAGAGAACAAAGTATTCAGCAGAAAACGAACCAGAGTTAGGAGGAATTTATGATTTCATTGGTTATCATAAGCGGGCGTTCGGGGTCTGGAAAAAGCACCGCGCTCCATGTTCTCGAGGACATTGGCTATTTCTGCATCGATAACCTTCCTGTTAGCCTCCTGCAGCCGCTCATAGGCCGATTGGAAGAAGATCAGAATACAAGCCTTGTCGCAGTGAGCATCGATGCACGGAACATCCCCGTCGACCTTCAGAACTTTCCGGATATCATTTCGAATATTGACAAGTCCGTTGTTAATCACAGAATTGTTTACCTCGACTCAGGCAATGCAACCCTAGTACGTCGATTTAGCGAGACTAGGCGCAAGCACCCGCTTTCTGATCAAGCAACCGGATTGAATGAGGCACTCGAACTTGAGACAGCACTGCTGGACCCAATTTCGTCCGCCGCCGATCTCACGATAGACACCACCAGACTGACGATTCACGAACTTAGAGACCTTATCCGTTCCAGAATTACGGAAGATACCCACGAGTTCGCGCTACTGTTTCAATCCTTCGCTTACAAGAATGGGGTGCCGCTGGATGCCGATCTTGTTTTTGATGTGCGCTGTCTTCCCAATCCTCACTGGAAGCCGGGACTACGCGCCCTGACAGGACTCGACCTCCCCGTCATTGAATTCCTTGGTTCCGAAGAAGACGTGCATAAGATGTACGAGGATATTCGAGGATTCCTGGCATCCTGGCTTCCCTCCTTCGAAGCAAATAACCGAAGTTATATGACTATCGCCATTGGCTGTACCGGAGGTCAGCATCGATCAGTCTATATGAGTCAGAAGCTTTATCAGAATTTTTCCCCAAGATGGAAAAATGTACAGATACGTCACAGAGAATTGAGTAACATCACCACCTGATCCCAACAAACTATTACTAAAGGGCTTGGGTACTAACGATCTACTGCGATGACTCTCGGACTTCACTTTGATAGTACACCGAATAAAAATTCAGAATAAACTAGGCATGCATGCCCGCGCAGCTTCCAGTTTTGTAAAGGTGGCGCATGGATTTGCTGCCAGCATTTCAGTGCATAACGGCGATCAATCTGCTGATGGGAAAAGCATTATGTCGATGATGATGCTTCAAGCGACTATCGGCACTGAAATTCGGCTTGAGCTCGATGGTGAAGACGAAGTAGAAGCGCAAGTTGCCCTAATCGAATTAATCGACAATCGGTTCGGTGAGGCCGAATAGCGAATTGTCATGAACGAATCCCTCGAAAAAAGTTATCAGCGACAACGTGAAACTATCCATGAGTTATTAGAGACTGGGCGCTTTAACCAAATCAGGAGCCTGCTAAATGTTTTACGACCCGCTGACGTCGCAGTCTTACTCGAATCTTCTCCGCCCAAAGAGCGAAGAATAGTCTGGAACCTCTTTTCAGAATCGGATCAGAGCGAAATCCTTCATGAAATTGATGAAGATTTTATTGAAGGTCTACTTGCGGACAAATCCGCCGAGGAACTGTTTCCGGTCATTGATCAGATCGTTTCTGACGATGATTTGATTGACGTGCTGCAACACTTGCCTGACACCATCACCTTCCAGCTACTTCAATCGATGACGACGCAGGACAGGGCGCGGGTGGAAACGCTACTATCATACCCAGAAGATACTGCCGGTGGTTTGATGGATACAGATACTATTAGCGTGCGCCCTCGAGTTTCAGTTGATGTGGTACTTCGTTATCTCCGGCGACACGAGTCGCTGCCGGCCACAACCGACAAAATTTTTGTCGTTAACAGCCAGAATAAGTATTTAGGGCTGGTACACCTCAGCAAACTGGTGGTTTCAGATCCGTCCCGCACAGTTAGAGAAATAATGACAACGGATTTTGACCCAATTAATGCCGAGACACCGGAGACTGAAGTTGCATCCAAATTTGAACGTTACGATCTAATTTCCGCACCAGTGATTGACAAAGATGGCAGTTTGATTGGCCGAATCACGATTGATGATGTTGTTGACGTCATCATGGAACAGGCGGACAAATCGCTGTTGGGGTTGGCTGGGCTTGCTGAAGACGAAGACACATTTGCTCCTATTTTTAAGACCGTCCGCAGCAGAGCTATATGGTTGGGCGCGAACTTAGGTACAGCTTTTCTCGCCTCAGCCGTCATCAACATATTTGAAGACACCATCGAAAAAGTGGTCGCACTTGCGATTTTGATGCCAATTGTCGCCAGCATGGGCGGCGTAGCGGGTAGCCAAACCTTGACCTTGGCGATAAGAAGTGAAGCGCTTGGACAGCTTGTTGATAGCAATCGAATTTGGCTAATCAAAAGAGAGCTCGCGGTAGGTGCAATTAATGGATTTGTATGGGCAGCGATTGTCGCTGCGGCCGCGACGATCGTATTTGATGACATGTTGCTAGGCGGCATCATCGCCTCTGCTCTCATTATTAACTTACTTATCGCCGCGCTTGCCGGTGCTGTACTACCCGGAGTGCTAAAATCAATCGGGGCAGACCCAGCAATATCCGGCTCAGTTGTGCTTACAACCATTACTGATGTCGTTGGCTTCATGTCTTTTCTCGGGCTAGCTTCTTTTTTCTACGCCTAACTCTCAGCTACAGGAATCAATCATGCCAGAAGAAGATTTCGACGACGAACTTGAAGAGCGTGGTCCGAGCAAATCCCAAAGAAAGAGGGACATGCAATTATTGAGAGAACTCGGGGAGAAGTTACTATCGTTACCGGTCGATCATCTAGAGAAAATATCGGAACCCGCAATTATAACAGCAGTACAAGACTGCAAAAAAATCACCAAGGGTAACGCAAGAAAGCGGCAAATACAGTTCATAGGAAAACTACTAGCAAAATCAGACATCACTGAAATTCAGGCGATGGTTGATCGTTTTGATGCCGGTTCCAGATCACATGTCACCCAGTTTCATAAACTGGAGCAGTGGCGAGAGAGATTGATTGAGGGTGATAATCACGTTCTCGATGAGATCTTCGCTCGATTTCCTGGAGTTGATCGGCAACATCTGAGACATCTAACACGCAAGGCTATTACTGAGAGAGAAAAGTCACCCGAGCCCCCGCTTCAATATCGGAAGCTGTTTCAGTACTTGAAATCCCTTGAACTTGAATAGTGGCGATTCGCGAGAAGCTTAGAACCCTCTTATATATCGATAAGGTCTTAGCCCACTAGCTGCATTTGTTATTTTTGTAATCGACGGTAAGCTTCATCTCCAACCGATGCTGCAACCGACAAACCAAGCTCGTCCGCCGAGACTAACGCTGATCTAATACTTTGATCATTCACAGGTATCGGCATATTGTGGCTCGTCGGCCAAGATACGGTTGCTTCTACGATGGTACGCATTGCAGTTTGGTCTTCGCGCGACAAGGATATCTGACCAAGGTGAACCGGCAAACCTACTCTGGCAAAAAATTTTGCAACCCGTTCCGTATCGACATGCTGCTCCATCATGAGCTGGACCATCGTGCCTATCGCAACATGCTCGCCGTGCAGGTAATTGTCATGAGCGACGGGCACAGCGGTGAGACTCTGAGCAATAGCGTGAGCCAAGGCGAGCCCACCACTTTCAAAACCAATGCCACTTAACAGCGTATTGGCTTCAACAATATTTTCCAAATTGTCGTCTACCATTCCTTTAGCAACAGCACTCGCTGCGCTTTCGCCCTGTTCAAAAAGCGTTTGAGCACATATTTCACCCATCGCGCAGGACGCGAGCGTAGGCCTGGCACCCACCATTGACGTTGCCTGAGGATTATTAAGACAAACCTGTGCCTCGTACCAGGTCGCCATTGCGTCTCCCATACCCGAAACCAAATATCGCTCTGATGCAGCCGCCACAACTTCGGTATCTACGATAACAAGTGCGGGATTATCAGGGAAAAACTCTGCGCCAACACTGACACCCGCAGTATCATATAAAACACTTAGTGCTGAACACGGCGCATCATTCGAAGCCAGAGTCGGCAGTATCACCACGGATACGCCAAGTCGATAAGCGATGCTCTTGCCTGCATCAACACATTTTCCACCGCCTACGGCAATCAGACAATCTAGTCCTTCTTTTGCCAAGTTAGATACATGGTGCTCAATCTCCTCTAAAGAACACTCCCCACCGAAAGTTGATACGACAGAGTCAATATTTGAACTGCGAAGACTGTCCAGTATGCGCGCACCATCGGTGCCCTGTCCGCGTTTTGACATCAATACACCTGCCCGCTTTGTATTCAATAAACTCAGGTAGCGACCCACGTGATTGATCACACCCGCCCCCTGAATATACCGTTGAGGCGAGACAAAAACTCTGGGGAGCCGTTCACCTTTACCCGTAAAAACTTCGAGTGGAGAATAGGGCTGGGGATTATGTTGCATTGCTTCGGCCTTTAGTTAGTTTGATGGGGATAATCAATATCGTATGCGGACCCAATCTAAACCTTGCGGTAAATTTTCCCCATAACTCGTACTGGCTCTAACAAGGACCATTCGGTGGGATCAACCGAATAACCCCCAGGGTGAGGGGGACCTTCTCTTACACCTAGGCTGGCCATGACACGAGAATCTTTGTAGTAACAGCTAGCAACACAAATTTGGATAAATCTAACGAGTTCTGGCTGTTTATCTCGAAATTCGTTAACCACACGCTCGCTCTGAATTTCGCCCAAGGTGCCAAAATCTGCGTCAAATTGTTGAACTGCAGCAGTCAAAATATGATCACAAATTTGTTCCGTAGCTTCCGTGTTTTCTGCAAAACGTTTGAGGATACCAGGAAATATCTGAGCATCAGTCGCCGCTGGCAGTGTTCCACTCGCAGGAATCATCATATTCGCAATAACTTGTAATACGTGCCTCTGATTTTCTGTAAAAGCACCGTCGCTTGTTATTAGTTCCGCCATTTTTACTCCACCTGTGCTCGCTTGGTCGACGATCGGTCGCTAGTCAAAGAGATTCGCCAGACGCTTCTTCATTGCATCGGCAATGTACAGAGCAAGCGCCTGAATTGTGCTGGTGGGATTAACACCGGCGGAGGTAACAAAAATACTACCATCCACTATAAACAGGTTTTTCACGTCGTGACTTCGACCCCACTCATTGACAACCGATGTCTGAGGATCAATGCCCATACGCGCGGTACCCATATTGTGCCATCCAGCATGTGCAATTGGTCCGTGGCTACTTACCTCATAGGCACCTGCGGCGATCAGCGCTTCCTTTCCTCGAGCCATGCCGTGATCGAGCATCCTGCGACTGTTTTCACTCAGTGTGTAGTCAATTTTCGGTGCAGGCATGCCGTCAGAATCAACTAAATCAGGATCCAACGTCACAGTATTGTGCAACTCCGGAAGATCCTCACAAATGATAACCATCCCTGCAGACTTATCAAACTCGCGCAAATAGGCATCGTGGTGCCCCTTGCCCCAAGGAATAGTGCCCGCCGTCATCCCGCTGATGGCAGTACTCACAAGCCCCTTTCCTCTGAAAATTTCCATTGTATAGCCGCGCAAATAGCCACGGGACTCATCTGTCTCGTAAAACTCCTGACTCCAGATGCAACAACCACCGGGCCCTTGGTACCCTTTCAAGGGCTGATCAAACATGCCCTGAACGTGGCCATAAGGGTGAAACATTAAGTTTTTCCCGACCATGCCACTACTGTTTGCAATACCATTGGGGAATGCAATCGAGGTAGAGTTCAGTAGCAATCTGGGCGTACCGATACCGTTACAGGCAACGACGACAACTTCCGCTTGTTGTATCTGCTCGTGACCATTCTCATCGAAGTAGATCACACCCGATGCCATGCCCCTTTCATCGACAGTGATTTCCTTAACCCGACAGCGTGTGCGAAGCTCAACACCGGCTCTCAGCGCATGTGGCCAGTAGGTAATATCAGTGCTGGCTTTGGCTCCCTGCGAGCAACCAGTGGTACATGGACCCAAATTGACACATTTGTCTCGACCATCGTATGGTTCAGTTGCAATGGCGCTATCCGAGGGCCACCAGTGCCAGCCTTTTTCATTAAACCCGCGGGCCAGAGTCTCACCAAGCACACCAAGAGGCACCGGGGACATCGACACCTCTTTATCAGGATAGGCAGGGTCGCCTTTGAGCCCAGCAACCCCCACCATTTGATCGTTTTCCGCGTAAAATGGCTCGAGCGTCTGATAGTCAATCGGCCAATCATCAGCGACACCATCTAGGCTTTTAACTTTAAAGTCGGAGGGATGAAACCTCGGAAAATGCGCGGCATAGAGAATTGTCCCGCCGCCGACCCCATTAAAATTGGCGACTTTTATCGGGGAATTTTTCTCGTTAATTGGATAATCAACACTTCGTTTACGTGTATTAGGGCTGTAACTGAATTCGCCGAAAGACTTGAGTTCCCAGTCCAGACTCGTAGAGGGATAATCCGCAGGATTCACCCATTCACCCTGCTCCAGGCATAAAATCTTCATGCGTGTCTCGGCAAGGCTCCAAGCCATTGCTGCCCCTGAGGCACCAGCCCCGATTATAAGCACGTCTACTGGGTCATTTGACACCAACTTCTCCTTAGAGGGTTTCACAGACATTTTTCGTTAGCCTTAATCAATTTTCAAAGCAGAGCATTGAATCGACCAACCAATGTAAAACAGTGCCATAACTACTATTTGAAATCGGTTGCGCTATGTCTCTCGGGCACTCGCAACTCTTCAGGACCCCATGTTCTGTTCACTCTTCTCCCTCTGGAGACAGCGGGTCTTTCTTCGACTTCTCGTGCCCAACGCACAACATTTTTGTATGACGACACATCCAGAAACTCCTGTGCATCATATATATTGTGGATAACCAAGGCGCCGTACCACGGATACACAGCGATATCAGAGATGTTGTAATCATCACCGCACAGGAATCTACGATCGGCAAGATTTTGATCAAGCACATCCAGCTGACGTTTAACTTCCATCGCAAACCGATCGATGCAGTACTCAATTTTCATGGGTGCATAGGCATAAAAATGCCCGAAGCCACCACCTAAATAGGGTGCGCTGCCCATTTGCCAAAACAACCATGACATGCACTCCGCTCGCTTCGAAGGATCTTCTGGCAAAAATTCACCGAATTTTTCCGCGAGATACATCAGAATTGCGCCGGACTCAAAAACTCGCGTCGGCGTCGCAGTGCTCCTGTCGACAAGCGCTGGAATTTTAGAATTTGGGTTGGCCGCAACAAAATCACTGCCAAATTGTTGCCCTTCGCCAATATTGATCAGATAGGCGTCGTATTCCGCTTCGGTATGTCCCAGAGCCAACAACTCTTCTAGCATAATTGTCACTTTCACCCCATTAGGCGTCGCAAGTGAATAGAGCTGGAAAGGGTGATCTCCAACTGGCAACTCTTTTTCATGAGTTGCACCAGCAACAGGGCGATTAATGTTTGCAAATTTTCCGCCATTAGAAGAATCCCACTTCCAGACTTTAGGTGGTGTGTAAGAGGGTAGCTCGCTCATAGCTCTTGTCCTTATCTTGTTTCATAAAATTGTACGCAACCGCCTTCAAAATAGCATTTTTAGTCGCAAAGCAAAAACACATCCGCATTGCTAGGCGCTCGTTGCCAGAAGCGGGGCTTCAGGCCTATTGATTGGCAATACAGCGGAGTCGATGCTGGAAAAGACCCACCGTGACATGTTTGTTATCAAACTCGAATCCTTCGTATCACCAGTATAAATGAATCAGGTGGTTAACCTTCTAAACACTCTTTTCTAAATGTAAACTGCGTGTTTTATTGCGCAGTTTACATGCTATGTGTTTAATCCTTTTCTCGGTCGACCCCGACGATGAACTCCACCTTGTCGTGGCTGCCAATCGCGATGAACAGCATGCCCGGCCAACAGCCAGTGCAGACTACTGGCCAGACCATCCGGCACTGCTGGCAGGGCGTGACCTTCAGGCGGGAGGGACTTGGCTAGGTGTCACAACGGATGGCAGATTTGCCGCGGTCACAAATTTTGCGGAAGCACCACCCGAACCTATTCCGCCAAAATCACGAGGCGACCTCACGAGTAACTTTCTCACAAGCAACATTGCCTGTGACGAATACCTGACTTCAATTCACAAACGGGCACACGAATATCGCGGCTTTAATCTAATCGTTAGTGATGGCAAGCAGGTTTTCTATTATAGCAACCGAGATAAAAGAATAAGGCGTCTTACCAAAGGTCACTATGGTCTTAGCAATCAACTTCTGGATTGCAATTGGCCCAAGGTCAACTCAGCAAGAGCCGATTTACAAGCAACAAGGGAAAAAAACTATCCGATTGAAGATCTGTTCCGGGTGCTAGGAGACAGAGGTACAGAAGAAGCCCATAGCGCGAGATTTATTTTGGGACCGACCTACGGCACCTGTGCAAGCACTGTTGTAAAGTTGCACTCGAAAGGTTTTCATTTCGAAGAACGTTGCTATGCTCCAAACGGGGAACAGGCTTCTGGCAACGCTTTCGTCTCGGATTAAGATTCGCCGTAAGACGGTCGAACAGGCGATGTTACTTCACTCGCTTTATCCTGCACAAACCATTGTTTGACATCGTGGGCCACCAACATATTAACCGGCACTAGCACCAATGTGATCAGTGTCGCGAAAAGAATCCCAAACCCCAGAGATATACCCATCGGAATCAGAAACTGCGCTGTTGTTGACTTCTCAATGAGCAGCGGCGCTAACCCGAAAAATGTCGTCAAGGATGTCAGAATTATTGGCCTGAAACGAACCACCCCGGCGTTTAGGACGCTATCGACGACTGATTGACCTGCGGCACGTAATCTATTCACCTGATGGACCAACACGAGACTGTCGTTAACAACCACCCCGGTCAGCGCTAACAATCCCATCACACTCATCATGGATAGTGTGTACCCCATCAACCAATGCCCGGCTACTGCACCGATGATGCTAAAGGGGATGACCGACATCACCAGCAGCGGTTGCGTGTAGGATTTGAGTGGCAAAGCCAACATGCAATAGATAGCAAAAAGCACCAGTAAAACTCCGCTTTGCAGACTACCAAAGCTTTCTCTCTGTTCCCGGGCTTCACCTTCCATTGCATAGGCAAGCCCTGGATACCTGCTAACCAATTGATCCATATACGTTCCGATGTCATTTTGCAGCACTGTCATATTGGTTTTTGTTTTCTCAACCTCTGCAGTAATATTAACGGTGCGATAGCGGTCTATTCTCGTGATGCGTTGCGGTCCCTTGCCAGGACTCAATGTGGCAACATGTTCGAGAGGCACCTCGCGACCTGCCGGGGTTCTCACAAGCATTTCGCCCAGAGTTGAGAAGTTGGATCGTTCCCCAGCCGGCAGTCTCACTAACACTCGAATATCATCTCTGCCTCGCTGTATTCGCTGAGCTTGAAAACCCTGGAATGCCTGACTCACCTGCCCTAGGATATCGTTGCGGGTCAGTCCAAGCACGTGCCCCTGCGGCTTTACATCTATTCGCAGCTCTTCTTTTCCGTTAGATAATGAATCTGCTATTTCGTAAACCGTTGGATAATTCTGCAGATGTTCTTTCACATCATTAGAGGCTTGCTCGAGCGTTTCAAGGGAATTGGCACTTAATTGAACATTGATCGGATCTCCCACACGAAAGAAACTTGCCCTGAACGTGATTGATTCCGCTCCGGGAATTGGGCCTATGAGTTTTCGCCATTCACTGATGAGTTCATTAGTACTAATTTCAATATTCCGCTCTTCCGGCGGCACTAACTCAAATTGCACGCGTCCAAACTCGGACCCCCTCGAGCCTCGGGAAGACCCCGTACTAGACATCACATGCTTGACGATACTGGCCTCAGTGACAGGATCAATGTACTTTTGCTGCAACGTTTGTGCTGCCTGAAAAATTTTGTCGATGTATCGATCTGTCACTTGGAACTGCGTACCCACCGGCATTGTGAGTGTTGCTACTGCTCTTTCACCTTGAATTTTTGGCATAAATGTGAACTTTGTCCATCCACTCATGATAAGCGAAACCATCAAGAATAAGACGCCGAAAAATGTCGCTAAAGTTGCAAGCCGGTGTTTCACAAGAAACAGCAATGCGGGCCGATAGTATGCAACTATCGAATTTTCAAACCCATCAGCAAAGTTACGCTGCCACTGACTTAATCTTCCGGGCTTCTCTGGATCATAGCCCTTGCCCAACTTTTTTAAATGCGCTGGTAACACAAGTTTTGATTCAATCAGAGAGAAGAAAAGTACACTAATAACAACTGCAGCCACGGGCCCCATAATAGTGCCAAAACGCCCCTCTATGAGTGTTAGAGGCAGGAATGCAACCATTGTGGTTAACACCCCAAATGTGACCGGGACAGCAACATCCATGGTGCCTTTGATCGATGCATCTATTCCTGAGTCGCCATTTCTAAGTCGTTGATAAATGCTTTCACCTGTCACGATAGCGTCGTCGACAACAATGCCCAGAACCACGATAAACCCAAAAGCGCTCATCAGGTTCAGCGTGATGCCGAACAGACTCATCAACATAAATGCGCCAAGAAAACTAATCGGTATCCCGACGAAAACCCAAATCGCGATTTTGGGTCGGAGAAATAGTGCTAATAAGCCTATCACCAGAAATGCACCCTGGAACGCGCTGCTACCGAGTACACCTAATCGGTTTTTTAGCTGTTGGGCATCGTCATCCCAATAGGAGAGTTTGATACCTATCGGCAGGCTGGGTTGCTGCTCATCAATGTAGTTTCTGACCAGTTCAGAAATTTCCAGCGCACTCTCGTTACCTACTCGTTCTACCTGTATCAGCGCGGCAAAGTCACCATCAAATTGTGTTTTGATGGCATCCTCCTCAAAACCATCCTGAACCTGTGCAACATCCCCAACTCGAATAATACTGCCATTAGCATTAGTCTTTACTACGATGTTCTCGAACTCTGATTTTCGATACGCTTGGCCCTTAGATCTGATCAGCACATCGCCACCCTCTGTACGCACGTTCCCTGCCGACAAATCGATAGAGCTGGCTCGAATGGCCGTCGCCAATTGCGCTAGACTCAGGCCATACTCCCTTAACTTATCCTGGGAGGCTTCAATAGCGATCTCATATTTACGGACGGCATCGAGTGACGCCTGACTAATGCCGGACATTCGGCTCAGGTCATCGCGAATCCGTTCGGCATAGCTCCGGATTTCCTGCTCCGAGTACTTTCCTGCGACAACCACCGTGATGACACCCCATTTCCGCTGAGCAAGACTAATAACCGGCTTTTCCGCATCCGCAGGAAAGGTGTTGATCGCATCAACTCGCGTCTTGACTTCATCCAGCACAATCCGGGGATCACTGTCCTCATCAACTTCAATGTTGACGCGTGCGCTGCCTTCCACCGAGACGCTCGTTAGCTTTTTAATGCCGTCTAGGCCGTCGACGGCCTCCTCTATCCTTACTGCCAGACCAAGCTCGGCATCCTCCGGGGTCGCGCCCCGCAGGGGTACCGAAACTCTAATTGTCTCTGGGTCGGACGAGGGAAATATTTCGATCGCGGTTTCGTATGAGAGCGCGAAAGCACCACCGATTAACACCGATATCATTAGCAAATTTGCAGCAACATCATTCCGAGCAAACCACGCAATCATTTCCCGACGCCCTCTCTCTGATTAACTGATCTACCCACACCTTTCTCCGGCTTGCCCGCAATCCTGGCCGATGTCCCCGATGTCACCTGACCTAACGGCGTCGTAACTAGCTCGTCCCCAATCTCAACACCCGTCGTAATAACCGCGTCAACACCATTCTGCCAAGCGATTTCGATTTCTTTTCGAAACAGCAAACTATCTTTCACAATATAGACATAGGTGTTTTGGTAAATCGTTTTGCTTGGGATAACTGTTGCGCCCTTGAGCACTCTGCCTGATATCTCAGCAGTCACATATTCGCCTATTTTGAGAGGCCGCGCGGATGAACCCTTTGTTCTAAACGGATCTTTTATCTGTGCAATCACGTGTAGTTGGCGAGAGGTTTCGTCAATTGCACCCTCGGTGCGCACAATTTCACCTAGCCACTTTCGCTTTCCACCCAGTTCCGATGAAATCTCAACTATCGGTCGATGTGTGCTTTCTTCTTCGGGTAAATCAACAAAATCAAGGTCCGTATTGCGTAGAGGTAATCGTACTTCGACCAGATCGGTTGCGTAAATTTCTGCCAACTGCGCACCATTTGAGACAACCTGCCCAAGATCCACCAATTGCTGAAGTACTCGCCCGGCAAATGGCGCCACAATTTTTGTTCGTTCCAAATCAAGTTGCGCTTTCGTTAGGGTAGATCTTGCAGATAGAACACGCGCCTTCGCCGCTTGCAATTGGGGTTCACGCAGCGCGAGAGCCGAAGGTTTTTCATCCGGCGCACTCAATCGTTGCCAGTCAATAAGCGCCTGTTCTGAGCGGGCAAGCTCTTGCGCCTCCGCTTGCAACGCATCCATCAGACTCGCCTCGGCAATATTGACATTAGCGTCATAATCACGCGAATCAATATCAACCAGCTTATCTCCCTGCTTAAAAAAGCCACCGGGTCGGAACTTTTGGTCGATATTGATGATCTGTCCACTTACCTGCGACACAACCATCGATTGTGTTCTTGGCTGAGCACTACCATAACTGTTAACAATCACTTGATAATCACGTGGACGAATCTTCACCGTCTCTACTAGGGTCTGCGGTGTTTTTACCGGCCCTCTTCGGTTTAACTCCGGCGGGTTTCTCAGTATTAGAAATCCAGCACCCATAAGCAGAGCGAGAATAACAATTGGTACGATTATTCTAATCACGTTTTTAATAATCTCCGCCGAGTGCCAAGAGTAAATTGACCCGGTTTTTTAGTTGTTGATTTTGAAGCTGTATGAGTGTTGTCTGGGCATCAAAGGCACGGCGTTGAGACTCAAGGACCGTAGTATATGGCGCAAGACCTCGTTGATACTGATCAAACGCCAGCTCCAGTGCAGAGCCCGCGTTCTGCTCAGCCCGGACAAACGCTTCGTAACGGGCGTTCAAAGCCTGCTCGCGGCTCAATGCATTTTCAACCTCCGCCAGCGCCCTGAACACAACTTCAAGATAGCGTTTTTCCCTTTGCTCAAGACGAATTTTTGCCTGCTCTTCTAGGGCCGCAAGCCTTCCACCCTGAAAAAGGGGTTGAATCAGACTGGCAGCCACACGCCACATGAGAGACCCACCATCAAGCAGCTGATCAAGCTCTTGACTTGAATCTGAAAGAGAACTGGACAAATTCAGAGTCGGAAATCTGTTCCTGTGGGCGATCGCAACACCGGCATCTGCAGACAACAGTTCAAGCCATGCTTGCTGAATATCCGACCTTCTGCTTAACAAGTTAGCAGGAATTCCCGCTGCGATAGGATCCAAATGCAAAGATTGCAGATTAGCTGATACAGCCAACTTCGCCGCTGGGTAGTCGCCAAGTAACAGCTCCAGACGTGTCAGTGACTCAAAATGAATTTGTTGCTGGTTAGCAATGCCCGCTCTTTCCAATTCAAGCGTGTTTCTCGACAGATAGACATCTAACGCGTCATTTAGCCCACTTCGATATCCCCTTTCAATGACATCAAGCGACTCGGTCAGATTAGTGAACCGCTGATTCAACAGTCCAAGAAGCTGAGTAGCTGAACTGGCATCAAAACCGGCATTCACAACATCTCTTACGAGAGTCCGCTCTGCCTCACGGTAACTCGCTTTTTGACTTGCCAAATCAATTTGCGACTGTTGCTGCACGGCATTTAGCCTACCCCACAAATCCACTTCGTATCCTGCAGTCAAACTTAACCCGGATTGGGTGGCGGACCCCATACCAGTGTCATCGCGTTGAGTTGAAAGAGATAGACCAAGGTTTGGCCACAATGTCGAATCAGATATTCTGACATTTTGTTCCGCCAGCCTCACAGCAGCGGCTTCTTGAGCGAGCGTGCGGTTTGCCTTAATGGCTTTCTCAACCAAAAAATTAAGGTCTGCTGACTTAAAAGAACCGAGCCAGGCAGAGGCAGAAAACTGATCAAAAGTGCGCTGCGAGAATTCATCAGGCAGCGAGTCGAGGCCAAATGTATTAAGGTCAGCTTCCGGTTCAGGCTGCGCACCAACGCAGGCAGTGAGCAGTAGAAAGCTAAGCGGAGGTAACAAAAATTTCATTGATGGAAAAGCCGCGGTATTTGTTTCAGAGTAACGCTCATCATACGCGACAACGTTTGATTTCCGTCGCGAAGATATAAGATTAATTCACTGACGAAAACCGTATTTAAACCCACTTTCGATTGGAATTTCCTTGCGTATCTCATGTAACGATGCCAAGTCGAGTTTGCATTTGATAACCGATTCACCTTCGGTGCAGGAAGCTATAATATCTCCCCAGGGCCCTACAACCATGCTGTGGCCATGGGTCATCCGACCCGAGTCATGGATACCACCCTGACAGGAGGCGATGCAGTAGCTGAAGTTTTCAACAGCCCGCGCTCGCATCAACACTTCGAAATGTGCTTCGCCTGTGACTGTGGTAAAAGCAGAAGGGACGGCAAAGCACTCAGCCCCCCTTAGAAACAACGCACGATACAGATCGGCAAAACGAATATCATAACAAACAGATAAGCCGACCTGACCAATTGGTGAATCTACCACCACCAGCTGGTCGCCTGGCTCAAACGTATCAGATTCGCGATAACTTTTCTGATTGTCGTCAACATCAACATCAAACATATGTCGCTTATCGTAACGGCCAATCTGACGACCGGCTCCATCGTAAACGAAAGACGCCGCCCTTACTCTGCCGCTATCAATGTGAGTTCCATCCAAACGCACTGGTACCGGCAAAGTTCCGCCAAAGATCCAACAACCGTATCGTTGGGCCTGCTCCACCAGAAATTGGCGTACAGGTCCCTTATCAGTCGCTTCCCGTTCCGCAATCGAACGGGTCTGAGTGCTGCCAAGGGCCGCGAAGTTTTCCGGCAGGAAGACGGCTTTGACGCCTTCCGATGCCGCCTCCTTGATAAGAGCCTCCGCACGTTTCAAATTCGTATCGACCCGCTGGCTGCTCACCATTTGGATCACACCAATTGTAGGCTTTTCAACAGGAACGACACTATCCTCAGTCACTTATAATCCTTCAAGTACTTCGGTGGGTCCTTCCACTGTTGCCGGTGTTTGGGTTGTGGAATCCTCAGCCGCAGCGGGATCAGACATATCACGAACCGTATCGTTGAAGATCGAAACAAACTCAACCACGGGCTCTTCGACAGTACCGGAAACCTTGTATTTAGCACTACTAAACTGATCTATTTGTTTTTCAAAAACTTTCTGCGCAACCCAAACACCGGCACCCACCAAAGGTCCTGTGACAATCGCTGAATAGGCAGCATACCAAGGCAGGTTTTGGCTCAAAGGGAGCGTGACGATCATGTCACTATCAATTTCCTGAGTGACAAGGCTCACTTGACCACCAACTCGGAAGCTGCCGCTGGAACCCTTAACAGCAATGGGATCTATCATTTTGATTTCGCCCTCGCGTATGCTTATGTTTCCACTAACTTCACTAAAACTAAAACCCTGTTCGATAATATCCGAGAAATCGAATCGTAGTCTTCGGGTCAAAGAAGCAAAATCAAAGATGCCCAGCACCTTGAGCGCACCCGTTCCAGACTCTGCCTGTACAAACCGACCCTTGCTACCCTGCACTTCAACCCCACCATCAACTCTCAATAAATCGACCATTGCTGGTGACCCGGCCCAGAGCACATCAGCTTCAAACTCAAAATTTTCGCCTTCGATACTGGAAGCGTATCCCCACTGCTCTAGTGCTTGATCCAACTCTGGCACCAGCACCTGCCCATTGAAAGAGCTCACTTGCTTTCCATTTTCATCAACTGACCAAAGCACGACCGAATCTTCCAGTATTTGCAGACCTTTCACCGAGGCTGTTAGATTTGCCAGTTGGCCGCCGGATTCAATGGGGCGATAGTCAAACGACCACATGCCATAGTGTTCATCGCCAATCATGAGTTCTCTAGTTTTAAAATCTAGCGCAGCAATACTGGCAGGATCCTGTCCTTCGAGCGGGTCTGTCAGCTCTTCTCCTTCTTCGAGCTCGTCAGATAAAAAACGTAAGTAATCAAGAGAGATTTTTAAGGGTTCCGAGTCTAGGTCGGGTACGTCAATAATTCCTGACAACATTTCATTACGAAGTCCAACACTCCAAGCTAAGTCTTTTCTGGTGATATATGTTCTGACATTCTCAAGTTCGACACCAAATGCTGAGAGGTCCGTGATATCGATTTCAATCGCACGTAGTTGATTAGCCAGTTCAGACTCGATTGAAACAGTACTCTCGCCTTGAATTGATTCAAATAATCTTTCCCAGTCTTCATACTTCACGTAATCAAGTGAACCTGTCACATCGAACCGATCGAAAGTCACAACTCCGAGAGGCGTGTTGCCAAAGTGCAACCGGCCACCGATGAGCTCCCCATCTATGGTTTTCAGCGCCGCAATAACATCCTCTTCTACCTGTATATCAACCTTATCGCCATCAGAGTGGAATGTGTGGACATAGTTCACAATAGCGACGTCATCCGCTGGTTTCCCCAAGGGCGCGGGCATATCGACATGAACACCGACCAAATCAGAAGTCGCTTCGACCCAAATAGGTGCCGCATCGCCCCCGACTGGAATATGTACATTCACATTGTAGCCAAGCAACCCTTCCAATTGAGTCATGAGCACCTGATTTGACCACTGGTGTAATTCTCTAGCACTCACGGTTCCGTCAACCTGGACATTAATTTGACCTTGCTCAGCAATCAGTTCCGTGTCGATGATCCCCTTCACGGGTTCGTCGAACATCGTGCCTGTAAAACCCGGGGACCTAAGCCCAGTCACTGTTTCATATTCAACGAGACCCGATAATCCATCAATTTCAAGATTAAACAGCGGCATAGACAAACGCGCATCCACGAGGTCAACTTGAACTCCGACATTCACGACGTCACCAGCACGCTTGCCAATTGGGACATCAAGATTGAGTTCGCCGGTCAACAAACCCTCCCCCTGCCAAGTCTCCGCCATACCCCTAGTGGCGTCGGCAATCGGCGTATTGTTTAACAAATAAATCCCGCTTTCGACATCTGCCTTAAACCTGCCATTGACCAACACAGAATCTGTGGCCCCGTCAGGATGAACCGGCACTCTAAAACTTGCCGAGGTCAGCTCGTTGCCGATTACTTGGCCGACAATGTTATCTGAATATATGCTGTTGTAGCCGACGAAAACGGTCGCGCCTAAATCAACTATCTTCGGCCATTTCGGATCGTAGTCGAACTCCACTTCGGAAGCCTTGAGAAAAAGTTCATGTACTTTCCTATCTCTTGGCTCACCTCGATAAAGTGAACCATGAATGACCATTCCACCTTCGTTTGCTCGTCCTGAGACCAAGGCTCGATTAATCCAGTCCTGAACTTGCTGGGGCAAAACGCTTGGCAAATATCTACCAACATCTCCCAATTCACCTGCGTTAAGTCCTACTTCAACACCCCAGGTTTGATTCTCACGTAATGATGGAAGATTAAGATGCACTCGTCCGGAGGCAGAAAGATTTCCATCAGTCACACGCACAAGGTCACTAGAAATTTGAAGCAACCGACGCTCGGTGCCAACGTCCTGCGAGTGGTAATTGAATCGCGCATGAGCATTATCAAAACGCCACGCTTCCGGGAACATCGCGGCAAAATTTAAGCTAAATGGTTGCTCGTTGTGGACATCCAGGTATCCATCCGTCAGCGTTGTCGAAACATACCCACTAAGTGAGCTGATACCAGGAATTACCTCGTAGGCATTAATCTGAACGTCTGACAATGCGGCAGAAAGCTTTAAACTCGGGAGCCCCGACGAAAGGTTCATTTTCAGTTGTATTTCAGATAATTCTCCAGTCGGGTCCAGCTGCTCCAGCTGTTGACGAGTTGACGCTCCTATCAACCCGGTTTCTTGACCCAGTATTCTCATCGTTGCAAACAGGTCTGCCATATCAAGCCGAGGCAGATGAATACCCATCTCCCTGTCTGCCTCAATTCCTGAGAGGACAACACTGGCACCATCCAACGACCAGCTTTGGCCACCAACTCTTGCGGCAAATGAGCTAACAAATAACTGAAGGTGATCCAGCGACGAACCCTTCAACACAAATTGCGCGTTCAATTGATCGACTATCGGAATCAATTTAGTACTGCTGCTTGCCGAGATAGAACCTTCAGCAAGATTTCCTATTAACTCGACCCTGTCGTCAATAAAACTAAGCCAGAACTCACCTTTAATACTTGACTGGCTTAGTTGAACGGCGTCTATTTCAAAGTCCGGCAAAAAGTCTAAATACTCGATTGCGGGCACTTTCAGGTACAGCTGTGTAACCACCGTTTCTGGCGATCTAAGGTCTCCCTGAAATCTTCCGATTAAATCGAGCTCATCCAGCTGCCTCGACGAATTGGAGGATTCAATTTCCAGCGGTACTGAAAACCGCCTAGTCTCCTCGTCAGCAGCAAGCGTGAACAATTCTGTCGGTCTGTTCTTAATGACAAACTGCTCGCGAACACCATTGACCTTGATGCTCAGTCCACTGGCAGATAAAAATTTGATGTGAGGGATCGAATCCAATAAAAACTCAAGATTGAGAGACTTCTCAGACGGCGGCAGACCCTCAACATGCCAGACTCCCTCACTATCTTGCACAACGCCAAGACTGAAGCCATCGACCTCGATTTCATCAACGACGATACTTCTTTCTATTACTGAAGCGACGGAGTTCAGACGTACCGTCACCTTCCCGACCTGCACCCCGGACGACTGTTCTTGGCCTATCCGTAGACCTTCAATTGTCACCGAGGGATCGAGGTACATCCAGCTACCATGTACCGCGCCTACTTCAACCTTGGCACCTATAGCATTAGTGATGGCTGCCGAAATCCGATCATCTAACAGTTGAACGCTCGCCATAGCAATTCTGCCTATAAGCACATAGGCAGCCAAAATGACCAGCACAAAAAGCAACAGCCGAGTCATCTGTGCGACTATTACGTTCTTGATCAGCTGCATTTGCATGATCTATTCACGATGATACCGGCAGCACCACATCAAACTGTTCCTGTGTATAGCTTGCCTCAACCTGCAACCTAATATCCGCCTTTAAAACTTTTGATAACTCCGAAACGTTTTCAGCGTCTTCATCCAACAATCTATCAATCACAGATTGAGAGGCGCGGACCTGGCAGCCTTTTTCATAAAGGGTTCTAAACTTTCGTTGAATTTCTCGATAGATTTCCAAACAGACCGTCTCAGAACTCTTGATGAACCCTCGCCCATTGCAGGCTGAACAAGGCGCACAAATTCTCCTCAACAAACTCTCTTGAGTTCTCTTGCGCGTCATTTCAACCAGGCCCAGCTCTGATATTTCAGCAATATTCCACTTTACCCGATCAGATTGCTGCCCTTTTTCTAGCATTCTTAGCACCTGGCGCTTGTGTTCCTCGTTTATCATGTCGATGAAATCGATGATCACGATCCCGCCGATATTACGCAGGCGCAACTGCCTCGGAATCGCGGCAGCGGCTTCAAGATTCATACGAAAGATGGTCTCATCGACATCCTTCTTGCCAACAAAACCGCCGGTGTTAACGTCGACCGTGGTCATCGCTTCAGTCTGATCAAAAACTAGATATCCACCTGACCTAAGAAGCACATTCCTATCTAATGCTTTTTCTATTTGGTCTTCCAGATTGTGGGCATCAAACAAAGGTACTTCCATCGAGATCAATTCAAGGTTGTCAGCCTTTTCAGGAATAAAATCTGTCAGGAATCGCTCCATGGCTCCGTATACTGGTTTATTGTCTACCAATATTCTTTGCGTATCCCTATTGATAATGTCTCGCATTGCCCTGAGATGCATCGGTAGATCTTCATAGACCAGCGAAGCAGGTTTTGCCTCCAAGCTATCCGCTTGTATACGCTTCCATTTTTCCCTTAGTAATTCTGCATCCCTGAGGACTTCCTCTTCACTTGCTCGCTCACATGCCGTGCGCACAATAAAGCCATCTCGAGACTCAACCGGACAGACCCTCGTTAAGAGGCCGCTCAACCTTTTTCTTTCATTTTCGTCCTCGATGCGCTGAGAGATCCCGATGTGGTTACTATTAGGCGTATAAACGAGAAAACGTGACGCAATAGAGACGCTGGAGGTTGCGCGAGGACCTTTGGTACTTATCGGTTCTTTCGTTACCTGGACAAGTAACGATTGCCCATCATGAAGTACATCCTGAATAGCAGGGTATGTCCGCTCGGATGTTTCACTTACGGCATCAAATTTGAACTGAGGATCAACTAGATCAGTGATGTGCATAAACGCGGCTTTTGCTTGACCTATATCTACAAATGCGCTCTGTATACCAGGCAAAATTCTCGCGACCTTACCCTTATAAATATTGCCGACAGTCACTCGGGCGTGAACCCGCTCAATAAATATTTCTTGCAATAATCCCTGTTCAACGACCGCGACCCGCGTTTCTAGCGGGGACACGCTGACTATTATTTCTTCGCCCATCCGGGGTAAATCCTTATTGTCAATTCTATTCAGACTGCAACGATGGACTAAAGTTGCACAAGGCATTCTATGCCAAACGATTTCAGTTCTGCCGCTGTCTCCATCAGTGGCAAACCCGCAACATTGCTTGGGCTACCGTCTATTCCCGCAACAAAGATCGATCCCAACCCTTGTATGCCGTAAGAACCAGACTTGTCAGCTGGTTCGCCCGTTTCCCAATATGCTTCACACTCACTAACGCTCAACCGCCGAAATGTCACGATGGTTTCAACGATAAAAGACCGTTGTTTAGAGGATATCGTTTCGCCAATTGTGACAGAGGTCAGCACTTGGTGCTTTTTACCAGACATTCGCTGGAGCACGGTTATCGCGTCAAACCTTGTTTCGGGCTTTCCTACTATCTCTTTATCCAGGACAACTATTGTATCGGCACACAAAATAACAGCTTTGCCAGCTTCTTTTAGCAGCCCTCTTGAACGCAACATCTTCGATGCCGACATTCTGGTTGCGTAACCGACTGGAGACTCGCCAGGTTCGACGGTCTCGTCTATATCCGGTCTTACGACCTCAAAAGTCAGTCCAATCTGCTGAAGCAGGTTGGCACGCCGTGGGGAGCCGGAAGCCAGAATTAGTTTCACTGACATCAGTTTACGCCAAACACACGTCTGAAATAGCGCAAAACCAGAAACACCCAGGGCCAAATAAACGCACTTACCATGGAAGGCATGAGATACCACATATTCCATTCCGCGGAACCTACGATACTCTCAATCCAATAGTTGATTAGCTGGTACAACCCAATTGCTGCGAAGACAATCAGGCTTTGTTGCCAAACTGTGAACATACGTAGACGCTGATAGAGACTGGCCCCAATATATGCCACAGCCATTAACGCAATACTATGTTGTCCCAACAAACTACCGGACAAGACATCAATCACCAAACCCAATATCCAGGCGATGACTATGCCAACCCGGTGGGGTAGCGCTATTGTCCAATAGAAAAGCACCAATGCAACCCACTCTGGTCTCAGGTAACCCATATCCACAGGTATGAACTGCGGCAGCGCAACAATGCTTAAAACCAAGGCGAACAGAAAACTTAGCGCTACAATCCAGATATTATTCTCCATAATCAGCGTCCCGCCCCATAATCAGCGTCCCGCCGCGTAATCAGGTTCGAAATCACTTCCGATACCATTTGGCGCTCCGGTCAGGCTATCATCGGCGAACACCAACAACACATGACGGCTTCTATCCAGTCTCGCACTAGGTATTGCGGTGACTAGGGCAAAGGGTTGTCCCGGATCATGCTCTACTTTGTTAACAAGACCAACCGGATAGCCAACAGGAAATCGATCGCCTAGTCCGGAACTCACCAGCAGATCACCCACTCTGATATCGGCTGTGTCCTGAACATGCAACAATTCCAATTGTCGAGTCACCCCTGAACCGCGCGCTATCAACCGCAAGTTACTTCGATTGACCTGAACAGGCACTGAATGGGTCTGATCACTCACAAGCAAGACACGACTCGTATATGGACTAACCTCGATGACCTGCCCCATCAATCCCTGAGCATCCAAAAGCGGCTGACCAACAAAGACACCCGAACTCGTTCCTTTGTCGATAATCACTTCATGTCGCTCAGGATCTGGATCAACCCCTATCAACTCAGCGACAAGCACATTGTCCTGCAGCTTCGCGGCCGAGCCTAAAAGATCTCGCAGGCGATTATTCTCCGCAGTCAAGGCCGCCATTTTTTCAGTCTTGGCCTTGAGTAAAAGTAACTGTTCTTCTAGTCGGGTGATGTCGGATTGCAGTTCCGCGCGCGATTTGAAAGTTTGCCTGACGTCCTCGGCTGTTCGATTGGGGTAATCTGCGAGATATACAACGGGAGATAACAGCAAGGTCAAACCGGCCCGGATATCATCGGTGATTGAAAAAATTCGGAGATGGTCGAAGGTGATGAACAGCAGGGATAGCAGCGTGAGGCCCACTACCTTGTAGCCAGTTGTCTTCTCTTCAAGAAATAGTGATTTTATGAGTCTTACCTCGATGACTTAACAGCATTGTGCCAGCAAATAACGTCGACACCTCTGAAACCACTTATTCAACTTATGTGTTAGTTGGCTATCTAGCTCGCTTGCAATCGCAGACTGGCGCCTATCGCAAAGTTATATTACTGAATTGATAGTAAATCGCTGTCGCCCCGATCGTCCATAATCTCTAGCGCGCGACCTCCACCTCTAGCGACGCAAGTTAATGGGTCCTCCGCAACAATAACCGGCAGCCCAGTTTCATTTGACAGCAGCCTGTCGAGTCCGCGGAGCAGCGAGCCGCCACCCGTCAGAACAAGTCCGCATTCAGCGATATCCGATGCTAATTCTGGCGGCGTCTGTTCGAGCGCCCCTTTGACTGCCTGCACAATCACTGACAAAGGTTCCTGCAGTGCTTCAAGAATTTCATTGCTGTTTAGCGTGAAGCTTCTGGGCACACCTTCAGCCAGATTACGGCCCCGAACATCAATTTCGCGAACCTCCGAGCATGGAAACGCCGCACCAATTTCCTGTTTGATCCTCTCTGCAGTGGCATCGCCAATCAAGCTTCCCTGAGTTCGCCGGACAAAAGCAGTAATCGACTCGTCGAACCGGTCACCACCAACTCTGACAGACTGAGCATAGACAACGCCGTTGAGGGAAATTACCGCTATCTCCGTCGTGCCTCCACCGATATCAACAACCATTGTACCTACCGCTTCGTGCACTGGTAACCCGGCACCGATTGCAGCGGCCATTGGCTCTTCGATTAGACGCACATCCCGTGCACCGGCACTGATAACCGACTCGCGAATCGCGCGTCGTTCAACTTCAGTAGATTGGCAAGGCACACAAACCAGCACTCGGGGGCTAGGTCTGATGAAACTATTCTCATGAACCTTCTTGATGAAGTGCTGTAACATTTTTTCAGTTACCTGAAAGTCGGCGATCACGCCGTCTTTCAATGGGCGAATAGCGGTGATGTTTCCTGGCGTTCTGCCTAGCATCCGCTTTGCATCGATTCCGACGGCGGCAACACTTTTCTGATTATTGTTATTGCGGATCGCAACAACCGAGGGTTCGTCTAACACGATACCTTGCTCACGCACGTAAATTAACGTGTTTGCGGTTCCTAGATCGATGGAAAGATCGTTGGAAAACAGACCCCTTAGCTTTTTAAACATTTTTTGGGGGAACCTTATATATAGGATTTAAAATCTTTTGTAACCATATCATTTATTAAAGAATTTACACAACTAAACCCCTCATATGAGAGTGTTTTTTCGCAGCTCGGCAGGCGGGATGAAATGATGGGGGCAGATTTTATTTATTAAACCCCGCAACCAAATAAAAATGCGATCTCCACAGACTTCTAAACGCAGAATTACCCGACATAGGATCCGATATAAAACCAGTATAGAAATTGGCACGCATTATCTACACTTGTTTATTGCAGTCGGGGCAATTCCTGATTAGCATTCGTCGCCTCATAACAAAGCAAAAACAAGAGATTCAGTAAAGTCATGAAAATAGATAACGAGGTCATACTCAACATCGCAGAACTCGCCCAACTCGAGGTTAAAGATGAGATGATCAGTCAGTACGCAGATAAAATGACCGCCATGCTGAATCTGATTGAGGAAATGCAATCGGTTAACACCGACAACATCGAACCCGTATCAAATCCACTAGATGCGGTCCAGACAATGAGAGAAGACAAGGTGACAGAAAAAGACCTGAGAGACGAGTATCAGGCAATTGCCCCGGAAGTCGATTCGGGTTTGTATCTTGTACCTCGGGTGGTGGAGTAAAAAACAAGTGACTGACTGGCACTCAAAAACGATTAAAGAAATGAGCATGGATCTAGCCAAGGGAGAATACTCCAGCGAGGAACTCACTCGGCACTTCCTTAAACGGATCGAACAACACGAACCCAACTTGAACAGCTTTATCTCCACTTTCCCGGAACAGGCAATAAGCCTTGCACGGCAATCTGATGAAAAAAGACGCGAGGGAAACAGTGAGCCCCTGTTGGGTATCCCTATCGCGCACAAAGATATTTTCTGCACAAAGGGACAAAGAACGACCGCAGGCTCGAAGATGCTGGACAACTTTATCTCTCCCTACGATGCGACAGTTGTCGAAAACCTGAAAACCGCAGGCACCATCAATATGGGTAAAGCAAACATGGACGAATTCGCCATGGGTTCGTCAAATGAGCATAGTGCTTACGGGAACACGCAAAACCCCTGGGACCTCGCCCGCGTCCCGGGTGGCTCATCAGGTGGGTCGGCCGCTGCAGTCGCGGCAGGCCTGTGTGCCGCTGCAACAGGCACCGACACGGGCGGTTCGATCCGCCAACCTGCTGCTTTTTGTGGCGTTACGGGTCTAAAACCAACCTATGGACGTATTTCCCGCTACGGCATCATCGCTTTTGCTTCCAGTCTCGATCAGGCAGGTCCAATCACACGGACTGCTGAAGACGCTGCTATCATGCTGGAAGCGATGGCTGGATATGATCCGAAAGATTCTACCAGCATTAATCAACCGGTTCCGAGCTATAGCGCAAAAATTAACGACTCTATTGAGGGGCTAAAGGTTGGTATTTGCAAGGAATACTTCACTGACGGGCTTGACCGCAATATCGAAGCAGCTATTCAGGACGCTGTAAAAGAGCTGGAGAAACTGGGCGCCGAAATCAGCGAAGTTAGTTTACCTAATACAAAGCATGCAGTTCCCGCCTACTACGTCATCGCCCCCGCTGAGTGTTCCGCGAACCTGTCTCGGTACGATGGCGTGAGATTTGGACATCGATGTGAAGACCCTGCGGACATCACAGATCTCATCAAGCGCAGCCGTTCGGAAGGTTTTGGCGAAGAAGTCAAAAGCAGGATCATGGTCGGTACATTCGCATTATCCGCAGGTTACTACGACGCCTATTACCGAAAGGCACAGCAGATCAGACGACTGATCAAGAATGATTTTCTTAAAGTTTTTAACGAAGTGGATCTAATTTTAGGACCAACCACCCCATCTCCTGCTTTCAAAATTGGAGAAAAATCCAACGATCCTGTCTCGATGTATCTTGAGGACATCTACACCATTTCGGTCAACCTCGCAGGGTTACCCGCTATTTCTTTACCTGCAGGTATGGCACAAGAATTACCGATTGGCATGCAGTTAATAGGTTCGTACCACTCGGAGGCACGACTACTCAATGCCGCACACCAATATCAACAACAAACCGATTGGCATTTGAAATCACCGGGGCTTGCTAACGCTAGTACGACGGAGGGTAAACCGCTATGAGTCATTTAGGCGAGTGGGAAGTTGTCATCGGTCTGGAAATTCATACCCAGCTCTCAACCCAATCGAAAATTTTTAGCGGCGCAAGTACAAAATTTGGCGCAGAACCAAACACTCAAGCCTGTGCCATCGATCTTGGTATGCCCGGTGTTTTACCGGTTGTTAACAAAGAGGTGTACCGCAAGGCCGTTGCATTTGGTCTCGGAATCGGAGCCGAGATAAACAAGCGTTCAGTGTTTGACCGCAAAAACTACTTTTACCCGGATCTGCCAAAGGGCTACCAAATCACGCAACTGGAATCACCAATCGTCATGGGCGGTCATGTTGAAATTGTCCTTGATGATGGCACCAGCAAAGTGATTAATGTGACGCGCGCACATCTCGAAGAAGATGCAGGCAAATCTCTGCATGAAAACTACCATAATCAAACTGGCATTGATCTTAACCGAGCCGGCACGCCACTGCTTGAGATTGTATCGGAGCCAGAGATGCGATCGGCCGAAGAGGCTGTTGCGTATGCCCGGTATATTCATCAGCTGGTCACCTATCTGGGTGTTTCGGATGGCAATATGTCGCAGGGTTCTCTGCGTTGCGACGCAAATGTTTCAATCAGGAAACACGGGCAGCAAGAACTGGGCACCCGAACCGAGACAAAAAACGTTAACTCCTTTCGTTTTCTCGAGGCTGCAATAAACTTCGAAGTCGAACGCCAGATCGCAATACTTGAGACCGGCGGCAGAGTCATTCAGGAAACAAGACTCTACGATGCTGTCAAAAACGAAACTCGCTCAATGCGCAGCAAAGAGACAGCCACGGATTATCGTTACTTTCCTGAACCTGATTTACTGCCGATTGTCATTGACGACGCGTACATCGACGCTGTGAGAGCTCAAATGCCTGAGCTACCAGCGCAGCGGGCGGGAAGATTTGTTGAACAATATCGACTGAGCGAGGTTGATGCCGCGTTGCTATCGTCAAACCTTGATCTTGCCAATTACTTCGAGGAAGTTACCGCCATCTGCGGCGATCCAAAACTCGCGTCGAACTGGATACGTGTAGAATTGCTCGGGCTACTCAACCGGGATGACATAGAAATCAGTGAATCGCCCCTGCCATCCGCTCAGCTCGGCAAGCTTATTCAAAGAATACTGGATGACACCATATCCGGCAAAATTGGCAAACAGGTTTTTGAAGCCTTATGGCAAGGTATGGCTCGCGACGTTGACGAATACGTTGCGCACGAAGGTCTGAAACAAGTATCCGATTCAGGCGAACTGGAAGCGATTGTCGACAAAATCATCGTCGACAACCCAGCACAGGTTGAACAGTTTCGTGCAGGAAAAACAAAACTCATGGGCTTCTTCGTAGGCCAAATAATGAAAGAAACCCAGGGCAAAGCAAACCCCAAACAGGTTAATGCGCTTGTTTCATCCAGATTAAATGACTGACTGGCTCACCTTTGATCACTTGAGAGTGCCGTCAGAATATCGCTTATTCGCGCAGCATTAGCGCCCAAATCACTCTGGCCAACGCGAGACACGGATCTTACGTCGATCTTTGAACCCGAGCGCGTAGGTCGAATTCGGACGACAACGTCGTCTTTGAAACCAAACCAGAATGTGGTTGCAATCGCTTCGACGATGCCCAGCTCTGCATCGATATTGACCACTTCCATACCTCTTTCTTCGAGCACCTTGCTGGCAAGGGCAACCACACTCACCACATCGGATTCGAGTTCAAGCGTCTGAATATCGGGATAAGCTTCCAGCTGTAACTTTGCCAAGATCGCAGGACTATCAAACCCCGCCCCATAAGTCAGGTCATTCACGATTGCCTCTTCCTTTGCGCCAACTAATCGCTGATTCACAAGGGTATAAAACACAGGTGGCGAACTCGTGTCGGTCGTGATGTCATGAATCGCGGGTACTGATGTACCTTTAAGGACATTTGGCACAATCACCAACATTGGTAAAATGCTCGCGGCTATTCCTATATACAAAAGCTTCCGATCTCGAAGCATATGATGTTTGTTAACGTAGAAAAGCATCACCAGCGAAATAATGACAACCAACACTGCCACTAAAAGCGCGAGCATGACGGTACCCAGTGAGGACATCCAAAGAGAAGGACCGTATTTGTAACCTATAGGCGCTGATAGTAAAAGTATTACCGATATCACGCCGCTTGTGGCAAGCAACTTGCTCCACCATTTCGTTTCTTCCATTTCTACCTCGTTAGTTTGATCTTAAGCAACCTTAATATGCCAGGGTTCATATCGCACTCCTAGCAGATTATCTTCTGGATAACGCATATTAATATAGCCGAGCTCTACCAACCGATTAAACTCCTCGGTTTTGGCAAATTGCTCCGTGAAATTTCTTGAACCAAATCCGATTTTTCCAACATCGAAATCCCCGATGCCATGAAAAGAATGCCCAGGTGGAGCCAGACTTCGTGATGCTCGAGAAAGATTACCCTCGGACTGAATTGTCTTGGCCAGAAACAGATGGGTTTGTTTGACTATGTTTCTGATCCCCGAAGTGAGTACAACTTTCCCGCTCAGGTCAGACTGAAGTTTTCGATACATTTCTTCAGCTTCTCCTCTAAAGAGAAGGTGCCCAGTACTACCTACTTTCACACGATCTCTGCGAGTCACTACTGAGGTTAACTTGTCGACTACCCGACTGCCAAAAAAACCATAACTCAGCGCATCTGCATCGAAAATGGATGCTATAAAATTGACCTCAGCCGCCTCGAATACGCCTACTGCAGAGTAATTTCGACCATACCTCAAGACATCATCAAAACTGACAACATTAAAATTACCGTGACCAACCAAACTCTGCACCCGATCCAGTCGTTTGAAGGATGCGATCAGTGTTTGAAATTGCTCCCTAGGCACAAAAATATCCTCCCGATGCGCATTTTCAAAATCATGCATCTTGGCGAGATATTGATTCAAGTTAAGCCCTTGAGCGGACGACTGATGTTTTTGAAACTCTTGTAAGTAAGCTTTACGATCTGGAGACAGGGTCGTGAGGTGTTCTATGGCATTGCGCACCTGAGCCGGTGTTGTGGCCAGATCTTCAAGATAAGCTGGATCAGCGGAAACCATACCTGTTTCAGCAAAGCTCGGCCGAATACCGCTCGCAGCGGAACAAGCTAGCGCACTTTTCGAGATTGATTTAAAAAAATCTCTTCTATTCACAGATTACCTTCCAACACCTAGGCGCAGAATATTAGCTTCAATCCTGGTGTTTTTCTAGCATGCTCCCAGGATGTCGGTGCGAGCAAAACCAGACTATCTTCCACCATCGACGACAATTGTTTGCCCTGTTGTAAAACTACCCGCCTGAGAGGACAAATAAACCGCCAAACCAGCTATTTCTTCTGGTTCACCAATACGCCGCAAACTTGCATTAGATGTCGCATTTTTCAAAGTCTCAGGATCTTCCCATAATGCTCTGGCGAAATCGGTTCGAATCAACCCAGGCGCAATCGCGTTCGCGCGGATGTTATCAGGGCCATACTCAACCGCTATATTTCGAGCCATTTGCATGTCGGCTGCTTTTGAGATGCCATAGGTACCAAGCACCGAACTACCGTTCAAGCCACCGACAGAAGAAATAATAATAATCACGCCATCCTTGCGTTCTACCATTTCCGGCAGGACCATCTGGCAGAGCCAGTGATTGGACTTGATATTAGAATCAAGAATCTTATCAAAAGCAGAATCAGGAATATCGGCCATGGATCCGTAGAAGGGGTTCACCGCCGCGTTGCAGACCAAGATATCTACCTTACCAAGGTGCGCTTTTGTTTGCGTGATCAGCTGCTCAATCTGTGCTTTGTCACCAATATGACAGGGGATTGAAACTGCACTGCCCGCGCCATCAGCAGTTGCTTCATTTATTTCCGCTGCAACGGCTTCGCATGCATCGGCTTTTCTGCTCGAAATCACAACCTGGGCACCATGGGCAGCTAACTGCTCGGCAATAGACTTACCAATACCCTTTGTCGAACCGGTTATCACAGCTACTTTGCCTGTCAGATCAAATAAACTCATAACTTCCTCACTTATTAATTGCTGAAAATTTCTAGCTTAGGGCTACCACCGTTCAGTGACTGCTAACCGCACTGTCGCTCGCGTTGATTCAAATGATCAAAGCAACGCTCGGAAAATATCACATGGGGGCACAAAAATTACAACGACAATCAACGAACCAAATTACCGTGGTAATCCTGAGAAAATACTCTGCCGAGAAATCGCTCTCCGTGCCTCGTTTTCAAATGAACTTGGATGGTTTATTCCACAAGCGCCATCTTGGGAGGGCGCCGCACACCCATTAACTTGCTTTGTCGAAAAAAACACCTTTTGACATCACTCGCAAAGGCGTCGCCAATGCTTCAAGATTTGCGGTTGGATCATCCGCATAAAAAACAAGATCTGCACTAAAATCAGGGCTGATCTGACCTACTTGATCACCCAAACCAATAGCTTCGGCACAGTCACTGGTTGCGCTCTTGAGGGCCTCAACCGGTGTCAATTCTGCAAAGTGGGCGAAGACAGGAATGGCCAGAGGCAAATGATGATGTATTACGCCGGGAATGCCTGCGTCCGTTGACGCAATAAGCTTTACCCCGGCTTGTTTCATTTTTCGATAGTTATCCATCATCATACCTTCAAACTTCTGAGTGCCAATGTAGCGTTTCCAACCTGCGTTAACCGTAGGCGACACTCGCACGTCATTTGCAACAATTTTCTCAACAACTTCCGGGTCATACGCCTTTCCCCAGCCCTCCTCACCCACCCAAGAACAGTGTTCGATGGTTGTCACACCTGCCTCCGCTGCGTGACGAATGCCCTCGGTTCCATGGCAGTGTGCGGCAACGGTGTACTCCAGTTCGTTCGCACGAGCCACGATCGACTTCATAATAGAACTCGAAAACTGTGCATCTTTTGGCGCTGAATCGGGCGTAATGCTGCCTCCGGTTGCCATAACTTTTATGAGATCAACACCCCTTGCATGCTGTCGTGCCAGCACCTCGAGCGCCTGCTCAACCCCTTCTGCCTCGCCACCCCAAAAATGGCAGTGCCCCTTTACAGAGGTGATAGGCTGGCCCGCACAAACGAGTCGACAACCAACAACCTCTCCGCTGTTGATCATGTCCCTAACGGCCAACTCGAGCCACTTTCCTCCACCAAGATCCCGCGCCGTCGTAATGCCCGCGGCCAGCATCAACTGACTCCTCTCTATCATTTGCTCAATCAAAAGTTCTCTCTTGATTTTGCCGTGTGCAAAAGGATCTCTGATTTCAGGATCAAGACACATGTGTACGTGCGCGTCGATGAGTCCCGGCGTGACATAGACACCGGCCATGTTGATGGCTCCGGGGGCATCCTGCACGTTTTCCAACGCGACGATTTTTCCATCGCGAATACGAATAGAGGAATGATGCTGATCTAGGGAGTCACCTAGACCGTTCCAGATATTAAGATTTGTCAGAATCGTGTCAGCCATATGCCGCCTATTTTCTCTTGTCGTTGTATACAAAAAGTGTTGATGCTGTGAAATTGAACAAACTGGCACTTGCCACACCTGCAACCAGGGCAAGCAGTCTGTACTGATCAAAGAAAGTGATCGTTGTTGTGAGCATGACATAGATACCCCAATTAAACGAAAAGCCCACAAGGCTTGAGAAAACAAACTCAAACCACTGCCTCATTTTCGGACGCCGCGCTCGATCGCCAAATGTGGTTTTCCGGTTCAAAGCCCAGTTCCAACTGACCGCAGGCCAGAATGATAATCCTCTTGCGAGAATATGGTTGGCACCTACTGCCTGAAACAAATAATAGAACGCAAGGTCAATCACAAACCCACTCGCGCCGACGGCACCAAAATGGACAAACTCAGCCCAACCTTTAAATTTATATAAATACAATCGTCTTAGGTGGCGCAGGTACTTCCACTGCTGATCAAAATTCATTTTGCTGGCACCCAGTTCGCGGTCTTTGAAGCTAATGGGAACCTCTTCAATAACCTCAAAGTTCACTCTGACCATTATCTCCAAACCAATCTTGTAACCGATCGGGTTGAGCTTCGTTATGTCTCCTAGCTGTTGTCTATTAAACATAAAGAAACCGGACATGGGATCCGAACACTGCGCAAGGGGTCGCGCCAAAAATGCCGCAAGATGAGAATTAAGGAACCGCCACAGACTCCAGTCCCTATCAAAGCTCCCGCCGCTTATATACCGACTACCAACGGCTAAAGTACCTTCATTACCTGCAACTTTTTCCAGCATTGCTGCAATTTTTTTCGGAGGGTGGGACAAGTCGGCATCCATGACAAGCACAATATCGTTAGCAGCAGCTTCAATACCGTCGATGACCGAAAGCGATAAGTCCCGGGAACGACCCTCTCTGCGCAACAGCTTCAACGGATATATTTTTGAAAGTCGCCCACAAACCTCGACTGTATCGTCGGGAGACATATCGTCGACGACTATCAGCTCATAATCTATCGAGGCTTCGGCATGGCTTATCCCAATACAGGCATGAATTTGTTCAGCCAACAGAGGCAGATTATCCGCTTCCTTAAAGGTTGGCACTACGATGCTTAGCATTTAGCCTTCTCTCTTCGACATATTTTACTCGCAACTATAATCTGGAAATTTCTGTTCAAGCGCATCGTAAGCCTTTTTATTAGGCCCTTTCAGGTAGATCTGCATCAATGGGCAGATACTCGTATTTTCATCGACTGGCCACGCATCGATAGAGCGATGGAAGTATTCGATGGAGAGCTCAACGCTTTCTGGAGATAGCGCATGTACTCTTCCGACTAACTCATAAAACACCGCCAGACTTTGCAAGCTGGCATAGGTCGGAATTTGTTCCTCGGCTTTAGCCGCCAAATCTATCAGCACTTCACGCTGGGTGGCAGCGTTGACATTTATCGATTGATATTGCTTGTACAATTCTTCAAGTGTGACCAGTTTGCCGGGGAATGTCGATTGCAATAGATTGAGCCTCAAAAACACTTCCTCTGTCATATCAGATGGGGGACGCGAACGGGCAAATCCAACATATTGTTTTGAAAAAGCAATCAATTGATTAAATAGCAAGTACTGCTCATGACCATCCGTCAACTCGTCATCAATATATAATTGCAACAACCTATCCAGATAGTCTGTGATGTCACTTTCGAACTCATAGTTTTCACCACCAGCAGGATTAAACCTGTGATATAGACCTAAATTAGTTGAAGGTGACAACCTAGCCTCAATGGAAAAAACCGGCCTTTTTGTTGTGTTAATAAACTCTTCAATCGCCTGTTGTTGGGCCGCCGAGGACACAAATGGTGAACTCAATCGATTAGAGAAGACAAGATTCGCCCAGTCTCTCACCTCGACATCCGGTCTCAATTCTTCCACGAGACTAAGGTAGCCTATCGGCCCAGATTGATTATCTCCGTAGGTAAACAACACCGCGTCGTTCGGTAGAGTGCTCAGCACTGTCCTAGCATAAGTATCAACAAGCCGACTGCCACTTCTATCCACACGTTGATAATTAGACGAATACACCGAAAAAACTGCAGCAACCCCAGCAATTAGAAAAACGAGACTTCGAATTTGATGTTCCGACAGGTGTTCCAACAGCTTTCCCGACAATAGTGATTCATTCGTCGCGTTCAACAACACCGTTGCTAACAATTTTACGCCGTGAGCAAACCATAGACAGATAGCAGCATAAGCAATGACCGGATAAGGTCGAAAAATTGCCTGGAAAAAAGTACTAAACTCAAAGTTCAACAAAGCCAATAGTATGAAGGTCGAACCGAGAAACACGAGAATGACACTCACATTTTCGTACCGGTCTCTTGTCCTAATTGAGTGTAAAAAGCCGGTCATTATCAGGGGCAAACCCAGTAAACCCAATTGATACATCGCTTCTTTCGAGAGCCAAAAAAAGTACGCTATTTTATGAGAGCTATCAGCAACCACGTGGTCGTCACTGTATGTCGACCTCATCACATATCGCATGAATTTCTCGATAGAGTCTACACCGCCATATACCGCGACTTCAGGATTAACCGTCAGAATGAGAGAAAGGTAAGGTAACAAGCCTGCAAAAAGACAAAGTATCGACAACAACCAGAACACCGGTTGTTTTAATTCTTCCCACAGGTTTTTCCATCGCGGGTACATAGTCACCGCCAACGCGGGTGAGGACAAAACCATCAGCGGCCAATGATTAGAAAGCGCCAGCCCAACAAAAAGACAAAGAAGATACCAGTATCGAATTTGGGCTGTCTTGAGATACTGAATTGAAATGAACCACGTCACCATAAACATAAATGAGGCTAGACTGTAGACCTCAATGATGATTGCCTGAGACCAGAAAGTATTGGAGTACGCGTAAGCAAGCGCCGCTATTGAGGCAAGTATGCGATCTCCGGTTAGCGACACGACAACTGAAAAAAAGACCATGACCGCGCCCACGGCAAATATCACCGAAATCAGGTTCCCGTTAAAAACAGAATCCTGCAGAATTAGTTGCTGACAAAGAAGCGTAAACAACGGATATCCGGGCGGGTGGCCAATTCCGCCAACATGGCACACCATTTGGAAAAGACCTGCGTCCTCGAGGGTAATTAATCGAGGCATAGTGATCAGATATGCTGCAAGGGCAAGAGCGCCAATAACGCCAGCCTGTATCACCTTTTTTGAGATAGCCGCGCTAGGCATGATGTGTTTGCTCAGGCGATGCGTTTGACTGGTATGTGCTGAATATAATTAGTTGCTCCTCTGCAAATGCGCTTTGTAATCTTTTCAATGCCCCTCACCTGGACAGATAGTATATACGTTCTGATCTCCCCGGGGCGTTGGTTAGGACCATGGAGCTATCACTTATTGCATTTTTCACAAGACCCACGCTGCTACCGATTTATCCGCAACAAACCTACTGCCCCAGGTTTGACCGATCAGGACAAATATGATCTTCTTCAATATTTAGGCCTCAAAATTATGTTTAGCAGAACACTCAGTCGTCGATTTATCTGCGCGGTAATGCTACTAGTATTTGCTATCTTGGCAAGCCCAAGGGTACTGGCAGCGCCAAGCACCTATGCTGTGAAAGCACCTGACCGACTTCAGAACTACATCAAAATTGACACTATCAACCCGCCAGGTAATGAATCTCGCGGCGTAAAGTTCCTAGGCGCTATACTTGAAGAGGCCGGTATATCCTACGAAACCGTAGAGTCCGCACCGGGCAGAGGTAATATTTGGGCCCGTCTGGAAGGCGGTGATGAGCCAGCACTTGTGCTCTTGAGTCACATTGATGTTGTACCCGCCGATGCAAAGTATTGGGATGTCGCTCCTCTTTCGGGTGCGGTTAAAAATGGTTATATCTATGGCCGCGGAGCCATCGACACCAAGGGACTCGGCATTACTCAACTACAGGCATTCCTCGCGCTACACGCCTCGGGTAAAAAACTAAAACGTGATGTGATTTTTATGGCGACCGCAGACGAAGAAGCTGGCGGTTTCTTTGGCGCGGGGTGGTTGGTCGAAAACCGTCCTGAAATCTTTGAAGGCGTGGGCTATCTTATTAATGAAGGCGGGTCAGGACGCATCACCACAGGCAAACCGGTGTTTCGTGTCGAGGTAACACAAAAGGTACCTCTCTGGCTGAAACTGACAGCGCTAGATACGCCAGGACATGGATCCAGCCCAAGGGTAACGAGTTCTGTAACAAGGATTTTACGCGCAGGACACCGAATCGCTGATACTACATTTGAGTATCGCGTAATTCCCGCGGTTAGAACTCTGTTTCAGAGCTCAGCTGAATTCAGGAGTGGAGAACTCCGCACGAAATTTGAGAGGATTGATGAATCCATAAAAGATCCGGTGTTCATGACCGCACTACAACTCAGGGAACCTGGCAGTGTCGCACTGCTGCACAACACCTGCTCAATCACTCGGCTGTCGGGTAGCAACAAAATTAACGTCGTACCACCTACAGCTTCAATTGAACTGGATTGCCGATTGCTACCGGATCAAGATCCCGAGGCGTTTTTAACAGAACTTGAGCACATTATTAATGATGAACAGATTTCTATCGAAACAATCATGGGGTTCACTCCTGCCGTAAGTGACACAAGCACGCCATTATATGAATCAATAGAACGTGTCTTAACATTACACTATGAAAACATGAAAGCTGTTCCCTCAGTTTCAACAGGCTTTACAGACAGCCACTTTTTTAGAGACATCAATATTACCAGCTATGGCTTTGGACCATTTCTGTTCGAAGAAAATGAAAAAACAGGCGTACACGGAAACAACGAACGAATATCTATAGAGAATATGATCAAGGGAACCGAAATCATGACTGACTTTGTGATGGATTTTGCCGTCGAGTAGTTAGGCGGGGTTATATCGTTTAAGGAAAGATTACATGCACGATATACGATTGAAGGATTGCTAAATGAGCAGGGCAGCAGTCCGGTCGACAACTACCCTTCTCGATTTATCGAACTTACCAGAGATCGTACTTTTGAACCTCAGCACGACCGACCACCATATGATGCACCTCATCAGGACCGTCAGCAAAACGTAAGTGTCTTTGGTCAGCATACATTCCAGCAAGCGGTGACCATTGAGAAATACCTGTTGCACCATGCATTTGAATTGCCTGATCGATGATCTGACAAACTCGCTCAGGTACCATCGCTTTAACTGCACTGACGTAGACCCGAGCCTCCTTGTTACCAAGTACATCCATCGCCTTGGCTGCCTGGAGAACCATCAACTTCATCGCATCGATATCGATTCTAGCTCTGGATATCAACTCCAGGTTTTTGCCAAGTTTCGCGATAGGTTTGCCGAAAGCAACTCGACTGGCTGATCGCTTCACCATCAATTCGAGTGCGACTTCCGCTTTACCAATTGATCTCATGCAGTGGTGAATTCGTCCTGGACCCAGTCTTACTTGGGAAATCTCAAATCCACGACCCTCGCCCAGCAGAATATTCTCTTTCGGAACTCTGACATCGTTGAATTTGATATGCATGTGTCCGCGGGGTGCGTGGTCCTGCCCAAAAACCTGCATACCTTCAAGTATTTCAACGCCTGGAGTGTCAATAGGAACCAGTATCTGGGACTGCTGTCGACTGGGAGGCGCATCCGGGCTGGTCTTCACCATTGTGATCATAATCTTACAACGAGGATCACCTGCACCCGAGATATAGAACTTCTCACCGTTGATAACCCACTCATCACCGTCTAATACAGCCTGAGTGCTGATATTCTTTGCATCAGATGAAGGCAAACCGGGCTCTGTCATGGCATAGGCAGACCTTATCTCACCATTGAGCAGTGGTTTGAGCCACTGTTCTTTCTGGGCTTCGGTCCCGACTCTTTCTAGTACTTCCATGTTACCCGTGTCCGGTGCACTACAATTCAAAGTCTCAGATGCCAGAGAGAATTTGCCGAGTTCCGCTGCGATATACGCATAGTCCAAATTCGTAAGACCTTCGCCTATCTCTGAGTCTGGCAGGAAAAAATTCCACAGACCTGAAGCTTTTGCTTTTGCTTTGGCGCCATCCAACAACTCCAGTTGCCGAGGATGCCAAGACCAACGGTCATCTTTCTCACTCTCGAGTGCGTAAAATTCCTCAGTAATAGGCTCTACATTCTCTTTTATATGTTTTTTTACCGCATCCATCAGCGGCTGCGCTTTTTCTGACATTGCTAACGTAAACAAGTCATTTTTAATATCAGGCATCATTTTCTCCTTCGTTATCGTCTTGTGGCTAATTGTCATTCACAGACACCACCAGTGACTTCAACATACGACCTTTCAACTTCAAGCACCACATCTATTAACAGGGGTGATAGGTCCTTAAAAAAGAATGGTATCCTGAAATCACGCTTTTCGGACCACCGCGAGGTATTCTTCAATCCTCCGAAGGTGACCATCGACATTGGTTTGCCCGGCGTTGTGCGTTGCTATCGCTATTTTTGTTGCCCCCAGCGCTTCCCATTTATCCGAGTGAGACTGCCATCTTTCGGGCGTACCGCCGGCATATTGCGCTTGCGCCTGTATCTGAAATCCTTCCCAGTTTTTACCCGCTGCGGCCCTGGCAGCCTTTAAAAAGCTGATTGCTTCCGCGGCAGCGCTGTTCGCGCCCATCAGGGGAACCCAACCATCACCCAATTCTGCGCAACGTTTTAGTACCACTGGGGCAGCACCTCCAAACCAAACAGGAATAGGTTTAGATGGTCGCGGATTGATACTTGCTTTGTCGATTCGATGGAATTCGCCCGAATAATCTAGAGAGTCTTCGCCCCAGAGTTCTCGCATGAGTGCTACCTGCTCTGCTTGCCGGGCCCCTCTTCTTTCAAATGGCACATTTAACGCATCGTATTCAATCTGATTCCAACCTGTTCCAACACCCAGCCTTAACCTATTGTTCGACAGTATCGCAACCTCAGCTGCTTGCTTGGCAACCAACACAGTTTGTCTTTGCGGCAATATCAGTATGGTTGTTACAAGCTCTATTGATTCTGTTACCGCCGCAATAAATGCCAACGTTGTTAACGGCTCATGAAATGCGACGTCTTTATCATAAACACCCTGAAACCCGCCGGGTCTATCCGGGTCGGCGCCCACCACATGGTCGTATACCAACAACTGTTTGGCGCCAAGCGCTTCAGCGCCCTGAGCGAACGCTTTCATTGCACCAGGATCAGTACCAATTTCATTGTGCGGAAGAACGACACCATACTCCATTTTACTCATTCCCCAGAGATAAAAGCTCTCATTTCAAACGCTATTTCAACCAAATACTTTGAGTGATTCCAATTCACTACTCATTTGTGAACTACGAGTAGCCATCGCCATAAACATGTCGTTACCTCTATCTGTTTCACCCACGATCATTGATGCAATTACAGCCATAATCAAACCGGCAGGCGCATAGCGGCGATAAAGCGCCCATGCTTCGTTCCATTTCATCTCAACACCATAGCTTTTCAGCACGTCAAGATAGTGTTTGAGTAATGCTTCTTCATTTTCTGCTCGATCATCCGGGAGCAGACTAGTACCCATAAAATAGCTAAGATCATTAAAAGCGCACCCAAGACTAATTGATTGCCAGTCGACGACGGCTAGCGGGTAGGGACCACCAAACATCATATTGTCGAGACGATAATCGATGTGGATCAATGTCTTTTCACCCGTGAAGTCGGTGTATTGGTCCATGACGCCACCGACACCCAACACCATCTCATGATCACCATTTCCCAAACGACTCGCATACTTTTCCAGAAACCCGGTCTGCACCATCTGGTAGATTGATTTCGCCGGGTCGGGCTCTTCTACTTTTCTAGGAGCCAGCAACGGATATTGTCCAAGGGATTGGTCTCCCCACCTTGGACCATGTAATTTAGCGAGCTCTTCCAGTGCCAGCGCGGCATCATCAACAGAGCAGCCATTCAGCTGATCACCCTGCTCTCCGGGCGCAAGGTCTTCCATAATGATGGCAAAATCGTGGGTCTCGTCAATAATATCAGCGTAGTGGACCACTGGCGTTTGGATATCAACACTGGCAGCGAGTTCGTTGTAGAAAAATACTTCCTTGATGTAGTTCTGCAGCTGAACGCCCGTTTGTTTGCTCACAGGATCATTCGAGGCAAACTTACCGACGATCGATTCCGGTAGCTCGCCCTCTCCCTTTAACTCGAACCTCACGTTCTCGCCAACCTGCCCAGTGCCGATGCTTTTACTTGTCAGGCTATGTACCCGACCCGAAATTCCCGCGAAGTTAAGCACCTCGGTTAGCCAATCAGGTGTTATTTTCTCTGCTTCATGTATCAATGCGGGCTTGCTCATACCAAATCTCTGGATTACTAATTAGGTATAAACTATATGAATTATTCGGGCTTAAGGGAAATCTGTATTGTGCTTGGAGAAACTAAGGCCGAAGAACGGAATTTATCAGGGCTTTCAAAGCCGCCCTTTACCCGTGCCTCGCCTCTGACGAAATAAGACATCCGCTTATTTCTATCTACGCATGCCTTTAAAGGAATAAAACTGGTGGGCCTGGAAGGACTCGAACCTTCGACCTGCCGATTATGAGTCGGATGCTCTAACCAACTGAGCTACAGGCCCTAACAAAAAAGCGCTTTGGAGAGATGTGCTTATGTCTTACGAAGTTTCGTCAAGGAAACTCTTCAAGTGATCCGAGCGAGTAGGATGCCGTAGCTTCCGGAGCGCTTTGGCTTCAATCTGACGAATACGCTCTCTGGTGACATCGAACTGCTTACCGACTTCCTCTAAGGTATGGTCAGTATTCATATCAATACCAAATCGCATTCTGAGCACCTTCGCTTCTCTCGCCGTAAGCCCGGAGAGTATACCACGGGTTGCTTCCTTAAGACCCTCGTCAGTTGCAGTGTCCACTGGAGACCCTACCGCTGCACCTTCACCGAGATTGTTGTTAGAATCTAGGAAGTCGCCCAGATGTGAGTCTTCATCATCGCCAATTGGGGTTTCAGTCGAGATTGGCTCCTTGGCGATTTTCAGAACACGGCGAACCTTATCTTCTGGCATTTCCATTCGCTCGCCTAGCTCTTCAGGTGTTGGCTCGCGACCCATTTCCTGCAGCATTTGCCGAGATATTCTGGAAAGCTTATTGATCGTTTCAATCATGTGAACGGGAATACGGATGGTTCTTGCTTGGTCAGCAATCGACCTTGTGATCGCTTGTCTGATCCACCAAGTTGCATAGGTCGAGAACTTATAGCCCCGTCGGTATTCGAACTTGTCTACCGCCTTCATTAAGCCAATATTGCCCTCCTGAATAAGATCAAGAAACTGCAATCCACGATTGGTGTATTTTTTAGCAATAGAAATAACTAAACGCAGGTTCGCCTCGACCATTTCCTTCTTTGCACGTCGAGCTTTCGCTTCACCGATCGACATTCGACGATTGATGTCCTTAATTTCGATAACGGCCAAGCCACAGCTAGTTGATGCCTGCCTGATTCGTTTCTGAGCTCTGACAACTTCATCTTCGTACTTGCGCAGGCCTTCGTGTCCATCTGCGATTTGCTGTTGTACCCAAGCCGTGTTGTCTTCCTGACCGGTGAACTTCTCTAAAAAAGTCTTTCGCGGCATTCGGCCTTTCCGGACACACATCTGCATAGCCAAACGTTCGTGGTGGCGGACCTGTGCGTGAGTACTTCTGGCCATTTTTACAATGACATCGTACAGTTTTGGTACCAGTTTGAAGAACTGAAAAGAATCACCCAGCGCTACAAGCTCCTTGTCGACCTGAGGTGTGCCACGACCATATTTTTTGATCGCTTTTTCTGTCTTTTTCAATTGCTTTCGCAGAATCTCAAATCGTTCTGCTGCTTTAATCGGATCGGGACCCTTTTCTGCTTCCTCTTCCTCTTCAGTCTTTTCCTTGACTTCACCTGGCACAACCTGAGCTGCGGGCATTACGTTTTCTTCAGGATCAAGAAACCCAATCAACATATCGGTCAGATGTGAATCTTCCTCTTGGGATTTATCATAGGCTTCCAAGATGTGTTCAACCGTGCCAGGGAAACTGGCGAGCGCATGCAATACGTCTCTTATTCCTTCCTCGATACGTTTGGCGATAACTATTTCGCCTTCGCGCGTTAGCAGCTCAACTGTGCCCATTTCACGCATGTACATGCGGACCGGATCGGTCGTTCGTCCCGCTTCATTTTCAACTGCTACCAGAACGGCTGCTGCTTCTTCGGCAGCCAATTCATCAGTCACGTCTCCTTCAGCCATCAAGTCGTCGCTTTCAGGCGCCTGCTCATGGACTGCTATGCCCATGTCGTTGATCATGCTGATGATGTCTTCGATTTGTTCCGGATCAGAAATTTCGTCCGGCAGATGGTCGTTGACCTCAGCGTACGTAAGGTATCCCTGCTCTCTTCCTCGGCTGATTAGCTCTTTTAATCGAGATTGCTGATTCTGTGCGAGTCCACTGCTGGTCATAGGCTACCTTTGAAACTTTCATCGGGAAAACGAGCCGGACATTATAACCAGTGAATATTGATCATTCCACTACCAGTTCCTATCGGCGGGCGACCATTAGCGATCATGATGAGAGGACTACTGCTTCAATGATTGACCTTTATGAATCAATTAGGGCTTAGAGCAAAGCTTGGCCAAACACTATTTTCCGGATTTGTTCTTCAACGATTCCCGATAGCTTTTGCGTTCTTCAGGAGACCAATCCGCGAATGGCTTTGAGTGCAAATCCTTCCTAACCTGTTGAAAGGATTGGGTTTCTATAATTTTTGCCATCTTTCCGAGTATGCCACTGTACTGCCCAGGCAGCTCGCTTACATCCAGCAGTTGCTCTCGCTCTGCCAGCATTTTTAGCACAGGGAATTCCGGTTGATCTTGGTACGATGCCAGCAGAACCACTGGCGATGCCATTTCTCTCGCTAGAATCGAGTGCACTAGGTCGACCAACAACCGGCATCCCGGCGCATTTTCAAGCTGGGAATATGTTTTTTCGTCGACATCTCCAGCAAGATCAGGTTGCCGTAGCAAAATGCCAATAGCATCTTCTGCTAGTGTTGCCATTTCCCTCGAAACCAGCGCACCAAAAGAAAACGAAGGGTCTTCATCCATAAACTCCGCGGTAGCCATCATTTCAGCATACTCGTCATCACTTGCAACGCCTGCGGGGTTTACATCCGCGTGCTCTCTTGAAACCGCGCCACGAGCGCTTCCAGCGCGCGTTGAGGCGGCCTCAAACCCCTGATTTTTAGCAGGAAAAGACCTAGGTCTCTCGTAACCAGCTACTTGGTCTTGACTGTTAGAAACCGCGATCAACCGTTCACTGGACAACCCTGTAAGCTCAGATAGTTTGCCAATCACTAGCTGTTTAAAAACGCCCTCGGGAATTTTCTGGATTAACGGCATCGATAGCTGTGATAGCGTCGCTTTGCCTTCCATCGCGTCCATATCAAGCCCCTCTTGAAGATGATCAAACAGAAAGTCGGTCAGATGTGGCGCCTGATTAACCCGCCACTCGAACTTGTCCTTACCTTCTTTTCGAACCAGGGTATCCGGGTCCTCGCCTTCCGGCAGAAACAGGAACCGAGCACTACGCCCATCCCGCATAAAAGGTAAACTTTCCTGCAAGGCCTTCCAAGCAGCGCCTCTACCGGCCTTGTCGCCGTCAAATGAGAAGACCAACTTGGAGACCGTACGAAAGAGCCTGTCAAGATGGTCACTACTGGTTGCTGTGCCCAGTGTTGCAACCGCGTAATTAATACCCTGCTGCGCCAAAGCAACAACATCCATATAACCTTCAACAACAATCAATATTTCTAGCTTGCGATTACGACGTCGACTTTCATAAAGACCGTAAAGCTCTCGTCCTTTGTGAAACACCGGGGTTTCTGGTGAGTTGAGATACTTGGGCTTGCCATCCCCAATAATTCTACCGCCAAACGCGATCACACGCCCTCTGACGTCTCTAATCGGAAACATGACTCTGTCCCGAAATCGATCATAGGTTTTGCCTTCTTCATTGTTATCGATGAGCATGCCTGATTCGATCAAAAGGTCACGTTCATGATTAGTCTTCGCCAGCGCGCCCATTAGATTGTCCCAGCCCGGCGGGGCATATCCGAGCTGAAAATCCCTCGCGATTTCCCCCGACAGACCTCTTTGTTTCAGATAATTTACCGCAGTGTCACGGCTGGCATGTTGGCGAAGAAACCCCTGATACAAAGAAGATGCCTGTTCCAGGATTTCATATATCGACTTGCGCTTTTGTAGCCGTTCAGAAGTACCCGGCGGGCTGGAATTAGGCACTTCGACACCCGCTTTTGATGCAAGCATTTCTACCGCCGCGACAAAATCCATTCGCTCAAATTCCATCAGAAACTTGAGCGCGCTACCGGACGCCTGACAACCAAAGCAGTAGTAAAATTGCTTTTCTTGATTAACACTAAAAGAGGGGCTTTTTTCGGTGTGAAACGGGCACAGGCCAGTGTAATTCTGTCCCGTTTTTTTTAAAGTGACGCGACTATTTATGACATCAACGATATCAGTTCGCGACAACAAATCGTCTATGAAATCAGGTGGAATCACGTTGTATACTACAGATAACGGTTTCGATCAGGATGTCACCTGAGCAAACTAAAAACAAGCTGTGAAGACGAACAGCTAAGATTAACTCAACAGGCTTTTCACCTGCCCACTGACCGCGCCCACATCTGCGCGACCCTGTATTTGTGGCTTCAAGATAGCCATCACTCGCCCCATATCTTTCATTGAGCTAGCGCCGGTCTCAGAGATCGCGCCCTGAACCAGAGCGGCCAGCTCTTCGACGGTCAATTCAGTGGGCAAAAACTCCTTGATTAGCTCAATCTCAAATGCTTCCTGAGCAACCAGATCTTCCCGTCCTGCTGCTTCGTATTGGGCAAGGGAGTCCTTTCGCTGCTTGGTCATCTTGTCTAGTATAGCGAGCACTCGAGCATCGTCGAGCTCAATGCGCTCATCCACCTCGATCTTTTTGAACTCAGACATGGTCAGTCGCAATGCACCAACCCGCTGTTTGTCCCGCGCTCGCATTGCATCTTTAACCGCGTTATCAATTTTCTGCTTAATTTCCGAAGCCGACATAATAATTCCAGATTAAGTAGTAAAGGTAATTTCTTTTGCTTAGCGCCAAGGTTTGATTCTCGTGAAATGCTTGTTTCCCAATCGCCATGCACGGCCTTCTTCCACTGAACCTTAATTCAACGGAAACCTCACTAGGATTGCAAACAAAGAAAGGATGTTTCAGGGAACGAAACACAAGGAAGGAAATACAGAACAATCGCTCGGCGCAAGCCTCAATCTGAGGCTCAACGCCAAGTTCCGGATGCTAGTACAAGCGTTCCATTCTTCGAGACTCACGCTGCACTTTCTTTGCATGTCTCTTAACGGCAGCTGCCGCCTTGCGCTTTCGAACTGATGTTGGCTTTTCATAGAATTCACGACGTCTCACTTCAGCTAGAATCCCAGCTTTTTCACATGAGCGCTTGAATCGTCGCAATGCAACATCAAATGGTTCGTTTTCTTTTAATTTTACAAATGGCATACCGGTTTATACTCTCCTTTCTCGAAGGGCGAGCATTCTAACGGCATCTGAGGGCAAATGCAAAGCGCTAGTTGAGGCTTAGTTACCAAACCACGGAGATGATCAATTTGCTTGAACTAACGTGCAAAAAGCTACGCTAAAAAACGATTTCAGAACCAATTTCTCTCGAGATTTACAGGATTTTTTCGGAAATAATCAGTACGATGCGGGCTCCAAGTTGCGATGTTGCATCTGGGCACAAAACTCACTTTACAACAGAGAGAACGCTTGAGAGTCATAGGCATAGAAAGTTCATGCGATGAAACCGGGGTTGCCATATATGACAGCGAAAAGGGTCTTATGGCAGATCTTCTATATAGTCAGATCGACCTACATAAAGAATACGGCGGGGTCGTGCCTGAACTTGCTTCGCGTGATCACATCCGCAAAACCCTGCCCATGATTGACCAAGCGCTTTCTGAAAGCGGCTCCACAAAACACGAAATTGATGGGGTCGCCTATACCGCTGGGCCAGGACTCGTAGGCGCCCTACTCGTGGGTGCCAGCATTGCCAAGTCACTTGCATTTGCCTGGAACGTGCCGGCCATTGGTGTGCATCACATGGAGGGACACCTGCTGGCATCGATGCTCAGCGACACTCCCCCAAAATATCCTTTTATCGCCCTGCTAGTATCTGGGGGTCATACGCTGCTGCTTGCCTGTCATGGACTGGGACAGTACGAGTTATTAGGCGAATCGCTGGACGATGCAGCCGGCGAGGCTTTTGACAAGGTGGCCAAAATGCTTGAATTACCATATCCCGGAGGTCCTCAAGTTGCCCGCCTCGCACTCGATGGGGATTCAAGTCGGTTCCGTTTTCCAAGACCCATGACGGACAGGCCTGGACTGGACTTTAGCTTCAGTGGACTGAAGACCTATACAATGAATACACTGCACAACATCACGAACCCTACGATTCAGGACAAATCGGACATCGCTCTCGCGTTTCAAACCGCGGTCGTCGACACCATTCGAATCAAATGCCAGCGGGCAATTCAACAAACAGGGCTCTCTCGCTTAGTGCTTGCAGGCGGCGTTAGTGCGAATCTGGCTCTGCGAGATAAATTGAAAGTACTTGGCAGTAAACATCATGTCGAGATCTATTACCCTGAGCTAAAACTCTGCACGGATAACGGCGCAATGATCGCTTATGCAGGGCTTCAACGATTGCGCCAAAATCATACAGAGGACTTATCAATCACAGTGAGGCCGCGATGGCCGATGACGGAACTCAACTAATGGCGAAAGATATCATTTTTATCGAAGGTCTGGAGATTGAGACAATCATTGGTGTTTACGAACATGAGAGAGACATCAAACAAAAAGTGGTGCTTGATATTGAAATGACGATACCCGAAAGCGATGCAGCAAGCTCTGATGACCTGCGCCATACCGTAGACTACGATGCTGTGTCTAAGTTGGTGACAAGTTATGTCATTGACACCCAATACCAGCTAATTGAATCGCTTGCAGAGCAAGTGGCTTCGCTAGTGCTCGGAGCATTTGCCACTGATTCGCTTAAGCTAAAGTTGTCTAAACCGGGCGCCGTCAAAAATGCCAAATCGGTTGGATTAATTATCCTACGTTCGGTAGACGGAAGCACTTAGCATTCCAGTTTCTTCCAAACAGAGATCCATGACCGTGCCGCTAGCGCGAGCCAAAGCCGAGGCGCAACCGAGGCAGAGGGCTGGGGCGTAAGGCCGGCAGCAAGATTACGTTAGTCCTTGTTTCGGCCCCCTACCCAACCCGATCAGATAGATCAGAGCACCTAAGCCCAAGATGACATGCGTGATCGCGTTACTGCACACCCTCAGCTATTTTTTAACGCAACCCTCACTTATAATGTACACAGAGAGCACATCCCGCTGGGGATACTCAGAACAGGAATACGCAAAGCAGGGATATCCAGCAGATTGAAAACGATGGATAGCAACGATCAAGAACACATTAGGTCTCTGATTCCGTTCGCTCAAATGCCCGATGACATTTTCAATAGCATGATTCCATTCATTACCTTAAAAACGTATGCGCCGAACAAAATGGTATTCAAGCGTGGTGATGCTGATCTACTTCTATATTGGCTCATGGAAGGTTCAGTCGATTTGCTCGACAAAAGTTTTGAAGCCAGAAACCGGAAATCAAAGGATGAGAGCGGGAGGTACGTTCTTGATAGTCACGAGCCTCACCGGTTAACCGCGATTACAACTTCCAACTGCCGACTTGCATTAATTCCAAGATCAACACTCGGTGAATTTTCCGAAAATCTCGATGCGGGTATTTCCCTTGATCGAACATTAGAAGACGATGATGGTGTCGACTGGATGTCCGCGCTGCTCAGCTCTCCGCTGTTCGAATTCATTCCCCCCGCAAACATTCAGACACTTTTCAGCAAATTCGAAGAAGTTGAATACGCCGCGGGAGAGGTTGTCATTCGTCAAGGTGAACCAGGCGATTATTTTTATGTCATACAATCGGGCAGAACCAAAGTAGAGCGTCAGATTGCAGGCAAAGCCCAGTTGCTGGTTGAATTAAAGGCTGGCGACAATTTCGGGCAAGATGCCCTGGTGAGCGACGAGCCAAGGAATGCCAACGTTACCATGTTGACCGACGGCACGCTGATGCGTTTGGCCGAACCTGACTTTGAGAACCTGCTAATGGCGCCGGTGATAGAAACCGTCACACTAGAGGAAGCGAACGAGATGATCGCTGCAGCGAACCCCAAAACCTATATACTAGACGTACGAAACCCAAAGGAGCTGAAAACCGGCAAACTCGAGAACAGCCTAAATGTTCCTCTGCTCTTGTTGCGAAAAAACATGCCGAAGTTAATCACCGACGCAATTTATATCACGACATGCAACGACGGAAAGCGGTCGAAGCTTGCAGCCTATCAACTTAATGAAAGTGGCTTCACAGGCTACGTGCTTGAGCCGAACAAAGACACTTAGCGGCCTTATCACTTCTGGCTTCTATCAGAACCACTAAGAGACTGACGACAATGACAACCGATTGCCTATTTTGCAAAATTGTAGCCGGGGATATTCCAGCCGATATCGTCTACCAAGATGAACACGTTGTAGCTTTTCGAGACATTAGCCCGCAGGCGCCAACGCATATTCTCATCATTCCACGCAAACATGTTTCTACAATTAACGGCTTAGAATCAACAGATCAACTCCTTGCCGGGCATCTGGTGCTCACAGCGCAAAAGCTTGCAAGGGAACAAGGCATCGACGAATCCGGATTTCGTCTGGTGATGAACTGCAACCAGGAGGGAGGCCAGACGGTCTACCATATTCACATGCACCTGATGGGTGGCCGCCAACTCACTGTTCTCGGCTAACACCGCAAACTCGAAGGTTAAGTAATAGTATGAACACGCCATTAGACAAGGCTATTTCACAATTCGATCAAGCTCTACGCGCAGTTACTGGCGCTGTAGGTAAAACTCCACGTCAATCTCCAGCCAGCAGCATAGAAACTGACGCTCTCTCCGACCAAGAGAAAACAGAAGCCGTCCGATTAATGCGAGTCAACCATTGTGGTGAGGTTTGCGCTCAGGCTTTATATCAAGCGCAGGCGCTGGTGGCGAAATCACCAGAAGTCGCAAACCACATGCGTACCGCAGCAATTGAGGAGGTTGACCACCTCAGTTGGACGGAAGAACGCATTCGTGAATTAGACGGCCATGTCAGCTATCTGAACCCCTTCTGGTATCTTGCTTCATTTGGTATGGGCGCAGTTACCGGTATGTTAGGCGATAAAATCAATCTAGGGTTTGTGGCCGCTACAGAGGATCAGGTAGCAGGACATCTTGATGATCATCTTGAGAAGCTTCCTAAACAGGACAAAAAATCGCAAGAAATTTTGCGGCAGATGAGAACTGATGAATTGGCCCACAAAGAGATGGCGCTTAGCGCAGGTGGAACCAGTTTTCCACAGCCGATAAAACAGGGCATGCGTATGGTCTCAAATCTGATGACGCGCACAACCTACTGGATCTAGGAAATCAACGCAGTAATCGCTGCATCAATCACTGGCACATTTTGATCCGAGGCTAACATGACATAGCCGTCTTTTTCAGCGCATGAACTATAGCCCGTTATCGCCATCTCGTTGAGGCGACGATCATCTTGCGCCAGAGATATTCGCCCAAGAGAATCAACTCCGGCCCCCCTGCTTCTTGCATCAATTGTCGCAAAGTGCGGCTTCAATTTATCAAACAGGCCGTTCAAGGCTTCGACCGGATGTACATCTCCGCAGGTAGATATCTCCAATTCCAATCGAAAGGATGACCATCGAAGCTCGTTACCAATATCAAAATAGGTGTGCGTGGAGATGTGGCTAGCGTCGAGATGAGCGAGAGCTGAGACTTGTTGAGCGATCAGTAAATTTGCGCTGGCGCCGAAGGGATCATAACTCACGGATGAAAAACTCATCGTGCGAGCACCCAGCTCATCGCTCAATTCTTTGATGAGCAACTCCAGCCGAGTTTCTGAATAGTGTTGGTCGATTTTATCCGCCCATAACACCAAATCAGCTTGCGGCTGAGGCGGCGCCAACAAATAGAAATTTACACCCAGTGAATGAGTTACAAGGTTCATCTACTCTCTCGAAAATAATTGAAGAAATAAAACCATCTTAAAAAACAAACCTTGGCCTAATAGTGTCAGGTTATTCGGCTTTTCAACACGCATTAGACTCCACCCTGTTGTTTTCGAAATGCACTGGACGTAATCTACGCGTGAGATTTGTTCTTCTGGAAAAACAGCACACCAAAATGGTTAGCCTGACACTATCAGCCATCGACTTCGGTGATATGGAAGCATTTCTTGCAGCTGCCCATAAACGACATTATCCCAAAGGCAGTACGATTATCTATGCGGGTGAAGATAGCGACTCAATCTACTATATCACCAACGGCTCGGTTACTGTGCTGATAGAAAACGATTCTGGCCGTGAAATTATTGTAGCCTATCTCAACAAAGGCGATTTCTTTGGCGAAATGGCACTTTTTGGAGAGGGAACGCGAACCGCTTGGGTCAAGGCAAAAACAGATTGCGATGTTGCTGAATTAGGCTATTCCAAATTTGTCGAGCTGAGCAAACAGGACTCTGGCATGCTGTTTGAACTCACGAGCCAATTAGTTGACCGACTTGGCAAGACAACACGCAAATTGGGCGACCTTGCATTCCTCGACGTCACGGGTCGTGTTGCCGGACAGTTGCTGGACTTGTGTGAGCAGCCGGATGCCATGACTCATCCAGATGGCATGCAGATTAAAATCACCCGGCAGGAAATAGGGCGTCTAGTAGGCTGTTCTCGCGAGATGGTAGGCCGGGTCTTGAAGACGCTGGAAGATCAAGGACTCGTCCAAGTAAAAGGCAAAACCATGGTGGTGCTCGGCACCCGTTAAAGCCAAACTAAGCTTCCGGAAAAAACATCGCTTTCAACTTCTCTCCTGGGTCAACTTCTCGCATAAATGATTCACCGACCAGGAAAGAGTTGACCCCCGCCTCAAGCATCATCCTGACATCTGCTGAATTGCTAATGCCACTTTCCGTCACCACAGTGACGCCGGGAGGAATCATTTCAAGCAAATCAAATGTGGCGTTTAGACTGACTTCAAAGGTTCTCAAATTTCGATTATTAATACCTAGGAGTTCAGGCTCTAGCGCTAACGCCATCTCAGCCTCAGCCCTATCGTGAACCTCTATCAATACGTCCATACCCAAGTTTCGTGCAAGATGATAGAGCCGCTCGAGTAATTCAGGACTCAAAACACTTGCGATCAGCAGTATACAATCGGCACCCAGCACTCTGGATTCGTAGATCTGATATTCGTCGATCATAAAATCTTTTCGAATCACGGGCAGTTTTACCGCGTCGCGCGCATTTTGCATGAAACTGTTCTTTCCCTGAAAAAAACGCACATCTGTCAGTACTGAAAGACAAGCAGCCCCCGACTGTTCGTAAGCTCTCGCAATTTGCACGGGATCAAAGTCGGCACGAATCACACCTTTAGAAGGCGATGCCTTTTTGATCTCCGCTATGACGCCAGGCCTGTTCTGCAGCACTCGATCTTGCAACGCACGCGCAAATCCGCGACAGGCTGGCATACCTGCAAGTTCTTTTTTCAAGGCATGCTGGGATTTAGCTTGTTTCAAGATCTCCAACTCAAGCCACTTCTCTGCAATAATTTCCTTCAGAATATCCGGTACTTCTATGTTACTCATCAGTATCGTCCGTTAGGTTATTATCGCAGCGGGTGCAGACAGGCTTTTGGTAAACGCAACAAACTCTTCAAGCTTGGCCGTTGCGAGACCTCTGGAGATAGATTCGCGCGCTAATTTCACACCTTCAACCAGCGTATCTGCCATGCCAGATACATAAATTGCCGCGCCAGCATTTAGGGCGACGATATTACTGGCATCTTCATGGGTACCATCGAGCGATTGTTTCACCAGTGCGAGACTTTGCTGGCTGTCTTCAATAACTAGCCCTTCGAGGGACCCGGTTGTCATGCCAAAATCACTGGGAGAAACCTGATGCTCACGGACCTCCCCACCCTTTAGCTCGGCAATAAATGTGGGCGCAGCGATGCTGATTTCATCCAGCCCATCTTCGGAATGCACCACCATCACATGCTCACTGCCCATCGCTTTTAACACTTCGGCGACAGGTTTAACCCATTGGCGATCATACACTCCAATCAATTGTCTCTTGGCACCCGCCGGGTTCGTGAGCGGCCCAAGTAAGTTAAATATGGTGCGGACGATCATCTCTTTGCGCGGGCCAATCGCATGCTTCATAGCACTGTGATGACGTTGCGCGAATAAAAACCCTACGCCTACCGTGTCAACGCAGCGACCCACCTGCTCAGGCTCTAATGCGAGTTCGGCGCCAGCAGCTTCTAACACATCAGCACTGCCGCTTTTCGAAGAGGCTCCCCTGTTACCATGTTTGGCAACCGCCACACCTACCGAAGCCGCAACAAATGCCGATGCAGTAGACACATTAAACTTGTTAGAGCCGCTTCCTCCTGTTCCACATGTGTCAACAATATTTGTTCGCTGAGTAGATACCGGCGTGACGAGTTGTCGCATCACTGTGGCACCGGCACGAATTTCATCGATGGTTTCACCCTTTATTCTCAGACCGACTAAAAAACCGCCAATTTGTGCGTCGGTTGCTTCTCCGCTCATGATCAAGTCCATCACATCTAACATCTCTTCGTGAGGTAGATCTTCGCCTGCAATTACCTTGGCGATTGCTCCCGGCATATCCATCACATCAGCTCCCCTTGGTCAGTTGTTTCAACAAAATTTCGAAATAAAGCATGTCCGTGCTCGCTGACAATAGACTCAGGATGAAACTGCACACCTTCGACATTTAAACGCTTATGCTTAAACCCCATGATTTCATGTATTTGCCCCTCTTGCTCTGTCCAGGCGGTAACTTCCAAACAATCGGGTAATGATTCTCTCGCAACGACCAACGAATGGTAGCGGGTCGCAGTAAACGGGTTCGACAGTCCTTTGAAAACCCCCGTCCCATTGTGATGCATCGGAGATGTTTTGCCGTGCATGACGTTTTCAGCTTTTACAATTTTTCCACCAAAGACCTGGCCAATACTCTGGTGACCAAGACACACGCCTAGAATAGGAACAAAACCGGAAAATTTGCGAATAACATCCATGGAGATGCCAGCTTCGTTCGGCGTACAGGGGCCTGGAGATACAACAATTCGATCAGGATTTAACTCAGAGATCTCATCGAGAGAGATCTCGTCATTGCGATAGACCTCAACCTGTTCACCAAGCTCTCCCAAGTACTGCACAATGTTGTAGGTAAATGAGTCATAGTTATCAATCATCAAAATCATGCGCTCGCATCTCCTGGTACAACAACGCGTTCTTCATCTTCGTTCGACATCCTCGGGTTTTCACTACTGTCTCTCACCCCTAGCCCTGATTCAGTCATCGCAACAGCCTGAAAAATTGACCGGGCCTTATTCATTGTTTCTTTCCACTCAAGCGCTGGTACTGAGTCTGCGACGACACCAGCACCTGCTTGAATATAGAGCTTGTGATCCTTAATAACCGCGGTCCGGATAGCTATTGCCGTGTCCATATTTCCGTTCCAAGACAGGTACCCTACCGCGCCGCCGAAAATACCACGTTTTTCCGGTTCAAACTCGTCGATAATCTCTAATGCTCTCACCTTGGGCGCACCGCTCAGCGTGCCGACGGGTAATGTCGCTCGCAACAAATCCATTGCTGAGCCACTCTCAACTATTGCACCTGCAACATTCGAGGCGATATGCATGACATGCGCATAACGCTCAACGGTCATCATTTCGCTAACTTCAACTGAGCCGACCTTACATATCCGGCCAATATCATTCCGCCCAAGATCAATCAGCATTAGATGTTCAGCTATTTCTTTCGGATCCGCTAACAGTTCCGCCTCCAGCTGAAGATCTTCAGTTTCAGTTCTGCCTCTTCTACGTGTACCGGCAAGCGGTCTTACAGTAACAGCGCCATTATCCAGTCGGGCAAGAATCTCTGGGGATGAACTCACAATGTGGAAATCATCGAGATGCATGTAGTACATATAAGGAGATGGATTAAGCGAGCGTAATGCCCTGTATAGGTTTAAAGGCTCCCCCTCAAACAGAATGGACATTCGCTGGGACAATACCACCTGCATAACATCGCCTTCACGAATATAGTCCTTGATCCTGTCAACGTCATGGGTGAATTGTTCTTCGCCGTAGCTTGAAACAAAGTCTTCTTCATGAACAACAGGCCCCTTTTCCGGTGTCAGCACAGAGGCAGGAATGTTGCGCTGCATCTTGCCTACCATCTCATCTAGCCGCTCTTGAGCGTTCTGGTAAGCCGACGCATTCTCAGGGTTAGCATGGGTGATGAGATGAATCTTTCCCTTTACGCTATCAAACACAACCACGTCGTTTGAAACCATTAAGAGAATATCGGGCGTACCTATCACATCTGGCGGCGTACTGTCTGCCAGTCGCTTCTCAACGTAGCGCATACTGTCATAGCCGAAATAGCCAACCAGTCCACCGGTATAAATAGGCAGACCCTCAATCGGTGGGTAACGATACTGGAGCTGGAACTGTTCCACATACTCCAGTGGATCGGTGCATTCGAATCGATCCACCTCTACCCCTTCTTCCTCCAACACAATTTCATGACCGAAAACTTTAAGAATTTTTTTCGCAGGGAGACCCACCATTGAATATCTGGACCACTTTTCGCCTCCCTGAGCAGCTGATTCGAGTAAATAGCTGTAGGGACCGTTGGCCACTTTGACATAGCAAGACAACGGAGTGTCAAGATCCGCGAGAAGCTCGCGAGTCACGGGGATATGGTTGTAACCTTCGGCTGCTATGGCAGCAAAATTTTCTGGCGTCATCTGTCTTACTTCTTAATTTGGGTGACGATTGAATCAGTTAGCAATCGATCAAAATTTAAAACTTCGGGATAGTCCTCGCATTGCGAGTTTACAATGCCTCCGAGTGTTTGACACCCGGACAGAAAGGAAGCTAGCTTCGCCAGCGAAGTGAGTAGACAGATTGTAGAGAGGCTAAATTGTTCATCAACGATAAATTGTTTTTTTCAGAAGAACATTCAGTAGATAGTCCAATGCCATCGACGTTCGGCTGACTATCCGCAAAACTTACGTAGCGCAGGATAATAGAGACTATCTCAAAGTACAAGCGAGGCAACCTATCCTGATCGCACGCCCTCTTATAGGGTCAAACCGCATTAAGAGAGGCGATTTCTGATTTCATTAAATCGATCGTATTTCGATAGTCGTCAGCGCCAAAAATCGCAGAACCTGCAACAAAAGTATCCGCACCTGATGCCGCAATCTCGGCAATGTTGTCAATTTTCACACCACCATCGATTTCCAATCGAATATCACGCCCGCTTTGTTCGATCATGGCTCTAGCTTGTTTCAATTTTTCGTGGGTGGATGGGATGAATTTTTGCCCACCAAACCCTGGATTTATCGACATAATAAGAATCATATCGATTTTATCCATCAAATAATCGAGGTAGGACAAAGAAGTTGCCGGATTAAAAACCAGCCCGCACTGACAACCGGCAGATTTAATCATCTCGAGCGAGCGATCAATGTGTTCACTCGCTTCTGGATGAAATGTAATGTAGCTAGCACCGGCTTCAAGAAAGTCTCCGATGATCCTGTCTACAGGTTTGACCATGAGATGAACATCAATCGGTGCATCGATACCGTAAGATCGGAGCGCCTTACAAACCATGGGTCCAATGGTCAGATTAGGCACGTAATGATTGTCCATGACATCAAAGTGAACAATATCAGCGCCGGCTTCTAATACAGCGTCGACCTCTTCACCAAGTCTTGCAAAGTCCGCGGAAAGGATAGATGGTGCAATTAGTGGTTTCATCAAAGCTGGGTACCGGAAGTTGTCTAGCAGGTATGTTACCTACTTCGTGTTCATCCATAAATAGCATACTGAAATCGACCATACTTATCGGATGCGGAGATGTTCACCAAACGCCTTCTCGATAAGCAACGCTGAGTGTCTTTTAGATTTTTCTCTGGATCAGCCTTATATAATCGCCTCTCCCCAAAACTGGGCGCACAGCCAATCAGTTGGCCACTACTCCCTATTCAGTTCTTCGAGTCTATCGGGCGTTCCGACGTCACTCCAATGACCAGAAAAATGCTCAGCAGCCATTGTTTGTTGATCAAGGTTGGCATCAAAAAGCTCCCGTAACATGACGACGCCTTTTCTTAAACCGTCAAAAAATGCAGGCCTATAGAGCGCAATAGTTGAGAAAGTCAGCAACTCACCTTGGCTTTCCAGATAACCGTCTGCACCAATGGCGAAGTCGCCCAGCGGATGATGTGTTGGATTATCCACCATAATTAGCTTTGCGTTGGCTGAGCACCCGCTTTCCATTAATTGGGAAAAATCGAAGTCCGTATAAACATCACCGCCAACGACAAGGAACGCATCATTCGCTGACTGGCCTGCTTTCAATAGCGGCAATGCATGCAAGATACCTCCCGCAGTTTCCAGAGGGACAGGCTCCCGTGAATAACGGATTTCAATACCACGCGATGCACCCGAACCCAGCGCTTCTTCGATTAAACTGCCTAGATGCGAGACGTTAATCACAAATTCAGTAACACCCGCTTTCTGCAACGCATCAAGGTGATATTCAATTAGGCTCTTGCCGTGAATTTGCAACAGTGGTTTGGGAACTGTGTTGGTCAGAGGCAGCATCCGCTTGCCGAGACCGGCCGCTAGGATCATCGCTTTCAATTTTTCATGCTCTGCTGATTTAGAGTGCACAAAAATTCCAACCCTTCCTCTTGCGCTCCCATTAATTCCCTTCCTTTAAAAAGATATCATCTAGCACAGGAACGATTCTTTGCTTTAACCAAACACCAAACGCCGCTAACTCTGGATAGTAGGCGCTGGTTTCCACAATATAGTCCACCACCAAAGGTATATCGGCAAGGTATCGTGACTTTCCATCTCTAAGATTCAGACGAGAAAAGATGCCAGCACACTTCAGATGGCGCTGCATGCCCATCAGATCAAACCATTTTAAAAATGTATCACTATCTACATCCGACAGCTTTCCATCTCGCTCCAACATTAGCCGGAACTCTTCGACCCGCTTGCAGACCTCTTCTCGCGGAAATCTGAAGTAACAATCTTTCAGAAGGGATACAAGATCGTAGGTCACAGGGCCCATAACAGCATCCTGAAAATCGATGACCCCAAGCTCTCTGTCACCCAGCACCATCAAATTTCGCGAGTGGAAGTCTCTGTGCACAAATACCTGCGGTTGCTCGAGAGAAGATTCGATTAAAAGACCTTTCACCCTCTCAATTTCAGCAATTTCTTCATCTGTAAGCTTTAAGTTCAATTGTCGGGCGACAAACCATTCAGCAAACAGATTCATTTCAGACGCGAGTAGTAAACGATCATAAACCGGTAAAACAACTTCACCTGCGATTAACTGCATCTGCGCTATTACAGCCATTGCCCGCTGGATTAGCGCGCTTTTTTCGATATCTTCTGATTTTTCAAGCGATGCCAGACAGAGTTGATCGCCAAAGTTCTCAATCATCATGTAGCCTGTTTCAAGGTCAGACTCATAAATTTCAGGCACCCTCACACCCGCTGCGGCTAACAAATCCCTAATTTGCAGGAAAGCCTGATTATTCTCATGTGTCGGAGGCGCATCAACAAAAACGTACTTTAGACTCATCAGCGTACCTTCATCGCTAGCAGCTTCAGGCCTGAAGTATCTACGAAAACTGGCGTCGTCTGACGCCGGTACCAGCCGGAAATGGTCACCGACAGTTTTTTCGCGCGCTAAAAGCAGGTGTTTTGCCCATCCTTTGAGCATTAACAGCCTCTCCGCTTTCTCTCTTTCTTGAATAGTCTCGGACAAAGTAACTGAACTCTAATTACGATTGCTTTATTATCCAACATCCTGCTCTATTGACGCCAACACATATTGCCACACTTTAAAAATATACGACTCGCCGCGGTCTCTCGAAGCGTGCTGTTGACGAGTCTGATCACTTGGAGCTCAACCAACTCTGGTGCCGAACCACAGATTAGGTCAGCGGCGGAAATCGACTGGGTGGCCAAAAGTGCCCTAAATGCAAAAGATGCCAGCGAACTCCCCTGGTTCTGTAACGGCATGTATGCGCCTCCTACACTGGAAGGAATCGAGGGTGACACGCAAATATTCGCAACCTCGGAATCTGCATTACATGTGGTGGACCACTCCACGTCTCTCTCAGGTAATGTGGTTGTCGTTCAAGGTAAAAAACGCGTCACCGCGCCGTTCATCACCCGTGATGCGGCGACCGAAATAACCAGTATCGAAGGTCCGCTAGTCATGCGAGAGGAAGGCTTGCTTCTGACGGGAGAAAAAGCTCGGACTAACTTATTTGCTGGCACAGGTGTGATAGACAACGCCACTTTTTTGCTGCATCAGGCCAGTCTCAGGGGTACCGCAAATCGACTGGTACAGGATGCAGACAAGAAAATTCTCATCGATCAAGGGGAAATGACCCGATGCGATCCAACCAGTAATGTCTGGAAAATGAAGGGAGAAAACATCGAACTGGATCCAGATGCAGGTTGGGGCGTCGCCAAAAATGTCACCCTCAAAATCAAAGATGTACCCGTCTTTTACTTTCCTTGGTTCAGATTTCCTATTAATGATAAGAGACAATCCGGTCTTCTGTCGCCAAGCGTCGGCTACGATAGTGATGGCGGCACTGACATTGTTATCCCTTACTACTTCAACCTCGCACCCAATTACGATGCAACCTATCAATTTCGAAGTCTCTGGAAAAGGGGGTTCATCCACGACGGTCAGTTGAGATACAAGAATGAATATTCGGACAACGAAATAAACGGCGCAATACTCGCAGGAGACGATATCTACGATGAGAGGGAACTGTTCGACCAGACATCAAACGGTACAGATACCTCCTCGATCGATGTGCCAGACTTTGAAAAGCAAAACCGCTGGCTACTGAATTTACGCCACGAAGGCGAGTGGGGAACCCGTTGGAAAACAACCGTGAACTACAGTGCCGTTTCCGATCTGGACTATCTTGAGGATATTGGTGGTGACGTTGGCTCAGAAGCAGTCGACAAATTTGTTGGGCCCGTAGACTCAAGTCTTGCCAACCGGCGTTCTGCAGCACTCACTCGACTGGGGAAAGTCGAGTATCGGGATGGGAGATTTGCTGCGTCACTGTTTGTTCAGGGTTTTCAGAACTTGGATCCAAATGGCAGCGAACAATACGAGAAAATTCCTTCGCTAACCGCCGGATACAACAATGAAATTGGTGCAATCGATTACAAAGTTGATTTCGACTATTCTTTTTTCACCAAAGACAACACCGACATTCGCGGGATCAATGCGATCGTCGGTGAACGCGTAACAAGTTCAGTTAACTTTTCAATCCCTTATCGACAACTCTGGGGTTTCGTCAAACCAAGTCTGAGTGTCATTCATCGAAAGTACAATCTCGACGATACGCCGACCAACTTTCGGGCCAATCCAGAGGAAACAATTCCAGTATTTTCATTGGACAGCGGCCTCTATTTCGATCGTTTCTTCGACTTTGCCGGGAATTCCTTCCAGCAAACGCTCGAACCAAGGCTCTACTTCCTCTATGCCCAAGAAGCGTTCCAAGATGATTTGCCTAGTTTTGACGCGAGTCCCCTCACACCATCATTCTCTCAATTATTCAGAGAAAACCGGTTCGCCGGGGAAGACCGTATCGGAGACGCCAGGCAACTTAGCGTTGGGTTAACCACCCGGTTTCTTTTCCAAAACACCGGAGCGGAACTTTTGTCTATGAGTCTGGGTCAAATTTATTACTTTAAAGATCGAACCGTTCTTCTCAACAGAATCGAATCGGAGTCTCCAACAGCAAGGGAATCAGCGCTTTTTGCCGAAGCAAGGTTAAAACTTGGCGAAAACTTCACTGCTCGAAGCTCCTTTGAATGGGAACCGGATGCTAACAGGAGCAATCGAGGCCAATTGAGCATTAAATACTCCGATAATGAGCGTCGAATATTTAACTTTTCCTATTTGAACACGAGTGAAGAGGCACAACGGGCGACCATTGAACAGCAATCCGAGGAATCGGATATCACTTTTATCTGGCCAATCGTCAACAATTGGAGCGCTATCGGGCGCTGGAATTTTGGCTGGGACACACACCAGACAATCGAATCGTTTATTGGCTTTGAGTATAACGACTGCTGCTGGAAAACCCGACTGGTCGCGAGACGCTTTCTCAAGGAGCAAAGAACAATTACAATATTGGCAGACGATCCCTCCTCGGCAACCGGCTTTAGCACAACAAACACACTGGTCACGCCTGCCGATACAGGGATATTTTTCGAATTCCAGTTAAAAGGACTTTCAACCCTTGGACGAAGACTTGATTCTCTGCTGGAGCAATCAATACCAGGATACAGAAACCGAGAAGATCTCATAGGACAATAAGAGCACTTATGAAACAGCATCGTATTTTAATAGCGCTATTTATCGCGCTCATGGGCTTCGGCACCCAATCCCAGGCAGCGCTAGTGATTCTTGACAGGATCATCGCGGTAGTTGATGAAGACGTTGTGATGGAGTCTCAACTCAATCAAAGATTAAACAGCGTGAAAGCACAACTTACCGAAAACCAGCGTGGGCAGATTCCATCAGATGAGGAGCTAAAGGCACAATTGATCGAACGCTTGATCGTCGAAAGCGTTCAAATTCAGATGGCAGACCGGGCCGGGGTGCGAATCAGCGATGAAGAGCTCAACGAGTCAATGACAGCCATCGCGGCTCAAAACAAACTGACTCTTCAGCAGTTTAGACAAGCTGTTGAGCGTGACGGTATCCCTTACGCAGAAATGCGAGATCAGATTAGGCGTGAGGTGAAAATAAACCGAGTTCAGCAAGGTATCATGAGAACTCGCATCAATATATCTGAACAGGAAATCAAGGACTTTCTTGCCTCTGAGCTGGGCGAAGTCATCACAGCGGATGAATATAGACTGGCGCACATACTCCTATCAACGCCGAACGATGCCTCGCAAGCACAAATTTCCAACATTATGAAAAACGCTCAAGACCTCAAAAACCAAGTCGACAATGGCGCAGACTTTCAAAGCCTCGCTATCGAAAAGTCTACTGGTCAGAATGCCTTGAACGGTGGAGACCTTGGCTGGAGAAAAGTTGTTCAGTTGCCAACCATGTTTGCAGACATCGCCCCAGAAATGAACGCGGGCGAATTGAGAGGGCCAATACAAAGCGGCAGCGGCTTTCACTTGATTAAGTTGCTTGAAAAACGGGGCGCAAAGGCAGAGGGGCAGGTC